>Ga0268251_10000067_pt1 | contig 79741 bp, 84 predicted proteins | sample AgamicAsMae_FD_200527 | JGI IMG/M metagenome (GOLD analysis project Ga0268251, IMG submission 200527) | Agave microbial communities from Guanajuato, Mexico - As.Ma.e (v2) (version 2) | ecosystem: Host-associated > Plants > Phyllosphere > Phylloplane/Leaf | place: Guanajuato, Mexico | collected... | reverse complement strand
TTTGCCGTTTGCCGCACGGATGATTTTTCCGCATGGGAGTATATCGTCGATCACCGCGATGAAACGGTATACAACACTGAAACAGGCGAAGCGGTGATCATTTCTGCCCCCGGAGATTACCCGGAGGATGCCACCAGGCTGGCACCGTCCACGCCATACGACAGGTGGGATGGTAATAAGTGGGTGACCGATACTGACGCAAAAAAAGCAGCTGATGTTGCCGCAGAAGAACAAAAAAGAGCGCAACTTCGCGCCAGAGCTGACGACGAAATCGAGTGGCGTCAGGATGCCGTTGATGCCGAAATTGCGACAGACGATGAAAAAACAGCGCTGGCGGCATGGAAAAAATACCGGGTGCTGCTGATGCGTGTTGATACAGCAGCACCCGACTGGCCTACACCTCCGGCGCAGTAGGCCAGATAATATCTGGTGTGCTGGAGGTATCTATCGCCTCCAGTGCATCGAGATAGTCCAGCCACAAAATATATTGCGCTTTCTCTGCGTCTTTCAGGCGTCCCAGTGCCGCTTTACCTGACCACTGCCTGTCATTCATGTAGTCGTTGGCCACATCAATCCTGGCTTTTTTTTCCGCATTTGCTGCGGTGACGGCAGCCGTATGTTCAGCATCGGTATCCGTTACCCACTTCTTGCCATTCCATGAATCGTAAGGGGTGACAGGCGCAAGCGTGGTGGTGTTGTCCGGGTAATCGCCGGGCTGCGTTACAGCCATTTCCGCACCTGTTTCGGTTCTGTATACTGTCTCGCCCCTGTGATCGGCTGCGAGTTCCCAGCCCGAGCCATCTGCTTTACGTAGGATAGCCAGGCCTTTCTTTTTGGTAGGCGGCTCATCTACCGCAGAGTTAGCCGGGATACCAACACCAACCGCCAGAAACTCGTCAGAACTGCCGGTATATTCGCGCGTGGTGGCGTCGTAGTTGTAAACGGTGACCGTTCCGGCTTCAGTGGCAATATTATTTTTATCCAGCATTATGCGGCCCTCACAATGTAGTTAAATGCGGTGTTACGTGGTCGGGTTTCTGTTGCTGTGTTAGCAACGCGTGATGCGTCAAGCGTTATAACGTCAGAATTTGATGATGTGTCATTTCTTGATACATCAACGAGATTCGAGCCAGTCCCAATACTTAAACTAAACGCGCCCGATGCATAGCCGATCACACTGCTTGAAGTGCCCGCCGCAGTACGAGCATACATACTCCCGGTTATGTTCTGCATCGCAAAACCCTGAGCACTTAATAGCGCACGCCCGCTATCAACCCCGCGCCCGTCATCCCAACCACGGATAAATTCACCCCGCAGATCAGGCAATGTGAGCGCCGGGTACGCCAGCGCCAGCTTCGGGTATTGCGCCGCAGTAAACGCCGCTCCGTTGCATTTAAGCCAGCCTGCAGGCGGTGTTGCAAGCGGCCACGGAACGGGAACACCAACGGGCAATGCTGACCCCTCTCCCAAACCAAGGTTTGCGAGAGCTGTAGCAACCGCAGATGCGCCATCGGACTTGATATCACCGAACGGATTCTGACGTTGCAGGAATAGTTTTTTAAGCGCAGCCAGAATTTGCGTATTATCCATTTTGTCAGGATCAAGCCCTGCGGCTCTGACAATATTAAGTAGCTCACTCTGAATGGTATTGAACCAGTCCGGCCCCGGATAAGTCGGAGGAACGCTGTTACCTCCCTCAGTAAAGAACAAGTCGGTCAGGCTGCTGACTGGCGACGGTTCAGGCATGACCGGAACACCTGTCGGGTTATCGACATGAAACATCAGTTATCTCCTGCATAATAAACATAATCGTAGGCCGTACCGGCCAGCCGGTATTTCGTCATCACACACTCCAGTTCGCGGGCGCGATCACTTAACAGAGGTGTCATTACGTTATCAATGCACGTAAAACGCCCGCCACTGATACCGAGCACATCAATCTGTAAAACCCAGCGATAACGCGCCGGATAAAGGGGGTACATGCAGCTCCTAAGGCAGTGGTGAGGCAGGATCACATTCACGCGAATAGTAAACCCAAGCGCCGCAGCAACCGCTTCAATCTGCCATGGAGCCAGCCCGCCTTTACGGTGGTATTTCTCCACCACGGCGCGACGGCGGTCTTCTATCGTTCCGGATGCCTGCTCACACTCAGGTAATGCCAGATATTCTTCCCACTCTTCCAGCAATAAAAAGGTGGTTTCTGGTCGCATCTCCGGTAACAGCCGTTCTGCATCAAATTCGGCCTGGCTTAAACGTCTGGCTAATGCCCGTAAAAAGCGCGTTAAATCGTTGTTATTATCACGCGACCATGCCTTGCCTCGTGGTATGACCTGCCAGAGCGCTCCCAGCCATTCATCTACGCTGTGAGCCATGTAATCACTCCAACGGTTATCAGTTCGTTCTGATCGCAGGTAATATCTCCATCAATATCAAGTGTGTAATCCGTTACGCCTGAAGCCGTACCAATTGCAGTACGCAGTGCAGAAACGCCCATTGTCTGACCCGGTGCCATTGTCTGCTGAAGGATCAGCAACCGGGCTTCCACAGACTGACGTGTGGCCTGTGTGTCCGGCATCAGCCGGATAGCAAGCGGCACCGGCTTCAGATGAAGCTCAACCGGCCAGACTTCAATACCACCGGGCTTACCAACATAGTTCCCCGTTGCCGGGTCAGCGTGACGAAACAGATAGGTTTCCATATCGGCTCTGTCCTGCAACGTTGGGGTAATATCACTTCTGCCGTCATATACCCATGCCAGACCGACAGTGCCCGGACCATGCCAGATATCCCATGACCATGCGCGGCTGACACCCGCCAGTTCACGCGCCCAGATAACATAATCATGCAGCGCACCACCTACCGGAGGATTGCGCTTGCGATACAGCAGACGGTCAAGGATTTCTGCTACCGGCTCAATGTCTGCTCCCCCGGTCAACCCGCCAGAGCCAACCATGCCATCGCTCTCCACGCCGGGAACGGGAGAGAGTAGCGTCATGGTTTCGCCTTCTGGCAGATTACCGGCAACACCTGCGTCGCTGGCCTGCACAGTAACCGCGATCTGACCGTTCTGCGGCATTCCTGATTCAACGACCAGATACAGCGCACCTGATGACGTCTGCATCTCGGTGTTTTCCGGAATACTCGCCAGTCCGGGGAATATCACGGGGCCGACAGAGAATGTCGCCTGCTTACGGATCACACCTTCACTGGCCGCAGTCTCAATAATTGTGTCGTCATCCGCTTTTACTGACGGAATTATCTGGTCTTTTATCCAGCTCTGATGGTCATAAAGGTCGCGTACCTGGCTGCTGAACGTCACGTTCAGCGCTTTCTCCACACCGACTGGTGGAAGTGTTTGCAGACCTAACTCAATTGCAATGTCTTTCTCACCGTCGGTGATAAGTTTGCGAAGCGCCGGAATATCAAAGGGCATGTTCTGTCGCCTCCCATCGTTTACTGATTTCAATACGCAACTGTGTCTTATCCGGGCGGCTCAGGATGACAATAAAATTGATACGGTCAGCGCCGCTGATTACCGCCGTCACACTGGCCGTTCTGGCATAACCCGCCCGCAGCAGAGGCTGCATGGCAAGGCTGGCATAATCCTCAACACGCTGGCGTACCGCCTCCGTCAGTTTCTCGCGGTCAAGCAACCAGAGTTTTGATCCCCACGGGAACGTGCTGAAGGTATCCCCCGGCCACCCACGCGGGTCGCCAGAGTTGTCCGGAATAACGTCATCGTCGTCTGCTCTGGTATCGGTGAACAGACATATCAACACCAGCGTGACCAGCCCCTCATCCGGTGTGAGGCCGTCGTGCGTCACATTCAGTTCGCCGCGCGACAGCTGGTTATTCCAGGTGATCCCGATAGTCATTTCGGCTCCGATGTTTGTTTGCCGTCACCGTCTATATGGAAATGTTCAAGGAAGGATTTTTTGCCTACCTTAATATCTTCAGTAAATTCAGACGGTCCGTTAACTTTAAATTGAGCGGTATTTATCTCGAATAAGTCTGTGGCGGTGTAATTAACCGTTTTTACTCTTACTTCTGCCACTCCGCCTTTTTTCAGAATGACCAGCGCCTGGCCGTCAGCGTGGTAGATGCACACGTCGCCGTCCTCCAGCCCTTTCGGACGACAACGTTTATCCTCGACGGCAACAGCCACCAGACCTTCGCGACGTCCTCCGACAGCCAGCACGATAGCTTCAGAACCCACTGGCGGTACGGACGTAAAACCGTAGTTCTGGAAGCGCTCAACATCGTCGTTAGTGGCATCGGCCAGCGACTGGATTTGAAGGTTCTGACGTCCCAGACTGTCGGTTACAATCCGTACAACCGCCCGGTCAACCATCAGGCGCAGACGTCGCCCCAGCCCGGTCAGCATACGACCAATATTTGCTGTATTTAGCCCCATATCATCACCATGTTGTCACCGTCTGGCCTTTCGTTCCTTTTTTGCCTTTCTTCTTCGCATCGGTCTGTGGGAGATCCATTGACTCCGGAGGCACCAGCGTCAGGACACAGATTCGGCCGTTATCACCCTCAGTGAAGGTGACGGTCTTAATCAGCCAGGAGGTCTTCAGGTTCTGTACCGGGTCATCGATATCGGCCAGCTGGTTCTTCTGCCAGAGCGGGCCGCTGTCGCCGTTCTCGCGCCAGCCTGCCAGCGTAATTTCCGTGCTGTTGGCTTCGCCCAGCATTCGCGATTTGTACCACTCACCGCGCGTGTTTGCGCCGCCCACGGTCAGACTGTCTTCGTTTACGAGGATTTTAGGGCGGTAGCGATTGATCTCACTGTCATTAACGATGGTCTGACGTCCGCCAGTCACTTTTACGGGCTGCTCATCCCATGTACTGCCACCGGCACTGGTGGTGCCCTTGACGATGTACTGGCTGCTGCGCTCACGCCAGCTGAAGCGGCCGCGTGCGGCAAGAATGTTTTGCCCCAGCACCAGAGCAACGCCAGCGCGTTTTGTTGATGCACGGGTGATAACAAGACGCCCAAGCCCGTCAGCGGTCAGCAGAACGCCGCGTTGTTTCGCCAGTCGGTCAAGCAAGTCAAAGGCTGTTTCACCCTGCTCAAGTACAACCGAAGAAAAGGCTTCACCCGTATCGATCTCGTTAACAACGCTGATACCGTAGGGTTTGCAGATTTCTTCCGCCAGCTTCTCCAGACGAACGCCTTTCCACTGCCCGGACTTATGCACAACAGAACTGTCAACAAGATCGCCGGTTTTGTCCCGGCCGGAGACCCGGATACTGACGTTTTCAGCATCATAGCTCGGGATAAAATCATCGATATATCCGGTCACAACCGTGTCGTCACCGAGCGCTACTGTGCAGGGCATTCCCTGTCGGATAACGCGGGGCGATGCTTCAGACCACTGTGTGGTGACCGTCAGATCAAACTCTCCAGCGATGGCTTCCAGTGAGGACGTGATCGACATTTCCGTCCAGCCGTCCCACTGCTGTCCATCCACTGTCAGAACAACAGATTCCATTATTCAGTTACCTCTATAGTTTTACCCGGCAGGATGAAAGAAGGGTCGCGCAGCCGGTTTCTTCGGGTGATAGTGTCCCGGTTCTCTGTATTGCCGGTTTCCCGCCAGGCAATCAGACTGACGGATGTGGTGATTGCCGGAGACAACTGGCGCGTCTGTGGCAGTTTCGCACTGCGAATGCGTACATCATTCACTACAGCAAAACGCAGATCGCGAAGTGTGCGCCAGAGTTCACGTTGTCCGCTTTCAACGGCAATCACAGCCTGCTCAGCCAGAAGGACAGCCAGCGCATCCCCCGTGCTGACGGCCTCTTCGCTGGTGCGAAACGTCGTCTGCGCGATGGTTTCAGCCTGTGCCAGCAGGGTCGCCACGACGACCACCTGCGTAAATCCGGTGATGTTGGCCTGCATGGCGGGTGATGGTGTGGTTGTCATGGTGATAATACTGCTGGCAAATCCCGCTATACCGCTCTCCACCGCCCCCGGAGTAACAGACATAAACTGTGGTAGCTGGCGGGTGGCAGCCACTTCGGCACGACTGATACCCGCCCCGGAGCCTTCTGACTGCGCACCCTCCCAGCGGCTGCGTAACCGGTCATAAAGACGCATTGACCAGAGCGGTTCGGTCACGGTCCCGTGAACACCACTGATCAGTCCCATAATTTCATTAATGAAGTTCGCAGGCTTCGCGACAATGACATCAACCAGACCACGGAAACGACCCAGCCGGTCCATCCAGTCGGTGATGGCCGATGGCAGGGTGAGCAGGTTAACGACCATCCCCTCCATGTCATCCAGAAAGGTATCGACCATCTCTCCCAGTCCATCCAGCACGGCAAAGAAATCACCGCTCTCAAGTGCAGCTTTCACTTTGTCCACACAGCTAAGTACGGTCAGGCTGGTATTTTCCGTCGCTGCCGGGAACAGGCGTTCGCCAGCTTCAGAGACCTCAAAGGAGACATACGCAATACCGCCTTCTTGTGTACTCAGGCGGTGCGTCACTTTACCCACCTGGACTTTCTGGATCCCGAACCACGGGTGAACCAGTTCCCCCGGCCCCGGCGTATTCAGCGCCCGTAAAAGGGCTTCCAGCTGTGACTGATAGCTACTGCCAAGTAACAGCCCGTTAATCTGCTGCTGTGTCAGCACCGCGCCATTGTCTTCAGTCCAGCCCACCTCTTTTTTTGGGTATGCGCGAGGGATAGCGCGACGGCCGCTGGTGCCTTCGTTATCTACAAGGTAAAACGTCACGCCCCGGAACGACGCTTCGCGCAGGTCTTCCCATTTCGCCTTACTCATCAGTTTTGCTCCACGTTAGAGACGCCAGCGGAGGCACTGAGCGTAACGCCGGGCTGATCCATCTTCACACTCTTAACCCTGCCGTCACCCTCGATGACAACACGAATCTCTCCCTTTAGCTGCTGCGGAACCGTTGGATAAGTCGGATTCTGGTGCTGAGTATTGTACGGATCCCAGCTAATATTCGGTTTTTGTAGGTACTGGGGAAGACCAGCACCGGAAATTCTATCACCTGAAAATAATTCAGTTATGTCATCCCACAGGGAAGAAATTTTATTTCTATAGCGTAATGCTCGCTTAGCTTTAGCCTTCTCCTCTTCTGTCGTATCAGGCGAAGTAATAGCGCCTTCCAGATCTCCAGCTATCGAATCATATCGTTCAAGTCCTGGCTCGAGTTGAGCATAAACATTCGTCAGCGACGCAAGAGGTAATCCCAGCTTCCCGGCATTTCGACGCCCTAGATTTTTACTGTCAGGTGAAAAAGAATCACCAGCCCCTCCCATTCCTTTACCCATATTGACGACATAGACAGGCATCACTCCGGAACCGAATACATCAGCGATGCCTTTCGAAATTCCCTTTCCTTTACCCGGATTGAGAAAATCCCACATACCTTTCCCTACTTTAAATACCTTACGAGCTGCAATAACACCGGCGAGCGCAATACCAATATTTTTCCCGGCATTCAGCCAGTTTTGCGCGGTTTCCGAATTTACTGTGTTCAGGGCATCAGCCAGAGACTGAACAGGCCCAGCCATATTCTTCTCTTTAAAGATATCGAATTCGTTGTTAAGCCGTTGAAGTGATGATGTGAAATCTTCCATAACGGTTTTCGCATCTTCCGCAAGAGAACCGTCGCCCAGAACGTGTTTGTAATGTTCCAGTTGAGAGAGCTTGCCATTATTGTTCCGGTAATCACTGACACCGGCCAACATCAATTTAATGGTGGGTTCACTGAAACCGAGAGCGCCAATTGGTTTTTTCGGATCCTCCTGCATAAAAAGGCGGGCACCATTCTTATTTTTCATCGCCTTTTCAATCAGCTTCTCATAAATATCCGCCGGATTTGCAAATTTCCCATTCTTATCCACGACATCAATGCCAGCATATTTTTTTATCAGATTCTGCTTGTTCATGACGTCAGCCATAAAACTTAATACGGAGGTCGCCGCCTGATTTTTGTCAGCGGTAGCATTCATGCCATACTGCAATAACGCGCCTCCTTGTTTGGCGCTCTCATAGCCTTTTCCGCCATATCCCGACAGAGCGGCAAAAACGGGGGCACCAACCGTAGCCATGTCAGCAAAGGAGAATTCACCCACTTTCCCCTGCTTGTTCAGCATGTCGAAAGTTTTCTGAATCTCTTCACGGGACTTAATACCAAGCTGCCCGAAGAATACGGAGAGATCGCCAACATCGTGCCCGGAAACCCCAGCACCGGCAATGGCAGCAGCCATTACCGGTAATTGAGACATGGCTCTTTTATAGTCCCCCGTTTTCTCAACCACCTGGTCCCAGGCATCTGCCAGCTCATTTACTGGAATGGCATTATCAGTGGCATATTTTTCAATGTCCCTGAACATATCCCGCGCCTGCTTTCTGGAAACCTCAGAACTTACAGCCATACGTGAGATTCTGCGATCCAGAGTCATATAGGACTTTAACATCGCGCCACCGGCAAAACCGGCGATCATACCAACATAGCGATTTTCCAGCATATCCAGTCCGCGCCCGGCAGCTTCCGTGGTGGCCCTGACGATGGACATCGCCCGCTGGTTACGGCTGGCAAACTCAGACATATTCGCGCCATACTGGCGGGCTTTGGCCGTCAGGTTACCAGAGAGATTAATGAGGATTTCGGTGCTCAGACGATTTGCCATACTGTTTTCTCAGTTGCCGGGTCAGAGTAAACAACTGCCGCAAGGGCAGTTGTTCCAGACGATTTGCATCAAAACGTTGCGACAGATTTATCAGCAGATTATTCAGTGCCGCTGCCAGCGGCATCAGTTCGCCCCCGGTATGCGGTGTCCTCCAGCAGGTCGTCAAGCTGGCTGGCTTTTTCATTCAGCAGTTTCAGGTCTTCGGGATGAAGGGCATATATTTGCTTCATATCGAGCGGGCCGGGAATGTTTCCAAGGCTCGCTATCTGACGCCGCATCATCTCAATCCCCATGAGGACTTCAGAGCAGTACGCCACCGCTTTCCCGTTATCACCAATCACCACCCGCTCTGCTGCAAGTTGTGAGTCGATGACGTCACGGGAATTCAGTTCACGCAACCTGACGGTTTTGTGCATCGCCTCATCACTGGTGCCAGAGCCGGTGCGCAGGCCGTGAATCAGATCAAATTCAATCGTTGCCATGTCTTACACCTTCACACACTGAACGCCGATAAAATTCGCCGTTACCGTCCCGGCGTCTTCGTCCAGTTCGGCCGGGCTGTCCGTAGCTGCCTTCGTCATCATGTAGTTCAGGCCGTTGTCGCCGTAGAACATTACGGTGACGTCTTCCCAGTTACTGATCTCGATGACGTCAACGTCCTGGTCTGCTGCGATGGTCAGCTTGATGGAAGGGGCGGCGGTCTTACGGGAAATCCCCCAGATTTTACCCGCGCCCATATGCTGCTGGCGCTGGTATCCGCCCGGATTGAGGGTGGATTTACCCTCGGTTTTGATTTCGCGGCCGTTTATACGGATGGCCGCCATCCCCAGAATGCTCGACATAGATTCCCCTTAGAGTTTGAACTGGATGAGACCGGCGAGAACACGCAACTGATTCACCAGGTTAGGGTGGCAGATGAAGTTCATGCGGTTTGGATCGCTGGAATCAATGCTGACGTCCAGCGTGTCTTTGTAGTCGTCGAAATCTTCCACGAGTCCGGCCGGGATAAGCTCAGTCAGCGCAATATCCAGCAGCTCAGCGCGGCAGATTTTCGGCGTCATCACCGGCTGCCCGGCATCAAGCAGGTCAAGAACATCATCCCCGGCCAGCTTGTGACGCGGATAGCGACTGGTGAAACGGTTCCTGATGACATAACGGATACGCCCAAGCGTTGCCGGTGACTGCACATCGAGATACGAGATATCGGTGTCGCCAAAGCTGTTCACGCGGTACATGGTGATTTCACGCTCGATGCAGACATTTTCACCGGCATCCACAAAGTGAGTGGCGAGACCATCGTGCAACAACAGGTTGCGCTCCGGCATGTCCCAGCGAATGGCCCGGACAGGCGCTTTGATGCCAGTCAGTACCAGAGTCTGAAGTGGGCGGGCCGGGTCGATGGCAAGCTGATAGGCCGCTGTTCCGCCGTAGCTTGCCGCCCACAGCCAGACCGGCTCCGGGGAAATGTTGGTGCCGATACAGGAAATCAGCCAGTCATTACGGGCGCTGCCGAACGTACCGCTTTGCGCATGTGTTCCGCGAAATGCGGTCCACAGCTGCGCCTCCATCATCTTCAACGGTCCCCAGCGTTCCAGCAGTTCGTCGCGGATGGTATTTAGGCTCTGCGTGTCGTTGTAGGGGAAAATAATATCGGTGTACCAGTCATCGCCCAGTGCCGCGACAACCGCCTGAATATCAGGCGTACCTGCACCACCCGTGAACGGCGTCAGGGTAACGCTGATACCGGCCGGGGTCTTCTCGCCGGAGTAGTAGTTCAGCCGCACGTCGCAGTCGTTGCCCGTCACACCTTTCCAGTTCACCTTCAGTACCGCTGAGGTGGCATTCTCACCGTCAACGGCAGCGCTGACCTGCGTGGCGGTTTTCGCTGTGACGGCCGCGATGACGGACTGCACCACCGTTTCAGCAGTATCCCCCTGCGCGACGCCAACCTGTACGGACACACCGTTAATCAGAAGGGCAAGCGTACCGGTGGCGAGGGCGTTACCCACGACGGTAATGTGGGCCGTCGCAACGGCACCGCCGCTGATGTCGTCCAGTCCCATCGCCCAGGTTTCTGTGTAGCTGTTGGCGTTACGCAGAGTTTTCAGCATTTCCGCCAGCATGGATCCACGGCCGTAGTATTCATCCGCCATACTGTTGCCGGTGATGCGATTAAGCATAAGCGGTTCTGCACTGGCGCTGACGACCTGCTGGCCGATCACCAGAATTTTACGTGACTGAGCAGGCGCACCGCTCATCGCCATTGAATTGTCGATATCGATCCACACCAGCGGGACGCGGATATCATCAGGAATGTTGCCCAGAGCCATCATGCCTCCTTATCAGCTTTGAGGGATTTGGTTTTAGATGGCGTGGAGATAACCACATCACCTTCGGATTCACGGCGTCGCCAGTACGCAGTGACAGCAAGCAGTTCACCTTCAGCGTTCAGCAGGTTGCCATCCGCCTTACGCACCCGAAGACCGGGGCGGGTGGGTTTAATCAGTTGTTTGTTCATCAGTCTGACCTTCTCTAACATTAATGATGTCCGGCTCTTCAGTAACCGGATGACCGTTCACAACAAACGATGCGCCAATTCGCAGGAACTCCGGCAGTGCTGCCATATCAATCTCGTCATCCAGACGAAACATCTGCTCCCACGTCACGGCCCAAAGGCTGACGCCGAAGTTATCCAGGCTGCCGGAGTAGATGTTTTCAGCGCCAATGTTTTCCGCCATGCGCTCGGCCTTCATGCCGCGGGGGGCTTCCCGGACTGAGATACGACGGGCAATCTTTCCGGCCAGCACTTCGCAGCGGGCATCACGTGCATAGCCCCATGAATCGGAGGTCATGACGTAGGCCGCCCATGTCACAAGTCCTGTCATCCCATTGCGGTGACTGATATTGCGCACGCGAAGTGCGGCGAGACGCACACAGCCTGAACGCCCGGAAAGGTAACGTTTCACCTCATCCGGGGTACTGAACTGGCCGACGTGGCGCTCAACAATCTCCACACGGTCTGGTGTATTGCCTTCCAGCTCCGTCTTCAGCCAGGCCACAATATTCTCAGCGGCACTGACCGTGCTGCCGAGGGTTACAAACGCGGGACGCTCTTCACTCATTGCAGAACCTCGTTCCAGAAATCGCCGATCACTTTGGTCAGCTCGTTGCTGTTATCTGCAGACAGGCCGAGGAACTCGCGCTGCGGGATGTCCATCTGGCGCTGATGCGCGCCCACGGTCTGCCAGACACCATGCTTCAGCACCCGACCAAATGCCTGCAAGATAAGGCGCTTGTGGGAAGACACCGCCACGCTGCCGGAAAATCCTTCCTGGTGCGATTTGCCGTAAGGTAGAGGTGTGCCGACATGCACCCGCTCACCGCTGACGAAATACTGGATGCTGTCCAGCAGGTCGCCGTTGCCCTGTAACAAACTCTGGTTACCGTGGCGGGTCTTTGCATAGCCATCGGACCATGCCTGCCACTTCTCACCCGACGGACTGCTTTTTTCACTGGCGATGCGGCGGCGTGTCTGGGACTCCACCACCGCTCCGATGCTTTCAAGCAGTTCCTGACGCAGCGAACTGTCGGCCAGTTTTTCCATCGCCTTACGGATGGTCTGGAGCTTTTCAGCGCCCATCACCTCAACGGTAATACCCATCAGAGCACGCCTTTAAGGTTGTTGCGGGTGAACAGACGCCGGTTATCGCTGACGATAATCAGCTTGCCGGTGTCGGTCTCTGGCACTGGCGTATCAGTCGGCACGCCAAGGTCACGGGTGCCGTTGGCGATTTCACGCAGCGTACGCAGGGCATCGTCATAGCGTTTCTGGATCTCATCGGTAATCTGGCTGTCACGTTCAGACAGCCAGTAGAACGCGATGGAGACCGCCGCACGACGTAACGGACTCGGGAGTGACGGAAGGTTCAGTGGCAGGTGATAACGCTTCGCCAGAAAGGAATTTATTTCCGCGTCAGTATCATCAATGGCCCGTTGGATCTTCTCCTCGTCGAGCTGCTGGGTTGTCTTATTCAGCGCCATGTTCCAGACGCGCTCAGCATCCGTTGCCAACAGATCGTCCCGGGTCACGTAAATACCCATCAGTCTTCCTCCGCTCCTGCGTCCTGCACCGGCTTCAGCTCGGCGACAATCAGCATTTTCTCTGCCTTCAGACGGGTGGCATCGACGGTGCTGATGACGCAACCGTGCAGCGGATTTCCCTGGTCGTCCTGCGGTACCTGTGCGGCAGGGTCATCACTGACGAAAACATGCACGGTGTCATGCGGCCAGAAACGGCCAGCGCGATGAAAACCGTTCTCAGGAATAGCGCGAACTTCCAGCACCGCCACATCGGCAGCGATGTGGATATTGCCGATCGTCAGCGCTGAGGTTTCACCAGAAACCGTAATGACGGCATCACCATCAGCCTGAAGATTCGAACCCTCTGCGGTGATGAGACTGGTTGTTGTCGGCATCGGGATCAGTCCGCCATTACCGGCAGCAGGTTGTGGGTCTGAAGTGTCAGTGCTCGCAGTCTCCGGCAGTTGTAGTGCCTGACCGTCAGAAGAAGGAGCTGGTGCCAGCGGTGCCGGTTTTTCCTGGACAGTCTCACTCTTCTGGCCTTTGACGTCTTTCTGCGCGGAAGCTGAAGCGGCATTGTCTGCACCGGAGTCCTGCTTTTTAGTTTTTCCACTCACGTTTTAAACCTCTGTTAAGGCGCGTTACAGGCGGGATTAATCCGGCTGTAACGCAGGGAATGACGTTATTTTTTACGTAACCGGTTTACGATGCCGGGGTCGGGTTCTTCACGAACGGCGAGATCAACAGCTCCACATCCTTGTAATAGATATTTGAACCGCCCCCGTCTGCCATGATGGCTTCAATCAGAGCTTTGGCCGCGCCACGGTTATTCTTGCCGGTCACCAGCAGGGTCGGATTCATCCCCAGCGGCTTACCGTTCGAATCAGGAATACCCATCAGGGCAGACACGGCCGCTTCGTAGTTCGCTTTGTTAAGCGGGGCCTTCGACCCGACGCATGTCTGCCAGAAACCAAAGCCGACGTTGCTGCGTCCGTCTGTACCGTAGGCAAACGCGTTCTGGAGGAACACGCGTTCGCTGCTCAGGTCATCCAGTGCGGTAAAGTTAAATGGTCGGCGCTCCTGGTAGATGATGGGCAACAGGGCATGAGTGGCATCAATCAGGAACCACGGCTCACCGGTATCGGTAGTCGGTTCGCCGACCACATTGGACACAGTAGCGGTTCCCACCACGTGGTCAGTGTCAAAGAAATACTGACCGTCCCAGCACAGCGTATCGAAGCCTTTGCAAAGCAACGCAAATGAGAGTTCGTCCGGGAAGATGGTGGTGTTGCGGCCAAACTGTTCCGCGATGATGGAATACTGACCGATCTGATCGTCTTCAATATCTTCACGTTTGACCTGGACAGAACTTTCCCACGTCTTGTTCAGAATGGAGTAACCGGCCTGCGTCAGCAGGGCAAGCTGACGGGTGGTCAGCCACTCTTTGATGCCGGGGAAATCCTGCAACCAGCCATAGGTATTGGATTTACTGGTACTCGGGATAACCGTGGCAATAGAGCGATACTGAGGTGTGACGCGCCCGACACCACGGGTGAACGCGGCGTTCAGTGCGGTGGTCAGGGCATGCAATACTTCTGCGGATACCTGCATGGATTATTTCTCCTGCTTACGAACGGAAAGGAACTCTTCCTTGCTGACGCCGAGCTGGCGGCACATTGCAAGGTCTTCATCAGAAAGCGTGACGTTGCCATCACCGCCCGGATCCTTTTTGCCGGATGGATCCTTGCTGACGATGACCGGGGCACCCTTAACAAACTCGGCAAACTGCTTGCGGCCGTCTTCAGAACGGCAGGTGGCGAGATACATTTCGCGGTTGGCCGGGGCCACTTTTCCGGCCTCAATTGCGCCATCTACCAGCGTTTCCGCATCTTTGGCGGCAATCGCACTGAGCTGTGTTTCGGCCGTTTCAGCCCGGTTTAGCGCCAGCTGATGAGTTTCAACCGGAATGAATTTCGTCAGGTCCGGGTGCTCAGCGCGGTTAAGGGCAACCTGTTCGCTGGTTTTGAGCTGTTGAATGGCTTTGACTGCATCGTCCTCGCTGGCCGTAGCCGCGAGGCCGAGCACCGTCACAATCTGGACAGGTACTGTCATCGTGTTTTCCTCTGAGTTGAGTGCGGGTAAATCAAGGTTGGGTTTGTTGGTCAGCCCTGCACTGGACAGGCGTGTCACCTGACCATCCGCAGTGAATCCAAATGCCGGGCTGTAATAACGGTATTTTTTGCCACGAACCAGTGCTGCACCGTCAGCGGTCCATTCGACGTGCGCTTCAATCACGCCGTCATCGCGGATGCGGTAATCGTCAAGCCATGCAAAGGCCGGAGCTTCATCGCCTTTAGGGCCTTTCAGCTCGGTGGCATGCTCAATATCAAACGGCAGTTTGGGATAGCTCAGGGTGGCGCGGATAATGGCTTCCGGCTGGTTGTTAACCCATGAACGGCCATCGCGGCCGGTGAAAGTTCCTGCCGGTATCATTGGCAGCCATTCCGGCAGCGCATCATCAATAAGGTCAGGAAGCTGAAAGCAGAGTGCCAGCAGTTCCGTGTTGGTCGGTTTCATGGTGTTGTCCGTTGTCGTAAAAGACTCCGGACAGCATGCGGGAAAAAGAAAGGGAAGATGGATTAACGGGCTTTACTGTAAACGAGGCGGGGAACACCGTTTAAAACCCGTTTAAAAGCGCGTACAGGCGTTAGATAAAATTTTCACGCGCCATCGTAGCACAAATCACAATATCGTCACCGGGCGCGTTTGAGGGGCGTTATTTCTGCGGTGGAGTATAACGCTCAAACGCCTGTTGTTTTTGTTGAAGCTGAGCATCCAGCTGGCGGCCACGGGTGGTGCCGGGATTGTAGGCCCAGCCCGGATCAATACCTTCAGGCACCGTCTCTTCTTCACCCGTGCGTTTGTTCAGCCATTTGACATAGCGTTCCTCCGGGGCATCCGTGGTGATGGTGCCGTCCTGCCACATCTGATCGAACTCATAGCGGCTGACCTGACGCACCCCGCATTTACAGCCCCAGCCGTTGGGTCCCATATGCGTATCCCAGAACGGATCGTCAGCGGGCAGACAGAGGTTCGCCCATCGCAGATGTTCCACGCGATGTTCCCGCGACGGCCCCAGCGTATAAACCAGATAGGGCATGGCCCTCTTTGTGCGCTGGATGCGTTCCCACTGACCAGCGGCGCGGGCCGTGCGCATGTTGGTGTCATAGATGATACGCATGCGCCGTTCACTGCCGAGCTGTACCTGCCGGGTCTCTCCCGTCAGCGGGTCATCCATCAGCGCCTGCCCCCACCATCCACGCTTCACCAGTAAGGGGCGTAACAGTTCGCGGAACTGAGCGAACGTCTGGCCGTTTTCCAGTGCGTCCTCAACGAGCTGGCGGACATCGGCCAGTAAATCAAGCTGTGTCATTTTGGCGACGGTGTAGCCGTAGCGGTGCTCCTCCTGCCACACATCACGATAATCGAAGCCCGGCTTCAGATTTTTCGCCTTCAGCCACTCCAGCGCTTCCTTTGGGATAATGTCCGGTTTGCGCTCAGGTTTACGCATCTCTCACGTCCCCCAGCGTCCGGGCCTTAAAGCAGAGCTGCGCCAGTTGCGTGACGAACTCATCAGGTTCAAGCGTTTTCTGAAGCTCAGGCAGCCCCGCAAGAAATGCTTCGAAGCTGTCAGCCTCCCGCGCCAGTTGCAGAACCGGGCTGGCGAACGCATCGCCTGTTCGCTGCCAGTCACGCACGGCATCGTCAGCCATCAGGTCAATGTCGTCCCGCTGGCTGCGGTTCAGCGCCACACGCTCCCGGTTCATTGCCAGTGCAGGCTGGAGAGCCTGAGTGGAGGGCACCAGCACAGCAGCGCCTTTCTCCGGCTCTGACAGACCGAACTTGTCACGCACCTCTGACATCTGCACCTCCATGCCACGGTCAATCAGAGGGATGAGTGCATCAACCAGCATTTTCAGGTCTTCGGGTTCACTCAGGCGCAGTACGACGCGGGGATAAGAGCTTTGTGGCCCGTAGTTCATGATGACGAACGGGCGCACCAGAAACTCATTAAGCGTGTTCTCAAGCTGTCGGGCATCCCAGCGGGCAATATCCATACGCACCCGGTCATGCACGTCTGCCTGAGATCGGGAACTCCCGTTATCGGTAGTCATGGTCTGGCCGAGTACGGCCTTGCTGATTTGTTCATCGCACCAGACGGCCATCTCTTTAAAGAGTGCACCACCATTATTGCGGCTGGCGGTCTCCTGCATTTCAAGCTTCATTGAGTCAGGGATAGCGCAACCAGCATCCGATGCCAGTGAGGCAATGGCATCCAGCATCGTCTGGATTTGCTCCGGGCTGGCGTTGTTACCATATTTGCCGACCACGACGGGGATGCCGAACTTCTCGGCAAATGCCCACCAGTCGCGGACGGTGTAAGACTTAAGCATGTACATGACCGCTACAAGACGCGCCAGACCGTTACGCAGCGGGAGGCCCGATTTCAGGCGCGGCTGATGTACCACGTATTTGCCTGGTGTCAGTGGTTCGCCTTCGATGGGGCTGGTATCCGTCAGCAGATGAAAGTTACGTAACGTCTCACGGTCTGGCTTCAGGAAGCGAGGATCTACCCATTCATAATCGCGGGGCTGCCAGAACTGACTGCCGGTGTCCCAGAGGATTTCGCACACGCTCACACCTTTTCCCAGACCGTCAAGCAGGTCAAACAGCAGCTCCGGAACTTGTGGCTGGGTGATGAGGTTGCGCACGGCATCGGCAATGTCAACGTCACGAGTGTCATCGCTGGCCGCTTCCACAGAAGGTTCGATCCCGGCAACGGTCAGTTTACGGGTGCGTAGCACGCTGGCGTAGTGAAGGTCACGCTCTTCCAGCTCTTCGGCCATGATAAAGAAATCGCGTGCGTTGCCGTCCGCTGCACCGCGCAGAATGCCCGCCAGCCTGCCCGGTGACAGGGTGCTGGCGACGCTGATACCCGGTGATGGCGAACGTACACTGATGGCACTGGCTCGGGCCTGCGGCTGCTGAAGCTCTTCCTGACGAACGGTGATGGTCTGGCCCGTGGAGGGACTGAAGAGCCGACGAACGGCCCCGGTTAGCTGTTTAAACATCAGAGTAATCCCCGCTGATTTTTAAGACCCCGCGTGATGCGAACCTGTCGGTACTCGTTACGCTCATCGGGGCGAGAGGGTTTCTTTAATTTGTGGACTTCATAACGACTGCAGTCTTCCCTACTGGCGAGAAAGCCCAGGAAGATCGCAATAGCGGCGTCACCGTGACGCTTACGACCATCGGTGCCGGTGGTGCGGGCATCATCAATACCCGGCACACCGCGATAAAGCTGAATTGCGCCGAGGTCAGTGATAACGTCCTCATGCTTCGGCAGTACCAGCTCATTGTCTTCAAAGGCCGCACGGAACCGGGGCATGTTTTCCCGATAGTAGGGAACCGAAAGCTGTACCTGCTCAACTTCATCACCGTAGCGTTCTGCGGCCTGCTCAGCCAGATACTGACCATTACCACGCGCATCCAGCTTGATACCGTCACGACGGGGAAGGCGATCGCAAATGAAAAACAACGCCTGTTCCTGTTGCTTAAACGGCACGTTGCTGAGTTCAACCAGGAAAGGGACTGCGCGGGTGGTATCATCGTTGACCGTCACCGGTGCAAAGACGGTGAGATCGCCGTTTCGGGCAAAGTCTTCCCCGAGACAGTGGCGCAGATTGCCGGGAAGTTTATCCAGCTCAGGCTGAACGACGGTCTCAAGCCATTCCTGCATATCCAGACGGCGCAGACCTTCCGGCAGCGTGTTGAACTCCGGTGTTCCGGTAAAGCGCAGTACAACAGAGGGGCCTCTGGCCGCGCGTTCGCGCAGGCTTCGGGCAATGTATACACCGCCGCCGTTCTTCGGCTCGCAGTAGTATTCCTCGCGGGCATCTTCCTCGGTGGCCGTATCGCTCAGCAGATTTGCCAGCCATTCGGCTTCGGCCTCCGGAGACCAGGCCTTTTTGGTAACCTGACAGATGCGCCTATACAGACCTTCTGCAATGGCCGTTTCAATATCCACGCGGTGAACGGAGTAACGTTTTTTCCCTGCGCGACTGTCGGTGATAATGGTATTGAACAGGTTATCAATACCGTTGTGGGTGGAGATCAAGCGGACATTATTACCCCACATGGTCAGTGCCAGCGCGGCTTTCAGTACCGCTGCAAGGTCAGCCTGAAAGGCGGCCTCATCAATGATAACGTTGCCCTGCATACCACGCAGGTTCGACGGGTTTGAAGACAGCGCCTTGATTTTATACCCGCTGGCGAACTGGATGACGTAGACCAGAATATCCTTGTCTTCGTCCTTCAGAACCTCCTCGCCAATGTCGGATGCGGCCCGGTCATAGGCTTTGGCCCACATGGCGCAGGCGTCAATAAACTCACGGGCCATGTCCTTTGTGGTGCCAACGTAAAACGTATCGCAGCCTCCCGCTTCAACAGACATTGACCCGTTCAGTGCTGCGTCGGCGGCCTCCGCCCAGGTCAGACCGGTACGGCGGGACTTCTCGGCAATCTTGAGCTGCGCATCGTCTGCAATCCAGCGTTTCTGGTAGGGCAGCAGCAACTGACTGTTGTCGAACTCACCGGAAAGAATCGCGGCGGCGGACTGACTGGTCAGCGTGTTGACGGGTGACATGGTGGTCATTCAGCTATCCCCAGAATCTGGCGTTTGATATCGGCTGCGGTCTCTGCAGATAACCCGGCAGAGCGGGTGATGGTCTCAGCGGCCGCAGCGGCTTTTTTCGCAAACTCCAGCTGGATCTCCTTCTCGCGTTTATGGCTCGCCATCGCCGCCGCTTCAAGCCGCTGAGCAACCAGTGCGAGCTGCCCCAGCGCCTTTGGCTCAACCGATTTACCGCGCTCTGCCATATCCATCGAGGTTTCGAAGGCCAGCGTCTTGACGAACTCCAGCAATAATTTGCCGACGTCGGACGTCGGCGCAGACCCGAGTTTCGCCGCCCATATTTCGGCCATCTCACGGGAAGCGCGAATCTTCGACCCGAACTCTTCCATGCGACTGGCGTAGCGGTTCAGACCGGTACGACTGATTTGCATGTCTTCCGGCAGCTCATGGGTATCAATCAGCTCATTGATAGCTTCGCGGATTTCTTCCTGCGTATGCCGCTTGTCACGCAGCATCTGATGCAGCTGGTCACGAATGGAATCGGGCAGCAGGTCAATCTTTGAAGGGCGGCCACGGGTCGGCCGCTGTTCACTTGCCATTCTCCCTCCTCATTCTCTCAAGGAAGTCGCGTTCGTGACTGGACTTGTCTTTCAGCAGCAGTTTCCAGACGCGTTTGTACTCCGGGTTACTGTTGAGAAAAGTATTCAGATACGAGTCAGCAGATTCGGAGTCGTACTTTTTACCCGTCGTTTTTTCAAACTGTGGCGCAACGGCTCTGACTTCGATTTCCACACAAACGATAATTGCTGCCATTTTTCTGATGATGTCTCGCTGCCCGCTGCTTAGCGACTTAAGTGATTTAGTCATGTCCTGCGTTCTCCAGTTCGAAAATGCGTTCGGTCACTTCGTTAATCGCATCCGTAAAACCAAAGGCGCTGCTCCACTCTGGCGGTGTGCCGATCACGGCTTCATACATACCATCCAGTGCCGCGATGACCTGATCGCGCTCCCCGATAAGCTGGGTTTCAGAGCGGTCAAGCCGCTCAATCCCTTCCAGCGCTTTTTCATTCGCACCAACAAGGGACTCAATAACCACCACCACCTGAAAGAGGGCATCCCCGGACATGCCGATTTCACCGGATTCCCGAATTTCAGCCAGACGAGCCAGACGGCGCAGCTGTTCCGCCTGCTGGCGGCATGTCGCTAACATTTGTCGGATCCTGAACTGTTCCATAGTTACTCCCGCGCACGTGGTTTTTTGACACCCGGCACCGTTGCCAGCCCGAAAGCCACATCTTCACCGCGTCCGGAGATGGCGGCGACGTAGCAGCCTGATACATCCGACAGAGTGACCAGTCCCTGTTCGCGCAGCCACGCAAGGTGAGTGCGTACGGTGTCGCGGGAGACCCGGTGGCCGTAGGTCTGAAGGCAGGTCTGTAGAATGGATTCGTTCGCGCTGTCGCCGCACTCCACCAGTGAGCGCAGAATGACCAGACGCTGGTCGCTGTTAAGGATCTCTTGCATGCTCATCGCCTCTTAATTTTTTTCCTTCAGTTCATTTTCCAGCAGCAGATCGCTGATGCGGCTGACCTGCCTGATAGACGGGGCCAGCTCACGCAGCTCGCCGCGCAGGTTACTCATCTCAAGCTGCAGATTGTGCAGTTCCTGCCGGGTTGGCAGGCCATCAACCGCATGTTCAAGAATGTTCAGACGACTGCTGACCTTCTCCAGCTCTTCCCGGCGGGCATAGGTTTTCGCCAGAAGTAACTGGACGATTGTGACCCCGGACATCAGTACCGCCCAGATGACGGCCCAGTTACTTCTGAGGGTTTCCCACTCCATCACACGCTCCGTTCTCTGAGTGTCTGGCAGTCGATACAGGTCACCGCATCCGGAAGAGCGGCAATTCGCGCCGGGTCGATGGCTTCCCCGCAATCGTTGCAGAACCCGGATTCCTCCGGGGCCTCTTTAACGCGGTTTAACCGGGCGTTTAACGCCTGTTCACGGTCAGCCATTTCAAGGCCGCTGGCCCTGTCCAGTTCATCCGTCATTTACCGCCCACCATCACTTTGTGCCTGCTGGATTTGCTGTACCGCGCGAAACCGTCAAGGGTGCGAAAACCGAGATACCCCAGCGCCGGTGTCGCCAGCATCAGCGCGATATCCCAGTCCGGTGACGGCATGGAGAACGCATGACCAAAGGCACCGGATACCGCACCAGCCTGCTGACCCACGGACATCAGCATCACATACGCAATGCTGCTGTAGAGCGACAGGCGGGCCATTAACGGACGGGTCTGGCGGACATATTCATCCGTGGCGTTGTCGCCGTTGCGGATGGTTTCCTGTTGTTCATGGTGAGCAGCCTGTTTGTCAGCCAGCACGGCCTTGTCGCGCTCCAGCTGGAACTGCTCAACCTGGACTTTCAGGGACTGGAGCTGGACGAATTGCTCAGGTGGAAGCGCGGCCAGCTTCTGCTCAAGCACACGCTGTTGGTCCTGCGGGTTGATGACGTTGTTGACGTTCTCAACGATCCCCGCCACGGAATCGGCCGTTCTGGCGGTATCGCCACCAAACCAGCCACCCACGGTACGAAGCAACGACGGCCCGGCTTTCATCAGAACGGCAGCCACGGTGGAAAGCGTTACTGGATCCATGCGAGCAGCCCCCTACGACAAACCCACCGGCAGAACAGAAAACCCAGCGCGACGCCAGCAGGGTCAAGCAACAGAAGGTATAACGGGTCGGCAAACAGAGGATTCAGGCAAATAAGGACAAATCCCACGCCCCAGATGGCCCACGACCAGAAACAGGCAAACCGGCTGATATGCATTTCGGGACTGATAAGGCTGTATGGCAGGTTGCCGAGGAAAATACTGAACCCGACAAGCACAACCCCTGAGCAGGCCAGCCACCAGACCAGAAACGCGTGTCTGCCGTGAAAATTGCAGAAAACCAGCAGCAACCCTGCAAAAACCAGAATGGTCCATCCGGACTGATAAACGCGCAGTAATGCCCGTTTAAACCAGTCGGTATCAAATGATTTAAACACTGAGTTTTTCCTTATAACGCTGGCATTGCCAGAAAATATCGCGGACATCAACAGACGCCCAGCCACGCATATAAAAGCTGCCGTGAGTCCCGTCATGCCCCTGATAACTTAGGGGAACAGGGGGAGGCCCTCCGGCCACCCGGTGCAACACTTCCTGACGAAGACGGTCACGTCGCCCCTGGCGCATCGAACCTTCCCAGCCTTTACCCATTGTCAGCTCCGTGGTGATGCAACAATGTCGAGGTTGCCATCGTCCAGAACCTCCATGCAGGCATTCACCAGTGCGTCGAGACGGTTAAACCAGCCGTTCAGGTACTTACCCTGCGAGGCACTGGACTTAATGATGTCGGCGTAATAGCGGGAGCGACGAAGAAACAGACGGGTCAGAAGATACTGTGGATCAAAGGATGCGATGGCCGCACGGGTCTTCACGCCCACTATGCCATCGGGCGTAACACCAGCGGCTTCCTGCAATAGCTGAACCGCCTTTTTGACGCCATGCTGGACGGCAGAATCAAACATAAAAAGGGAAATACCATCAGCCCATTCAGGGCAGTACGCGGGGAACCAGTAATCGCGGAAGTAAATCTGACCGGCCTGGTCAACGGTTAGATCGCGGATGCGTGTATCTGGCTTGCCGTCACCACTGACGTCTGTCATGCCGTCGGCGACGCCATCACGCATGTCGGAAATGCCGTATTTTGTCTCGCCACCTTTGTCTGTGGGATCGTTAACATAGCCGCCTTCGAACTGAAGCACGAACAGCAGCGCATGGCGGAAAGCTGGTGATTCTGGAGAGTTGTTCATTAAGGGCACCTGTTGAAAAGTTATGGAACCTTTCCATCATGTGCCGGGCAGAAAAAAAGCCGGATTAACCGGCTTTATTCAAATGACAAATGCGTATTACGTTTGGTCAGCCACACAAGAATATGTTAATACCGGAGCTATGTTCTGCACTTGCACACTAAATGGGGTAAGTCCAATATCACCTGATGCCTGTACTTTTTTCCCATTTTCTTCATAAGCTTTAGTCGCTTCTGAAAATATAGTTGTTACGGCATCTTCAATAGATTCGGCATCACTATTCATAACGGTTTTAGCCAACTGGATACATTGCTTAAGAGCAACCTGGTGTTCAGTCTGTGGCATAGTTCCTGTTGTGAAGATTATAACGCTTGTATTTTTAACACCCAGTCCCCATACGCTTTGTAGCATGGAATACTTGGTTCGGGCGCTATAGGCCTGAACACCATCAATCACATCACCTTTCTTCCATTCATTTCGTTTAACAACATCTCGTTTATCAAACTGAGTAATGAGGTTTTCGTTGAATGTTGGCTGTTCTCTCTTATCAAAAAAGTATGTATAACCTCCCCCAAGAATAATCGAAAGCAATAAAACATTGGTGAATTTCATTCGTTAGTCCCTACCAAATAAATCAAGTTGGTATTTACGCTGCTCAAGCCTGCGTATTCGCCGGATTGCAGCATACACCGTATTGAATGTGACATGATACCGCTCAACCAGTTCAGGGATATTTTTGCCATTGAAGTCACGCCAGATTTTCATATCCCGAATCAGGGATTCCAGCGCGGTTCCTCGTGGAAAGTAGAGCTGCATCCCGCCGATTGATTTGCTGATGGCATATATCAGATCAAGTGAGATTTTGGGGTCATGTCCCAGCTTTTCCAGCTCTGTTCGCAGCAGGGCATTCAGCTGAGCCAGAAGCGCAGGAAAGCGGCGTGACTCTGCTGAATCGTCTTCCAGTTGCTCAAGGATACTGTCGTCGCGGATATCACCGAAGAGATCGTCCTGTTTTTCCGTCATGATGCCCCCTTTCTTACCTTGCGGGTGTATACATCGTTAATGGCGTCATAGCCTTGCTTTTCTGGCAGTCCCGGCCCACGTAGCAGAACAGTCTTCATTTCGCGCAGGTGCCATTGCTTGAGGCTTTCCAGCACCATCAGCAGATTATCGCCCCGGCACCAGCTAAGACTGGCGATACCTTTGCCATCATTGGTTTTGACGGTCATTTTTGCCACAAACGCGTCCAGTGCGGTATCGCTGCCATCCTGGATAAATCCGTCTTTATGCATCCGTTGCCAGATGTAACGCACCTTCGCGCCGATATCCGTCTCACGCTGGCGACGGACAGCAGAACGTGGGCGGGTGCGTTTGAAACCTTTATCCTCCAGCGCCTTCAGGACGTTTTCCAGTTGCCCGACTCTCAGTTCACGGCAACTTTGCTTCCCGGTGATACGCATCAGTACAGAACGGTAGGTGTCATCATCCAGTTGCAGCTTGCGCCGGGCGACATGAATTAACTTAATCAGGGGTACACGGCTCATTGTTTATTTCCTTATCGCTTGTGGCTGCCTGCGGGTGCACGAAGCCCCGGCAGGCATGCCGTATTAAATGACGCTATGGTTAATTAACGTTAATCAGTCGGTGACAGACTGCTCAAAAGGAATAATTTCAAAATCCTCCACATCTGATTTAATTGATATTCCTGCAATCCCCTTAACTTCATTAGGTGATGCAAGAATTGCCTCTTTATTAATTTCTTCTTTATTGCGAAGAAATTTACCCAGGCTGAATTTCTTAAGCATCGCAATAACATCTTCAACTTTGCGAATAGTGACGCTGGGCGGACGCTTACGCCAACGAACTTCACCCGTTGTCAGGTTGGCCGTCTTGGTCTTACCGTCTTTCGTAAGCTCTGCACGGTTAGCTTCGCACCATGTCTGAACACCCTTTTGCAGACGCTCAAGTTCTTTTTTAAGCGCTTCAATACCAGGTGCAACGCTATTCGTCAGCGCGGCTATTTTGTCATTCAGTTCTGTTTCACGGCGCAAAATGACGCGGGTGATGTCGCCGATTTTTCGGATATCGTTAATCACGTCTTCACGTGACTGCGGAACGTCCACTGCCGCAGCAGACTTGGCACGTGGTTTTTTAGGTGCTTTCATATCAACCTCAGTGTTTGATTATTTTACGGTTATCCTGCTCCACCTTTGCTTTCGCAAACTCGGTGACATGCTGGATCGCCATAGGGAAAATAGCTGACAGACCTTCAGCAACCAGAAACGAAAATGAACCATCATCATTCGGGTTATTAAGATGAAACTGAATATTGAGCTTCCCATCAGGTAGTTCGTTATTAATTGATTTGTCACTTTTCTGAACGGTGCCGTCCTCAATGACAATGGTGATAATCTGCTTAGCCACATCACACCTCCGTTAATTACTGCGATAAACGATGTTAAAAACCTGACTACGGGACATTTCCATTTTCTCTGCAATGACCGCTACGGTCAGCCCCTCCTTATAAAGCTCACGACATAAATACGCATCATGCTCGTCCTCTGTACGGATACGCAGTGACAGTCCATGACGGATAGCGCAATTCTGAACAGACTGCTTTGAACGCCCCAGTTGCTGAGCCAGTTCGATTACACTGACCTTTCCCGCGCTCTGCTCCAGAATGCGAAGTTCTTCGCGGGACCATGCTTTCCCCGTTCCCCATCCCATGCTCACCTCCAGATAATCCGGCAGCCTTCCAGACTGGCAACCCAGACGAAACGGGTGCCACCGTTGTGTGATTCAGCAATGCGCTCCGCGCTGTTAAGCAGTTCAACGGGCGGACAGGCAATTTCCAGCAGCGGGCGACGCATAAACACCCGAACGTCAGTCACGCGACTGCCACGCGCACGCAGCCAGTTCTGCGCCGCTTCTGCCATGCTGATGTGTTCTGCAATACGTTCGGCAATCATGTTGTCACTCCTCGTTGATACCACTGTGGCCCAACTCCAGCATGGCGGACTGGATGTGCGCCGTGCCAATGGTCTCGCCCTTGCCCTGAGCGTAAATCCCGGCCAGCGGCAGGATATGCGACAGAGAGCGCAGCGCCCCCGGACGTCGGGCGATAGCCTTCAACAGCTTGCGTTCGTCAGCACCGGTGACCTGCCAGGCATCGCAGAAGCTGTCCACGTCACCAGCGGAAACAGTATTGATGACATATTTTTTCGACACACGGGAGAACAGACGGGCAAAGTCCACACTGCGCTGGCCGCCGGTGAGACGATCGTAGACCTTATGGTTGCCAACGAGAGCCAGCCCCACGCCGCATTCCTCCTGGAGAATGCGCAGCTCTTCCACCGCATCCAGACTCAGCCAGTCAGCCTCATCCACCACAATCAGACTGCGTGTCTCCGGCAGACGCTGGCGCAGCAGGCGAGAGAGTGCACCACGGCGGTATGGAGCATCGCTGATGCCCATTTTCAGGGCCAGTTCATACAGGGTCTCCAGCTCATTACTGCGGGATTTGCTGGCGGTGATGTGCCAGACATTGTTACCGCCTGCAGCATACTGACGGATCGCCTTTGTCTTACCCACGCCCGGATTGCCGTAAACCAGCACAATCGTCCCGGCCAGCTGCGCCCACGTCAGGGTGGCGAGGATTTTCTGTGAGGTTGGTGTTTCAACGAAGTCAGGAGCCTCAGGCAGCGCGGTTTTTGCGGCGTTGTGGCTTTCCAGCCAGGTATTCAGGCTGGCGGCAACGGTATCGTTATCACCTTTGTATTTCCCGTTCAGGAACTGTGAAACCGTCGCGGTTGAGGTGCCGGTCTCACGCGCCAGCGCTGCACCGGAAATCGTCTTGCTGTCGATGAGTTCACGAATGGCACTACGCACAACATCATGGTTAATTTGCGTCATGATTATTAATCCTGTATTTTTCAAATGGCCTGTAATTATTCAGGTGTTAAAACTGATTCACTTAATTCAAAAGCGGCGCTCACAACGTCGCTTTTTATTTTCTCGACTGCTTAGCCTTATTAACAAACTGCTGGAAAATAACGTCGTTTTCGCTCTGCGTTTCCTGTATGTCCTCCACTCGTTTGACGGTGTTGCCCAGGGTAAACACGCGTTCCACCACATGCCTCTCCGGCAGCTCTGCATGCTCAGTCTTCGGCAGCAGGTCATTTACCTCAATCGCCGTCATACGGTTCAGAGCCTTAGTGGCTTTCTTCGTGCTGCTAATCATTTCGCGACGTGCGCGGTTGTGTTCACGTCCGGCCTCGGTATCGCCAAAGGCAACGGCGGCACGACATTCGGCCATGCAAAGAAAGCGGCCATCGAGGTCATAACAGGCCACTTCACCGTGCAGATTGCGCGGGTCAAAACGGACGGTGATTTTGCGCGAACGGTGGCTGACGAGCGTCTCACTCCAGTAGGTGTTCTTGCGGCCAAATAACGAACCGCCGCATTCCATCGTGAACTCGCCGGTAGGTTTCACGCGTACCGCTTCCGCTGGCAGCATCAACTGGCGGATTTGCTCCTCAGTCATACGGGTGATGACTGACTGGCTGTAGCTGCGCTCAAATGCCTGGTCGAAGGACAGCTCCCCCCGGCACATCTCGGTCTCACGTTCGGTCTTTGCGTTAAACATGGCAACACCCTCGCTGATGGTTTCCAGGAATGTCTCCACATCCACCGCGCGGCTGCCGTAGTTCTCCGGCTTGGCACTGACGTTTTCACCGGCAAATGCCCCGGCCAGCGCAGGATGTTTGTCGATATATTCGCCCAGACCGCCCACGCCGAAGGCACGTTCAACGGGTTTAGCCTGTCCCCAGCCCTTACCGCCAATCACGCCCGTCCAGTGCAGCTTCATCCCCAGCAGAGGGATGATCCCCATCGGGTCATCAGGTTTGACTTTGAAGCGATAACGGTTAGGCACACCGCCGGACAGCCATTTATTGGCAGCGGCGCGGGTGTTATCGATGGTCACATGCTTCGGCTTGCCGTAAGTGCGGATGGTATCCATCAGGGATAAACGGATGCTGTCACTGTTCTCGGACAAATCAGCACGCCAGCCGATAATTTTGCGGCTGTGGACATCCTGCCAGAACCACGTTTTAGGGCGGATGATGTCGCCGTTAAACCAACGGACAAACACGTTGTGCTGGTAACCGTCGCCGTTAATCCACTCCATCGCATGAAGATATGCCACGGTGCGCTGTTGCGACGGATACATCTGCGCCAGCGCGTTCTCGCCCTCACGGGTGGCGACGACGATAAGCGGATCAACTTCACGTTCCAGTTTACGGCGCAGGGTGCGTTCAGCGGGAATGGTCCAGCCATGTGCACCTGCCGCCTTTTCAAGACGCTCATAGCATTTGGAGAAGAACGGCGCTTCATTTCGCAGGTAATCGCCCAGGAAGAACTGCCAGGCATCTTCGTCGATATCCGCCGTCCGTCCGGTCTGACGTTTTTCACGTACGCGGCGGTCAAGCAGTACCGGCCCCCAGAGATCAGGGCTGTGGTCTTTGACTTTGTAGTAAAGATTGCGCAGCGTGCCTTCACTGATTTGCAGCTGCTTTGCAGCCAGGGTGATCGCTTTACGATTGCCGACACCGGAAGCCATCAGCTCCGCCACCAGCGCTGCAGCTTTCGTGCGGCGTTCTGCGTGCAGGCGCTGTTCGCCAGTGGCCTTCTCCCATGCAGACCACAGGCGCTGGCGCTCAAGGTCGTTTGCCGCCACGCGCTCAGGCTCTTTCGGCAGGGTAATCAGACCTGATGAGGTTTCAATCAGACTGCGTGTAGACAGCAGTTCAGCACGTACTCCCAGCGGTAACACGGAAATATGATATTCGAATGCTTTGGTGCCAGCACGTTTGCGGCGTAGTTCGCTGCGCCCACAAACCAGGTCTTCCAGTTTTTTACGGGCATTAGACTCGGCCTGTGGAAACCCACAGACACCAACACATTCTTTTACGGATACCCAGAAATCCATCACACAACCTCTTTAACAGTCAGATTCTGATAACGCGAAGGCCAGATGTCGCATGGCTTCATATTGAGAAAGTCAGCAATAATCTTTTCCCCTTTAGGCCAGTGGTGACGGAATACGTTGCGTAATGTGGATTCCGCTAATCCATGGCTACGGGATAACTGACTGGTCGTCATTCCGCGCTTTCTAATCGCTGCTTTGATGTCTTCCGGGTGCCAGTCTTGGCTTTTGGTCATCATTCTGCGATCCTTAAAATATTTACTCGTTGCGGTAAACAGTTCGGCTCACCCCTTCGTGTAAAAAATATAGCGAATATAAATTCGCATGTAAAGGCTTTTGCGAATTTATATCCTCAGAAACTAATTGTGATGCAATTTAATGTTTGCATCGTCTAATCAAGTAGTTAGTTCATTCATGGTGATTTTATGGACGATAATTCGAAACAGTTTTTTGATTGGCTAAGAAAAATTCGCTTCAAAGATAAGTTGGCAGAGGCTATCGGTAGTGAATCCATTAGAGGTTTCGCTAGTCGTTGCGGGCTATCAGATACGGTACTGAGAAACTATATGAATGAGAAAACGTATCCCTCTTTAGACCGGCTGGCTATGATTGCAGAGGCTGCACAAAAGCCCATAGGATGGTTTTTGAGCGCTGAAGTGGATGGAGACTTATCTATGCTTGATGAGAATATATATTCGCATCAAGCCGAAAGGATACGTCCCAGTCAGGAACAGATAGAAACTCAACTGAGAGCTATTTTTGATTTGATGTCATTTGAAGAAAAACAGAAGGCAATTTTTATATTTAAAAACAATGGACTAAAGGGGTTGATGCCAATGGTCTTAGATGTTGATGAAGTTACAAACAAAGAGATTTTCGAACAACGTAGTTCCGATGAACAGGTTAGCTCAGCGTCGAACGTAAGCACGCAAAGCAAAGCTGGCTGATTCTTAGGGCACTCAATTGGCTGGCTTTGTTTTGTACCTCCATGTAATAGCGTTTTAAGCCGAATTTAAATCCCATTAAACATCTTCAAATAATCGGCAGTACGATCTAAGCCTATGTGACACTTTACTAGCTTTGGTATCGAATGATCCAAAATTGTCGCAATAGCTAATTTTCCACTCTCACGCTAGATTGCCGTAGCTCTAAGCCTTACAACTCAAGGTTTCTTCCCGTTTAATTCCTCTAATTCCCGGTTGTTTCCGGGTTCCCTGTTTGATCCATACATCACTGTCACTAGTCAACCAGGAAAACTACGCGTACCGCGCCGCGCCGCAGCCCTGCGCCGCATGCTGGTCAGCAGTGACAAAACGACCACCGACCCGATGAGCGTCGTTGACTGGATCAATATGTTCGCTCTGGCGGTCAACGAAGAAAACGCAGCCGGTGGCCGCGTTGTGACCGCACCGACTAACGGCGCCTGCGGCATCGTGCCGGCGGTACTGGCCTACTACAATCAGTTTATCCGCGAAGTGAATGCCAACTCGCTGGCCCGCTATATGCTGGTCACCAGCGCCATTGGTTCACTGTATAAGATGAACGCCTCTATTTCAGGCGCGGAAGTCGGCTGTCAGGGTGAAGTGGGCGTCGCCTGCTCTATGGCGGCAGCCGGTCTGACAGAGCTGCTGGGCGGTAGCCCGGATCAGGTCTGCATCGCTGCGGAAATCGGCATGGAGCATAATCTTGGCCTGACCTGCGATCCGGTTGCCGGACAGGTACAGGTTCCCTGCATCGAGCGTAATGCGATTGCCGCGGTCAAAGCGGTAAACGCGGCACGTATGGCGCTGCGCCGCACCAGCGAGCCGCGCGTCTGCCTCGATAAGGTTATCGAAACGATGTACGAAACCGGTAAAGACATGAATGCCAAATACCGCGAAACCTCTCGCGGCGGACTGGCCATGAAAATCGTCGCCTGCGATTGATCCTTCAACGCCCCGTTTTGCGGGGCGTTTTCCGCTTTTCCCGCCGCTACGTGGCTTCTCTGCTTTCACAGTGTTAGTCTTGGCCCGTTATTTTACCTCAGGGAGCGGGTTATGGCGGTACATCTGTTGATTGTCGACGCACTAAATCTTATTCGTCGTATCCACGCGGTGCAGGGATCGCCCTGCGCGGATACCTGTATGCACGCGCTGGAGCAGCTTATCATACACAGCCAGCCCACCCACGCGGTGGCGGTTTTTGACGACGAGGCCCGCAGTGACAGCTGGCGTCACCATCGGCTACCGGACTACAAAGCAGGGCGCCCGCCAATGCCCGATACGCTCCATGATGAAATGCCCGCCCTGCGTGCCGCCTTTGAGCAGCGTGGCGTTCGCTGCTGGTCATCTCCGGGCGATGAAGCCGATGACCTGGCCGCAACACTGGCGGTAAAAATCGCCGGTGCCGGACACGAGGCCACCATTGTCTCGACCGATAAGGGCTACTGCCAGCTGCTTTCACCGACCATCCGCATTCGTGACTACTTCCAGAAACGCTGGCTGGATGCGCCCTTTATTGCCAGCGAGTTCGGCGTTACGCCGCAGCAGCTGCCTGATTACTGGGGGCTTGCCGGTATCAGTAGTTCAAAAGTGCCTGGCGTCGCCGGAATCGGACCGAAAAGTGCCACCCAGCTGCTGACTCAGTTCCAGACGCTGGAGGAGATCTACGCCGGGCTGGAGGCGGTACCGGAAAAATGGCGCAAGAAGCTGGAAGAACACAAAGAGATGGCGTTTATCTGTCGCGATATTGCAAGACTGCGGACGGATTTACATCTGGACGGGAATTTGCAGCAGCTGCGGCTGGAACGTCGGGCATAGCCCTCCCCCAGACAGGGAGAGGACGCTAAGGCTTGCTATCGCTCGTCGCGACGACCACCGACTGCCGCCCACAGGCGACGCACGTGAACCGTGACTTCTTCGCGATCGTGATAAAGCTGACGCGCCTGGATCTGTGCGTTGATACCGTTTTCATCCAGTTGGCCCTGGATCCAGGCCAGATTCCGGGAAAGCTCTTCATAACGCTTTTTCATCGGCAGCTTCAGGTTAAAGATGGTCTCACGACACCAGCCGTTGACCAGCCACTGGGCCATCAGCGCCGCAACTTTGGCCGGTTTCTCCACCATATCGCAGACCATCCACGAAATGTTGTTGCGTGTCGGACGATAGCGGAAGCCGTCTTCGCGCAGCCAGGTCACCTGGCCGGTGTCCATCAGGCTTTGCGCCATCGGGCCATTATCCACGGAAGAGACCCACATATTGCGTTTCACCAGCTGCCAGGTCCAGCCGCCAGGGCAGGCCCCGAGATCCACCGCGTACATCCCGTTTGCCAGGCGCTCATCCCACTCATCTGCAGGAATAAACACGTGGAACGCCTCTTCCAGTTTGAGGGTGGAACGACTTGGTGCATCTGCCGGGAATTTCAGTCGCGGTATGCCCATATAAAACGGTGAATTGTTATTGCTGTAGGAATACCCGGTATAGCAGCAGCCCGGCGCAATAAACAGCAGATGCACTACCGGGCGCTTCGCCGTTTCATAGTTTGCCAGCACGCCAGCGCCGCGCAGGGCGGCACGCAGCGGCACGGTAAACTTGCGGCAGAACTTCATCAGCTCTTTGCTTTCATTAGTGTCCGCCACTTCAACGCGCAGGTCACCGCCTTTCTCGACGACGCCCTGCAACATGCCAAGGATCGGGGTGATGCGATCGTCAGGCGGCAGGTCGCGCAGCAGTTCACCGGCAACAAACATCTGGCGGGCAAATACCAGCGAGCTAAATGGCAGATCGCGCGCCAGTTTATCGGCATCATTCTGCTGATAGCATTCAAAAATCACATAGCCGCTGTTCTCTTTTACTCGCGCAAAGCCAAACACGTCGAGCCGCGAAGCTTTATCGGTAATTTCAGCGGCGCACTCTTTCTCAAACCCCGGGCGACAATATAAAACCAGCTTATTCATTAACAACGCCCTTACGTTTCAGACGGATAGCACCAATTAACATTAAAACCCACCCGATGAGGAAGCAGACACCGCCGACCGGCGTAACAAACGCCCACAGGCGAAGATGGGAAAGCGCCAGGCAGTAAAGGCTGCCGCTAAACAGCACCGTACCCAGCGCGAGAAATACGCTGCTCCAGTAAAACCAGATACTGATGCGTCGCTGCATGGCAACGGCCAGGCCAAAGATAGCAAGCGTATGGAAAGCCTGGTATTCCAGACCGGTCTGGATCCAGCCCATCTCTGCTGCACCCATCGACTTGCTTAACACATGCGCACCAAAGGCACCCAGAGCAACAAAAATAAAGCCACTTATTGCGGCGAAAATCAGCATAAAACGGCTGGTCATGTTGGTACCTTAAAAATTGAATAGGTTATTGTTCGTAGCGGAAGCGAAACTTTTCCTGCTCGCTGGCCGCTTTAGCCAGGATCCATTGCCGAAAGGCGGCTATTTTGCCCAGTTCTGCCTGACTGTCATGACAAACCAGATAAAACGCATTCTTGCTGACCAGCACATCATTAAACGGACAAACCAGACGCCCGGCTTCAATTTCAGACTGTGCCATAACATTATTGGCCAGCGCCACGCCCTGCCCGTGGATCGCCGCCTGCAACACCATCGCACTATGGCTGAATATTGGCCCCTGCTGGACGTTGATATGACTGAGACCTAATTGGCGCGTATAAGTTTGCCAGTCACGACGAGAAACATCGTGCAGGAGCGTATGCTGCGCTAAATCTTCCGGCATTTTTAACGGTTTCTCACCGGTTAGCAGCAACGGCGAGCACACCGGCAGCAGATATTCTGCGTACAATTTTTCGACCCTCAGCCCCGGCCAGTTGCCCCGACCATAAAAAATGGCCACGTCGACATCGTCGGCGAGTTTATCTTCTTCACGGTCCACGGCCTGGATTCGAACGTCGATTCCCGGATAAGCTGAGTTAAAGCTAGTAAGTCGCGGCACCAGCCAGTGAATGGCAAAACTTGGCAATAAACTCACGGTCAACGCGCCCCGTGCGCTACGCGACTGAAGTTTGCGCGTCGCCTCGGTTAATTGCGAAAAAATCTCTTTGATATCGAGGAAATAACTCTGCCCTTCCTCGGTTAAGAGCAAAGAGCGATTGCGGCGTCGGAACAGCTTAAGCCCCAGAAAGTCCTCCAGAGACTTGATTTGGTGACTTACTGCAGCCTGTGTCACAAAAAGCTCATCGGCCGCGCGCGTGAAACTCAGATGGCGGGCCGCGGCATCAAAAACACGTAATGCATTGAGAGGTGGTAATCGCTTTGACATGGTTATAAGACTTAGATGTTAATACCATTTAACAAAGGGGAAACAATGCGTAACCCATTAGTTTTTTTTATCTGAGCCATTATAATTTGTCCGTTGAGGAACTACCAGCAAATACCTATAGTGGCGGCACTTCCTGAGCCGGAACGAAGAGCTTTTTTCGGAATGCGTGTTCTGATGAGCTTTTGGCTTACGGTTGTGATGTTGTGTTGTTGTGTTTGCAATTGGTCTGCGATTCAGACCACGGTAGCAACGCTACCCTTTTTCACTTCCTGTACATTTACCCTGTCTGTCCATAGTGATTAATGTAGCACCGCAGTTTGCGGTGCTTTTTTTTCGCCTGAAATCCGGTTAGTTATTCAGCTCAACCATCTCTTTCACATCGGTACGATTGATCTGCTGTTTGTTGCCGTTGGCGTCGGTATAGGAGATCATCCCGGTTTCATCGTCGGTTTTCGGCTTCCCGTCGGAGACGATCGTCCGTCCGTCATTGGTATGCATAACATAGTTAGGGCTTGAGCAGGCGCTCAGGGCAAAGGTCAGCATACAGGCAGAGATAATTGCGGTAGTCTTTTTCATCATTTTTCTCCATTTGGCAATAAATGCTATGTAAACCTCATTTGGTAACAGGCTACAACATTTACCTGACACTCTTCAGGATAACCTGCTTTCTAAAGCCTGACGGCATAAACAGACAATTCCGAGGGACAATCCGCCCTTGCCCCGCCGTAAAAATTGCGCGACGATCAGCCCCATTGCCATGAGGAATTCCATGAACGCATTCAATCCCGCGCATTTCCGCGCGCAGTTTCCGGCTCTTGCCGACGCCGGTGTCTATCTGGATAGCGCCGCTACCGCCCTGAAGCCGCAGGCGGTGATTGACGCTACAGCCCGCTTTTATAGCCTGAGCGCCGGTAACGTGCACCGCAGCCAGTTTGTCGAAGCCCGCCGTCTGACCGCCCGCTATGAAGAGGCCCGCGAACAGGTCGCTGCGCTGCTTAATGCGCCTGCCGGACAGGATATCGTCTGGACCCGTGGCACAACCGAGGCAATTAATATGGTGGCGCAGTGCTATGCCCGCCCGAGCCTGCAGCCCGGCGATGAGATTATCGTCAGCGAAGCCGAGCACCATGCCAATCTGGTGCCCTGGCTGATGCTTGCCGAACAGACCGATGCGCGGGTGGTGAAACTGCCTCTGAACGCCGGTCGTCTGCCGGATGTGGAGCAGCTCTCGTCACTTATCACTTCGCGTAGCCGCATTCTGGCGCTGGGTCAGATGTCCAACGTCACCGGCGGCTGTCCGGATCTGGCGCGGGCCATCTCACTCGCCCACGCAGCGGATATGGTGGTAATGATCGACGGTGCTCAGGGTGCAGTACATTTCCCTGCCGATGTTCAGAAGCTGGATATCGACTTCTACGCTTTCTCCGGCCACAAACTCTATGGCCCCAACGGCATTGGCGCGCTCTACGGTAAGCGCGACCTGCTGGAGCAGATGACACCCTGGCTCGGCGGCGGCAAGATGATCACCGAAGTCACCTTCGACGGTTTTAAAACCCAGCCCGTGCCTTACCGTCTGGAAGCAGGAACGCCCAACGTTGCGGGCGTCATCGGCCTGAGCGCCGCGCTGGAATGGCTGGAGGAAACAGATATTGTCCAGGCCGAAAGCTATAGCCGCAGTCTGGCGACGCTGGCGGAAGAGGAACTGGCAAAACGCCCCGGTTTCCGCTCCTTCCGCTGTCAGGATTCAAGCCTGCTGGCCTTTGAGTTTGCCGGTATTCATCATAGTGATATGGCAACGCTACTGGCGGAATACGGCATTGCGCTGCGCGCCGGTCAGCACTGTGCTCAGCCGCTGCTGGCAGCGCTGGGCGTCAGCGGAACCCTGCGCGCGTCCTTCGCGCCCTATAACACACGAGACGATGTCACGGCACTGATTACCGCCGTCGACCTCGCCCTTGCGCTGCTGGAGGATGCATGACGTCTCACCCGCCTGGCCCCCCCTTAACCGAAGCCATGCTGCGCAGCACTTTTGCGCCGTTAAAGCAGTGGGAAGACAAATATCGCCAACTGATCCTGCTGGGTAAGCAGCTCCCGGTAATGACTGAAGAAGAGAAGGAGCAGGCGCAGGAAATCCCCGGCTGCGAAAATCGAGTCTGGCTGGGGTATCAGGTCGGGGAGAGCCGCACGCTGCACTTCTTTGGCGACAGCGAAGGTCGTATCGTTCGCGGCCTGCTGGCGGTGCTGCTGACCGCCATAGAGGGAGAAAGCGCCGACGCGCTGCTGGCAACATCTCCGCTGGCACTGTTCGACGAGCTAGGCCTGCGCGGCCAGATCAGCGCCTCACGCAGTCAGGGACTGGAAGCGCTGGCCGATGCGGTACAGCGGTTTGCGCGTCAGGCTCAGGCCTGACGGGACGCTTTCGCCATCATTTTCTTGAGGATGTGGGAAACGGCAATAAAACCGAAGCTTGCGGTGACCATCGTCGCCGCACCGAAACCGGAGGCGCAGTCCATCCGCTTTGGCCCTTCGGCGGTGCTTTTCATGGCACAGACAGAGCCATCCGCCTGCGGATAAACCAGCGCCTCGGTTGAGAAAACGCAGTCCACGCCCAGCTTGCCCTTACTGTTTTTTACCACACCAAAATCGCTTTTCAGACGCTCACGCAACCTGGCCGCCAGCGGATCCTGGATGGTTTTTGCCAGATCGCTCACCTGAATTTGCGTAGGATCGATTTGCCCACCCGCGCCACCGGTGGTGACCAACGGGATCTTATAACGGCGGCAATAAGCGATCAGGCCCGCCTTCGGCCTGACGCTGTCGATGGCATCGATCACATAGCTAAAGCTGCAGTTAAGATACTCCGCCACGTTATCCACAGTGACAAAATCATCGATAATAGTGACCTGACACTCGGGGTTAATCTGGCGGATACGCTCCGCCATCACGTCGGCTTTCGCCACGCCTACCGTATCGCGCATGGCGTGGATCTGGCGGTTAGTATTGGTGACGCATACGTCGTCCATATCGATAAGCGTAATCGCGCCGATGCCGGTTCGAGCCAGCGCTTCCGCCGCCCATGAACCCACCCCGCCGATGCCCACCACGCAGATATGCGACTGCGCAAAAAGCTGCAGCGCCTCTTCACCATATAACCGCGCCGTGCCGCCGAAACGCTGGCGCCAGGCGTCACTGATTACCACAGACATAGAACCTCAGAATGAAGAAGGGTGAGGCGCTTGCCTCACCCTGTCACTCTCCCTGCCGGGAGAAGATGAACAGAAACGGTCGACAGAATAGCATATTCAGCCGCTAAAGACGTTACCGGTTCCGGGGGCCGTTTTCAGGATCCAGACCCGTCCGTAATGGTTATACCAGCCAGCGCGATGGCCTGCATCCGGGCCAATCCCCTGATAAATATCGAAGTGCTGGCCTTTAATCGCCCCGCCAACATCCAGCGCAACCATCAGGCGCAGTTCATACTGACCGTTAAATTTACCGCTATTATCCAGCAGCGGCACTTCCGCCAGCAGCGTTGTACCCGCAGGAACAATACTGCGGTCAGACGCCACGGAGGCACGACCAATCAGCGGTACGGCGCTGGCACCTTTTACCGGTGCCCAGGACTGCGGTTTAAAGAAGACGAAGGAGGCGTTCTGCTCCAGAAGTTCGCGCACGTCGGCTTCGCTATGCTTTTCGCCCCACTCGCGAATGGCCTGCATCGACATATCTTCACGCTTCACTTCACCCCGGTCGATCAGCACCTTGCCGATACTGCTGTAGGCGTGACCGTTCTTCCCGGCGTAGCTAAAGAAGTTAAGAGGGCTGCCGTCGCCAAAATCGATATAGCCGCTTCCCTGCACATCCATAATGAAATTATCCATTAGAGAGTTGCTGTAAGCGAGAATATAGCTTTCACTGAGCGCACCGGAATAAATCGCCGCACGTGACGGCAGGCGCCCGCGTTTGGACGGCATCGCATAAATCGGGTACTGGAATTCACCCTGACGGGTATGGCGCGCCTGGATAACTGGCGTGTAGTAGCCGGTAAACTGGACGTTACCGTAGTTGTCCGCCCCTTCCATCTGCCAGGCATCAATACCGAACTGGCGCATATTGCGGGTATCGCCCCCGGCGCGCAGCCAGTCCTGCACCGCGTTAAAGACCTGGCTCTGACCGCTGTAAAGGCGTGGAGAGGCGCTACGCACCTGATTAACCTGTTCGGCAAAATCTCCGGCGTTGATCGGCGCACCGACCGCCTCAGGCTGGTTCACCAGAGAGAAGGGCTGATTAAACTTACCGTCTTTATACTGCTGACCGCGATCGGTCGGCTTAGAGGTACAGGCAGCCAGAACGGCAACAACCGCGCCTGCAAGGAGATACTTCGCCCAACGTTGTTTCATGGTTCTCATCTTATGCTTACCCGAATGCCTGCTGAAGATAACAAACCCCTCGTTTGATTTAAATGCACAGCGATAAGCTTATGTTAATGAAGTATGAAAAATAACCATTTATGCCAACTTTCGCGCTATCTATTATGAATTTACCGGAGCAGGGCAAAAAAAGGTTGCATCAAAAAGTTAGCAGAGTATAGTGCGCATCCACGGACGCGGGGTGGAGCAGCCTGGTAGCTCGTCGGGCTCATAACCCGAAGGTCGTCGGTTCAAATCCGGCCCCCGCAACCAATACAATCTGAAGATGCCAGTTTACACGACGGAAGTGTAAACGCAGGGACGCGGGGTGGAGCAGCCTGGTAGCTCGTCGGGCTCATAACCCGAAGGTCGTCGGTTCAAATCCGGCCCCCGCAACCAATACAATCTGAAGATGCCAGTTTACACGACGGTAGTGTAAGCGCAGGGACGCGGGGTGGAGCAGCCTGGTAGCTCGTCGGGCTCATAACCCGAAGGTCGTCGGTTCAAATCCGGCCCCCGCAACCAATTACAATAGACACCCTCAAGGGTGTTTTTTTGTATCTGCGTTTCCTTAAATTCTGTATCATCCCCAAAAAGAAGGTGCTCTTCAGCACCCTTCTTCTGTTATACGCGTCTTGCCAGCGTCGCCCCATCGGCAAAGTAAGCTTTAATTCCCGCCAGAACCGACTCGGCCACTTCCTGCTGGAATTTGGCGGTCTTAAGCTTGTGCTCCTCTTCGATATTACTGATGAACGCCGTTTCGACGAGGATCGAGGGTATATCCGGCGCTTTCAGCACCGCAAAGCCCGCCTGCTCAACCTGGTTTTTATGCAAACTATTCACTTTGCCCAGCCTGCCCAGCACCGACTTACCAAACTTCAGGCTGTCGTTGATCGTCAGGGACTGGACCATATCGAACATGGTGTGGTCGAGGTAGCGGTCGCCGCTTTTACTCACCCCGCCGATAAGGTCGGCGGCGTTCTGGGTTTCCGCCAGGTATTTCGCTGCGGTACTGGTTGCGCCGCGTGTGGATAGTGCAAATACCGACGAGCCGTGCGGCTGGCGACTGGTAAAGGCATCTGCATGAATCGAAATAAACAGGTCGGCGCGCTGTTTCTGCGCCTTGGCCACGCGCACTTTTAACGGGATAAAGACGTCCTCGTTGCGCGTCATATAGGCCTTCATATTGCCTTCTTTTTCGATCAGCGCTTTCAGGCGACGGGCGATTTGCAGCACCACGTCTTTTTCACGCGTTTTGTACTTACCGATAGCCCCGGGGTCTTCGCCGCCGTGTCCCGGGTCAAGCATAATCACAATCGGCCTGTCACGTCCGGCTTTACCCGGCTGTGGCCCGCTGCTGGCAGGCGGCAGCTCTTTGTCGAGGTTGCCCTTGTTGTAGTCTTCCAGCAGCGCCAGCAGTGGATCCTGCTCGTTCGATCCGTTCAGCGGGTAGAGATCCATCACCAGGCGCTCTTTAAACTCGGCGACCGGTGCCAGTGAGAACAGCTGAGGCGCAACATTCTGCTTGAGTTCAAAGACCATACGTACGGTTTGCGGATCGAACTGGCCGACACGGGCTGATTTAATAAAGGGATCGTCCGCGCGCACCTGGGTTCCGACGCCTTTCAGCACCGAGTTAAGGTTAACGCCCTCAATGTCCACCACCAGGCGGTCGGGGTTGCTGAGCGTAAACTGGCGATATTTCAGCAGCCGATTAGACTCAAGCGTGACGCGGGTGTAGGTCGAGGCGGGCCAGACACGGACGGCCACCACCTGGCTGACGGCGGCCAGGCCAACCTGACTCACACCTAATAACCACATCGCGCCCGCCCCCTGTAATAAACGACGGCGGCTTAATGGTGAGCTGGATCCAGACATGCCTCTCCCGAGCAATAAAAGTCATTACTAAACGTAAACGTCAAAATTGACCAAAAACTTTAACGAATGAAGCATATTCTGTCATCTATAAAAGCGTAAACGTTCATATGTCTGCGTTTTTAGCGGAAACGATAATGTTGCGGCAAATCAAAATTTGTCCTTGCACCCGCGAGCAGAAAAGAATAAAAATACACTAATTACGAATAAACATGCATTAAGGGGTTTGCCGTGGTGAAGGAACGTAGAACCGAACTGGTAGAGGGATTCCGTCACTCTGTTCCCTATATTAATACCCATCGGGGCAAGACGTTTGTCATCATGCTTGGCGGCGAAGCCATCGAGAACCAAAATTTTTCTAGCATTGTCAATGATATAGGACTTATCCACAGTCTGGGCATTCGCCTGGTACTGGTCTATGGCGCACGCCCGCAGATTGACGCCAACCTGGAGAGTAACCATCACGAACCCATCTATCACAACCATATCCGCGTAACGGATGCCAGAACCCTGGAACTGGTTAAGCAGGCTGCCGGACAGCTACAGCTGGATATTACCGCCCGTCTGTCGATGAGCCTGAACAACACGCCGCTGCAGGGTGCGCATATCAACGTGGTCAGCGGTAACTTTATTATTGCCCAGCCGCTGGGCGTCGAGGATGGCATCGACTACTGCCACAGCGGACGCATTCGCCGTATTGATGAAGAAGCGATTCACCGCCAGTTAGACAGCGGAGCTATTGTGCTGATGGGGCCGGTTGCGGTCTCGGTTACCGGTGAAAGCTTTAACCTGACCTCAGAAGAGATCGCCACCCAGCTGGCGATCAAGCTGAAGGCGGAAAAAATGATCGGCTTCTGCTCTTCTCAGGGCGTGACCAACAGAGAGGGGCAAATTGTCTCCGAGCTGTTCCCTAACGAGGCGCAGGCCCGGGTAGAGGAGCTTGAAGCCGAAGGGGATTACAATTCCGGCACCGTGCGTTTCCTGCGCGGGGCGTTTAAAGCTTGCCGCAGCGGCGTTCGCCGTAGCCACCTGATCAGCTACCAGGAAGACGGCGCCCTGCTGCAGGAGCTCTTTTCCCGTGACGGCATCGGTACCCAGATTGTGATGGAGAGCGCCGAACAAATTCGCCGCGCCACCATTAACGATATCGGCGGGATCCTTGAACTGATTCGCCCTCTGGAAGAGCAGGGAATTCTGGTGCGCCGCTCCCGCGAACAGCTGGAAATGGAGATCGACAAGTTTACTATTGTCCAGCGCGATAACCTGACCATTGCCTGCGCCGCCCTTTATCCGTTCCCGGAAGAGAAAATTGGCGAAATGGCCTGTGTGGCGGTTCATCCGGATTACCGCAGTTCATCACGCGGGGAAGTGCTGCTGGAACGCATTGCGCTTCAGGCGCGTCAGATGGGGCTGGAGAAGCTGTTTGTCCTGACGACCCGCAGCATTCACTGGTTCCAGGAGCGCGGCTTTACGCCGGTGGATATCGACTCACTGCCGGAGACTAAAAAAGAGATGTACAACTATCAGCGCCGCTCGAAGGTACTGATGGCTAACCTGAGCTAACCTTCTGCCCCTCATCTGTGAGGGGCTTCGCTTAATCTATTCCCGTGAAATACGCCGCCAGGCCGCTGCGCCGCTCTGTTCGGGTGGCGATGGCCTGCGCCAGAATGTGCGGATCGGCATACAGCGACAGCCGACGCCGGGCGCGGGTAATCGCGGTATAAACCAGCTCGCGGGTCACCACCGCGGTTCGCTGGGACGGCAAAATCAGCGCAGCATGATCGAATTCAGACCCCTGCGATTTATGCACCGTCATCGCCCAGGTCGTATCGTGCTCCGGCAGGCGGCTGGGCTGAACCGACTTAATCGTACCGTCAGCCAGCGGAAACCAGACCCGCAGCCCATGGCCGCGATCAAGCGCTATCCCGATATCACCGTTATATAAACCCAACGCGCTATCGTTACGGGCAATCATCACCGGACGACCTTCATACCAGCGACTGTGGCGGGGCTGATAAATCTTACGCTGGCGCTGGAGCTGCTGCTCAAGCTGGGCATTCAGACCGCTTACGCCCCAGGGTCCTTCACGCAGGGCGCAGAGCAACTGGAACTCCCCGAAGGCTACAAGCAGCGACTCGGGCGTCGCGCGTTCACGCAGCAGGCTCAGATAGCGGTCATAGCCACTTTCCGCAGCATCCAGCATCTCCTGATATGCTTCGGTGGTTTGCAGCGACTGGCGGGTGATATCGCTATAACCGTGGGCGAAGACCGCTTTAAGTCCCTGTCGATCGCCACGATTCACCGCCGCCGCCAGTTGTCCAATCCCCGACTCACTTCCGAAGCGATAGCTTTTTTGCAGCAGGCAGAGACTGTCACGCAGCGAGCCGGCCACGCTCCCCTCCCCTGCAGGAACGGTCGTACCGGTCAGGCGGCTTAACTCGGCTGCTCGCGCCGGCGTATAACCCGCTCCGGCCCAGGCGCAGATATCGCCCAGCACGGCACCGGCTTCGACGGACGCCAGCTGATCCCGGTCGCCGAGGAAAATCACTCTGCCGTGCGGCGGAAGAGCGTCAATCAGACGTGCCATCATCGGCAAGTCGATCATCGAAGCTTCATCCACCACCAGCACATCAAGGTGCAGCGGATTACCCGCGTGGTAACGCATTCGCTGGCTACCGGGCTGTGCACCCAGCAGACGATGCAGCGTTCCGGCATCCGTCGGCAGCATCGCCTTTTGCGCCTCGCTTAAGTCCAGTTGCCGAAGCGCGCCACCGAGAGACTCACTCAGGCGGGCGGCCGCTTTACCGGTCGGTGCAGCCAGGCGAATACGACAGCGGCTCTCACCGGCAATCTGGATCAACGCCGCCAGCAGTTTTGCTACGGTGGTCGTTTTACCCGTACCCGGTCCGCCGGAGATCACCGCAATACGCCGGGTAAGCGCAACTGCTGCGGCCACCTTCTGCCAGTCAACCTCTTCACTCTGCGGGAACAATCCCGCCAGCGTTTGCGTCAACAAGGCGTCATCCTGTATCAGAGGCGCATTAGCCTCGCTGAAAAAGCGGGCCACAACCTGTTCGTTATGCCACATCCGGTTCAGATACAGTCGACCATCGCGCAGGATCAGCGGTGTCGCACCTTCTCCATCGCTGACAGCAGGCGATGCCATTAGCTGTGCCAGCCAGCCGCTGGCGTCACCTGCAGCGGCAAATAGCTGTTGTTCAGCTTCTTTTGCCAGCCCGTTCAACGTGTCGTCCGGCACCAGCCGAGACAGAGGCAGACAGACATGCCCCTCCCCCGCATCGCGACTCACCAGCGCTGCCGCCAGCATCACGGCGGGTTCATTCTCTTCCGCCACCATCATGGCAAACTGCGCGTCCAGTGGGCGCAACAGCCAGTGCTGTACCGCGTCCTGTAACAGTGTATGCATCGACATTACGCCACCTCCTGTGCTGCACCGGCAAAGAGCGCGTCCAGCTCATCAATTAACCGCACGTCCGGCCGGGTAGCGATTATCCCCTGCCCCGGCGCTGTATGATCAATCCCGCGAAGAAACAGATAGATAATGCCACCAAAATGCTGCTCATAGTAATAGTCTGCCAGACGATGACGTAAATAACGGTGCAGCGCCAGGCTATAAAGCTGGTACTGCAGTTCATAGCGGTGGGACTGCATGGCCTGGGCCATGGCCGTTTCCGTGTAGGCTTCGCTGTTCTCCCCCAGCCAGTTGGATTTGTAATCCAGCAGGTAGTAGCGGCCATTGTGGCGGAAGACAAGGTCGATAAAACCCTTCAGCATCCCGCGAACCTGCTGAAAATCAAGCGTCGGGCAGCCCGCCGAAAGCGGATCGTAGCGCCGGGTCAGCGCATCCAGAGCCGCAGCATCCAGAGTCGCGCTTATGGGCAGGTAAAAGGCCATCTCGACCTGTTTATCCCGCCCACTAAGCTGGCTGAGCGACACACCGCTATCACCCAGAGGCGCTTCCAGGACCGTCTGCACCCAGCGACTCAGCACCGACTGCCAGTGCGCGTCATACCCGGCCCGCTGCAGTTTTTCCAGCATCCAGTCTTCATCAACCGGTTGGGTAAAATCGAGTTCTTCAAACAGGCTGTGCAAAAAGGTACCCGGCGATGCACCGCGCGGGAACTGATGGGGTGTGAGTTCCGGCTCCGGCAGCACCTCGCCAACGCCAGCGGCGTCGATATCCAGTCGCGGCAACAGATCCTGAGCGATAGCATGCCCCTGCTGCTGCAGCCCGGAATAACTGGTCACCCGCCAGTCGTCACGCAGGGTGCGCGTCACCTGCCGTGCACTGAGTTCAGGCAACGTTTCGCCCGGCGGCTGCCAGCGCGTGTTATCCACTGCAGGGGGTGTTTCCAGAACAATATGCTGCCCACAAAGCTGACGCAGGCTAGCCGCCAGCCCACTGGCATCCTGCGCTTCACCTTTCTGAATCAGGCGGCCGAGGGCGCTATGGTGGAAATCGCTGTCCGCTGGTTTATCACTGCGGCGGCTGGTTAGAGGCGCGATACCAAGACTGCAGTGCCAGATAGCACGGGTCAACGCCACATACAGCAGACGCAGATCCTCCGCTAAGCGCTCGGCCTCCGCCAGTTCAATACTCTCTTCAGATGCCGTCAGATCCAGCATCGCCTCGAAGGTTTTCCGGTCGTGATACAGAGCCTGATCCTGCTTACGGAAGCGGGAAATAAAGGGCAGCCAGACCAACGAGTACTCCAGCCCTTTCGATTTGTGGATCGTCACGATCTGCACCAGATGGCGATCGCTCTCCAGACGCATCTGCTGACTACTGGCGCTGGTATCCGGATCGGCAATATGCTGTGACAGCCAGCGCACCAGAGCGTGCTCGCTCTCAAGTCCGGCCGCCGCTTCCTGCAACAGTTCGCTGATATGCAAAATATCCGTCAGCCGACGTTCACCACCGGCAGTCGCCAGCAGGTTCTCGGCAATACCTCGGGTCGCCATCAGCGCACGCAGCATCGGCATCACACCAAGTTTTTGCCACTGCTGGCGGTAGCCGACAAACTCCTCAACCACCGTATCCCAGGCGTTTTCATCCTGGTTTAAGGCTTCCAGATCCTGCGCATTCAACCCCAGCATACTGGTCGCCAGGGCGCTGCGCAGCGTGCCCTCATGCTCCGGCGTCAGCACCGCCTGCAGCAGCCACAGCAATTCCTGCGCCTCCAGCGTGGTGAAGACGCTGTCCCGGTTTGACAGATAGACAGACGGGATCCCCAGCGCATAAAGCGCATCGCGGATCTGTGCCGCTTCCTGGCGGCTGCGCACCAGCACGGTAATATCGGAAGCCTGTACTGGACGGGATTTCTCGCCGCGCCACAGCAGCGCTTTGCCCTGCTGACCGGCACTGAGCCAGTCGCGAATTTGCCCCGCACACAGCCCGGCCATAAAGCTCTGGTAATCACCGGAACCGACGCCCTCTCCCGGCATCAGCCACATACTCATCGCCGCCTGGGTTTCGCCGTTTATCTCAAAGCGCAGGCCACTGTTTTTCTCCGCCGATTTAACGGGCCAAAAGGGAATATCGCGGAACATAAAGGCGTTATCCATCTGGCTAAAGAGCGTATTCACGCCCTCGACCACGCCGGGCGCCGAACGCCAGTTGGTGTCCAGGGTGTAGTGGGCATTGACGTCTCCGCGCGCCTTCATATAGGTAAAAATGTCCGCACCGCGAAAGGCATAAATAGCCTGTTTAGGGTCGCCAATCAGCAGCAGCGCAGTCTCCATCTGGCGATGCCAGATACGGCGGAAAATACGGTACTGCTGCGGATCGGTATCCTGGAATTCATCGATCATCGCCACCGGAAAACGCTGGCGGATGGCGGCGGCCAGCGCCTCACCGCTGGCGCTGCGCAGCGCCCGATCGAGCCGACTCAGCATATCGTCGAAGCCGAGCTCTCCACGTCGGCGTTTCTCTTCGGCCACCGCCTCACGGATCTCCACCATCGCCTGTGCAATCACCAGGTCATCGAGGCTTAAGGGACCGGCCAGAAGCGCATCGACCGCCGTAAACAGCGAGTGCTCAGGTACGTTACCGTCGGGTTTGGTGCGCTCAACCAGGAACGCCCGGGAGAATTTTTCCAGCGCATCGGGGAACTGGTAGTGGCGGGTCTCTTCCTGCGCCCAGGCAGAGACCTTATCGAGCCATTTGCCCTGATTGCCGCGGTTAAACTTGCGCCGGTCAATACCGGAGGCTTCCAGCACAGCCTCCAGCTCCGCCGATTCAGCCAGCCACTGATTTTTCAGCGCAGTAATACGCGCCAGGATCTGCTCATGCCTTGCCGCAAGCGTTTCACCATCGGGCGGAGGGGCTTTGATCTGCGGAGCCTCTCCCTGAAGGTAGCGGTCGATAGATTTCAGCAGTTCCTGCGGTCCCTGCCAGGAGCGGTGGATCACCTCGGCGATATCGCGGGAGAGCGGATAGCAGTGACGACGCCAGAAGTCAGCGCAGGCCTGGTAACGCAGGGACGATTCATCTTCAATCAGTTGCTGCTCGAAGAGCATTCCTGATTCAAAGGCGTTAAGACTTAGCATCCGCTGGCAGAAGCCGTGAATGGTAAACACTGCGGCTTCGTCCATCTGCCGCTCAGCCAGTAGCAGCAGGCTGGCCGCCTGCTGTTTGTCGTCAATCTCGTCCAGCAGACGGGCGTAGAGCGGATTCTCAGTAGTGCCACGCAGACAGGCAATACGCAGCTCGTGGATATTGCTGCGGATGCGCCCGCGTAGCTCTTCGGTAGCGGCCTCGGTAAAGGTCACCACCAGCAGCTCTTCTACGCTGACCCGCCGGGGGAAGGCGGCACTGCCACCAAGCCCGAGCAACAGCCGCAGATAGAGTGCGGCGATGGTATAGGTTTTTCCGGTGCCCGCAGAGGCTTCAATCAGGCGCTCGCCGCTTAGCGGCAGGCGCAGGGGATCCAGGGACTCGGCGGCGTCGGTCATTCTTTCTCACTTATCAATGGCAGACTCTGCTGCAGGGTGCTGACGCTCTTCTGCACGGTAAAGCCTTCAGGGCGCGCATAGTCCGCTTTGCCATGCTGACCCGCAATCTGGGACAGGACCGTCATCCCCTGCGGCTTAACTACCGTCTGGTGGAAGAAGTCAGCAAGCTGCTGCGGCGTCAGTAATTTAATCTGTGCCACAATTTTATCACGTGAATCGAAGCGCATATTGCCACGATCGAAATCTTTGCTCAGCCGGGACGCTTCCTCACCCAGGGTTTGCGGGGCCTGCAACATCTGGGCAATCACACCCTGGCGAATTTGCTCAAACTCTTCCGGCTTCATCGCCCGCAGACGCGCTTCTGCCGTCGGGAAGAAGGCCTGGTAGCGCTGCCACAGATACGCCGGCTGGCGATCGCTGCTTTGCAGCAGGAAGCCCATTCCCCACTGACGGCCGATACTCATAGGGAAGGCAAATACCGCATAGCCAAGCTGCTCTTCGGTGCGCAGTTGATTGTAGAACCAGGGCTGAATAATCTGGCCAATCATCGTACTCCAGGCCGCGCTGCGGAACTCATCGATACCAATCGGGGTAAAGACAGCAGCCAGCGCCGAATCGGTGCTGCTACCTGCCTTCGCGAAAATCACCGACTGCTTTTTATCAACCTGCACCTCTTTGTTACGACTCCAGACGCCACCCTTTGTTCCCAGCATAGACTGGACCTGATAGGCAAGATCTTTAGCCTGTTGCTGGCTCAGATTGCCGACAACCAGTAGCTCAGGACAGGCGTTGGTTTTCAACGCTTCACGATACGCCATCAATTCAGCCAGGGTAATCGACGGCAGCAGCTCACGCCGCTCTTCACGCTGGAAGTACGGCACCTGAGAGAGCATTTGCACCGGCATAATCGCCTGTTCGTAGGCCTTACCCTTCTCTGCTGAATCCATCATCTGCAGATACCAGGATTTCGCCTGCGCCAGCTGTTCTTCAGTTGGTGTGTAGCTGAAGTAACCTTCCAGCAGAGCAGTAAACAATTTCGGCAGACGCTGGGTATAGCCGTTGGCATTGAGCATCAGGCCGTTATTCGCATTAGTGGAAAAACCGATACCGCCCACCGATGCCTGATTACTGAGCCTGTCGAGCGCAAGCCCGGCCAGATAGTCATTTAGTGCAAACATCACCTGATTACGGGCGGTGTTCATCGCCTCTGGGTTGCGCAGCACGACGCTGACGTCGGCTTTCGGTTCGCTGTTAAAATAGCGACCCGGCGTATAAACCACCCGCAGATGCTCTTCGTCGACAATTGCCTTCGGATGCGGCCAGCTTTTCTCTGCCGGGATCAGGGTAAAGTCGTCCGGAATATAGGGATTGAGCGTCGGCAGTTTCAGTGGGATCCCGCTGGCCTCTTTCTGCCAGTTACTAAAGGTCTGCGGGCTGATTTTATCGACCTGATAAGGCGCCTCAACGAAATAGGCGACTTTGTTGTGTGGCTCATTCGGGCTGATATACCAGATACGTGCATTCTCCGGCGTCATCATGGCCAGTCGGGCATTCACCGTATCGGCATCGAAACGATCGGCAATGTTGACCGCGTCCAGCGTGTGTTCAACCGGTACGCGGATCATCGTATCCGCCAGCCATTCGACGTAGCCCATATCGCGGGCGATCGACGGGTAGCGGAAATCAAGATCCAGCACCTTTGCCAGCTCGTCGAAATAGCGCTTATCAACGCCTTTCTCGCGCAGCAGATTGAGATAGTTAAAAATAGCCGCAACAACGAGGTCGCGCCTGGCCAGGCCTTTATCGGTCAGCGTGGCGGAGATTGCCAGTACGCCGCTGTTACCATTAACCACCGGGTCAGAATCGGCACGGATGCCTTCCACCAGCCCCTGCTCCTGGAGCCAGTCAGAGAGCGTACCCGGTGTACGGTTACCAATCAGGTAGGTCAGCAGCTCGTCGGTTTTGCTACGGAACTGCGGAGAATTGTCATCAATACGAAACTCAACGCGCAGCACTTTACGCGGCAGCGCCGGGACGTAGTGAATGATGATGCCCTTTTGCTTGTCGGTCACCACCGGCACGTCGATTTCCGGTTTCGCAATGTTCTTATTGGCGACGCGCCCGTAGCTACGGGCAGCGATCTCCGCCAGTTCCGGCAGCGGTTTGTTGCCGTACACCACCGCCTTCATCAGGTTAGCGGAGTAGTATTTTTCGTGGAAGGCCAGAAGCGCGTCATGTACCGGGCTGCCGGGCTTATCGCTCAGGGTTTCCAGATTACCGCCGGAAAAACGCGCCCCCGGGTGTGCCGGGTTAATGGTTTCTGCGCTCACCTGGGCCATACGCATCCCGTCGCGGGTCCGCGCCATCGTAAGCTCGGCGTTGACCGCATTACGTTCCCGGTCAGCATATTTCTTCTGCAGCAGCGGAGCGGCAACAGCATCGGCAAGGCGATCTACCGCCCCCTCAAGCGCATCGTTTTCCACCTCAAGATAGTAGGCGGTACGGTAAGGCGCGGTACTGGCATTGTGACTGCCGCCGTGCATTTTCAGGTATTCAGCCAGCGCGTCAGCTTCCGGATACGCCTTTGAGCCCATCAGGGACATATGCTCAAGATAGTGCGCAAGGCCAAGATGGGCCTCGGGATCTTCCAGAGAACCAACCGGCACTACCAGCGCGGAGAGCGATTTTACCGCCTGCGGGTCAGAAACCAGCAGTACCACCATATCGTTTGCCAGGCGGATCGCCTGGTACTGACGAGGATCTTTTTCACTCTTACGAATGGTCTCCTGAATCGGCTGCCAGGTCGTTGCGGCCTGACTCAGGGGTGCCCAGAGGGCGATAAACAGAAATACAGTCTTGAACCAGCGGCTACCAGGCATTCAAAAACCTCATCATTAACTTTTCTCCTTGTTGGGCGGCTAATCGCCACCTCGAATATTAAACAACATGTTTGCCGATCGGGTCAGCGCTCTTAATTACTCCGACGACTGAAATCGAAAAACCGGCAGCAGATAGCGTCGTGCCTGGGCAAGAATTTCCGGGTAATCCTCTGTTGGCAGGGTTCGCCACAGACGCTGATACCAGACATCTTCACCTTCCCCACTGACGACCATATTCCCTTCCCAAGCCTGTTTAAATTTACCGTTCGCTTTTCGCAGTGTCTCTTCGTCTTCTAAAATGGCATCACTTACCGGGTCATAACAAGCCTTAATCCACGCGCCGCCGCTTTCCGGCAGCAGCAGCAGCGGCTGCGCCATTCCGGCGCGATAGCCTTCAACCAGCTCCGTCAGATAAGCCCGCGCCTGCTCTGCGTCCAGCGCAGGGAAGCGCCACTCCTCTTCTTTGCGCAGAAACAGTCGGCTTTCGCCCGTCCCGCCGCTGGCGCAGTACACCAGATGCTCGAGCCAGAGTTGCATTCCCTGGCTGACGCGGGGCAGCGACGGACGCCAGCGCAGCAGGCCGTCGGCCTGCACCTGCGGCAGCCAGCCGGTAAGCTGTACGCCCGCGCAGTGCAGATCGATCTCCCAGGTCTGGCCGGGCTGGCGACAGGCGATCACGCGATCGGCCAGCGTCTGCATCTCTTCGCGCTGCACATCCCAGGCGATTTCACCGAAAGCGCCATAGGGCAGCGCCCCGGCGGCACGATAGCGGAGGTAAATCGCATCCGCGTCCTGTTCTTCAACCAGCGCATTCAGCAATTGATGATTGAGCTGATAACGTTCGAGGCCGTCGAGCGTAAAAGGTTCCGTCTCGGGAATGTCGCTGTCACCGGCGCGGAAGTTCACCCGCAATCGCTGCTGGAAGAAAGCCCGCACCGGATGCGCCCAAAAGCGCTGTAGCTGTTCGAACGACAGGGTTTCAAGCTCCGGCTCCGGCAGCGGCTGAATAAAGGCGCTGTGGGCTTCCCCCTGCTGGCTGGCGGCAGGCAGCCACTCGCGGGCGTAGCTCTGCTGCTCACCGCCGATAAAGTTCACCGCGTCAAACGGCATCCGGCTGTGTTCGGTGGTGATATGAGCTTTCACCCGCCGTTCACTCTCGTCACAGTTCAGCGCCTCGTCACCGGACAGATAGTGGCTTTGCCCGATATAGTCCACCAGCTCCTGTACCAGTACCGAAGGATAGCGCTGGCTGTTATCCTGAATAGAGCGGCCGATATAGCTGATATAGAGCTGCTGCTCCGCAGAGAGCAGTGCCTCAAGGAATAGATAGCGGTCATCATCACGACGGCTGCGATCGCCGCGCTGTGGTTTCTGGCTCATCAGATCAAAGCCCAGCGGTGACAGAGAGCGCGGATAGACGCCGTCGTTCATGCCGAGAAGACAAACCACTTTGAACGGGATAGACCGCATCGGCATCAGGGTACAAATATTGACTGGCCCCGCAAGGAAGCGCTGGCTGATACGCTCCTGATCCAGCCGCTGCGCCAGCTCGTCACGCAGCAAAGTGAGCGGCACCGCCTCCGCATAGCGGGCGGCATCGCCCTGGGCAATAATGGCCTGCCACTGCTGTTCAATCAGGGCCAGCGCAGCTTCAGTGTCCTGGTCCGGAAGGAAGAAGTCGTCGAGCATCTCGCGGCACAGGGGCAGCCATTCACTTAACGTACGCGTGCTGGATAGCTTCTGCCGCCATAGATTCAACTGCATCAGGAAACTGGCGAGATGGCCCACCAGCCCGGCGATAAGCCCGCTGGATTCATCATAAGGCAGTACGGAACGCCACTCGCCGGTCCGGCTTTCCATCGCATAGCCCAATAGCATACGCGTCAGGCCAAAACGCCAGGTGTGCTGCCCGGTAACCGGCAGTTCCATTTCACGCACGTTATCGTCGTCGAGGCCCCAGCGCACGCCGGATTCATTAACCCACTGGCGCAGGAAGCCCAGCCCCTCTTCGTCAATATCAAAGCGTGCCGCCAGCACCGGAACGTCGAGCAGCGCCAAAACGTCTTCGCTAAGAAAACGGCTGTCAGGCAGCGACAGCAGACTAATAAACGCCTGCAGCGCCGGATGCGCCTGCCGTGCACGCCGGTCGGAAATGGCCCAGGGCAAATAGCGCTCTCCGGTGGCGCTGCCGAAAACGGCCTGAATAAACGGGCTGTAACTATCGATATCCGCCACCATCACGATAATGTCGCGCGGAGTCAGTTCCGGGTCCGCTTCCAGCATCGCCAGCAGGCGGTCGTGCAGAACTTCGACTTCACGCTGGGGGCTATGGCAGACGTGAAGTCTCAGGCTGCGATCTGCAGGATCGAGCCAGCGTTTAGCGTCGCTGCAGGAAAACTCTTTTTCCGTTACTCCTGCGACTGCCGCACTCTGTAGCTCCAGCATGTCGTACTGCAAGTTATGCAGCAGGCAATCCTGAGGCAGGTCGACGAAAGCATCCAGCTCCTCAAAACGGGACAGACCAGCCAGCAGATAAATATAATCTCGCCCCTGCTTCCCCCAGGAAGCCAGTAGCGGGTTACCCACCGCCTGCTGCCCTTCGTCATCAAACAGCCCGGCGGCCTGGCTGCTGTCGCGAAATACCGACACAGGCAGATCCTGCTGATGATGGCGGCGCTGGCGGGTCACCAACCTGGCGAGAAACGCCGGGTCTTTGATATCTCCCCAGTAGTAGCGGCAGGGGTTAGTAAAAAGGACGTAAACGTCAATATGTTTGCCAAGCGCCTGCAACGCCTGTAAATAGACCGGCGGCAGGGCCGATATCCCACAAATAAATACCCGCGATGGCAACCCTTCGGGACAAACGCTGGCAGATTCCAGAGTCTGGATAAAGCGGCCATATAGATTGGCACGATGCGACAGAGGCTGGCCCAGAGTCTTAGTATGAGCCACCAGCGCTTTCCACAGCGGAGCCTGCCAGCGCTGGGCATCGCCGACGCCGGGAACCTGTTCGTCTGCTTCCCAGAGGGTCAGCCATTCCGGGCGATAGACCAGATACTGGTCGTAGATATCCGCCAGCCGGGAAGCGAGCTGGAATAGCTTACGCTTGTCGGCATCGTCGCTGAGATAGTGACGCAGCATGGCAAAATCCTCCTGCGCCAGCATATCCGGCAGCAGGCTCATCAGCTTCCAGCTCATGCTCTGTTTGTTAAAGGCGCTCTCCAGCGGAACATCCGGCAGAACGCGGACGAACATATCCCAGATAAAGCTGGCGGGAAGCAGGAAGTCGATATTGGCAGCAATGCCAAAACGCTGGCACAGAGTCATCTGCAACCATTGCGCCATACCGGTACTCTGTACCAGCACGGTTTCAGGTTCGAAGGGATCGTCGAGAGGTTGCCGCCCGACAATAAACTCCATCAGTGATTCCAGCACATCCAGACGATTGGAGTGATAGACCCTTAACATGCTCGCTCCTGTTTGCAGCATATCCGGACATCTGCCCCTGATATGCTCGCTGCTGATTACTGACCTGTCGGACAGTGTAACCGGGCCATACGGCCCTGTCTCCCCGTCGGCGCGGTGATAGTGACGCTGATGCTGACACAACTTTGCTGCATTGTCTGCATGCGCTTAGCCACCCAGCCAGCAGGTAATGCCGGTGGCTGGAGCTGCGTCTGCTGCCAGCCGAGACGCCACAGCTGACGATACTGTTGCTGCCGAATGATGCCGAGACTCAGCGTACGATAATAGCCCGCAAGCGACGTCACGACGATAACTGTCAGCAGCATTGCCAGCAGGGTTTCTGTGAGGCTAAAACCGCGCTGCCGTTTCAGGGTGGCTGACATAACGTTTCTTCCGTGAGCGGGCAGAAATCGCTCCAGCCGTGAGGCAAGAAAACCACCGCCCCCTTAGCAACCTCACCCGAAAGCCAGCGGCGGGCAGCCCCTCCGGACGCAATCAGCAGCAGCGTGCCGTCGGTAAAAATCCGCAGACAAACGCTACCCGCGATCCCCGTTGGCTGCCGACACTGCGCCGTTACGCCAGGCGACCAGCTCTGGCGGCGTCCCCATTCCAGCGCCGAATGGGCTTCTGCGGCATCACGCATTCGCCGGGCTTCGCTGGCAACGCGACCAGACAGCGCCTGATATTGCTGATGAAGCCCGGCAAGCAACAGGCTTCCCAGGACCAGAAGCAGGAGTACCAGCGCCATTGATGCCATTCCGCGCTGCCGCTTCACAGGTTATACCCCGTCACGCTGTACCGGGCGGTTGCAGATTGCCGGGGATTACTGGTTAATATCGCACTTAGCGTCACCGTGAGCTGGGGCGCGAAACCCGGACGCTGCTGGCGCTCAACCTGAAAAGTCTTCACCTGAATGCTGGCGGGTTCGGTGATCCGCTCCCAGTTTTTTCCTTCACAGGAGGTCGCGCCACGCAGGGTTTCCAGTGTCGCATTCTGTAAACGAAACCCGAACTGTTCAGGCGCAGAGGATGATGCAGGATCCCAGCTACCGTTGCCGTTGGCATCCCACTGTACCAGGACGCAGCTTCCATCACGCCCCAGGATCAGAGGCCGACCGCTGCAAACGCCGCGACAGTAGCCTGCCCGTTGCAAATGCTTCGCCATGGCGAACGCACGCTGCCAGAGCTCATCCTCCAGCGCCAGTCCCTGAGTCTGGTTCAATACCGCGGCTTGAATCGCCGGTAAAAAGCGGGAGGTGCTCAGGAGCAGCACGCTGCCAATCGCCAGCGCCACCAGCACTTCTGCAAGGGAAAAACCGCGCTGATGGCCTAACATGCCGCCGCCCCCTGCACGCGGCACATTCTGATTCGTCCCTGCCCTGAGACCACAATTCGCCACTCCCCGGCAGAGCTCCGCAGCCCGATACTACCCGGCCAGGCGGTATTGCGCAGGCCATAAAACCCCAACCCCGACGACAGCTCTGCAATCGTTACCTCCGGCCAGGGCGCGCGCAGAGAGAAAGGGTCCTCAGCCCGACAGTGGGCACCGGACGCAGTGCTGAACAGGCACCAGCCTCCATTCTCCTGCCCCTGACCCAGCAGATGAGTACGGTTATCTCCGTTGGCATCGTCCCGCAGCCAGAACAGAAAATTACGTACCTGCCAGGCGGTTTGCCACAGGCGCTGTTGTTGTTGCCAGCGCTGCCAGCAGCTAAACCCTGCCGCGCCAAGTATTATCAGCAGAGTGATAGCCACCACAATCTCAATAAGCGTAAAGCCACGTTGTTTTTTCATGCACGCAGTGTGGCGGCAGCCAGAGAGGATGGCGAGGCGGTTTTTATTACCCTGCGCGGAGGTACGCAAACTGTTCTACGGGCTGCAGAGCGTTAGGGTAAAACCGGAAGATGGGGCGAAAAAAAACCGGCGCACAAGGCACCGGTCAGAGAGGCCGTTATGGTCTAAATCGCGACCGGTGCTTTGATGCCCGAATGCGGGTCGTAGCCCTCGATTTCAAAATCCTCGAACCGGTAGTCGAAGATAGAGTCAGGCTTGTGCTTAATCACCAGTTTCGGCAGCGCTCGCGGCTCACGAGAGAGTTGCAAATGGGTCTGTTCCATATGGTTGCTGTACAGATGCGTATCGCCCCCGGTCCAGACAAAATAACCCACTTCAAGATCGCACTGCTGCGCCATCATATGTATCAGCAGCGCATAGCTGGCGATATTGAACGGCAGACCGAGGAATACGTCGCAGGAGCGCTGATAGAGCTGGCAGGAGAGCTTGCCGTCCGCCACGTAGAACTGGAAGAACGCGTGGCACGGTGCCAACGCCATTTTATCCAGTTCACCAACGTTCCAGGCTGATACAATAATGCGCCGCGAGTCCGGATCGTTTTTCAGCTGGTTCAGTACGGTCGTGATCTGGTCGATATGGCGGCCGTCCGGCGTCGGCCAGGCGCGCCACTGCTTGCCGTAAACCGGCCCCAGATTGCCCTGCTCATCAGCCCACTCATCCCAGATGGACACATTGTTGTCGCGCAGATAAGCAATATTGGTGTCGCCCTTCAGGAACCACAACAGTTCATGGATGATGGAGCGCAGGTGGCAACGTTTCGTGGTGATCAGCGGGAACCCATCCTGCAGGTTAAAGCGCATCTGGTGACCAAAGATAGAAAGCGTGCCGGTGCCGGTGCGATCGTTTTTTGGGGTGCCCTCATTGAGCACCTTCTGCATCAAATCAAGATACTGTTTCATGATCCCTCAGGAAAGTTGTTGCTGCGGACGACGATAAGCCCAGACCATCATAATAATGCCGGCGACAATCATCGGAATCGAGAGGATCTGCCCCATGCTGATGTACTGAACCCACTCGCCGGTAAACTGCGCGTCCGGCTGGCGGAAGAACTCGACCACAATGCGGAACACGCCGTAGCCGATCAGGAACAGGCCGGATACGGAGCCGGTCGGACGAGGCTTGCGAATAAACAGGTTGAGGATAATAAACAGCACAATCCCTTCCAGCACCATTTCATAGAGCTGAGAAGGATGGCGCGGCAGCATACCGTAGGTGTCAAAGACCGACAGCCACTGCGGGTTCGACGGCAGCAGGGCAAGGTCTTCCGCGCGCGAGGACGGGAACAGCATGGCAAAAGGCGAGTTGAGATCGACACGGCCCCAGAGTTCACCGTTGATAAAGTTACCGAGACGACCAGCACCCAGTCCAAACGGGATCAGCGGCGCAATAAAATCAGCCACCTGGAAGAAGGTGCGTTTGGTGCGTCGGGCAAAGATAAACATCACGCAGATAACACCGATCAGGCCGCCGTGGAAGGACATACCGCCATCCCAGACGCGGAACAGATAGAGCGGATCGGCAAGGAACACGGGGAGGTTATAGAACAGCACATAGCCCAGGCGTCCACCAAGAAACACACCGAGGAAACCGGCATACAGCAGGTTTTCGACTTCGTTTTTGGTCCAGCCGCTGCCCGGACGATTTGCCCGTCGGGTTGCCAGCCACATGGCAAAAACAAAGCCCACCAGATACATCAAACCATACCAGTGGAGGGAAACCGGCCCGATGGAGAAAATCACCGGATCAAAATCAGGGAAATGCAGATAGCCACTGTTCATCTGTCACCACAAGTGCTTATTATTCCGCCGGAACAAAATGGCGGCCAAGATACGCGCCCGCGAAAAAGGGGAGGACGCTCCAAAGCAGCGGATCATAGCATAAGGCTCAACAAGTGAGTTCCGTAAAGATGTAAAAGATATGTATATACCCTTCATACTTCGGGCTACAGGCGCCTTAACGCCCGCCGCGAATCAGACCGCCCATACCGCGGCGTTCCATAAAGGCCGCGACCTGGTGACGTACTTCCGTTGCCAGTTGGGCATCAAGACTGCGCTGCGCCAGGACTTTAGCTTCTTCAAGTTCGATATGGCGCAGCAGATATTTTACGCGCGCCACTGAGCGGCCGTTCATGGAGAGATGATGGAAGCCCAGGCCAATCAGAAGCGCCACGCACATGGGATCACCTGCCATCTCGCCGCACAGCCGCATATCAATATTATGCTGTGCAGAGATATCGGCAATCATCGCCAGCGCACGCAGCACGGCAGGATGAAGATTGTCGTAAATACTGGCCACGCGGGTATTGTTGCGATCCACCGCCAGCAGATACTGGGTCAGGTCGTTGGAGCCGACGGAGATAAAATTCACGCGTGCCGCCAGCTGCGGCAGCATAAAGACCATTGATGGCACTTCCAGCATCACGCCAATGCGCGGCTTCGGAATGGCATAGCCGATCATCTCTTCCACTTCGCGACCGGCGCGCTCGATCAGACGCCGCGCCTCATCCACTTCATCGAGACTGGTGACCATCGGCAGCAGAATGTTCAGGTTGCCGGTGGCGGCGTTAGCGCGCAGCATCGCGCGTACCTGGATCAGGAAAATCTCCGGCTGATCGAGCGTAATGCGGATCCCGCGCCAGCCAAGGCAAGGGTTCTCTTCGTTGATCGGCATATAGGGCAGCTGTTTGTCGGCACCGACGTCCAGCGTACGCAGGGTCACTGGCTTGTCGTTAAACATCTGCAGCATTCCCTGATACTGAGCGACCTGCTCTTCCTCGGAAGGAAAGCCGCTCTGCAGCATAAAGGGAATTTCGGTGCGGTACAAACCAATGCCGTCAATGCGGCTACCGAGCTGTTGCTCGTGTTCCGGGCTAAGGCCGGCGTTTAGCATCACCTTCACGCGCTCGCCGCTTTTCAGCTCGGCCTGACGATCGACACCGTACTCTGCCAGTCGGGTCAGCTCGTTCTCTTCACTGATCAGCCGCTGGTATTCCTGTAGCAGAACCGGCTCAGGATCAACCAGCAGCTCGCCGCGATAGCCATCGACCACCAGCGTCCGGTGATGCAGCATTACGGGCTGAATATCCGCGCCCATCACCGTCGGGATACCCATCGCCCGCACCATAATGGCGGCGTGGGAGTTGGCCGCCCCGTCGCGCACCACAACGCCGACCAGACGATCCTGGGGCAGCTCTGCCAGGCTGGTGGCCGACAGCTCGTCGGCGACCAGCACAAAGCGTTCCGGCCAGGTATTCGGGCCCTGTATTGTGTCATCGAGATGGAACAGCAGCCGCTGTCCGAGGGTGCGCAGATCGCCCGCGCGCTCCTTCAGATAACCATCGGTCAGGGCGGCAAACTGTTTGGCAAACTTCTCGATCACCGTTTTAACGGCCCACTCCGCTACGGAGCCACCGTCCACCGCGGCAAAAAGCTCACGCTTCAGGCGGGCGTCGGATAACAGGTGTGAATAGAGATCGAAAATGGCAGCGGTTTCGTTTTGCGAACCGGCAGAGAAGCGTTTGCTGTAACGACGAAACTCACCGGCAGCCTCTTCCAGCGCGGTGGTGAGACGCTCGCGTTCGGAGACGGTGTCCAGAGTTGACGCTTCGTACACCTGCTCCATTAATGGCTGAGTCGTATCTATCCAGCCCTGCGCTACGGCCACGCCAGGCGAAGCGGGCAGAGCACGGATGCGCATTTGTCGGTATTGCCCGAAGAGTGCCGCCAGCTGCGACTGGGACAGAATCCCCGCCATTTGCGTGGCAAGGGTAACCAGGAAGGACTCTTCGCTTTCGTCGAACTGACGCAGCTCACGCTGCTGTACCACCAGCACGCCTAACAACTGGCGACGCTGGATAATGGGTACACCCAGGAAAGCGCGGAAGCGTTCTTCTTTTACCGAGGGGATAAACTTAAAGCTGGGGTGCTTCTGGGCATCCGCAAGGTTGATAGGTTCAGCCAGACGGCCAACCAGGCCCACGATCCCCTGGTCAAAAGCCAGTGCGATAGTGCGCCCGCGAGGCTTTTTCAGCCCACGTGTGGCCATCAGGTAATAACAGCGCCGGTCGTGATCGGCCAGATAGACCGAACACACCTCGGTATCCATCGCTTGACAGATGTCGGTTACCAGAATATTGAGCGCCTCGTCCAGACGTGGCGCACTGGCAACCTTCTCGACTATTTCTCGCAACCGGGTCAGCATGATCTGTGGGGCTTAACCTCTTTTACGTCGATAAGCGGGTGAATTTTGCGGCCTGGCGGATGCGCTTTCTGCAAGCGCCATCGTGGCGCTGGCAAACTCTTTCATTACACGACGGTAGACATCGCGTTTAAACGAGACGACCTGGCGCACAGGGTACCAGTAGCTGACCCAGCGCCAGCCATCAAATTCAGGTGTACTGCTGGTTTGCATATTGATTTCAGTATCGTTTCCGACCAGTTGCAAAAGAAACCACTTCTGTTTCTGACCAATACAAACCGGTTTTGTATCCCAACGCACCAAACGCTTCGGTAACTTGTAACGTAGCCAGTTTCGGGTAGAGGCGAGGATCCGCACGTCTTTGCGACTCAGCCCCACTTCTTCGAACAGTTCCCGATACATTGCCTGCTCTGGAGATTCGCCAGGGTTAATGCCGCCCTGGGGAAATTGCCAGGAGTGCTGGCCAAAACGCCTTGCCCACATGACCTGGCCCTGACGATTGCAAATTACAATACCGACATTTGGGCGGTAGCCATCGTCATCAATCACCGGACTACCTCAAAATAATCGTTAATGTGAACGATTGTTTCACACCCGTTGAAAACGGTAAACCACTCTCTTAGTGAAGGTTCACCGGATAACATTTGAATAACTCACAGTATTAACCCGAGTTATAAACAAAGGCCGAGAAAAAACGGCCATTTTATTCACCTTTTCTGTGGATAGAGCTGTGAAAAAGTACATGATTACCCAGGGAAAACCCGGTAAACAACAGAATACTCTCAACAAAACAAAAATTTTAAATAAATAATATTCATGAAGTTACACTATTTATACCGTCGAATCCACAGCCTGTTTCCATCTGGAGCAGAGGCAGGCTCCTTTAGCTGATGAAAGATCAAACAGCGTCAGTTTTATCCACAGATTGTGCCACTAAGTTAGGCACATTTTGTATGAAAATTCGATTTTCGTCGCACGTCAAGGCTGTAAATTGAAACAGTAGTGGGTTTTTTTCACAGTTATCCCAATTTTCTGTGGATAACAGGGTGTAAGATCCTGTTTATTGTCAGTGACCAGATTTGGGAAACCTCACTTCTCGTTGCGCAAAAGCAACGTTTAAAATATAAAAATCACTAAAAATCATGCAATTGCTCATCACCAACAGAAAAAGGTAAACTCTGTTGGTCGGGGTGCATAACCCTGCTCATTTTTTCAGCAAAGGATTTTCTGTATGTCCGGGCTCTCCCCGTTATCCCTATCCCCCGAATCTCAGGATGCCCTGCTGAGGCAGGCGCAGCAGCTGGCAGGCTACACGCTGGGCGAGCTGGCCTCGCATGCCGGGCTACCGATCCCAGCGGATTTAAAGCGCGATAAGGGCTGGATTGGCGTTCTGCTGGAGATCTGGCTGGGCGCCAGCGCCGGCAGTAAACCAGAGCAGGATTTCGCGGCCCTCGGCGTAGAACTGAAAACTATCCCGATTGACCGACAGGGTCGGCCGCTGGAAACCACCTTTGTCTGCGTCGCCCCGCTTACCGGCAACAGCGGCGTAAGCTGGGAAACCAGCCACGTGCGCCACAAGCTTAAGCGCGTGCTGTGGATCCCCGTTGAAGGTGAACGCGCCATTCCGCTGGCGGAGCGCCGGGTTGGTGCACCGCTTCTGTGGAGTCCCAGTGAAGAAGAGGAACAACAACTGCGTCTGGACTGGGAAGAGCTGATGGATCTTATTGTGCTTGGCGAGGTCGAACGCATTACGGCCCGCCACGGCGAAGTGTTACAGCTCAGACCTAAAGCAGCCAACAGCAAAGCCCTCACCGAAGCGATAGGCGCGCGTGGCGAACCGATCCTTACCCTGCCGCGTGGCTTTTACCTGAAGAAGAATTTCACTGCCGCCCTGCTGGCCCGCCATTTCATGCTGGGCGGCGATTAAAATTTTTGTCTCGCCGCGGCACAGGCCTATAATCAGTGCTTTCTTTTTTGGCAGGACTTGAATGATGTTGTTTGCATGGATAACCGATCCCAACGCTTGGCTGGCGCTTGGTACGCTTACGCTGCTTGAAATCGTACTGGGTATCGATAATATTATTTTTCTCTCTCTGGTGGTGGCTAAGCTGCCCACGGCACAGCGCAATCACGCGCGGCGTCTGGGTTTAGCGGCGGCGATGGCTATGCGCCTGCTACTGCTGGCCTCTATCGCATGGGTCACGCGTCTGACCCAGCCGCTGTTCGAGATCTTTGAACACACCATCTCCGCCCGCGACCTGATTCTGCTGCTCGGCGGCCTGTTCCTTATCTGGAAGGCCTGTAAAGAGATCCACGAATCGATTGAAGGGGAAGAGGAAGGGCTGAAAACCAACGTGCACTCCTTCTTTGGCGCTATCGTGCAGATTATGCTGGTGGATATTATCTTCAGCCTCGATTCAGTGATTACGGCGGTAGGCCTGTCCGATCATCTGTTTATTATGATGGCAGCCGTAGTGATTGCCGTAGGCGTGATGATGTTTGCCGCCCGGTCTATCGGCGAGTTTGTCGATCGTCATCCCTCCGTTAAAATGCTGGCGCTCTCTTTCCTGATTCTGGTTGGCTTTACGCTAATCCTTGAAAGCTTCGCCATACACGTGCCGAAGGGCTATATCTACTTCGCCATGTTCTTCTCTATTGCAGTGGAAAGCCTCAATCTGCTGCGCAACAAAAAGAGGCCGCTGTAAGCGACTGCTCCCCTTCGAGGGAGCATTCCATCAGGCTTTTAAGATTTTCGCCCTTTCCCCTCACACTTTTTCGCGTTATTACTAAATGATAAGGTTCCGTGTAACGAGGAGAAGTAAATGAAAAAATGGGCAATGGTCATTTCCGCAATCGGGCTGGCGTGCGTTGTTTCAGGCTGTAGCAGCGATTATGTGATGGCGACCAAAGATGGCCGGATGCTCCTCACCGACGGCAAACCAGAAATCGACGATGAAACAGGGCTGGTTAGCTATGAAGATCAACAGGGTAACAAACTACAGATTAACCGTGATGACGTCTCGCAAATCATTGAGCGCTAAATAAAGAAGGTCAGCCTTCCGCTGGCCTTTTTTGATTTTTTCCTTTCCCTTTTTGTTCTCCTCTGCCATGTTGATACTCCTTTGTCGGGACCTTCCCGAACATGTCGATGAAAAAGGAAGCGGCTATGCATTATCACCGTATCCCCCACAGTTCGCTGGAGATTAGCACTCTGGGGCTGGGCACAATGACGTTTGGTGAACAGAACAGCGAAGCCGACGCCCATGAACAACTGGATTATGCCGTCAGCCAGGGCATCAACCTGATTGACGTCGCGGAGATGTATCCCGTCCCGCCACGCCCGGAAACGCAGGGCCTGACGGAAACTTACGTGGGTAACTGGCTGACGAAGCACGGCAATCGTGAAAAGCTGGTCATTGCCTCTAAAGTCAGCGGCCCGAGCCGCAACAGTGACAGCGGGATCCGCCCGAACCAGATCCTCGATCGCAAAAATATTCGCGAAGCGCTGGATGCCAGCCTGAAACGCCTGCAGACCGACTACCTCGATCTCTATCAGGTGCACTGGCCTCAGCGCCCGACCAACTGCTTTGGCAAACTGGGCTATACATGGAGCGATACCAACCCGGCGGTAAGCCTGCTGGAAACCCTCGAAGTGCTGACCGAATGCCAGCGCGCCGGTAAAATCCGCTATATCGGCGTATCGAATGAAACCGCTTTTGGCGTCATGCGCTATCTGCACCTGGCCGATAAGCACGATCTGCCGCGCATTTTGACCATCCAGAACCCCTACAGCCTGCTGAACCGCAGCTACGAGGTGGGTCTGTCTGAAGTAAGCCAGTTCGAAGGTGTGGAGCTGCTGGCCTATTCCTGCCTGGCATTCGGCACACTCACCGGTAAATATCTGAACGGTGCTCAGCCTACAGGCGCGCGTAACACGCTGTTCAGCCGCTTTACCCGCTACAGCGGCGAGCAGTCACAGAAAGCGATTGCCGCCTATGTGGATATCGCCCGCCGTCACACACTCGATCCGGCCCAGATGGCGCTGGCCTTTGTTCGCCGTCAGCCTTTCGTCGCCAGCACCCTGCTAGGCGCTACAACAATGGAGCAATTGAAGACAAACGTTGAGAGCCTGCATCTTGAGTTAAGCGAAGAGGTTCTGGCGGAGATTGAAACCGTGCATCAAGTTTATACCTATCCGGCACCGTAGTTAGCCTATTTGTATATTAAAGGCCAGAGAGTGGTTGAAGTGAACCCCATAATTTGGACACTTTAATTACTGGTCATTATGGCCTGTGTTCGATAAGCAATCGGACTCAGGCCAGACTATCTGAGCAAGTAATAAAAAACCGACCTCACCAGTCGGTTTTTTTATCTCCTGACGCCAACTAACCACGGCGCTGCCAGATCCACAGCCCGCTAATCGCCAGCGCGAAGAGCGTACCAAAGCCCACGCCCACCGCAATAATCGGAATACCAACCTTAACCGCCAGCGAATAGAGTCCCAGCATCAACAGCATGGCACCGTTTTCACCGAGATTCTGTACCGCAATAGCATTACCCGCCCCGACCGTTTTCTTGCCGCGCTCCTGCAGCAGCGCATTCAGCGGCACGATAAAGAAGCCGCCCATCACACCAATCAGAATTAGCAGCGCATAAGCCGGCAGCAGGCCCGTTTGTAGGGCGAAAATCAGCACGCCGACGCCAACCAGGATACCCGCTGGCATGCAGCGTGAGACCGTCTCCAGGGTCACCAGACGTCCCGCCAGCCCGGCCCCCGCTACGATACCAATGGCGACCATCGCATTCAGGTAGGTTGGCGTGGCGTTATCGCTGATACCCAGCGCCTCCGGTACCCACAGCACCAGCAGAAAACGCAGGGTAACGCCTGCGCCCCAGAACAGGCTGGTTCCCACCAGTGAAAAGCGCGTTTCACCGTCGCACCACAGGGAGCGGCAGGCGACGAAAAAGCTGCCCGCCATCGACGTAAAGCCCCAGCAACGACCGGGACGCGCCGCCGGAAGACGCGGGATCAGCAGGTTCGCCGCCACCGCCCCGGCATAGGCCAGAGCACAGATAGCGAGCGCGGCCAGCACGTGCCAGTCGGCCAGCACGCCACCCGCCACGGAGCCCAGCAGAATAGCCGCAATCGTTGAGGACTCCATCAGCCCGTTAGCTTTAACCAGCTTATCGCCAGTCGTCAGCTCACCGAGAATGCCGTATTTCGCCGGAGAGTAGGCCGCCGCGCCAATTCCCACCAGCGTATAGCCGATAAAGGGGTTAACACCCACACAGATAGCCGCCGCCCCGATCAGCTTCATGCCGTTGGCCACCATCATCACCCGTCCTTTGGCAAAGCTGTCCGCGACCTGGCCGACGAAGGGTGCAAAGAGGATGTAAGCGCCCACAAACACCATCTGCAGCACCGGCTGACTCCAGTCCGGGTAAAACTGTTCTTTCATTAGCGCCAGAGTGGCAAACAGCAGCGCGTTATCGCCAAAGGCGGAGAGGAACTGAGCGCAAAGCACCGCCTGCATGCCCTTCGATCTCAGAGAGGTGTTAGTGTGTGCTGACTCACGCATCTTGTGGCTCCGCTTGCTCAACCAGCGATTTAAGGGTGACAAAGTCCGGTTTCCCGCTGCCCAGCAGCGGCAACTGCTGCAGGTAACGAATATCGCGCGGCACCGCCAGCTCAGGAATCCCCTGGGCGCGCGCCTGCTGCTGGAGCTGTTCACGGCCCAGCTGTTCATCGGTGGTAAACAGCACCAGCACCTCGCCTTTTGCCGCGTCGCTTTTACTGACCATGGCGTGCATCTTCTCCGGCGAGGCGGCAAGGGCCAACTGTTCGACCACTTCCAGCGACACCATCTCGCCGGCAATTTTGGCAAAGCGTTTGGCGCGCCCCTGGATCTGAATAAAGCCCTGTTCATCAAAGGTGACGATATCGCCGGTGTCATACCAGTCGCTCTCCGGTTCACCCCCGGCATTTTCTGCCGTTGGGGCTTCCAGCACGCCCGGACGCTCAACGCGCAGGTAGCCGTTCATCACGTTCGGCCCCTTCAGCTGTAATCGCCCGCCCTCCTCAATTCCCGGAACGGCCAGCAAACGTGCATCCATGCCCGGCAACAGACGACCCACGGTGCCCGGCTTCGCCGCCATCGGCACGTTAATCGATACCACAGGCGCGCATTCGGTCACGCCGTAGCCTTCGAGAATGCGCAGACCGAACTTATCCTGCCAGATCTGCTTCGTCGCCGACTGGAGTTTTTCCGCCCCGGCCACCACATAGCGCAGACGGAAGAAGTCGTACGGATTGGCAAAGCGGGCATAGTGGCCGAGGAAGGTTGAGGTACCGAATAGCACCGTACAGTTACGGTCATACACCAGCTCAGGCACGATGCGATAATGTAGCGGGCTTGGGTACAGGAACACTTCCGCCCCGGTAAACAGCGGGGTAAACAGACCGACGGTAAGGCCGAAGGAGTGGAATAGCGGCAGCGCCGACATAAAGCGGTCGCGGGCGGTAAAGTCGGCAATGGTTTTAATCTGCTCGACATTCGCCAGAATACTTTTATGGCTGTGGACAACGCCTTTGGGATTGCCCTCTGAGCCAGAGGTAAAGAGGATAATCGCCGCCGACTCCGGCTGCTGCTTCACCTGCGCCAGACGCGGCATCAGCAGATGCGAGAAGATCCACAGCTTATCCTGACGCGTCACCTCCCCTTTCAGGTCTTCAAGGAAGATCCAGCGAATCTGGGTAAGCTGCTCCGGCAGATGCCACAGCTTGCCTTTGTCGAGGAACTGGCGCGAGGTAAAGACGGTTTTTATCTCCGCCGCACTGATAGCGCTGGTCAACCCTTTGACGCCAGCGGTGTAATTCATCATCGCCGGCACGCGCCCGCGCGCAACGGCACCGAGAATAACCGCCGCGCTGATGGCCGCATTCGGCAGCATCAGCCCGATGGTTTCGCCTTTTGCGCTGTATTTCTCAAGGATGCGTGCAACAAACAGGGTTTTCATCAGCAGCTTGCGATAGCTGTCCGGCGTGAAGTTAATATCCTCGATACAGGCCTTTCTCGCGCCATAGCGATGCAGGGCATTAAGCAGCGCCTCGTAAAGGGTTTCACGCGGGCGAACCGCCATGCGGGCTTCCATCATTATCTGATGCAGAACCTCTCCGGCGATGCGTCGACGGTCGCGCGCGCGCGGGGCGTCAGGCATCAGAATCTGCGTAGGTGGCAGAAGATGCAGGGTGATACGCGGGAACAGACGACGTTTAACCAGCCCTTTCAGACGGCTAAAGAGGGTTAGCTCCGCACCTTCGATACGCATCGGAACCAGAGTCGCGCCGGACTTCGCGGCCACAAAGCCGGCACCGTCATAGATTTTCATCAGCGAACCGGTCACCGACAGGCGCCCTTCCGGGAAGATCACCACCGGGCGCCCCTGCTCAATCAGCCGCACCAGATGTTTAATGGACATCGGACGCGTGGGATCCAGCGGAACAAAGTCGATAAGCGGTCGTAGCCAGCGCATAAACCAGCGCTCGCTAATCGAGGAGTAAACGGCAAAAACCGGACGCACCGGCAGAAACAGCGCCAGCAGGATCCCATCGATAAAAGAGACGTGATTAGGGGTAATCAGCACCTTCTGCTGATACAGGCCAGCGGTGTCCCCGGTTAAACGTACGCGAAACAGCAAACGAAAAAGAAAGCGAAACACTCCAAATAGCATACGTACTCCGTTGGCCAGACGAAAACCTGGTGTCAGGTTACATGAGAAGAATAGTCGGAGCGACTGTTTCGCGGGCAAAAAAAACCTGCGCATCTGCGCAGGTTGGTGCAAGGGATAAGGTACGAAAAACCGTACCGAAGAATTCACCTATCAATACCTCTGGGATAATCAGAGTAGCAATCTGTTCGTCGCTATCTCCAGCGGACAATCGCAACAGCTCCGCGCAAAGTGTAACTAAAGGTTTGATTTATCCCGTCTCTGTAGCAATCAGCGCTTTTAGGCACATGCAACGATTACACCAATGACCTTATACCGCGATCACATTTGTCGCTGCTGAAGAGGTGAGCGCCTTGAATCTACGCTGGATTTCCGTAACACTGGCCGCTGTGTAAACGCTTACCCAACAGGAAGGCAACAGATGGCGACGATAAAGGATGTAGCCCGGCTTGCAGGCGTTTCGGTCGCCACAGTCTCGCGCGTCATAAATGATTCCCCGAAAGCCAGCGATGCCTCACGCCAGGCGGTACAGTCGGCGATGGAGTCCCTTAACTATCACCCGAATGCCAATGCGCGGGCGCTGGCCCAGCAGTCCACCGACACGCTCGGGCTGGTGGTAGGCGACGTGTCAGATCCCTTCTTCGGCGCCATGGTTAAAGCGGTTGAGCAGGTAGCCTACAATACCGGCAATTTTTTACTGATTGGCAACGGCTACCACAACGAACAGAAAGAGCGTCAGGCCATTGAGCAGCTTATCCGTCACCGCTGTGCAGCACTGGTGGTGCACGCTAAAATCCTGCCCGATGCCGAACTGATTAGCCTGATGCAGCAGATCCCCGGAATGGTACTGATTAACCGCATCCTCCCAGGCTTTGAAAAGCGTTGCGTGGCTCTGGACGATCGCTTCGGCGCCTGGCTGGCAACCCGCCATCTGATCCAGCAGGGCCACACGCGAATCGGCTATCTCTGCTCCAACCATACGATTTCCGATGCGCAAGATCGTCTGCGCGGTTACTACGATGCGCTGGCAGAAAACGGCCTTCCCGCCAATGACCGGCTGGTGACCTTTGCCGAGCCGGATGAGAGCGGCGGCGAGCTGGCAATGACCGAACTACTCGGACGCGGAAAACAGTTTTCCGCCGTCGCCTGTTATAACGACTCGATGGCCGCAGGCGCGATGGGCGTGCTGAACGATAACGGTATTGAAGTGCCGGGAGATATTTCGCTAATTGGCTTCGATGATGTTTTAGTGTCGCGCTATGTGCGTCCACGTATGACCACGGTGCGCTATCCGATTGTGACCATGGCGACCCAGGCCGCCGAGCTGGCTCTGGCGCTATCGACCAACCGCCCTGCGCCGGAAATCACCCACCTGTTCAGCCCGACGCTGGTGCGCCGTCATTCGGTCACGGCACCGGCTGAAAACGACTAAAGCGTGTAGCGGTAAAGATTGACGAGGGTGTCGGGATAATCCAGCCCCTCGCCGATATGCTCCCGGGGATGACTGAGAGACATCCTGTCTCTCACCGAAGGGCAACCTTCGGTTGGGCAGATTCGTTCCCGACGAATTTATCACTGCGTTGCCGCGTTACTCGGCCTTCGACCTCGTCCCTTCGGGGCCAGCGCAAGCGCTGTTCAAAACTCGATATGTTTTGTCCTGCAACTCGAATTATTTTGGGTATAACGGCTGGATTTTCACATTAATTTCCCCTGAAAAATCGGCACGGACTCAAACAGATAGCCGTCAAAATCCGGGGCGTCTTCATCAGAGAGTTCAAGCAGGCTATTTTTGACGTTTTCCAGATGCTGCCACATCGCCTGCCAGGCGCCCATTACGTCGCGACGACGCAGGGCAGCAAGAATGGTTTGCCGCTCGCCCAACCATTTCAGGCGATAAGGTCGGCTGGCAATATGAGCATTGAACTGCTGCCACAGGGGACTGCTGTCCATCTGGTGCCAGATGCTCTCGACCGTTGCCAGCAGCATCTGGTTTTGCGATGCGCTGGCCAGCAGCAGATGAAACATCTTGCTGTTGTCCTGAGAGGTATCGTTACTGGCGATAGCGAGCTGTTCCTGCTCAAGGATGCGGCGCAGATTATCAATATCGGCGCGGGTTGCCATACGGGCGGCAAAAGCGGCGATATTGCTCTCCAGCAACTGCCTGGCCTGCAGGATCTCAAAGGGACCAACGTCGCTGTTCAGCAGGCGCTCCTCTTCGTTTTCATGCTCCTGAGGAATACGAACAACGTAGACACCGGAACCCTGGCGAATATCAACGGTTCCCTGAAGTTCCAGCATTAACAGCGCTTCACGCACAATCGTCCGGCTAACGCCCCAGGTTTCGGCGATATTGCGCTCCGGCGGTAACCGCGAGCCAACGGGGTATTGCCCGCTGGCGATTTGCCGACGCAGATCTTCACCAATTTCCTGGTACTGTTTCCTTTCCGGCGGGACGACGGCCTTCTCCACACTATCACCTGTATTACCGTTGACATGAATGCGTAAACCGGCGCAGCGCGCCGGTCCGATCGGGCGCTAGCTTACCAGACTCAGGGCCTGATCGAGAACTTTCGCCCCGTTAAGCGTGCCGTACGCCACGGAATCGATCACCGCAATAGGAATGCCGTGTTCATCGGTCAGCTTCTTGTTTTCCGCCAGCTTAAAGCGCACCTGCGGCCCCAGCAGGACGGCGGTTACCTCCGGGCCGTAGCTGCTAAGCTCATCGCGCAGGCTCTGCTCAGCGATGGCGTAGATTTTCAGCTCCAGCCCGCGTTCAGCGGCGGCTTTTTCCATTTTGGTCACCACCAGCGAGGTGGACATGCCCGCTGAACAGCAGAGTATAATTCGTTTCATTGCGGCTCCTTATTTCCATTCATCATCGACACTCAGGGTCAGCTCGCGGCGATCGCGCAGCTGCCTGAACCAGACCGCCGACTTTTTCGCCCGCCGCGCCCGGTTGTTTTGCAGATCGATTTCAATCAGCCCGTAGCGGTTTTTAAAGGCATTCATCGGCGAAACATTATCGGTAAAGGCCCACAGCATATAGCCGTGACAGTTGGCCCCGTCGCGTACCGCCAGCAGCGTTTGCCGCAGATGCTCGCCGATAAACGCAATCCGGTAATCATCGGCGATAGCACCGTCTTCACCGCGAAAACGCGCTTCGTTCTCCACGCCCATTCCGCTTTCGGCGACGAACCAGTCGATATTGCGGTAATCCTTTTTAATGCGCATCGCCATGTCATAGATGATGCGCGGCGCAATTTCCCAGCCACGGGAGGTGTTCATCCGGCGACCGGGTAGCTCGAACGGTTCGTAGTAGTACGACGGATGGAACGGCGTGTCCGGATGCCAGGCCCGCGACGGCGCTTTTACCCGGTGCGGGTAATAGAGGTTAATGCCCAGCTCATCGACAGTGTTGTCGCGAATAATCGCCATTTCCTCGTCGGTATAGCGCCATTCGATACCGTGTTTTTCCAGTAGCGCCCGAAGCTCCGGCGGGTAGGCACCGTGCACCAGCGGATCGAGGAACACGCGGTTATAGAAGAGATCGTAAACCTCCGCCGCTCGCTGATCGTGGGGCGCACGGGAACGCGGATACGTCACTTCCGGGTTAAGAATACAGCCGACGCTGCCCGCATAGCCCGAGCTTCGGAACAGGCTGACTACTTTTGCCGTCGCCAGCACCTTATGGTGGTTCCACTGCATCCAGGTATGGGTGTTCTGCTCATAGGGCCAGCGCAGCGCGTCGAGATAGACGCGGGTCTGCACCACAATAGGCTCGTTAAAGGTAAACCAGCGGCGGACCTTATTGTGATAGCGCTCGAATACCTTTTCTGCATAGCGTACGAAAAGCTCGACAACATGCTTTGAAGCCCAGCCGCCATAAGTTTCCAGCAGCGTACCGGGCAGCTCATAGTGCTCCAGGCAAATCATCGGCTCGATGCCGTTAGCCCGCATCTCATCGAAAAGGTCGTCGTAATACGCGGCGTACTCCTCATCCACCACCGCGTTTTCATAATCGGTCAAAAAACGGGACCAGTTAATAGAGGTCCGGTAATGGGTCAGCCCGGCCTGCTTCATCAACTGAACATCTTCGCGGAAGCGGTGGCGGAAATCCGTCGCTACCGCCGGGCCGTAGCCGTTATGCCAGACCTGGCGGTCGTTTTTGTACCACAGATCGATCCACGAATCCTGGCCCGGCTTCTTACCGCTCCAGCCCTCTGTCTGCCAGGCCGACGCGGCGGCCCCGAGGATAAAATCGACAGGAATAGTCAGTGTCTCAGTGCTCATCGCTCCCTCACGCGTTGTTCGTCGTCTGCTTGCTTTCCGCCAGTCCCGCACGACGGGAGGCAATTCTGACAAACGGCAGGTAGATAATGACGGCGGTGATAATGCAGATAAGCTGGGTCACTACCGCCCCCATAGAACCGGCGGTAGAGAGCCAGGCATTAATCAGCGGCGGCGTGGTCCAGGGCACCATCACCACCGCCTTACCGGCAAAACCGGTGACCGTCGCGAAGTAGCCAATGCTGCCGGTAACCAGCGGGGTGATAATAAAAGGGATTGCCAGGATCGGGTTGAGCATAATCGGCATCCCGAAGATCACCGGTTCATTAATATTGAAGATGCCCGGACCGATGGAAAGTTTGGCTATCTCTTTCATCTCTTTACGCTTTGTGCCGAACATCACGGCAATCAGCAGGCCGATAGTCAGCCCGGAGCCGCCGATGCTCATATACACATCCCAAAAAGGCATAGTGATGATATTGGGGATCTCTTTGCCCTGCTCAAAGGCGCTCATATTCACCGCAATTGCGCCCAGCAGCAGCGGTTCGCGGATCGGCTTAATCATCTGGTTGCCGTGGATACCGATCACCCAGAACAGCTGGGCCACAAACATCAGCAGCAGAATACCCGGCAGGCTCTGTACCGCGCCCTCCAGCGGCTGCTGGACTACCTGATACACCGCATCGTAGAGATACATGCCGGTGATTTGATGGAAGGTAAAACCAAAGGTGGCAATGGCCGTGGTGGTGATAATCGCCGGGATCAGCGCCGAGAAAGAGGCCGAAACGTTAGGCGGCACCGTGTCCGGCATTTTGATCTTCAGCCCGTCGCGCGCTTCCAGCCAGCAGTAGATTTCCACGGAGAGAATAGCGATAAACATGCCGAGGAACAGGCTGCGGGTATCGGAGAACTGGCGCAGCAGCACATCCTTCACCACCACCATCTGGCCGTCGATTAGCATTTCCACTGTGGTTGGCGTGACGCAGATAAAGCAGATCACCGCCAACAGGCCGGGGAATAGCGTCTTAATGCCGTTAATTCTCCCCAGCTCGATCCCAATAAGAAACACGGCACCGATATTAAGGAAGTTGAGCGTGGCGTAGTTAATTGCGCTGGTGATTGGCTTCAGCACGGCCAGAAACGACAGCCACTCAAAGCTGGCGAGACCGTTCTTCGGGTCCAGCACCATATTGGAAATAAGTACCGAAAAGGCGCCAACGATGATAACCGGCATCAGCGTAATGAAGGACGCCTTGATCGCCATGATATAGCGATAACTGTTGAATTTTGTTGCGAAACTACCCAGCGAATCGATCAGTTTTTCCTGAAATGCCATAGGGTGTTACCTCAAAATTAGGGGATTTTTATCAAAATGGGTGTACAGCCGGATCCCCATTTGGCATACCAAAAATAGTCATGACCGCTAAAAAGTTCTGTGATCTAACTCGCGCCAACGCATCCGGTATTCCAAATTGTGAAAAGAATCAACATTGGCATACCACACCAACCGAAGGGAGATGTCTGTGATAAACTGCGGAAATTATGGGGAATCGGGAACAGTCAATGGCAACAATGCTGGATGTCTCACTGCGCGCGGGCGTGTCGAAAGCGACCGTTTCGCGGGTGCTGAACGGTACAGGTCAGGTCAAAGAGAGCACCCGCAAGCAGGTGTTTAAGGCGATGGAAGAGCTGGGCTACCGGCCGAACTTTCTGGCCCGCTCGCTGGCAAACCGGACCAGTAACAGCATTGGCCTGGTGGTCTCAACCTTTGACGGCTTTTACTTTGGCCGCCTGTTACAGCAGGCATCACGTCAGAGCGAGGTTCACGGCAAACAGCTGATGGTCACCGACGGCCACGACACCCCTGAATGCGAAATTCAGGCTGTCGAAATGCTGGCCGATCGCCACTGCGACGCCATTATTCTCTACACCCGCTTTATGAGTGAACAGGCGATCCTCTCCCTGACGGAAACCCTGAGCAAGCCGCTGGTCGTGATTAACCGCGACGTCGCCAGCGCCCGCGAGCGCTGCGTTTTCTTCGAGCAGCAGGATGCTGCATTCCAGGCGGTGGACTATCTGATCTCCCGTGGCCATCGCGATATTGCCTGCATCACCGTGCCCATCCACACGCCAACCGGCAAAGCCCGCCTGCAGGGCTACCGCCGGGCGCTGGAGAAAAACGGTATTACCTGGGATCCGGCCAGAGTTAAGTACGGTACGGCAGAGATGACCAGCGGGTATGAGATGTGTCAGCAGCTGCTGCAGGAAAGCGTACGCTTCAGCGCGCTCTTTACCTGCAATGACGATATGGCCCTGGGGGCATCCAAATCGCTGCATCAGGCGGGGTTACGTATTCCACAGGATGTGTCGCTGTTTGGCTTTGACGATGCACCCTGCGCGAAATGGCTGGAGCCTGGGCTATCGACGGTCTATCTGCCGATCGATACCATGATCGTGACGGCGATTGACCAGGCTATTAAGCTGGCCAGCAATCAGCCGCTGGCACCTATCCCGCCGTTTACCGGGAAACTGGTGTTAAGGGATTCGGTGGCAACGGGGCCATATACTGCGCAATATGTTCAACAATCGCCTGACTCTTTCGAAAAACGGGGTGAGCGGTAGTTTTGCCGTTCACCCCATAAACTAAGTTTTTCAGCCAGCATACTTATGATGTGCTTTAGACATATATTACGTCAATCGTTACAACGGTACTGAAATTGCCTGCTTTCACTGTAGCATTGGTTGAGATATAATTTGCTTTATAGGGTATAGTCATCCCATTAACCTGTGTATTCCAGCCCGCTGGCAGGGAGCCATCCGTTTTAAACAGGGAATTATTGGTGTCTACATCATGAAATTGTAAACCCACCCCTGTCGCAGCAGTAGTTCCGCTAGCCGTGTTCTTGAACGTTGTAGGGGCAGAAGGGTCGGCAACCCCTGTTACCTTAATTGTTACCTGCACCCCGTTGGGATCACAATTCGCAAATGTGATCGGGACCGTAACCGAACCCACAACGGTCCCGGCTTTAGCCTGAAAATCATCTACGGTTACGTCAGGCATTTTAAACGTTGGTGCGAGATTGGTCACCGCGCAGGTTGTGTCTTTAATGTCTCCAGTTATCGTAACATTTACCGTATCAGTCGACGCTACGGCTATCTGACTCATTGATCCCAACAATAAAAAAGAAATAGCTGATTTAAAATCAAATTTACTCATACGCATAACTTTCTCCTTGATATGATATTTTAGCCTTAATGATTTTTTACCCACACACCTCCTGTTTAATTGCAGTTAAGCTTTAGTGTCAATATTGAAGAATAGCTGCCAGGTGTAGCTGATACACTGGTAATTACAGCCAAAGGAATCCTGTCATCAGTACCATTTAACACCCACGATGCTCCATTTATATATTTCACTTCGACCGGCCGAATTATTACACCAGATTTACCTGCACCAAGATGAACAGTACCGGAGATGTCTAAGTCAGCACCGGTTATAAGAACATTGCTAACTCCAGTACCTTTTTTGATTACGCTGAAAGAAGCCGGGATATTCTCCCCGCGCTTAAGATTCCCCAGCTCTATATTCGCTACAGCAACAGAACAGTAAGTCGCTGCCGGGATGATCCCATCCTTTCTTGCCAGAATAGTTGAACTTTCCGTGCGACTCACTACACTCACCGTGACCCTGATGCTATAGGCACAACTATTTTTAAAGTCCACCCTCAGTTCAGGACGCTCATGGGTATCTACGCTGCCTTGAAATATTTTCACCCCGCCGACCACGCCGTTAAACTCTCCTCTGGAATTTGTGCTCTGAGATGGAAAAAAAGCCTGCCATGTCCCGCTCATACACATTCCAGAGTCTGACGTCAGCATCAAACGATAATCAGATGAAAGGGTCTCCGATATTTCACCGTAGGTTATCTTTACACGACCAGAACCATCATCGGCCATAGCACCAATTGATATAGCCTGCACAACCACTGCGTTTAGTAAAAAAAAAGAACCCACAAGCGCCAATGCAAAAATTCGCATAGTTCACCACCTGATAATTATTTCGTTCCATACTCCAGGCCTGCATATATTTTCACGTGAACCGGCCCGACTTAGCGACACTCAGCACTCATCCGAATAACCGGATACTTCCCCTTGTCTGCTGGTAATAAATAATTCACACTGCAACGCTTATCACTTCCCCACTCGACCTGCACAGTCCCCTCTTTCGGTATCCCCGACAGGTAAAGTTGTCCGTCATCTCCTACGATCCCCAGCCGTTCGCCAGCGGTTGCCGTCGCGCCAAAGGGGAGCGGTTTTCCGTTCGAGGTCAATGTCATCAACACTCGACTGCCGGTATATCCTTTAAAACTAGCTCTGACCATCGCCCCCCGGGTGGGTATCACCTGGCTAACGGCATCATCTATCTCAGTCTGTTCATCAAGCTCCGTCGTCATTAGCGCCACGCGGTTTTCGCGGTATGGCTGGGCGTAAGGCTTGATAGCGTAACCTCTACCATCGGTACGGATGCCAGTTTCACTCTCCACTGAGATATCAGCTAAGCCTGGGACGGCAACCAGCACGCTGGTTTCCCCCACAGGCTGGCCCAGCGTCAGGCCATTACTGTGCAACACTGCGCCCCCACTGATGCCGTAACTAAACTGATGCCAGTTTTCGCTGTAGCTATAACCCAGGCGGCCATTACCGGCACTGCCCCGGTAATATGTACTCAAATTGCCGTTGCTTGCGTTGCTGCGTGTATACCCTTGCGAAATACTCCAGTCGAGGTTGTTTTCCTCAAACACAGTGCCGCTGAGACTTGTCTGATGCGTTATCTCCTTGCCCACACTTTTACTCATACCGTAGTTAGCATACATTGTTCGCTGGCGCTCCCTGCCATATAGAGAGGGCACATCAAGAGGGACAGATACCGACAGAAAAAAACTGCGGTTAACGCTGCGCCGATTGCTATATCGGAGGTAGCTATAGTTGAGGCTGTAGCTAAGCTTTCTCAACGCGCCGTTAACCCCCACAAGTAACGAATTGCTGGTTCCCTTACCGTTTCTGTAACGCTGGTGGACAGCGGACAAAAATATCGAATCCCGCTCGCTCACCTGCCGGGAAACGCTGACCTCAATTTTCGTCCTCAGATCGCTGTACAAACTGTCGTCATCACCAGGCTGCCGCGGTACCGACTCATCCTCGGCATCAATCGGTTTTGTACCATAACGCCAGCCAGCTCCCTCTTTCAAAGTGGTTTCATCCAGCGTGTAAAACCCCTCCCTTACATTACTGGCAGTTATCTGGACGCTGCTTCCCAGCGAGTTCAGTGAATAAGCATATTGAAAACGCATTAATTGCCCCCTCTGGCGCCTACCACCGACAAGCGTGCTCCAGGCGCGGGTTAGATCAACCGAAAACGCCCCCGAAATGCCCGCATCCAGTCCAATACCGAGCAACCCGGAAAAATAGCGTGCTGAATACTGGATACCCCCATAGGTGGTAATGTTGTAAGGCAGGCCCCATATCAGCGTCCCCTGCAAAAACGGCGGGTTATTATCGCTGCTCCGGGCAGACTGATAGCGTCCTGCCACCAGGTTATATTTCCCCCTTCCTTCACGCAGTAGCACAGGAATGGAGGAGTAAGGCACCGTGGTAATCTGCGTACTACCGTCAGCTTCTTTCACTGTGACCTCAAGATCGCCACTGGCGTACAAGGGATACAGATCGTCAATGGCAAAACTGCCAGGAGAGACGAAGGTTTCATAAACCATATACCCATTCTGGCGAATACTGACCCTCGCATTGCTCCTCGCTATCCCCCTGATTAACGGAGCAAACCCGCTCTGACTGTCCGGATACATACTGTCATCCGTAAATATCTGAACCCCGCGCACTCCCAGCGACTTAAAAAACTCGCCGCGGGTTGTACTGTCGCCAAAAACCACCTCGCTGCGTAGTGGAGCTATCGTGCGCTGAACATAGGTTTTCACATGCTGCAAATTTCGGTCACGCTGGTGCCGATCGCTCAACTCGCTCCAGTTCCAATAATCACGCAAACGCCAGGCCCCGAGGTTTAGCCCGACATCCATGCTTAGAAACCAGGTGCGACTCTCCTCATCACGACCACGACGGGAACTACCGCTAAAGCTGTAGTTCAATAACCCAGCATTAATACCGTCATCCCAGCGTTCCGGCGGAATATAGTCACGGACGCGGTTTGCTATCGCGACCTGCGGCACACTGACATCCAGGCGCATATGCTGGAAGTCGAAGGTGCTAAATGCACCAGGAATAAACGTTCCAGGTGACAGACATTGCTTTTCCGTGACCTCATGGAGCAATGCCAACACGCGGGTATTCACCCCGAGTTCAACCAAATCCTGCTTCCGCAAACAGGCGAGCAATCCCGTGCTGTCACGGACGTCTGCTGCTTTCCCCGCAGCGTCGATAAACTGAAGATTACGGCTGAATCCAAACTTTCCATTCATGTAAATATCAACCAGATAAATGCCAGGTAGCTGTGCCCCCCCTTCAAAACGCGAGAGATCGGCAACCATCTGCGGATCGGATGCTAAAAATTCTGGCGCAAAATAGCGCTCAGCGCTGGCCGGAAGCGACCACAGAAAAGCCATACTCAGGCCCAAAGCGACACGCGAATAGCGTTCCGCAGGGGCAAACACTCCTTGTCTATATTTATACATTATTGCCAATACCCGGGAGAGCATTTCTGACGAAAGCTCCGTGCTGGAACTGCGTTACTGCAAATTGACGAGGGATTCAGACGTCATCGAGCCAAAATCATTGATCGTCCGAAAAACGACGGTGTTACCCGCCCCGGCAGGCAGCGACAGCAAAACGCTATCCTGCGGTGCAACCATCGTGACCGGCAACGTTTTCCCGGCCATATTCATCTCCACTAACGTAAGATAATAAGGAGTGGGATTAGTGATACGCATCTGGCTGCCAATACGATGGAATCTCAGCTCTGCCGGTGCCTCTTCGATAGAGGGGGTCAATCCAGCCGGACGAACAAAAAGTTTAATGCGTGTTACGGCCGCCACCATAAGCGTGTTTTTGCCTTCTACCTTTTCCTTTTCGATTGAAGGAATGGCTTTGCTGTTGAAATAATATAGGCTTTCCCTGTCCGTCCTGACAGGTAACCCTACGTACATTAGCCGCAAAGTATTCTCATGCCCCGATCCACTGACATACAGTGGTGGCGTGACGATAAAATCCTGACTTTTCCCCCCTTCGGCTTTCTCCACCCATGACTGAACCAGGTAATTAAATTCATCAGAAGTATTGCGAACAGAAATACTGACCTGCGTCTGGCGTGCGGGATAAATAATCCGCGTCCCATTAAGTATGATGCCACCATTAGTCGCCAAAACGGGACTCAGACTTGCCGTCGAAATCACTGCAGCGCATATTACGTTACGGAAAAAATGAACAAACATCTCCCCTCCCTTCCAATGGAGACAATCCTTGATCTGTCTCTTATACACATCTCCGAG
>Ga0268251_10000066_pt1 | contig 81456 bp, 69 predicted proteins | sample AgamicAsMae_FD_200527 | JGI IMG/M metagenome (GOLD analysis project Ga0268251, IMG submission 200527) | Agave microbial communities from Guanajuato, Mexico - As.Ma.e (v2) (version 2) | ecosystem: Host-associated > Plants > Phyllosphere > Phylloplane/Leaf | place: Guanajuato, Mexico | collected... | reverse complement strand
CGGTGGTCCCACCTGACCCCATGCCGAACTCAGAAGTGAAACGCCGTAGCGCCGATGGTAGTGTGGGGTCTCCCCATGTGAGAGTAGGGAACTGCCAGGCATCAAATTTAGTAGTAAGCCGGTGCATAAATCCGGTGGTTACAAGCAGTCTTCGGTGGAGCGGTAGTTCAGTCGGTTAGAATACCTGCCTGTCACGCAGGGGGGCGCGGGTTCGAGTCCCGTCCGTTCCGCCACTTATTAAGACATTAAGCCTGCCAGTGATGGCAGGCTTAATGGCAGAAAACTTTAGGGGCGTAGCTCAGTTGGTAGAGCACCGGTCTCCAAAACCGGGTGTCGCGAGTTCGAGTCTCTCCGCCCCTGCCATATAGAATCCTTTGCTTCGGCAAAGGATTTTTTTTGCCTGAAAATCGGGAAAATTTCCGCATTCTAAAATGCAGCCAGCATCTCTGCTGGCCTCAGCATTAATCCATTACATTGATTTTTAATAGATCTTTTATCTGCGATTGCTTATCACTGTTTTGTAGCCAAATTGCATATAGTGGTCGCGAAAGGGTGGTGGAATCCACCACGGTATGCAGTCCAGGCCTGGTGTCTGCCCAACGAACGGGTAACCAGGTGCAACCCTTCAACAGGGGAAGTTGCTGACAGGCAATCTCGGCAGAACTGGTTGTTAGCTGTGGAACATCATCTGGAGCAATCAATCCCGTCTCATGCTGCTGAAAATCTGGTCCCCATTCCAGGCGTAAATAGGTCAGGTCTGCTTTCATCATCGAAGGCTCAGAGGCATAAAGCGCCAGACCAAACTGCCCCACAATCTGGCTGCTAAATTCGTCCATCTTGGGGGCTTCAGTTGTGATCAGAAGATCAAGCTGGCGCTCATGAAGTTGCTTAACCAGCGACTGACGTTGCGCAATTCGGGCTTCAAATTGCAAATGGCCATGGGAGTGATATAGCCGGGTAAGCCACTGACTGAGCATACATTCCCACAGAGACGCGCTGGCCCCTATTGAGAATTCATTGTGCCTCGACGTATGGGCAACCTCTTTGCGTGCTGCCTGCCATGTGTTCATCAGCGTTTCGGCATACGGGAGCAGTTTCTCACCGGCGGGCGTTAAACGGATGTTGTTGCGGTGACGGGTAAAAAGATTCACACCCAGTTGATTTTCCAGCTGTCGAATACGAAAACTGACTGCTGACTGCGTCAGGTAAAGGGCTTCAGCTGCTCGCCCGAAGTGGCGCGTTCTGCTCACTTCAAGGAAAGTTTTTAGCAATTCCGTATCCACATCTTTCTCCGCAAAATAATTTGTCGTTATGATTTAAATGTTTTGTTTTACACTCTGTCAAGCGTAACTAATACTCCGCGCCATAAATAGCTCGGCCAAAGAATTAGGAGCGTGTAGGATGGCGGAAAGCTTTACGACGACTAATCGTTTTTTCGACAATAAACATTATCCGCGCGGGTTCTCTCGTCACGGCGATTTCACCATCAAAGAGGCGCAGCTGCTTGAGCGTCATGGTTATGCCTTTAACGAGCTGGATCTGGGTAAACGTGAGCCTGCAACCGAAGATGAAAAGCAGTTTGTCTCGGTGTGCCGTGGTGAGCGTGAGCCGCAGTCTGAAGCAGAACGTGTATGGATCAAGTACATGGCTCGCATTAAGCGTCCAAAACGTTTCCATACGCTGTCTGGCGGTAAACCGCAGATGGAAGGTGCAGAAGACTACACCGAGTCTGACGATTAAGAAAAAGGGGCTACGGCCCCTTTTTTATGCCAGTAACTTTTGCAGATGCAAAAGCAAACGATCGATCGCCCGATAGCTCAACGCTTCCTGCAAATGTTTCCTCTCAATGTCAGTACAGCCCTCCACGTCAGCAATGGTTCTGGCTACTTTTAACAAGCGCTGCCACGCACGTATGGAAAGCCCAAAGCGCGTCAGCGTCTCTTCCAGCCATCCCGCATCTTCAGCGTTAAGAGAACAAAACTGTCGAATCCCGGCATTATCCAGCCGTGCATTCAGTCTGTTTTGTCGAGCGTACTGCCGTGCCTGCGCCGCGATAACCCGCTCGCGTACAGTCGCTGAGCTTTCACCCTGTGTACGCGTCTGCCTTAGCAGGCCCGGCGGCGGAAGGGGGATTTCCAGTGATAAATCGAAACGATCGAGGAACGGGCCGGAAAGCTTTCCCAGATAGCGCAGCGTTTGCTCTGGCGTACAGCGGTTATGGTTTCCCTGGTAGTGACCCGTCGGGCTGGGATTCATCGCTGCGACAAGCTGAAACTGGGCGGGATAGCTTATTTTGGCTCGCGTGCGTGAGATATGTATCTCACCGGATTCAATGGGCTCCCTCAGTGCATCCAGCACGCGCCGCTCAAATTCAGGCAGCTCATCGAGGAACAGAATGCCATTGTGTGCCAGTGAGATCTCACCCGGCCCCGGAATAGACCCACCGCCGACCATTGCCGTCAGCGAAGCGCTATGATGCGGGGAACGAAAAGGACGGCGGCGCCACTGTTTATGCAACGACGTTGAACTGATAAGGCTATAGATGGCAGCGCTTTCCAGCGCTTCATGGTTATTAAGCGGCGGGAGCAACCCGCTCAGCCTGCTTGCCAGCATGGTTTTGCCCGTACCCGGCGGGCCAATCAGCAGAAGATTGTGACCACCCGCTGCCGTAATCTCCAGCGCCCGTTTCCCTTGCTCTTGTCCCATGATCTCGCTGAGGTCTTCTGGCGCATCCGCTATAGCCTCGTCACACTCTTCCGGCTCGGACAGTTCGTGCCGGCCCTCCAGCCAGGCGCACACTTCCTGGAGATGCCCTGCGATGAGGCATCCCTTTTCTGCAATAAGACTCACTTCTGATGCGTTTTCATTGGCCACAACGATTTGCCGCCCTGCACGTATTGCTTCCAGCGCTCCCGATATCGCACCGGGAACGCCTCTCAATGCGCCTGTGAGCGCGAGTTCACCCACGAACTCGTACGAGCCTAGCCTGGTCGTATTAAGCTGCTCAGAAGCCGCGAGAAGCGCAATTGCGATAGGTAAATCATATCGCCCACCCTCTTTAGGCAGGTCTGCGGGGGCAAGGTTGATGGTGATCTTCTTTGCGGGGAAGGTATAACCGCTGTTTATTATTGCACTACGAACGCGGTCCCTGGCCTCTTTGACCGTGGTTTCAGGTAACCCAACAAGCGTGAGTCCGGGGAGGCCATTACTCAAATGAACCTCTACGGAAATAAGCGGAGCCTTCACCCCGAGAGCCGCTCGCGTATAAACAACTGACAGTGACATTTGTACTACCTCCTGGTGTGACTGTGCCATTGCCCGTTTTCTCTGTTTAGCGTCTTTTGGCGTATTTACGCTGCCTGTTCAGAGATTTTGGTAGCACAGTGAAACCATTGCATAACTGTGGAAGCACCCTCGCAGAGTATAAAAAGCCCCGTTTTAACGTTAAGAACGGCAGGAAAAAAATGAAAAATATTCATTCCCAAATTTCCTTATATAAAACAATAGCTTCATGGGAAATGATTCGCTGGCTAACCAAGTCCGTCATAAATAAATCTTGTGTTTAATTTAAAAACTGTGATAACTCTTTAGGTATTCCTTCGAACAAGATGCAAAAAGAACTGAAAATGACAGCCCTTCTACGAGTGATTAGCCTGGTCGTGATTAGCGTGGTGGTGATTATTATCCCACCGTGCGGGGCTGCACTTGGACGAGGAAAGGCTTAGAAATCAAGCCTTAACGAACTAAGACCCCCGCACCGAAAGGTCCGGGGGTTTTTTTATGACTAAAAAACTTAAACGAGGAGCAGAGAATGAACACTAGCATAAAATTCTGTTTCTCCAGATTTATGACGGGGAACTAACTATGAATGGGGCACAATGGGTAGTACATGCGTTGCGCGCGCAGGGAGTCGAGACAGTATTCGGTTATCCGGGTGGCGCAATTATGCCGATTTACGATGCACTGTATGACGGCGGCGTGGAACACCTCTTGTGCCGACACGAGCAGGGCGCAGCGATGGCAGCCATTGGCTATGCCCGTGCGACAGGTAAAACAGGCGTGTGCATGGCGACCTCAGGTCCGGGTGCAACGAACCTGATCACCGGCCTGGCTGATGCGCTGCTCGATTCCGTCCCCGTCGTGGCGATTACCGGTCAGGTAGCCTCTCCGTTCATTGGTACCGATGCCTTTCAGGAAGTCGACGTCCTCGGCTTATCGCTGGCCTGCACCAAGCACAGCTTCCTCGTTCAATCTCTCGAAGAGCTGCCTCGCGTGATGGCCGAAGCGTTCGAGGTTGCCAGTTCTGGCCGTCCTGGCCCGGTTCTGGTGGATATCCCGAAAGATATTCAGGTTGCACTCGGCGATCTGGAGCCGCACTTCTCTACCGTTGAAAGCAACGAAGCATTCCCGCATGCAGACGTTGAAGAGGCGCGTCAGATGATGGCGCAGGCGAAACAGCCGATGCTCTATGTCGGCGGTGGTGTAGGCATGGCGCAGGCCGTTCCTGCCCTGCGCGAATTTATCGCGGTGACGCAGATGCCCGCTACCTGCACGCTGAAAGGTCTGGGCGCAGTCGACGCGGACTACCCGTACTACCTCGGTATGCTGGGAATGCATGGCACCAAGGCGGCAAACCTGGCGGTGCAGGAGTGCGATCTGCTCATTGCCGTGGGGGCTCGTTTCGACGACCGCGTCACCGGCAAGCTCAATACCTTCGCACCAAATGCCAAAGTTATTCATATGGATATCGACCCGGCGGAGATGAACAAACTGCGTCAGGCGCATATCGCGCTGCAGGGCGATCTCAACGCGCTGTTACCGGCACTGCAGCAGCCGCTGGATATCAATGCATGGCGTCAGCACACCGCAGACATGCGCGCCGAGCACGCCTGGCGTTACGACCATCCCGGCGAGGCCATCTACGCGCCGCTGCTGTTGAAGCAACTCTCCGACCGTAAGCCGGCAGACAGCGTGGTGACAACGGATGTGGGACAGCATCAGATGTGGTCCGCACAGCACATGACCTACACCCGCCCGGAAAACTTCATCACCTCCAGCGGCTTAGGCACCATGGGGTTTGGCCTGCCGGCAGCCGTAGGCGCACAGGTAGCCCGCCCGAACGATACCGTTATCTGTATCTCCGGTGACGGCTCCTTCATGATGAACGTTCAGGAGTTGGGCACCGTGAAGCGCAAGCAGTTACCGCTGAAGATCGTCTTGCTCGATAACCAGCGTTTAGGGATGGTTCGCCAGTGGCAACAGCTGTTTTTCCAGGAGCGTTACAGCGAAACAACCCTGACCGATAACCCCGATTTCCTCACTCTGGCCAGCGCCTTCGGCATTCCTGGCCAGCACATCACCCGTAAAGACCAGGTTGAAGCGGCACTCGACACCATGCTTTCAAGCGAAGGGCCATACCTGCTTCATGTCTCAATCGACGAGCTTGAGAACGTCTGGCCGTTGGTACCGCCCGGTGCCAGTAACTCACAAATGCTGGAGAAATTATCATGATGCAACATCAGGTCGCTGTGCAGGCTCGCTTCAACCCGGAAACCTTAGAACGCGTTTTGCGCGTGGTCCGTCACCGTGGTTTTCAGATTTGCTCTATGAATATGGAAACCGCCACCGATGCGCAAAACATCAGTATCGAATTAACCGTTGCCAGCCCGCGGCCGGTCGACTTACTGTTTAGTCAGTTATCAAAGCTGGTAGACGTTGCCCATGTTGCCATCTGCCAGAGCACAACCACATCACAACAAATCCGCGCTTGAGCGTGACAGGACGAAAAAATGACGACAAAAAAAGCTGATTACATTTGGTTCAACGGTGAGATGGTTCGCTGGGAGGACGCGAAGGTCCACGTGATGTCCCACGCGCTGCACTACGGTACCTCCGTGTTTGAAGGCATCCGCTGCTACGATTCTCACAAAGGGCCAGTGGTGTTCCGCCATCGCGAACACATGCAGCGTCTGCATGACTCAGCCAAAATTTATCGTTTCCCGGTCTCTCAAAGCGTTGATGAGCTGATGGAAGCCTGCCGCGAAGTGATTCGCCAGAACAAACTGACCAGCGCCTATATTCGTCCGCTGGTCTTCGTGGGTGACGTCGGCATGGGCGTGAACCCGCCGGCCGGTTACAACACCGATGTGATCATTGCCGCGTTCCCGTGGGGCGCCTACCTGGGCGCAGAAGCACTGGATCAGGGGATCGACGCAATGGTTTCTTCCTGGAACCGCGTGGCGCCAAACACCATCCCGACCGCCGCTAAAGCGGGCGGTAACTACCTCTCCTCACTGCTGGTCGGCAGCGAAGCGCGCCGCCACGGCTATCAGGAAGGCATCGCCCTCGACGTAAACGGCTACATCTCTGAAGGTGCGGGCGAAAACCTGTTTGAAGTGAAAGACGGCATCCTCTTCACGCCGCCGTTCACCTCGTCCGCGCTGCCGGGCATCACCCGTGACGCCATCATCAAGCTGGCGAAAGATCTGGGTATTGAAGTTCGCGAGCAGGTGCTGTCCCGCGAATCCCTGTATCTGGCCGATGAAGTGTTCATGTCCGGTACGGCAGCTGAAATCACGCCGGTGCGCAGCGTAGACGGTATCCAGGTGGGCGAAGGCCGCTGTGGCCCGGTCACCAAGCGCATTCAGCAAGCGTTCTTTGGCCTCTTCACCGGCGAAACAGAAGATAAATACGGCTGGTTAGATCAGGTTAATCACTAAGCATAAATTTGGGACGGCACGCACCGTCCCATTAAATAGTCAGACGGGAGTCAATAAAGCATGCCTAAGTATCGTTCAGCCACCACCACCCACGGCCGTAATATGGCGGGAGCCCGCGCGCTGTGGCGCGCCACCGGAATGACCGACGCCGATTTCGGCAAGCCGATTATCGCCGTGGTGAACTCCTTCACCCAGTTCGTACCGGGCCACGTGCACCTGCGCGATCTCGGCAAACTGGTTGCCGAGCAAATCGAAGCCTCAGGCGGCGTGGCGAAAGAGTTCAACACCATTGCGGTGGATGACGGTATTGCGATGGGGCACGGGGGCATGCTGTATTCACTGCCGTCGCGCGAGCTGATCGCCGACTCGGTTGAGTACATGGTTAACGCCCACTGCGCCGATGCGATGGTCTGCATCTCCAACTGCGACAAAATCACCCCGGGGATGCTGATGGCCTCCCTGCGCCTGAACATTCCGGTGATTTTCGTCTCCGGCGGCCCGATGGAAGCGGGGAAAACCAAGCTCTCCGACAAAATCATCAAGCTCGACCTGGTCGATGCGATGATCCAGGGCGCGGACCCGAAAGTCTCTGACGAGCAGAGTGACCAGGTAGAGCGCTCCGCGTGTCCGACCTGCGGCTCCTGTTCCGGGATGTTCACCGCTAACTCCATGAACTGCCTGACCGAAGCGCTGGGCCTCTCTCAGCCGGGCAACGGCTCGCTGCTGGCGACCCACGCCGACCGTAAGCAGCTGTTCCTTAATGCCGGTAAGCGCATCGTTGAGCTGACCAAACGCTACTACGAGCAGGACGACGCCAGCGCGCTGCCGCGCAGCATCGCCAGCAAAGCCGCGTTCGAGAACGCTATGACGCTGGATATCGCGATGGGTGGCTCTACCAACACCGTTCTGCACCTGCTGGCCGCCGCGCAGGAAGCCGAAATCGACTTCACCATGAGCGACATCGACAAGCTGTCCCGTAAAGTGCCGCAGCTGTGTAAAGTCGCGCCGAGTACCCAGAAGTATCATATGGAAGACGTGCACCGTGCCGGTGGCGTCATCGGTATCCTCGGCGAGCTGGATCGCGCCGGGCTGCTGAACCGTGAAGTGAAAAACGTGCTCGGCCTGACGCTGCCGGAGTCGCTGGACCAGTACGACGTGATGCTGACCAAAGACGACGCGGTGAAAAAGATGTTCCGCGCTGGCCCTGCCGGTATTCGCACCACGCAGGCGTTCTCGCAGGATTGCCGTTGGGATACCCTGGACGATGATCGTGCCGAAGGCTGCATCCGCTCGCTGGAGCATGCCTACAGCAAAGACGGCGGTCTGGCCGTGCTGTACGGTAACTTTGCGGAAAACGGCTGCATCGTAAAAACCGCAGGCGTGGACGACAGCATCCTGAAATTCACCGGTCCGGCGAAAGTGTACGAAAGTCAGGATGAAGCGGTAGACGCGATTCTCGGCGGCAAAGTGGTGGAAGGCGACGTGGTTGTCATTCGTTACGAAGGGCCGAAAGGCGGTCCGGGCATGCAGGAGATGCTCTACCCAACCACCTTCCTGAAATCCATGGGACTCGGTAAGGCGTGTGCGTTGATCACCGACGGGCGTTTCTCCGGCGGCACCTCCGGCCTCTCCATCGGCCACGTCTCGCCGGAAGCGGCAAGCGGCGGCAACATCGCCATCATCGAAGACGGTGACCTGATCGAAATCGACATTCCGAATCGCGGCATTCAGCTCAAGCTGAGCGACCAGGAGATTGCGGCCCGCCGTGAAGCGCAGGAAGCCCGCGGCGACAAAGCCTGGACGCCAAAAGATCGCCAGCGTGAAGTCTCCTTCGCCCTGCGCGCTTACGCGAGCCTTGCCACCAGTGCGGATAAAGGCGCGGTGCGCGATAAATCTAAACTTGGGGGCTAATGATGGCCGAGTCTCAACCCTTATCCGCCGCCCCCGAGGGGGCGGAATACCTGAGAGCGGTGCTACGCGCGCCGGTCTATGAAGCCGTGCAGGTCACGCCCCTGCAGAAAATGGAAAAACTCTCTTCGCGCCTCGACAACGTTATCCTGGTCAAGCGCGAAGACCGTCAGCCGGTGCATAGCTTCAAGCTGCGCGGCGCCTACGCGATGATGGCCGGGCTGACCGACGAGCAGAAAGCGCGCGGCGTGATTACCGCGTCGGCGGGCAACCACGCGCAGGGTGTAGCTTTCTCTTCGGCCCGTTTAGGTCTGAAAGCGCTGATCGTGATGCCGGTCGCTACCGCAGACATCAAAGTCGACGCGGTCCGCGGTTTCGGCGGGGAAGTACTGCTCCACGGTGCCAATTTTGACGAAGCGAAAGCCAAAGCGATCGAGCTGGCGCAGCAGCAGGGTTTTACCTGGGTGCCGCCGTTCGACCACCCGATGGTGATTGCCGGGCAGGGCACGCTGGCGCTTGAACTGCTGCAGCAGGATGCCCATCTCGACCGCGTATTCGTCCCGGTTGGAGGCGGCGGGTTAGCCGCGGGCGTCGCTGTGCTGATCAAACAGCTGATGCCGCAGATCAAAGTCATCGCCGTTGAAGCGGAAGACTCTGCCTGCCTGAAGGCGGCGCTGGATGCCGGCCATCCGGTCGACCTGCCGCGCGTCGGGCTGTTTGCCGAGGGCGTGGCGGTGAAGCGCATTGGCGACGAAACCTTCCGCCTGTGCCAGGAATATCTCGATGATATCGTCACGGTAGACAGCGACGCGATCTGCGCGGCGATGAAGGATCTGTTCGAGGACGTGCGTGCTGTGGCGGAACCGTCCGGCGCGCTGGCGCTGGCGGGGATGAAAAAATACATCGCGCAGCACAACATTCGCGGCGAGCGGCTGGCGCACGTGCTGTCTGGTGCGAACGTGAACTTCCACGGCTTGCGCTACGTTTCCGAGCGCTGCGAGCTGGGCGAACAGCGGGAAGCGCTGCTGGCGGTGACGATTCCGGAAGAGAAGGGCAGTTTCCTCAAGTTCTGCCAGTTGCTGGGCGGTCGTTCGGTGACGGAGTTCAACTACCGCTTTGCCGATGCCAAAGACGCCTGCATTTTTGTTGGCGTGCGTCTGAGCCGTGGCGTGGAGGAGCGCAAAGAGATCCTTAGCCTGCTGCATAACGGCGGCTACAGCGTGGTCGATCTTTCTGACGACGAGATGGCGAAGCTGCACGTGCGCTACATGGTCGGCGGGCGTCCATCGAAGCCACTCCAGGAACGCCTGTTCAGCTTCGAATTCCCGGAATCGCCGGGCGCGCTGCTCAAGTTCCTGCACACGCTGGGCACGCACTGGAACATCTCTCTGTTCCACTACCGCAGCCACGGCACCGACTACGGCCGCGTGCTGGCGGCGTTCGAACTGGGCGAGCACGAGCCGGATTTCGAAACGCGGCTGAACGAGCTGGGTTATGAGTGCCACGACGAAACCCATAACCCGGCGTTCAGGTTCTTTCTGGCGGGCTAGTGGTTCGGCAATATCTTCCAGAACGCATCAATAAGCGGCTCATGCAGCCGCTTTTTTTGTGCGCACACGCCAAGCTCGAACGGTGTTTTTTCATCGCTGCGTTCCAGAATCATCACGCGATTGCGCACCGGTTCCGGGCTGTTTTCCAGCACCACTTCCGGCAGCAGCGCTACGCCGCAGCCGAGCGCCACCATTGACACCATCGCCTCATGGCCGCTGACGGTAGCGTATATCGACGGATTGCTGATTTTCTGACGGCGGAACCACAGCTCGATGCGGCGACGCACCGGCCCTTGATCGGCCATGATAAACGGCACCGTGGACCAGTCCGGTTTTTCCACTGAGACCTGGTTACGTACCGGGCAGGGCAGCGCCGGGGCAATCAGTACCACTGCCAGGTTCTCCAGCATCGAGAACGCCACTGCCCCCGGCAGGGTTTCGGGTTTCCCGGCGATGGCGAGATCCGCTTCGCCCGTCACCACTTTTTCCATTGCGTCGGCGGCGTCGCCGGTGGTGAGCTTAATCTCAACCGACGGATGCGCTGCGCGGAAGCGGTCGAGAATGGGTGGCAGATGGCTATAGGCGGCGGTCACGGAGCAGAAAATATGCAGTTCGCCGGAGAGCGATGGCCCCTGCTGATCGATGGCGTGCCGCAGCTGCTGGTACTGCAACAGCGTCTGCTGGGCAAAAATGCGCAGCTCTTCTCCCGCTTCCGTGAGGGTGACGGTACGGTTATCGCGTACGAACAGCGGCTGGCCGAGGTCTTCCTCAAGGCGCTGGATCTGGCGCGAAAGCGTGGAGGGGCTTACGTGCATCGCCCGGGCGCTGCGGCCAAAATGGCGGCTTTCCGCCAGGTGCAGGAACATTTTTAGATCGCGTAAATCCACCGATTCCACTCCCTCTTTTTACATTGCAAAAATTGCAATATGACGTTGTGAATATATCAATTTCCGCAATAAATTTCCTGTTGTAATGTGGGTACATTCTCGCTGAAACGCGAACCGAACAATAAGACACACAACATCACGAGGTATCACCCATGGCTAACTACTTTAATACACTGAACTTGCGCCAGCAGCTGGCGCAGCTGGGCAAATGCCGCTTCATGGCGCGTGACGAATTTGCCGATGGCGCGAGCTACCTTCAGGGTAAAAAAGTGGTCATCGTCGGCTGTGGCGCACAGGGCCTGAACCAGGGCCTGAACATGCGTGACTCCGGTCTGGATATCTCCTACGCCCTGCGTAAAGAAGCGATTGCCGAGAAGCGCGCTTCATGGCGAAAAGCGACCGAAAACGGCTTCAAAGTGGGTACCTACGAAGAGCTGATCCCGCAGGCGGATCTGGTTGTTAACCTGACGCCAGACAAGCAGCACTCAGACGTAGTGCGCTCCGTACAGCCGCTGATGAAAGACGGCGCCGCGCTGGGCTACTCCCACGGCTTCAACATCGTTGAAGTGGGCGAGCAGATCCGTAAAGACATCACCGTAGTGATGGTGGCGCCGAAGTGCCCGGGTACCGAAGTACGCGAAGAGTACAAGCGTGGCTTCGGCGTACCAACGCTTATCGCGGTTCACCCGGAAAACGATCCGAAAGGCGAAGGCATGGCGATTGCCAAAGCGTGGGCCGCGGCGACCGGCGGCCACCGTGCGGGCGTTCTGGAATCCTCCTTCGTTGCCGAAGTGAAATCTGACCTGATGGGCGAGCAGACCATTCTGTGCGGCATGCTGCAGGCCGGTTCTCTGCTCTGTTTCGACAAGCTGGTGGAAGAAGGTACCGACCCGGCCTATGCGGAAAAACTGATTCAGTTCGGCTGGGAAACTATCACCGAAGCGCTGAAGCAGGGCGGGATTACGCTGATGATGGACCGCCTGTCCAACCCGGCCAAACTGCGCGCGTTTGCACTCTCTGAGCAGCTGAAAACCATCATGGCGCCGCTGTTCCAGAAACACATGGATGACATCATCTCCGGCGAGTTCTCTTCCGGCATGATGGCGGACTGGGCGAACGACGACAAGAAACTGCTGACCTGGCGTGAAGAGACCGGTAAAACCGCGTTCGAAACCGCGCCGCAGTATGAAGGTAAAATCGGCGAGCAGGAGTACTTCGATAAAGGCGTACTGATGATCGCGATGGTGAAAGCAGGCGTTGAGCTGGCGTTCGAAACCATGGTGGATTCTGGCATCATCGAAGAGTCTGCGTACTATGAATCTCTGCACGAGCTGCCGCTGATTGCGAACACCATCGCCCGTAAGCGTCTGTACGAAATGAACGTGGTTATCTCTGATACCGCAGAATACGGTAACTACCTGTTCTCTTACGCCTGCGTACCGCTGCTGAAAGAGTTCATGACCACCCTGCAGACGGGCGATCTGGGCAAAGCGATTGCGGAAGGTGCGGTAGACAACGCGCAGCTGCGTGACGTAAACGAAGCCATTCGCAGCCACCAGATCGAGAAAGTGGGCCACAAACTGCGTGGCTACATGACCGATATGAAACGTATCGCGGTAGCAGGTTAACACCAGGTGCGGGCTGATGCCCTCACCCCGACCCTCTCCCACGGGGAGAGGGTGCAAACATTAAAGGCCTTCTCTAAGAGAAGGCCTTGCTGTTTATTTCCGATACAGCACTTTAATGATGTGATAACCGAACTGGGTATGCAGCGGACCGGTTGGCTCCAGCACCGGACAGGAGAAAACCACTTTATCGAACGCCGGAACCATCTGACCCTGACGGAATTCACCTAAATCGCCGCCACGCTTGCCTGACGGACAAATAGAGTGCTTCTTCGCCAGCTTGCCGAAGTCGGCACCGTTTTTAATCTGCTCCAGAAGATCCAGAGCCAGTTTCTCTTCTTTAACAAGGATATGCAGTGCTGCTGCTGTTTTTGCCATGATCGTGCCTTGAGTGGTATGGATTAGGCTCGCTATACTACCACGCTGTTATTCTCCCCTCCTGACTTTCATTGAGCGATCATTTATGCGTTTAAACCCCGGACAACAACAAGCCGTCGAATTTGTCACCGGACCGTGTCTGGTACTGGCGGGCGCAGGATCCGGTAAAACGCGCGTCATCACCAACAAGATTGCGCACCTGATCCGCGGCTGCGGCTACCAGGCGCGCCACATTGCGGCGGTCACCTTTACCAATAAAGCGGCGCGCGAGATGAAAGAGCGCGTCGGCCAGACGCTGGGGCGCAAAGAGGCGCGCGGGCTAATGATCTCCACCTTCCACACGCTGGGGCTGGATATCATCAAACGCGAGTATGCGGCGCTGGGAATGAAGTCTAATTTCTCGCTTTTTGACGATACCGACCAGGTGGCGTTGCTTAAAGAGCTTACTGAGGGGCTGATCGAAGATGATAAGGTGCTGTTGCAGCAGCTGATCTCGACGATCTCGAACTGGAAAAACGATCTGATGACCCCGGCCCAGGCCGCGGCGATCGCTAAAGGCGAACGGGATCGGATCTTCGCTCACTGCTACGGTCTGTACGATGCGCATATGAAAGCGTGCAACGTGCTGGACTTTGATGACCTGATCCTGCTACCCACGCTGCTGCTGCAGCGCAATGAAGAAGTGCGCGAGCGCTGGCAGAATAAAATCCGCTACCTGCTGGTGGATGAATATCAGGACACCAACACCAGCCAGTACGAGCTGGTGAAGCTGCTGGTGGGGCAGCGCGCGCGTTTCACCGTGGTAGGCGATGATGACCAGTCAATTTACTCCTGGCGCGGCGCGCGCCCACAAAACCTGGTGCTGTTGAGCAAAGATTTCCCCGCCCTGCAGGTGATTAAGCTGGAGCAGAACTACCGCTCCTCCGGGCGTATCCTGAAGGCAGCAAACATCCTGATTGCCAATAACCCGCACGTTTTTGAGAAGCGTCTCTTCTCCGAACTGGGCTACGGCACGGAGCTGAAAGTGCTCAGCGCCAACAATGAGGATCATGAAGCGGAGCGCGTGACGGGCGAACTCATCGCTCACCACTTCGTCAATAAAACCGAATATAAAGATTACGCAATCCTTTATCGCGGCAATCACCAGTCGCGCGTCTTTGAAAAGATGCTGATGCAGAACCGCATTCCGTACAAGATCTCGGGCGGCACCTCGTTCTTCTCGCGTCCAGAGATCAAAGATCTGCTGGCCTATCTGCGCGTGCTCACTAATCCGGATGATGACAGCGCGTTTCTGCGCATCGTGAATACACCAAAGCGAGAGATTGGATCGGCAACGCTGCAAAAGCTCGGCGAGTGGGCGATGACCCGCAATAAAAGCCTGTTTACCGCCAGCTTTGATATGGGCCTGAGCCAGACGCTGACGGGGCGCGGGTATGATAATTTAACCCGCTTCACTCACTGGCTTGGCGAAGTACAGCGGCTGGCAGAGCGCGAGCCTGTGGCAGCCGTACGCGATCTGATCCACGGCATCGACTATGAATCCTGGCTGTACGAAACCTCCGCCAGCCCGAAAGCCGCTGAGATGCGGATGAAAAACGTTAACCAGCTTTTCAGCTGGATGACCGAAATGCTGGAGGGCTCTGAAATCGACGAGCCGATGACACTGACGCAAGTGGTCACTCGCTTTACCCTGCGCGATATGATGGAGCGCGGCGAGAGCGAAGAAGAGGCCGATCAGGTTCAGCTTATGACGCTACATGCGTCAAAAGGGCTTGAGTTCCCGTATGTGTATCTGGTCGGCATGGAAGAGGGACTGTTGCCGCACCAGAGCAGCATTGATGAAGATAACGTCGACGAGGAGCGCCGCCTGGCCTACGTGGGGATCACCCGTGCGCAGAAGGAGCTGACGTTCACGCTGTGTAAAGAGCGCCGCCAGTACGGTGAACTCGTCCGCCCGGAACCGAGCCGTTTCCTGCTGGAATTGCCGCAAGATGACCTGATCTGGGAACAGGAGCGCAAGGTGATTACCGCAGAAGAGCGGATGCACAAGGGGCAGGCTAACGTGGCAAACATCCGCGCCATGCTGGCAAAAGCCAAAGAGAAAGGATAATACAAGGCCGGGTAAGGCGAAGCCACCACCCGGCAATGTTCAGCGTATTACTTCACCTCGAGTACCCAGTGCACATAGCTCTGCCACTGGCACTCCTGCTCGATCATCTCTGCCCCAAGCGGGTGATTATCAATCCAGTTTTCTGGCAGCGTCAGCGTCAGCTTTTCATCATCGGCTAGCAGATTAATGGCAGGCAGCAAATCATCGCGGCGGCGGCTGGCAAACAGGATCGCCAGACGCAGCAGGCGGCACAGATGCTCGGCCACGCGCGGCGGTACGGCGTTTTGCTGATGCAAAGAGGAGAGGTCTACGGCATTGGTTTGGTTTAGCAGCAGCGTTGCCAGCAGCTTTTTCTGTGCAGGCGTGTAGCCCGGCAAATCCAGGTTGCGCACCAGATACGCTGCGTGAGCAGGTGCCTGCTTAAAATCAATGCTTAGCCCCACCTCGTGCAGCGCACAGGCGCTCAGCAATAAATCGCGGCTCAGATGATCAAGATCCCAGGCGTTAGCGACCTGGTCGGCAAAGCGTGATGCCAGTTGCGATACGCGGCCTGCCTGATCGATATCAACCAGAAAACGGCGCTGCACGTTGCGCAGAGTACGGTTGCGGATGTCCTGATCCACCGACAGATGCAGCATCCCGTAGACCAGACCTTCGCGCAGCGCGCCTCCGGCCAGGGTCATACACTGGATATTCAGTTCGGTGAATATGGCAATCAGAATGGCCAACCCGCTCGGGAAAACCAGGGCACGTTCCAGCGTCAGGCCTTCAATTTCCAGCTCTTCCAGGCGTCCGCACTGAATGGCACGCTGTTTAAGCTGCTGAAGTTTGGCAAGCGTAATTCGCTCGTCCATTCCCTGCGCCATCATGATTTCCTGCAGGGCCTGCACGGTACCTGAGGCACCCACGCAGACTTTCCAGCCGTGATAGCGCAGTTCGTCCATCACCGGGCGTAACACTTCGCGCGCGGCGTTTTCTGCCTCGTCGAAATTCTCTTTCCCCAGGTTCCGATCGGTAAAGTAGCGCTCAAGCCAGGTCACGCAGCCCATCGACAGGCTGAACAGTGACGTGGCCTGCGCGCCGGTGCCGGTGACCAGCTCGGTACTGGCACCGCCGATATCCACCACCAGGCGGCGATCGTCACCCCCGGTGGTGTGGGCAACGCCCTGGTAGATCAGGCGTGCTTCTTCTTCGCCGCTGATAACCTGAACCGGACACCCCAGAATTTCCTGCGCTTTGGCAATAAAATCTACGGCGTTAACCGCCAGTCGGAGCGTCGCTGTGGCGACGACGGTGATTTGGGCATGCGGGATATCCTGCAAACGCTCAGCAAAGAGGCGCAGACACTGCCAGCCACGTTCCATGGCTTCAGGGGAGAGGTGATTATCGCTGCTCAGGCCCGCCGCGAGGCGGACCTTGCGCTTAATGCGCGTCAGCGTTTGTATGCTTCCCGCCACCTCACGCACAACCAGCATATGAAAACTATTCGAACCGAGATCAATTGCCGCATAGAGCGAGGTGGAGCTGAGCATATTTTCTTAACCTGAACGACGACGATTACGCGGTGCGCCGCCTGAACGACGCGGACCATTGCCGGAGCGCGGGCGGGTAAGACGCTTAGGCGGCGGCAGTTCGCTTAACAGCGCTTCCGGATTGTATTTGCTCTGCGGGATAGAGTGACCGATGTAGGTCTCAATGGCTGGAAGATTCAGCGCATACTCTTCACACGCAAGGCTAATCGAGTGACCGCTTGCGCCCGCACGACCGGTACGACCGATACGGTGTACGTAGTCTTCGCAGTCGTCTGGCAGATCGTAGTTAAAGACGTGCGTCACGGCCGGAATGTGTAAACCACGTGCCGCCACGTCGGTTGCAACCAGAATATCGAGATCGCCACGGGTGAACTCTTCCAGAATACGCAGGCGTTTTTTCTGCGCCACGTCGCCGGTCAACAGGCCAACACGATGACCATCGGCAGCCAGATGGCCCCAGATGTCTTCACAGCGGTGTTTAGTGTTCGCGAAGATAATGGCGCGATCGGGCCACTCTTCTTCAATCAGCGTTTGCAGCAGACGCATTTTCTCTTCATTGGAAGGATAGAAGAGCTCTTCTTTAATGCGGTGACCCGTTTTCTGCTCAGGTTCCACTTCCACATATTCCGCATTGTTCATCTGCTCGAACGCCAGCTCGCGAACGCGGTAGGAGAGGGTTGCAGAGAACAGCATGTTCAGGCGCTGGTTGGCCGGCGGCATACGGCGGAACAGCCAGCGGATGTCTTTAATGAAGCCCAGATCGTACATACGGTCAGCTTCATCGAGCACCACAACCTGGATTGCGCCGAGGTTAATGTGATTCTGTTTGGCGTAGTCGATAAGACGGCCGGTGGTACCGATCAGGATATCCACGCCGCTTTCCAGCACTTTCAGCTGCTTATCGTAGCCGTCGCCGCCATAGGCCAGGCCAAGCTTCAGGCCGGTGGCCTGCGCCAGAGGCTCAGCGTCTGCATGGATCTGTACCGCCAGTTCTCGCGTCGGGGCCATAATTAGCGCGCGCGGCTGGTTAACTTTGCGGTCTGCAATCGCTGGGTGAGAAAGTAAATAATGGAACGTTGACGTTAAGAACGCCATCGTTTTGCCGGTACCGGTTTGCGCCTGCCCTGCAACATCGCGACCGGCCAGCGTCAGCGGCAGGGCGAGAGCCTGAATGGGCGTGCAGTTATGAAACCCTTTATTTTCAAGGGCTTCAATCACCTTCGGGTGCAGGGCGAAGTCGGAAAACTTCTGTTCTGTTAAATGTGTTTTGCTCATAGTGTGGTAGAATATCAGCTTACTATTGCTTTACGAAAGCGTATCCGGTGAAATAAAGTCAACCTTTAGTTGGTTAATGCGACATCAACACGTCGTTGGTGGAGACAAAACCAACGTACCAGGCTTATTCCTGTGGAGTTATATATGAGCGATAAAATTATTCACCTGACTGACGACAGTTTTGACACGGACGTACTTAAGGCTGACGGGCTGATCCTCGTCGATTTCTGGGCTGAATGGTGTGGTCCTTGCAAAATGATCGCCCCGATTCTGGATGAGATCGCTGACGAATATCAGGGCAAACTGACGGTTGCCAAGCTGAACATCGACCAGAACCCGGGTACCGCACCAAAATATGGTATCCGTGGCATCCCGACCCTTCTGCTGTTCAAAAACGGCGAAGTGGCGGCGACCAAAGTGGGCGCGCTGTCCAAAGGTCAGCTGAAAGAGTTCCTGGACGCTAACCTGGCGTAAGGTTTCTCCGCTGTGCGTCCAGAGCCCCCGGCTAAATGATGTGGAACTCTGGACGCCCGGCTGAAGTCGTGCTAAGTTAGCTATGACTTCGTTTTAAACATATCTGTTGTTTGAATCTTGTTTTACCCGATACTTCCCGTTGTTGACATGAACAATGCGTGAAGTGGCTAAATTCCGGGCTTGTCACTCAATCCGTCTTGTCGTTTCAGTTCTGCGTTCTTTCCCTGTGACCAGACAGCGAACAGACATGAGGTGATGGCCGCTAAACAGGCATGGATGACCCTGCCATACCATTCACAACATTAAGTTCGAGAATCACCCCGAGTTTAAGAACCCACACCATTATGAATCTTACCGAATTAAAGAATACGCCGGTTTCTGAGCTGATCACTCTCGGCGAAAATATGGGGCTGGAAAACCAGGCTCGTATGCGCAAGCAGGACATCATTTTCGCCATCCTGAAGCAGCACGCTAAGAGTGGCGAAGATATCTTTGGCGACGGTGTGCTGGAGATATTGCAAGACGGATTTGGTTTCCTCCGCTCTGCAGACAGCTCCTACCTCGCCGGCCCTGATGACATCTACGTATCCCCCAGCCAAATCCGCCGTTTCAACCTCCGCACTGGTGACACCATTTCAGGTAAGATTCGTCCTCCTAAAGAGGGTGAACGCTACTTTGCGCTGTTGAAAGTCAATGAAGTTAACTTCGATAAGCCGGAAAACTCGCGTAATAAGATCCTCTTTGAGAACTTAACGCCGCTGCACGCGAACTCTCGCCTGCGCATGGAGCGTGGTAACGGTTCTACCGAAGACTTAACCGCGCGTGTTCTGGATTTGGCATCGCCAATCGGTCGTGGCCAGCGTGGTCTGATTGTGGCGCCGCCGAAAGCGGGTAAAACCATGCTGCTGCAGAACATCGCGCAGAGCATCGCCTATAACCACCCAGACTGCGTGCTGATGGTGCTACTGATTGACGAACGTCCGGAAGAAGTAACCGAGATGCAGCGTCTGGTTAAAGGTGAAGTGGTTGCTTCTACCTTCGACGAGCCAGCATCTCGCCACGTTCAGGTTGCGGAAATGGTTATCGAGAAGGCTAAACGCCTGGTTGAGCACAAGAAAGACGTGATCATCCTGCTCGACTCTATCACCCGTCTGGCGCGCGCTTACAACACCGTGGTGCCAGCTTCCGGTAAAGTGCTGACCGGTGGTGTGGATGCTAACGCCCTGCATCGTCCGAAGCGCTTCTTCGGTGCCGCACGTAACGTGGAAGAGGGCGGCAGCCTGACCATCATCGCAACGGCGCTGATCGATACCGGTTCTAAAATGGACGAAGTGATTTACGAAGAATTTAAAGGTACAGGTAACATGGAACTGCACCTTTCTCGTAAGATCGCTGAAAAACGCGTCTTCCCGGCTATCGACTACAACCGTTCCGGTACCCGTAAAGAAGAGCTGCTCACCACGCAGGAAGAGCTGCAGAAAATGTGGATCCTGCGCAAAATCATCCATCCAATGGGTGAAATTGACGCGATGGAGTTCCTCATTAACAAACTGGCGATGACCAAAACCAACGACGACTTCTTCGACATGATGAAGCGCTCGTAACGCAAATAAAGCCAGCGAACGCCACGTTTTTACGTGGCGTTTTTCTTTTATGGACTATACGCTAGTACCACCTACTCCCAATTTTGACCGGTCAGTGCGACAATAAGATAATTCGCACAGTAAAAACATTAATAGCTTGAATAATAAACAAATGGAATTGTAAGAGGTTTGCTTTATAACTTCAGGCTCGGCGCCTTGATGGTTATACTTCCTTGACTAACATTTGTTGAGAACACCCATTGTGAACCTACTTGATACGTTTACTGAACTAACCAGTATTTTCTTATTTACCACCTGCTTTTTGTTTCTGGCACGTAAGGTGGCGAAATATCTGGGCTTAGTGGATAAACCCAACTTCCGTAAACGTCATCAAGGCATGATCCCTCTGGTCGGTGGTATCTCTGTTTTTGCAGGGATCTGCTTCACTTTTGCTATTGCAGATTACTATATTCCGCATGCCAGGTTGTATCTCTCTTGCGCAGCAGTTCTTGTCGTGATCGGTGCTCTTGACGATAGATACGACATTAGCGTCAAAATACGCGCTTTCGTTCAGGCAGCTGTCGCTATTGCAATGATGGTATTCGCTAAGTTGCACTTGAGTAGCCTGGGCTATATTTTTGGCTCCTGGGAGATGGAACTCGGCCCGTTCGGCTATTTCCTGACACTTTTTGCCGTGTGGGTGGCGATTAACGCGTTCAACATGGTTGACGGTATTGATGGTTTGCTTGGAGGCCTCTCCTGCGTCTCATTTGCCGCAATTGGTTTCATTTTATGGTTCGATGGGCAATATAGCCTTGCTATGTGGTGTTTCGCCATGATTGCAGCAATCCTGCCATATATCCTGTTAAATCTCGGCGCATTGGGCCGACGCTATAAAGTCTTCATGGGGGATGCGGGTAGCACGCTTATCGGCTTTACTATCATTTGGATTTTGCTGGAAACTACTCAGGGCGATGTACATCCCATCAGTCCGGTAACAGCCTTATGGATTATCGCCATCCCGTTAATGGATATGGTTGCGATTATGTATCGCCGACTGCGTAAAGGGATGAGCCCATTCTCTGCTGACCGTCAGCACATTCATCATCTGATCATGCGAGCCGGATTCACTTCCCGGCAGGCATTTGTGCTTATTACGCTGGCGGCTGCTATTCTAGCGGGGATTGGCGTGACGGCGGAATATACGCATTTTGTGCCTGAGTGGGCCATGTTGGTATTGTTCTTGCTAGCATTTTCTCTCTACGGCTACTGCATTAAGCGCGCATGGAAGGTGGCGCGTTTCATTAAACGTATTAAGCGCAGGATGCGACGTAACAGTGGCAAAAACACAACATTAACTAAGTAAAACCGGGACTATGATGACTCAACCGTTGGCGGGAGCGAAATCAGTGGTAACTGAGAATGAACTGGATATTCGGGGTTTGTTTCGCGTGTTATGGGCAGGCAAACTTTGGATTGCGGGAATCGCGCTGGGGTTCGCACTGTTGGCGCTGGCCTACACGTTCTTTGCGAAACAGGAGTGGAGCGCCACGGCAATCACGGACAGACCAACGGTTAACATGCTCGGGGGGTACTATTCCCAGCAGCAATTCCTGCGAAACCTGGATATTAAAGCCAGTCTTGCCACCCCGGACCAGGCCACCGTTATGGATGAGGCCTACAAAGAGTTTGTGATGCAACTGGCGTCATGGGATACGCGCCGCGATTTCTGGTCCCAGACGGATTACTACAAGCAGCGTCGGGTTGATAACACTAAAGCCGATGCCGCGCTGCTGGACGATCTGATTAATAATATTCAGTTTATGCCCGGCGACGCGCTGCGTAACGTCAACGACAGCGTTAAGCTGATTGCCGAAACCGCGCCGGACGCCAACAATCTGTTGCGCCAGTACGTCGCGTTTGCCAGCCAGCGTGCCGCAAGCCATCTCAATGAAGAGCTCAAAGGTGCCTGGGCAGCCCGCACTATCCAGATGAAGGCACAGGTCAAACGTCAGGAAGAGGTGGCAAACGCTATTTTTGCGCGCCGCGTCCATAACATTCAGCAGGCGCTGAAAATTGCGGAACAGCACAACATTTCCCGCACTGAGACGGATGTTCCGGCTGATGAATTACCTGATTCTGAAATGTTCCTTCTTGGTCGCCCAATGCTGCAGGCGCGTCTGGAAAATCTGCAGGCCGTTGGGCCTGATTTTGACCTCGACTACGATCAAAATCGCGCGATGCTTAATACGCTTAATGTCGGCCCCTCCCTGGATCCGCGTTTTCAGACCTATCGTTATTTGAGAACGCCTGAAGAACCTGTAAAACGCGACAGTCCGCGTCGTGCATTCCTGATGATCATGTGGGGGATTGTGGGCGCACTCGTTGGGGCTGGCGTGGCGTTAACGCGTCGTCGTACAAACTAAGAACGCCGTTTACGATGAAGGCTATGGCCTTCATCGTCTAATCGAAGAGAATCGATGTGAAAGTACTTACTGTATTTGGCACCAGGCCGGAGGCCATTAAGATGGCGCCTCTGGTTCATGCGCTGGCCAGCGATCCTGATATTGAAGCGAAGGTCTGTGTCACGGCCCAGCACCGTGAGATGCTCGATCAGGTCCTAACCCTCTTTTCCATCGTCCCGGATTACGACCTCAATATTATGAAGCCGGGACAGGGATTGACGGAAATAACCTGTCGCATACTGCAGGATCTCAAGCCTATCCTGGAGTCGTTCAAGCCCGACGTCGTGCTGGTGCACGGCGATACCACGACGACGATGGCAACAAGCCTGGCCGCGTTTTACCAGCGTATTCCCGTCGGTCATGTTGAAGCGGGCCTGCGCACCGGCAATCTTTATTCTCCGTGGCCGGAAGAGGCCAACCGTACGCTTACCGGGCATCTGGCGATGTACCACTTTGCGCCAACCGAGAACTCTCGGCAGAACCTGCTGCGTGAAAATGTCGCCGATAACAACATTTTTGTGACCGGCAATACGGTCATTGATGCGTTGATTTGGGTACGCGATCGCGTACTGGCAAACGGCGAGCTGCAGAAAGAGCTCGCTGCCCGCTATCCGTTCCTGAATAACGGCAAAAAAACCATTCTGGTCACTGGCCACCGTCGCGAAAGCTTTGGACGGGGTTTTGAGCAAATCTGTCACGCGCTGGCTGAAATCGCCGCGCAGAACGACGATGTGCAAATTGTCTATCCGGTTCACCTTAACCCTAACGTCAGCGAGCCGGTCAACCGCATCCTGGGCCACGTCGAAAACGTCCTGCTGATTGAACCGCAGGACTACATGCCGTTTGTCTGGCTGATGAACCACGCCTGGCTGATCCTCACCGATTCGGGTGGGATTCAGGAAGAAGCGCCCTCTCTTGGCAAGCCGGTACTGGTGATGCGTGAAACCACTGAACGTCCGGAAGCGGTTAAAGCCGGGACGGTGCGTCTGGTCGGCACCAACGCACAGCTCATCGTCGAAGAGGTCACTCGCCTTCTGCACGACGATGAAGCGTATCAGGCGATGAGCCGGGCCCACAATCCGTATGGAGACGGGCAGGCTTGTGGCCGTATTTTGCATGCACTTAAACACAATCGGGTATCGCTATGAGTTTTACTACCATCTCTGTCATTGGCCTTGGCTATATTGGCCTGCCCACGGCGGCGGCATTCGCCTCCCGTCAAAAACAGGTTGTCGGTGTGGATATCAACGCACGGGCGGTAGAAACCATTAATCGTGGCGAAATTCATATTGTAGAGCCCGATCTTGACCGAGTCGTGAAAGAGGCGGTTGATGGCGGCTTCCTGCGCGCCAGCACGACGCCAGTGGAAGCGGATGCCTACCTGATTGCCGTTCCAACGCCCTTTAAAGGCGACCACGAGCCCGATATGGTCTATGTCGAGGCGGCGGCAAAATCCATTGCCCCCGTGCTGAAGAAAGGCGCGCTGGTGATTCTGGAGTCAACCTCTCCGGTGGGGGCCACCGAGCAGATGGCACAGTGGCTTGCAGAAGCGCGTCCTGATTTACGCTTCCCGCAACAGGCTGGCGAGCAGGCGGATATCAACATCGCCTACTGCCCGGAGCGCGTGCTGCCGGGGCAGGTGATGGTCGAACTGATTAAAAACGACCGCGTCATTGGCGGCATGACGCCGGTCTGTTCTGAACGCGCCAGCGCGCTGTACAAGATTTTCCTGGAAGGCGAATGCGTAGTGACCAACTCCCGCACAGCCGAGATGTGCAAGCTGACTGAAAACAGCTTCCGTGACGTTAACATCGCCTTTGCTAACGAACTGTCGCTTATTTGCGCCGATCAGGGGATTAACGTTTGGGAGTTAATCCGCCTGGCGAATCGCCATCCGCGCGTCAACATTCTCCAGCCTGGCCCGGGGGTAGGCGGCCACTGTATCGCCGTCGACCCGTGGTTTATCGTGGCGCAGAACCCGGCGCAGGCGCGTCTGATTCGCACCGCGCGAGAAGTGAACGACAGCAAACCTCACTGGGTGCTCAACCAGGTTAAAGCGACGGTAGCGGACTGTCTGGCAGAGAGCGGTAAGCGCGCCAGCGAGCTGAAAATTGCCTGCTTTGGTCTGGCATTTAAACCCAACATTGATGATCTGCGCGAAAGCCCGGCGATGGAAATTGCCGAGATGATTGCCGAATGGCATAAGGGCGAAACGCTGGTGGTCGAGCCAAATGTTCATGAACTGCCGGCAAAACTGGCGGGGCATTGCACGCTGACGGCGCTCGATGACGCGCTGGCGACGGCGGACGTGCTGGTGCTGCTGGTGGATCATAAAGAGTTTAAAGCGACGTCCGGTGATGCCGTACGTCAGCAGTATGTGGTTGATACGAAAGGCGTCTGGCGTTGAGTGAACTTCACGGCGTGCTTGAATCCCTTGAGTGGGAAAGCACATTTTTTGCCCGCCCCTCGGCGATAGTCCGCTGGCGCGAAAATGCGCCCGCCCTGCAGGAAGTAGACTTCAGCGTCTGGCAGCGAGTACAGGCTAAGATCCCGGCGGACCGTGCCGACCTGCTTGATGCGCTCCAGCAGCACGGTTTTCAGCTGGTTGAGGGTGAGGTAGACCTTTCAATTGCCCTTACCCGGCACGATGTGTCCGGCGCGGAAATTGCAACGGAACAGGATATTCCTGTGCTGCGCCAGATGGCGGCTCAGGCGTTTGCGCAGAGCCGCTTTCGCACGCCCTGGTATGCCCCTGACGATAGCGGACGTTTCTATGCCCAGTGGATAGAGAATGCGGTCAAAGGTACCTTTGACCACGTCTGCCTGGTTTTCCGTACAGCGAACGGTCAGATTCAGGGATTTGTCTCGCTGCGCAAGCTCAACGCGCGCGAGGCGCGTATTGGCTTATTAGCCGGGCGCGGCATGGGTGAGAAACTCATGCAGGCGGCGCTGCACTGGGCACAGCAGCAGCAGGTTGAGACGCTGCGGGTGGCGACCCAGGTGGGCAACACCGCCGCGCTTAAACGTTATATTGCGAGTGGTGCCAACATCGACGCCACCGCCTACTGGTTATACAGGTGACAAGATGATTCCATTTAACGCACCACCCGTCGTGGGAACCGAGCTCGACTATATGCAGTCTGCCATGGGCAGCGGCAAACTCTGCGGTGACGGCGGTTTTACCCGTCGCTGTCAGCAGTGGATGGAGCAGCGTTTTCGCAGCGCTAAGGTGCTGCTGACCCCGTCCTGCACGGCATCGCTGGAAATGGCGGCCCTGTTGCTGGATATCCAGCCCGGTGATGAAGTGATCATGCCGAGCTATACCTTCGTCTCTACCGCGAACGCATTTGTCCTGCGCGGGGCGAAAATCGTCTTTGTGGATATCCGCCCGGACACCATGAACATTGATGAGACGCTGATTGAAGCGGCGATCACCGATAAAACGCGCGCGATTGTGCCGGTTCACTACGCGGGCGTGGCCTGTGAAATGGACACCATCATGGCGATCGCCAAAAAGCACAACCTGTTTGTGGTTGAAGATGCCGCGCAGGGCGTGATGTCCACCTACAAGGGGCGCGCGCTGGGCACGATCGGCCACATTGGCTGCTTCAGCTTCCACGAAACGAAAAACTACACCGCTGGCGGTGAGGGCGGTGCGACGCTGATTAACGATCGTGCCCTGGTTGAGCGTGCGGAAGTGATCCGCGAAAAAGGCACCAACCGCAGTCAGTTCTTCCGCGGTCAGGTTGATAAGTACACCTGGCGCGATATCGGCTCCAGCTATCTGATGGCGGATCTGCAGGCGGCATACCTGTGGGCGCAGCTGGAAGCGGCAGAGCGGATTAATCTCCAGCGCCTGTCCCTCTGGCAAACCTATTACGACGCGCTGGAGCCTCTGGCCAAAGCCGGGCGTATTGAGTTGCCAACCATTCCGGCCGATTGCGTCCATAATGCCCACATGTTCTACATCAAGCTGCGCGATAACGACGATCGCAGCCAGCTCATCGCCTGGCTGAAAGAGGCCGAAATTATGGCGGTGTTCCACTATATCCCGCTGCACTCCAGCCCGGCCGGAGAAGCATTTGGCACGTTCGCGGGTGAAGATCGTTACACTACGAAAGAAAGTGAGCGTTTGCTTCGCTTGCCGCTGTTCTACAACCTCGCACCAGTTAACCAGCGTACGGTGATCAATACCCTTCTGAGCTATTTCAGCTGATATGTCTCTGGCAAAAGCATCGGTGTGGACCGCCGCGTCCACGCTTGTAAAAATTGGTGCCGGACTGCTGGTCGTCAAGCTGCTGGCCGTCTCATTTGGGCCCTCTGGTGTGGGGCTGGCGGGCAACTTCCGCCAGCTTGTCACCGTCCTTGGTGTGCTGGCCGGTGCCGGAATCTTCAACGGCGTGACCAAATACGTTGCTCAATATCATGATGATGGGGCCCAGCTTCGCAGGGTAGTGGGCACCGCGTCGGCGATGGTGACGGGCTTTTCGACCCTGCTGGCGATTGTGTTTCTGCTAGCGGCGGCGCCCATCAGCCAGGGATTGTTCGGGCACACCCATTACCAGGGGCTGGTGCGTCTGGTTGCGCTGGTCCAGATGGGCATTGCCTGGGCTAACCTGCTGCTGGCGCTGATGAAAGGTTTTCGCGATGCTGCCGGGAACGCGCTTGCCTTAATCCTGGGCAGCGTCATCGGCGTGATTGCCTATTACTTCTGCTATCGCCTGGGCGGCTATGAAGGCGCACTGCTGGGACTTGCGCTGGTCCCGGCGCTGGTTGTTGTGCCTGCGGCATTTATGCTAATGCGTCGGGGCGTTATCCCTCTGAGTTACCTGAAACCACAATGGGACAAGGTGCTTGTCAGCCAGCTGGGTAAGTTTACCCTGATGGCGCTCATTACTTCCGTCACGCTGCCAGTGGCATACGTGATGATGCGAAACCTGCTGGCGGCGCATTACAGCTGGGATGAGGTGGGGATCTGGCAAGGGGTAAGCAGTATTTCCGACGCTTACCTCCAGTTTATAACGGCTTCCTTTAGCGTTTATTTGCTGCCAACCTTATCGCGCCTGACGTCCCGGCAGGAGATTACCCGCGAAATTTCCCGCTCCTTGCGTTTCGTATTACCCGCTGTGGCGGCGGCCAGTTTGACCGTCTGGCTATTGCGCGATGTTGCCATCTGGCTGCTTTTCTCCGCAAAGTTTACCGCCATGCGCGATCTCTTTGCCTGGCAACTTGTGGGCGATGTGCTGAAAGTGGGGGCTTACGTTTTCGGCTATCTGGTGATTGCGAAAGCTTCGCTGCGGCTGTATATCCTGGCGGAGATTAGCCAGTTTGCGCTACTGACAGCATTTTCACACTGGTTGATACCCGCGCACGGTGCGCTGGGGGCGGCTCAGGCCTATATGGCAACCTATATCGTTTATTTCGCTGCCTGCTGCGGCGTATTTTTATTGTGGCGTAAACGCGCATGACTGCACTGATTCATATCCTGGGATCGGATATCCCACACCATAACCAGACCGTTTTGCGGTTCTTTAACGACGAGCTGGCATCAGGAAATCCTGATGCGCGCGAGTTTATGGTTGCAGGTCAGGATAATGGCCTGAGCGCGGCGTTTCCGGCGCTGACTATCGCCTTCTGGCCGGATAAAGCTTCCCTGGCGAAGGCGGTTATTGCCAAAGCCAAAGCGGATCGTGAGCAACGTTTCTTTTTCCACGGGCAGTTCAATACCGGCCTGTGGCTGGCTCTGCTCAGCGGGGGAATTAAACCCTCCCAGTGCAGCTGGCATATCTGGGGAGCTGATCTCTACGAAGTTTCCCGCGGCTGGAAGTTCCGTCTTTTCTATCCCCTGCGTCGCATGGCGCAGGGAAGGGTGGGCCGCGTTTTTGCCACCCGCGGCGATCTGAATTATTTTGCGAAGCTGCACCCGAACGTGCGCGGCGAGCTACTCTATTTCCCAACCCGTATGGACCCGGCGCTGAACACCATGGCGAATGACGCGGTTCGCGAAGGCAAGCTGACGATCCTGGTGGGGAATTCCGGCGACCGCAGTAACGAGCATGTGGCCGCGCTACGGGCGGTATACCAGCAGTTTGGTGACACGGTGAACGTGGTGGTGCCGATGGGTTATCCGGTCAACAACGACGCCTACATTGATGAGGTTCGCCAGCAGGGGCTTGCGTTATTCAGCGAAGGAAATCTGCACATTCTCAGCGAAAAGCTGGAGTTTGATGACTATCTTGCGCTGCTGCGAAAATGCGATCTGGGCTATTTCATCTTTGCCCGCCAGCAGGGTATTGGTACGCTGTGCCTGCTGATTCAGGCGGGTGTACCGTGCGTGCTCAACCGCGACAACCCGTTCTGGCAGGACATGGCCGAGCAGCATATTCCGGTGCTGTTCACCTCAGACATGCTGAATGTCGAAGTGGTGCGTGAAGCACAGCGCCAGCTCACGCTGGTGGATAAAAATAGCATCGACTTTTTCAGCCCGAATTACCTCACGCCGTGGCACCGCGCGCTGCGTATCGCTTCAGGAGACAACGCATGAGTCAGTTGCAATTCAGCGGCTTACTGGTTGTCTGGCTTCTGAGCACCCTGTTTATCGCCACGCTCACCTGGTTTGAGTTCCGCCGCGTGCGCTTCAACTTTAACGTGTTCTTCTCGTTGCTGTTTCTGCTGACCTTCTTTTTCGGCTTCCCGCTGACCAGCATTCTGGTCTTCCGTTTTGACGTGAGCGTCGCGCCGCCGGAGATTCTCCTCCAGGCCCTGCTGGCGGCGACCTGCTTCTATGCGGTTTACTACGTCACCTATAAAACGCGTCTGCGGCCAGCGCAGGCCGCCGCCCCGCGTCGAGCGCTATTTACCATGAACCGGGTGGAGACCCATCTGACGTGGGTGATGCTCATGACCATCGCCCTGGTCAGCGTTGGCATCTTCTTCATGCATAACGGCTTCCTGCTGTTTAAGCTCCACTCCTACAGCCAGATTTTTTCGGCCGAAGTCTCAGGCGTGGCGCTTAAGCGATTCTTCTATTTCTTCATCCCGGCGATGCTGGTGATCTTCTTCCTGCGCCAGGACAGCAAAGCGTGGCTGTTCTTCCTGGTCAGTACCGTTGCGTTCGGTATCCTGACCTACATGATTGTGGGCGGTACGCGCGCCAACATTATCATCGCTTTCGCTATCTTCCTGTTTATCGGCATTATCCGCGGCTGGATCTCGCTGTGGATGCTGGTTGCGGCAGGCGTGTTTGGCATTGTGGGGATGTTCTGGCTGGCGCTGAAGCGCTACGGGATGAACGTGGCGGGCGATGAGGCGTTTTACACGTTCCTCTACCTGACGCGCGACACCTTCTCGCCGTGGGAAAATCTGGCATTGCTGCTGCAAAACTACGACAAGATTGATTTCCAGGGGCTGGCGCCGATTGTTCGCGACTTCTACGTCTTTATCCCGAGCTGGCTGTGGCCGGACCGCCCTGGTGTGGTGCTCAACACCGCGAACTATTTTACCTGGGAAGTGCTCAACAACCATTCGGGCCTGGCGATCTCGCCAACGTTGATTGGTTCCCTGGTGGTGATGGGAGGAGGCTGGTTTATCCTGCCGGGCGCGTTTGTCGTAGGGCTGATTATCAAGTGGTTCGACTGGCTCTACGTGCGTGGTAACGAAGAGACCAACCGCTACAAGGCGGCTATTTTGCACAGTTTTTGCTTTGGTGCCATTTTCAATATGATCGTTCTGGCGCGCGAGGGTCTGGACTCGTTCGTTTCACGCGTGGTGTTCTTCATGGTCGTTTTTGGCATCTGCCTGTTACTGGCCAAACTGTTGTACTGGCTGTTCGACAGCGCAGGGCTTGTGCACAAGCGCGAGCAACAGGGCAACACAACGCTGTCGCAAGTCTGAGTAGGGAAAGTAATGACTGATAAAACTTCTGCACCGCGCTATGCGCTTCGTGGCCTGCAGCTTATTGGCTGGCGCGACATGCAGCACGCGCTGGACTTTCTGTTCGCCGACGGGCAGATGAAATCCGGTACGCTGGTTGCTATCAACGCGGAAAAGATGCTGGCGGTGGAAGATAACGCCGAGGTGAAAAGCCTGATTGAAGCGGCTGAATTTAAATACGCGGACGGTATCAGCGTGGTCCGCTCTATCCGTAAAAAGTATCCTGACGCTAATGTTTCCCGCGTGGCGGGTGCCGACCTCTGGGAGCAGCTTATGGCCCGCGCAGGCGCGGAAGGTACGCCAGTCTTCCTGATTGGCGGTAAGCCTGAAGTGCTGGCCGAGACCGAAGAGAAACTGCGTCGTCAATGGAATGTGAATATCGTCGGCAGCCAGAATGGTTACTTCAAGCCTGAAGACCAGCAGGCTTTGTTTGCCCGCGTGCGCGACAGCGGGGCAAAAATCGTCACCGTGGCGATGGGATCCCCGCGCCAGGAGATCCTGATGCGCGACTGCCGTCTGGTCTGTCCGGATGCCCTCTATATGGGCGTCGGCGGCACCTACGACGTCTTCACCGGCCATGTTAAGCGTGCGCCAAAGGTCTGGCAAAATCTGGGGCTGGAGTGGCTTTACCGCCTGCTATCGCAACCGACGCGCATTAAACGACAGATTCGTCTGCTTCGCTACCTCGCCTGGCACTATACCGGGAAAATGTAATCAGAATGCAGCGCGATATGCTATTCGCGCTGCAACTCGCCTGCAAAACTGCTGATATTTTGTGCAATGCATTCATTTTTTTAATGCATCGTTTGCCATTTGGCCGATTTTAAGAAACCATTCGCACCGTATTTTAGTACCCCTAAAAAACAATAACCGGTATTAAGCCGGGAAACAGCAAACACAATCGAGGATCTATGGCAGAGAAACAACCGGAGCTACAGCGTGGGCTGGAAGCTCGTCACATCGAACTGATAGCGCTGGGCGGCACTATCGGCGTTGGCCTGTTTATGGGCTCCGCAAGCACCCTAAAATGGGCAGGCCCTTCCGTATTACTGGCGTATATCATCGCCGGGCTGTTTGTTTTCTTCATCATGCGCTCAATGGGTGAAATGCTCTTTCTGGAGCCGGTGACCGGTTCCTTCGCCGTTTACGCACACCGGTATATGAGCCCGTTCTTTGGTTACCTGACGGCCTGGTCATACTGGTTTATGTGGATGGCGGTGGGCATCTCTGAAATCACCGCGATAGGGGTTTACGTCCAGTTCTGGTTCCCGGACATGGCCCAGTGGATACCGGCTCTCATTGCCGTGGGGCTGGTGGCCCTGGCAAACCTTGCAGCCGTGCGCCTTTACGGTGAAATCGAGTTCTGGTTTGCGATGATCAAAGTGACCACCATCATCGTGATGATTGTTATTGGTTTGGGCGTGATTTTTTATGGCTTTGGCAACGGCGGACACGCCATCGGCTTTGGCAACCTGACTGAACACGGCGGCTTCTTCGCCGGCGGCTGGAAGGGCTTCCTGACGGCGCTGTGTATCGTTGTGGCCTCGTACCAGGGCGTGGAGCTGATCGGGATTACCGCCGGTGAAGCGAAAAACCCGCAGGTCACGCTGCGTAGTGCGGTGGGCAAAGTGCTATGGCGTATCCTGATTTTCTACGTGGGTGCGATCTTCGTCATCGTCACCATCTTCCCGTGGAACGAAATCGGGACGACGGGGAGTCCGTTCGTATTAACCTTTGCGAAGATCGGAATTACAGCAGCAGCGGGTATCATCAACTTTGTGGTTCTGACGGCAGCGCTGTCAGGCTGTAACAGCGGGATGTACAGCTGTGGCCGTATGCTCTACGCGCTCTCGAAAAATAACCAGCTGCCTGCGACAATGAGTAAAGTCTCACGTGCTGGCGTGCCGGTAGCGGGCGTAGCGGTCTCCATTGTCATCCTGCTGATTGGTTCCTGCCTGAATTACATCATTCCTAATCCACAGCGCGTGTTTGTTTACGTCTACAGCGCCAGCGTGTTGCCGGGCATGGTGCCGTGGTTTGTTATCCTCATCAGCCAACTGCGTTTCCGCCATGCGCATAAAAAAGCGATCGCCAGCCATCCGTTTCGCTCGATTCTGTTCCCGTATGCGAACTATTTGACGATGGCGTTCCTGATTTGCGTATTAATTGGAATGTACTTTAATGAAGATACCCGCATGTCGCTGTTTGTCGGGCTGATCTTCCTGGCGGCAGTGACGGCCGCGTATAAGCTTCTTGGCCTGGGTCGCCGTGCCACCACGCAGAAAGTGGAGGAATAAGCGGCAAAATGTGCAAACCATAACCAAACGCGCATTTTTTTCAAAAAAGCACTAGACAGCGGGGGCGGAGGTACGTAATATCCAGCCCCGCAACGGCGCTAAGCGCCCGTAGCTCAGCTGGATAGAGCGCTGCCCTCCGGAGGCAGAGGTCTCAGGTTCGAATCCTGTCGGGCGCGCCATTTTAGTTCCCGGCGCTAGAGCTGCGGTGGTCTGAGAAGTAGTCAGTACCGCGTGAAAGAATACAGTGGTGGCTATAGCTCAGTTGGTAGAGCCCTGGATTGTGATTCCAGTTGTCGTGGGTTCGAATCCCATTAGCCACCCCATTATTGAAAGAGTTGTGAATTGCGAAGGTGGCGGAATTGGTAGACGCGCTAGCTTCAGGTGTTAGTGTCCTTAGGATGTGGGGGTTCGAGTCCCCCCCCTCGCACCACGACTTTTTAATAAATTGAACTAAAAATTCAAAAAAGCAGTACATCGGCGAGTAGCGCAGCTTGGTAGCGCAACTGGTTTGGGACCAGTGGGTCGGAGGTTCGAATCCTCTCTCGCCGACCAATTTTGAACCCCGCTTCGGCGGGGTTTTTTGTTTTCTGCAACTTTTCTCCCCTGTAGTTATCCCCCGACAGCGCTCTGTATCACTGTCGCGATTCAGCGACATACAACAAATTGAAATTACAGGAAATAATTATTTACGGGATTTGCTGTCTCTTCCTGGCGACATATTTATGCTTTTGCCGATACGTTGTGAAGCGTCAGATGCCGCTGAACAGCATAATTTCCTTTTATCTTAAAATGTTGCGCCATGTAAAACTTCTGCGTGTAAATCTGGCACGTTACGTGCAATAATATACGCGTAGATGCTCATTCCATCTCTTATGTTCGCCTTAGTGCCTCATAAACTCAGGAATGACGCAGAGCCATTTACGGTGCTTATCGTCCACTGACAGATGTCGCTTCGGCCTCATCAGACACCATGGACATAACGTTGAGTGAAGCACCAAATATGTTGTCTTACAGACCTGTTTTAACGCCTGCTTTTATAGCAGGCGTTTTTTTATGTCTTATTCCCGATAAAAGCGCATGATGAGGGCAACTATCAGCAGAGCCGCTGACGAAACCATATAAAGCGCCTGTACTGAGCCAAACCCTGATGCCACTATCGCTGCTACTCCGGTAAAAAGAGAGGCACTGAGCGTTTGCCAGCGCCAGGCTTTACCGCTGGCTATAGCGGTTTGCGCGGCCTGAAAATTACTGAGTACGCCAAACGTACCCGCCGCAAAAATCACGTTTGAGGCCAGATGCGCGACAAAGATCATCCCCAGCGCATACCCTATCCAGCCGGCCATAAACGGCAGCATTCCATAAGCGGCCAGAAAGATGCCGAGGCAAAGCAACAGTCGCGGCGTATGAGCCGCAAAACGCGCCAGGCTGTCTCTTTGCAGCAGCAGAGGGCCGCAAAGCTGCCCCATACTCCTCGCGAAAAGCAAAGGCAGAGCAAGGCCCGCCGCGTCCTGAGGACGGAGCTGCTGGGCCAGCGCTGGAAGAAGCGCCATCGCAGGTGACCCGACGGCGGCCAGCGCCGGCAAAATGAGCAAGCTGCGTTTCTGCCGAACGGTCAATGTCTGCCAGCGCAATGTCGCTGAAGCCCCCTTTTCCACATGGCCGGTGCGTGACGCCGAAGTAAACAGGCCTCCCGCCAGCCATAGCATGACCAGCGACCCGAGAAAGCTGATGGCATCAATGGCCAGCAAGGCGAGCACGGGTATCTTCTGAAAAAGCACCACGCCCAGCCCGGTACCTAATAACACCTGAGACGCAAAAATCACATTTTCCAGGCAGGTGGCGGCAGGCAGTTCCGTTTCGCTGAGTCCGCGCTTAAAGAGTAAAGTCAGGGCGGGCCAGCTCATCCCGCTGAGCAGCGCTTCGGTGGATTGCACGGCGAGTAATGCGGCAACGCTATGATAACCCAAGCCAAGCAGGGGAAAGAGCAGGGCAAGTAAGCCCAGTCCTTCGGTCAATATCAGCAGGGATATCGGAGAAAAGCGCGAGCACAGCCTTTCGCCGAGCATGCTGCCGATAAACCCCGGCACCGTGGCGAACAGAAAAGCGAGGGTCAGCAGCGCTGGCGGGGCCGACCACGCTAACAGCAGACCGAAGACGACGACCTGGGTTAACCCATTTCCCAGAGAAGAGAAGATAAAAGCACAGGCAAGCAGGCGCAGCCAGCGATGGCAGCGCAGCGCTTCAATAAGCGCGTATAAAAGCGAGTTCATGACGCTTTCCTTTCAGAAACGATTTAGTCCATGCGCAGATCGCGCATGTGCGAAAAAAAGTTAATGAAAAGATATCGTTACATTGGCGGGTTCGTTTGCGGCTGTCGGTGTAAAGAATGTAGCAGGAGAACAGTGATAAAAAAAGGAGGCCGTCTGGCCTCCTGATGAATTACTGCTGCGTTCCGTTATTTTGCAGCGTCAATAACAGCCCATCACGCCGCATGGCGGCCGCCTCTTCTGGTTTATGCTGTTTGTCGAGCGTATCGGCAAGCCACGCGTAGTCAAATGCGTCCGGACGCTGTTTCAGCGCCGCACGGAAGGCCAGGCTCGCCTCCTGCCATTCCCCGTGCTTCATCAGCGACTGGCCCAGCGTACTCCACAGCAGCGGACGGTCACCGACGGTTTTGATCTGCTGGCGCAGCACTTTCTCGACCTGCTCAGGGTTATTGGTTTTCAGGCGCGGGATCACCATGACCAGACGATCGTCGTACTGGCGCTTCAGGCCGTCGAGGAGGATCTCCTGCGCGGTGTCATGATCGTCACACTCAATAAGATGTTCCGCCATAGCCACCTGCAGAGGAACCTGCTGGCGCGTTTTCCGGCTCTGATTTTTCCACCAGGTTTTCAGACCGTCGCTGCCCAGGTCGGCGCGCGCCTGATCCATCAGGCCAATCCATGCGAGACGCTGAAGCTCATCACGATGCTCATCATCACCCACCTCGGCCTTCGCCATCGACGGAATGATGTCCAGCAGCGAGCCCCACGCGCCGGTACGAATATAGGCCTGCTCCGCAAGGCGCAGGACTTCCGGATGACGTGGTGCGATTTCCAGCAGACGGTCAATGCCGTGGCGCGCCGCGTGGTTCTCATTGCGCGCGAGCTGCAGGCGGACGCGGGTAATTTCCACTGGGATCGGGTCGCCAGACGCCAGTTCAGACGCGCGTTCCAGATGCTGGTTAGCGCGGGCTTCATCACCGCGCTGCTGGGCCGCTTCGGCTGCCAGAAGATAGTTCACCACTGGCTGTTCTGCGTGATCGGCGTTTTTCGACATCAGCTTTTCAACCTGCTGATAATCGCCTTCGGCCAGCTTCAGCAGCGCCTGTTCCGTTTGCTTACGGGCGCGGCGGCGCTTACGGCCTACGAACCAGCCGCGGGTATGGGCACCGGTACGGAAAATACGGCGCAGGATCCATTCAACGGCAAGCAGTACCACGACGCCGAGGATCAGAACGATCGCCAGACCCGTTACGCTGGTTTCAATGTTGTAGTTATCGGTCTGGATCAGGACGTATCCCTGATGACCCGCAAGCATCGGCCCCAGGACGATCCCGGCGATCAGCAGGATGAAGAGTAAAAGGACTTTTAGCATCATTACTCTCCCTGTGGCGCGCTTTCAGGCGCTGGCGCTGTGCCGGTCTGCTCGGCCGGAACGCCCGGCTGCGCCAGCAGATTACGCACGCGCGTCTGCATCAGCTTCTCCAGAATCGGCTGGCTGGCCAGCTTATCCGGCACGTTCATGGTGATGTTCTGCTGGCTCAGCTTGTCGATATCTTCGAGGAAGGCGGTGGTCGTCGCATCATCGGTGTTGTAGTAGGCGCGCACCCACGTTGAGACGTTATCCAGCGCCTGTTTGTAGGTCTCTTCCTGATGGCGCGGCACGGCCTGCGCCGCGACCAGCAGGCGGGAACGGATATTTTCGCGCAGATAGATATCCTGATTCGGCGCCAGGAGCGGTACGGCGGTTTCGTCGCGGCGACGGATGGTAATGAAGCTGTCCATAAAGTTCTGCCAGCTTTTCTGCAGGTTAATGCGCCATTCGCTCAGGGAGCTGGAAAGTTCGGTACCGTCGGAATCCATCGGGGAGTCGTCGTCGTTATTATCCGCCAGCTGCAGGTTATCAATTTGATTCGAAAGCTGGTTCACCTTGAGGATAATGCCGTCGTAATCCACCTGCGAAACGGCGGAGAGGCTGGCGATATCTTCGGTAATCGCGCGACGGGCTGCGATGAGGCTCGGATCGTTCATGTCTGCCAGGCTCGCATCGGCGCTTTTCAGCAGCGCGGCGGCGGTGGTCACGTCCTGATCGCTCCACAGCTTACGCCCGGCGAGTTTTACGAGGAAATCGGCCTGCGAGAGCAGCCAGGTTTTGGCATCGGTGCCGGAAATCGTGGCGACTTTCTGCTGTACTTCACCCAGCTGTTTGGTCAGCTCTTCCTGTTTACTGTTTGCCTCGGCTAGCGCGGCGGCCTGCTGCTTAATCACCGCTTCCAGCTCGGTTTTCTGCGTTTCCTGCGCTTTTTGCAGGGAGGTAAGCTGATTCACCAGCGTATCGCTGGTGGCCGTCTGGTTAGCACTCTGTTGCTTCACCAGACCATACAGGCCAACGCCGGCTGCCAGCGCAATGGCGATGGCAATCGCGCTCAAAGCGAGGCTGGTTTTATTGCTGCCGTTTTTCTTCTCAGCGGTTTTCTCAGTCGTCTCTGGCTGTGGCGTTATGTCCACAGTCTCCCTGGTCTCTTCAACCACGGCGGAGGATTTTTCGTGTTCCGTCATTATGGCTTCCCATTTGAGAGTTATTGTAATGCGCGCAGCAGCGCATCGTTGTCGGCGTTATCAGCGATCCGAATATCCTGCCAGCCCAGTTCCCGGGCGAGGTTCGCCAGACGCTCACTGACGACCAGAAGCCGACAGCGGAGTAACCAGTTTTCGCGATACCAAAGCGGTATCAGCGACCAAAGCTGTTGTAACATTTCACCGCTGGTGACCACCAGCGTATTAATTCCGCGCGCGTGCCAGCGCATGGCCTCTTCCGCGCCGTCGTAGTGTTTCCCACAGCGCTGGTAGCACTCAACAAACGTGACGTCAGCCCCGCGTTCACGCAGCGTTTCGCCCAGCAGTTCGCGGCCTCCGTTGCCGCGCAAAATAAGCGCGCGCTTTCCGGCAATAGTTTGTAATTCAGGTAATTGTAGCAAGACTTCGCTGATTTCCCGATCTAGCGGATAACGAACATCCGCGCCGCTTACGGTATGAAGCGCCAGTGCCGTTGTGCGGCCAATCGCGAAATAGCGCGGAGCGACAGGCCAGGCCAGGCCCTGCTGTTGCAGCTGCGCGTGGGCAAATTCCACGGCATGCTGCGATAGCGCAAACAGCAGGTCGCCTTCCTGCAGGGTATTCATCTGGTCGGCGAGCGCAGAGAGCTCCCGACCGGGGGAGAATTCAATCAGCGGAAAACTCCAGGCCACCTGCCCCAGTGCGCGCAGACGGCTCACTAACTGCTCTCCTGCGGGAGAAGGGCGGGTGACAAGAATACTCATGCAGGGGGTTCTCCGTTATAGACCTCGGCCAGAATTTCACGCGCGCCGTTATTCAGCAGCTCTTCCGCCAGCGACACGCCAAGCTGCTCGGCATCCTGCGGCTTGCCGCGACGTTCGCCGCGCACCATCTGTGAACCATCCGGGGCGCCGACCAGCGCACGCAGCCACAGTTCACCATCGGTTAATTCAGCATAGCTGCCAATCGGCACCTGACACCCTCCTTCGAGGCGGGTATTCATCGCCCGCTCGGCTTTTACGCGGGTAGCGGTTTCGTCATGGTTCAGCGGGGCGAGCAGCTCGCGGGTGCGCGCATCGTCCAGACGGCACTCGATGCCGACGGCACCCTGACCCACGGCCGGCAGCGACAGCTCTGGCGGCAACGCCACGCGAATGCGTGACTCCAGCCCCAGACGCTTCAGGCCGGCAACGGCGAGAATAATGGCATCGTAATCGCCGTTATCCAGCTTGCCCAGACGCGTGCCAACGTTGCCGCGCAGCGAGCGGATGATAAGGTCAGGACGACGCTCCGCCAGCTGACACTGACGGCGTAAACTGGACGTGCCAACCACGCTACCCGCAGGCAGCGCGTCGAGCGAGTCATAGTGGTTAGAGACAAACGCGTCACGCGGGTCTTCGCGCTCGCAGATGGTCACCAGCCCCAGCCCTTCCGGGAACTCGACGGGCACGTCCTTCATCGAATGTACGGCGATATCGGCGCGGTTCTCAAGCAATGCCAGTTCCAGCTCTTTGACAAACAGGCCCTTGCCGCCCACTTTCGCCAGTGGCGTATCCAGGATCACGTCACCGCGCGTGACCATCGGCACCAGCTCGACGCGCAATCCACTGTGGCAGGCTTCAAGGCGCTGCTTAACATAATGTGCCTGCCAGAGCGCGAGAGGGCTTTGGCGTGTGGCAATTCTCAAAACATTGTCTAACATGCTTGTTACCGTCATTATCAATCGCTAACCATCCTAACATTGTTGACTCTGGGATGGCAGTTTTACGGTTGATGAAGCGCGAGAGGGACAAGGCGGCGTATTCGTCAGCCATAGCCGTATTCAGGAATTTACACGTACAGAACGGTGCTACACTTGTATGTAGCGCATCTTTCTTTACGGTCAACCGGCAAGGTGTTAAATTGATCACGTTTTAGACCATTTTTTCGTCGGTACCACCATAATCACAAGGGCGAAAAAAGGGTAACGGTTATCTTTTTGAAATACTGCGGGCTCGCTGTTGTTCGTGTTTTGAATAGCTTACGACACCCGGAAACATCAGGCGATACGTCTTGTACCTCTATATTGAGACTCTGAAACAGAGACTGGATGCCATAAATCAACTGCGTGTGGATCGCGCGCTTGCTGCCATGGGCCCTGCTTTCCAGCAGGTATACAGTCTGCTGCCGACATTATTGCACTATCACCATCCGCTGATGCCTGGCTACCTTGATGGTAACGTTCCCCAGGGCATTTGCCTCTTCACGCCTGATGAAACCCAACAGCATTATCTGAACGAGCTGGAACTCTACCGCGGCATGCCGCCTCAGGTTTCTCCGAAAGGTGAACTGCCTATCACCGGCGTTTACTCGATGGGGAGTACCTCATCGGTAGGGCAGAGCTGTTCTTCGGACCTGGATATCTGGGTCTGCCATCAATCCTGGCTCGATAACGAAGAGCGCCAGCTGCTGCAGCGTAAATGCAGCCTGCTGGAGAGCTGGGCAGCCTCGCTCGGCGTGGAAGTGAGCTTCTTCCTGATTGATGAAAACCGTTTCCGCCATAACGAAAGCGGCAGTCTGGGTGGTGAAGACTGCGGCTCGACTCAGCACATCTTGTTGCTGGATGAATTTTACCGTACTGCCGTTCGCCTCGCCGGAAAGCGTATTCTGTGGAATATGGTCCCGTGCGAAGAAGAAGAGCATTACGATGACTACGTCATGTCGCTCTATGCGCAGGGCGTACTGACGCCAAACGAATGGCTGGACCTGGGCGGCCTCAGCTCTCTGTCCGCCGAAGAGTACTTTGGCGCAAGCCTCTGGCAGCTCTACAAAAGTATCGATTCACCGTATAAAGCGGTGCTGAAAACGCTGCTGCTCGAAGCCTACTCGTGGGAATACCCTACGCCGCGCCTGCTGGCGAAAGATATCAAGCAGCGCCTGCACGACGGGGAGATTGTCTCCTACGGGCTCGATGCCTACTGCATGATGCTGGAGCGCGTTACCGAATACCTGAAAGCCATTGATGATTCCACGCGTCTTGACCTGGTGCGTCGATGTTTCTATCTCAAAGTCTGTGAAAAGCTGAGCCGCGAGCGCGCCTGCGTGGGCTGGCGTCGTGAAGTGGTCAGTCAGCTAGTGAAAGAGTGGGGATGGGACGAAGCGCGTCTGTCCATGCTCGATAACCGCGCCAACTGGAAGATCGATCAGGTGCGTGAAGCGCACAATGAACTGCTCGACGCAATGATGCAGAGCTACCGTAACCTGATTCGCTTTGCGCGCCGCAACAACCTCAGCGTGTCCGCCAGCCCGCAGGATATCGGGGTGTTAACCCGTAAGCTGTACGCCGCGTTTGAAGCGCTCCCGGGCAAAGTGACCCTGGTTAACCCGCAGATTTCGCCTGACCTGTCTGAACCAAACCTGACCTTTATTTACGTGCCGCCGGGTCGCGCAAACCGCACCGGGTGGTATCTGTACAACCGTGCGCCAAGCATGGATTCGATCATCAGCCATCAGCCGCTGGAGTATAACCGCTACCTGAACAAGCTGGTGGCGTGGGCCTGGTTTAACGGCCTGCTGACCTCGCGCACGCGCCTGTTTATCAAGGGCAACGAGGTGGTCGATTTAGCCAAGCTGCAGGAGATGGTGGCGGATGTCTCGCACCACTTCCCGCTGCGTCTGCCTGCGCCAACGCCAAAAGCGCTCTACAGCCCGTGTGAGATCCGCCATCTGGCGATCATCGTCAACCTGGAATACGACCCGACGGCGGCCTTCCGCAATCAGGTGGTTCATTTTGACTTCCGCAAGCTGGACGTGTTCAGCTTTGGTGAGCAGCAAAACTGCCTGGTGGGCAGCGTAGACCTGCTGTACCGCAACTCGTGGAACGAAGTGCGTACCCTGCACTTTAACGGCGAGCAGGCGATGATCGAAGCGCTGAAAACCATTCTCGGCAAGATGCACCAGGACGCCGCGCCGCCGGACAGCGTCGAAGTGTTCTGCTACAGCCAGCACCTGCGTGGTTTAATTCGTACCCGCGTGCAGCAGCTGGTTTCTGAATGTATCGAGCTACGTCTCTCCAGCACCCGTCAGGAAACCGGGCGCTTTAAAGCGCTGCGCGTCTCCGGGCAGACCTGGGGCTTGTTCTTCGAGCGTCTGAACGTGTCGGTACAGAAGCTGGAAAACGCCATTGAGTTCTACGGCGCGATTTCACACAACAAGCTGCATGGCCTCTCAGTTCAGGTGGAAACCAACCACGTCAAGCTGCCGCAGGTGGTGGACGGCTTTGCCAGTGAAGGGATTATTCAGTTCTTCTTTGAAGAGTCTGGCGACGATGCCGGGTTCAACATCTACATTCTGGATGAGACCAACCGCGCCGAGGTTTATCACCACTGTGAAGGCAGCAAAGAGGAGCTGGTGCGCGACGTCAGCCGCTTCTACTCTTCCTCACATGACCGCTTTACCTACGGTTCCAGCTTTATCAACTTCAACCTGCCGCAGTTCTACCAGATTGTGAACGTGGATGGGCGAGCGCAGGTGATCCCGTTCCGTACGCAGGCGATTACCCCAGCAGTACCCGCTAATCAGGATACCGCACCGCTGTTGCAGCAATATTTCTCCTGAGGCTTTTCGCCCGGTGGCGGCTACGCCTTACCGGGCAACAAAACTACCTGAAACTTACATCCTCACCCGCCTGCGCGGTCGCCGCCTGTTCAAGAAGATCCCAGAACGTTTCGCCGCTGCGGTCGCAAACCCACTCGTCACCCTTCAGATCAAAGTGATAGCCGCCCTGTTTGGCCGCCAGCCACACCTGGTGAAGCGGCTCCTGGCGGTTAATAATAATTTTGCTGCCGTTTTCGAAGCTCAGGGTCAGAATGCCGCCGTTGATTTCACAATCGATATCGCTGTCGCCGTCCCAGTCGTCGATACGTTCTTCGATGGTCATCCACAGGGTGTCGGCAAGGCGATGGAATTCACTGTCGTTCATGGTTTTGTTCCTGTTTTTCGTGATGGCGGCAGTATAACGCTAAATAATTCCCGTTGCAGGAAAGCGGCAAACTCTTGCTTTTGTGTCTTCTCCTGCGATGATAGAAACAGATTTGAACTTACGGGCAACTTTATAATGAAAAACGCTTTCCGAACGCTTGCCGTTCTCATCACGCTGTTTAGCCTGACCGGCTGCGGACTGAAGGGACCACTCTACTTCCCACCTGCGGATAAAACCGCGCCGCCGCCGACAAAACCTGTTAACAGCGGCATCGAGTCTTCCACGCCAAAGACTAACGATCGTGGCGACAACGGTGGCCCAACTCAGGTTAACCTCTGACGACAACGTTCTGTACCCGCGCAATGGAGCAAATGATGCAGTTCTCTAAAATGCATGGCCTTGGCAACGATTTTATGGTCGTCGACGCGGTAACGCAGAATGTGTTTTTCTCCCCGGAGCTGATCCGTCGACTGGCGGATCGGCACGTGGGCGTGGGGTTCGATCAGCTGCTGGTGGTTGAGCCGCCCTACGATCCCGACCTCGATTTCCACTACCGTATTTTTAACGCGGACGGTAGCGAGGTTAACCAGTGCGGCAACGGCGCGCGCTGTTTTGCCCGCTTTGTCCGCCTGAAAGGGCTGACCAACAAGCGCGATATTCGGGTCAGCACCGCTAACGGCCGCATGGTGCTCAGCGTCACTGACGACGAGCTGGTGCGCGTGAATATGGGCGAGCCTAATTTCGAGCCTTCCGCCGTGCCGTTTCGCGCAAACAAAGCGGAAAAGACCTATATTATGCGTGCGGCCGAGCAGACAGTATTGTGCGGCGTCGTTTCGATGGGTAACCCGCACTGCGTGATTCAGGTGGATGACGTGGAAACTGCGGCGGTCGAAACGCTCGGTCCGGTGCTGGAAAGCCACGAGCGGTTCCCGGAGCGCGCGAACATCGGCTTTATGCAGGTGGTGAAGCGTGAGCACATCCGCCTGCGGGTGTACGAGCGCGGCGCGGGCGAGACTCAGGCCTGCGGAAGCGGTGCCTGTGCGGCCGTCGCCGTCGGGATCTCTCAGGGGTTACTGGCAGAAGAGGTTCGCGTGGAATTACCGGGCGGTCGGCTTGATATCGCCTGGAAAGGACCGGGTCATCCACTGTATATGACGGGCCCGGCGACACATGTTTATGACGGGTTTATCCATCTATGAAACAACCAGGGGAAGAACTGCAGGAAACAGTGACGGAACTGGACGACAGCGCTGTTGTTGATTATCTGCTGAACAATCCTGAGTTTTTTATTCGCAATGCGCGCGTCGTTGAACAGATGCGCGTGCCGCATCCGGTTCGCGGGACCGTGTCGCTGGTCGAATGGCACATGGCGCGCTCGCGCAACCACATCAATCAGCTTGAAGAGAACATGACGCTGCTGATGGAGCAGGCCAGCACCAACGAAAGCCTGTTCTATCGTCTGCTGCATCTTCAGGCGCGTCTGGCGTCGGCGCACAGCCTTGACGAGTTCCTCAGCCGCTTCCACCGCTGGGCCCGGGAGTTGGGGTTGGCAGGCGCAACGATTCGTCTGTTCCCTGACTGCTGGCGCATTGGCGCACCGTCGGGGTTCACCCATCTGGCTCTGAGCCGTCAGGCGTTTGAGCCGCTGCGCATTCAGCGCCTGGGCCATGCGCACCACTATCTGGGGCCGCTTAACGGGCCAGAGCTGTTGGTGGTGTTACCGGAAGCCAAAGCGATTGGCTCGGTGGCAATGTCGCTGATGGGGCGCGATGGTGACCTGGGGGTAATATTATTTACCAGCCGCGACGCGCACCACTACGAGCAGGGGCAAGCCACGCACCTGCTGCAGGAGATCGCCCTGATGCTGCCCGAGCTGCTGGAGCGCTGGATTGAACGCGTATGACGGACGGACTGCTCGCCACTGACGTCTCGCGCTTTCTGCGCTATCTGGGCGTTGAGCGTCAGCTCAGCCCTGTCACGCTGCTCAACTATCAGCGTCAGCTTGATGCCATCATGCAGATTGCCGACGAAATCGGCCTGAAAAGCTGGCAACAATGTGATGCTGCCACGGTACGCGGGTTCGTCGTGCGTAGCCGAAAAAAAAATCTCAGTCCGGCAAGCCTGGCGCTACGGCTCTCCGCGCTGCGCAGTTTCTTCGACTGGCTGGTCAGCCAGGGCGGCCTGAAAGCCAACCCGGCGAAAGGGATCGCCACGCCGAAAGCTCCGCGCCATCTGCCGAAAAATATCGACGTCGACGACGTAAACCGCCTGCTGGATATCGATCTTAACGATCCGCTCGCCGTGCGCGACCGCGCGATGCTGGAGGTGATGTACGGCGCAGGCCTGCGTCTGTCTGAACTCGTTAACCTCGACTTAAAGCATCTCGATCTCGACACCGGCGAAGTGTGGGTGATGGGCAAGGGCAGCAAAGAGCGCCGCCTGCCGATTGGCCGCAATGCGGTCTCCTGGATTGAGCACTGGCTGGATCTGCGCGGCCTGTTTGGCGCGGAAGAAGATGCGCTGTTTTTATCGAAGCTCGGCAAGCGGATCTCGGCGCGTAATGTGCAGAAGCGCTTTGCGGAGTGGGGCATTAAGCAGGGGCTGAACAGCCACGTTCACCCGCACAAGCTGCGCCACTCCTTTGCGACACACATGCTGGAATCGAGCGGCGATCTGCGCGGCGTGCAGGAACTGCTTGGCCACGCGAATCTGTCGACCACTCAAATCTACACCCACTTAGACTTCCAACACCTTGCCTCGGTGTATGACGCGGCGCATCCACGCGCCAAACGGGGGAAATAATGCGTTTTTACCGCCCACTAGGTCAGATCTCAGCCCTGACGTTTGACCTTGATGACACCCTTTATGACAACCGCGAGGTGATCCTGCGTACCGAGCAGGAGTCGCTGGCGTTTGTACAGAACTACCACCCCGCGCTGAAAGCGATGCAGAACAAGGATTTCCAGAAGCTGCGCCAGTCCCTGCGGGAGACCGAACCGGACATTTACCATGACGTGACCGAATGGCGTCGCCGTGCGGTTGAGCAGGCGATGCTCAACGCTGGCCTGAGCGCGCAGGATGCGGCCATCGGTGCTGAAGCGGCAATGGAAAACTTCGCCAAATGGCGCAGCCGTATCGACGTGCCGCAGGAGACCCACGACACGCTGGCGACGCTTGCCGAAAAGTGGCCGCTGGTGGCCATTACCAACGGTAATGCCCAGCCGGAGCTGTTTGGTCTCAGCGATTACTTTGAGTTCGTGCTGCGCGCGGGTCCGCACGGGCGCGCGAAGCCGTTCAGTGACATGTACCATCTGGCGGCAGATAAACTTAACCTGCCGCTGGGTGAGATCCTGCACGTGGGGGATGACCTGACCACGGACGTGGCCGGCGCCATCCGCTGCGGGATGCAGGCCTGCTGGATCAGGCCAGAAAATGCGGAGCTGATGACCGCAACCGACAGCCGTCTTCTGCCGCACGTGGAAATTTCGCGGTTGGCATCCCTCACGACGCTGATATAATCATCAATTGTTCTGTATAAATTAACAGGGTTTTGGCGAATGGAAACAGTTGCCTGCCCGACATGACGTGACGGTGCCAATGGACGTTTCTTACCTGCTCGACAGCCTTAATGACAAACAGCGTGACGCGGTTGCCGCCTCGCGCACCAACCTGCTGGTTCTGGCTGGGGCGGGCAGTGGTAAGACGCGCGTGCTGGTTCACCGCATCGCCTGGCTGCAGAGCGTGGAGAACTGCTCGCCGTACTCCATCATGGCGGTCACGTTTACCAACAAGGCGGCGGCGGAGATGCGCCACCGCATCGCCCAACTGATGGGCACCAGCCAGGGCGGCATGTGGGTTGGTACCTTCCACGGCCTGGCGCACCGCCTGCTGCGCGCGCACCATATGGACGCCAATCTACCGCAGGATTTCCAGATCCTCGACAGCGAAGATCAGCTCCGTCTGCTGAAGCGCCTGATCAAGGCGATGAATCTCGACGAGAAGCAGTGGCCGCCGCGTCAGGCGATGTGGTACATCAACGGCCAGAAGGACGAGGGGCTGCGCCCGCACCACATTCAGAGCTTCGGCAACCCGGTCGAGCAGACCTGGCAGAACGTCTACAAGGCCTACCAGGAAGCGTGCGATCGCGCCGGCCTGGTGGATTTCGCCGAGCTGCTGCTGCGCGCCCACGAGCTGTGGCTCAACAAGCCGCACATCCTGCAGCACTACCGCGAACGCTTCACCAATATCCTGGTGGACGAATTCCAGGATACCAACAACATCCAGTACGCGTGGATCCGCCTGCTGGCGGGGGATACCGGCAAGGTGATGATCGTGGGCGATGACGACCAGTCGATCTACGGCTGGCGCGGGGCGCAGGTGGAGAACATCCAGCGCTTCCTCAACGATTTCCCCGGCGCGGAAACCATTCGTCTGGAGCAGAACTACCGCTCAACCAGCAACATCCTGAGCGCGGCCAACGCCCTGATTGAGAACAATAACGGGCGTCTGGGGAAAAAGCTGTGGACCGACGGCGTCGACGGCGAACCGATTTCGATTTACTGCGCCTTCAACGAGCTCGACGAAGCCCGCTTCGTGGTGAACCGCATCAAAACCTGGCAGGACAACGGCGGCGCGCTGGAGCAGTGCGCTATTCTCTACCGCAGCAACGCCCAGTCGCGCGTGCTGGAAGAGGCGCTGCTGCAGGTGAGCATGCCTTACCGCATTTACGGCGGCATGCGCTTCTTCGAGCGTCAGGAAATCAAAGATGCGCTCTCATACCTGCGCCTGATCGCTAACCGCAACGACGACGCGGCGTTTGAGCGCGTCGTCAATACGCCGACGCGCGGCATTGGCGACCGTACGCTGGACGTGGTGCGTCAGGCCTCGCGCGATCGCCAGCTGACGCTGTGGCAGGCGTGCCGCGAGCTGCTCCAGGAAAAAGCCCTCGCCGGACGTGCCGCCAGCGCATTGCAGCGCTTCCTGGAATTAATTGATGCTCTGGCGCAGGAAACCGCCGACATGCCGCTGCACGTGCAGACCGACCGGGTGATTAAAGACTCCGGCCTGCGCACCATGTACGAGCAGGAAAAAGGCGAGAAGGGCCAGACCCGTATTGAGAACTTAGAGGAACTGGTCACGGCAACGCGCCAGTTCAGCTACAACGAAGAAGACGAAGATCTGATGCCGCTGCAGGCGTTCCTCTCCCACGCTGCGCTGGAGGCGGGCGAAGGGCAGGCGGACACCTGGCAGGATGCGGTTCAGCTGATGACCCTGCACTCCGCCAAAGGCCTGGAGTTCCCGCAGGTGTTCATCGTCGGGATGGAGGAAGGAATGTTCCCGAGCCAGATGTCGCTGGATGAAGGCGGGCGTCTGGAAGAGGAACGTCGACTGGCCTACGTGGGCGTGACGCGTGCGATGCAAAAGCTAACGCTAACCTACGCGGAAACCCGCCGCCTGTACGGTAAAGAGGTCTATCACCGTCCGTCGCGCTTTATCGGCGAACTGCCGGAGGAGTGCGTGGAGGAGGTGCGTCTGCGCGCCAGCATCAGCCGCCCGGTTAGCCATCCGCGCATGGGGTCGCCGATCTCTGAAACCGACACCGGTTATAAGCTTGGCCAGCGCGTGCGCCATTCGAAGTTTGGCGAAGGCACCATTGTGAATCTGGAAGGCAGCGGCGAGCACAGCCGCCTGCAGGTCGCGTTCCAGGGGCAGGGGATTAAATGGCTGGTGGCGGCCTATGCGAAGCTGGAAACAGTCTAACATTCAGAAAAATATCATTATTTTGTAATAATCTGCTAGCCTTATACGTTGAAGGTCAATTAATGCCCTTCAGCGTTCCGTTGCGTGTTGACGCCACAGTTATAGCTGGCGTAACATGCGCGCACGATTACGCTAAGAGGACATTCGCCTTGGACACACCCAGTAGATACTGGCTCAATTCCCTGTCATCCAGGAACAACTCCTAAGGCTATCTCCTCTTGCTGATGGCCTTAGTGGTTGTCAGCGACTGCATTATTCCCGTCGCGCTGAGTCAGGCTGTTTAATGGTCTGAAACCCAATTTGTTTCTGTGTGCCCACCGAACTGTCCGATATTTTTTGCATTGGGAGTCCCGGTCATGTTGAGCGCATTTCAACTCGAAAATAACCGACTGACTCGGCTTGAAGCCGAAGAGTCACAGCCCCTCATTGATGCCGTATGGGTGGATCTGGTCGAGCCGGACGACGATGAGCGCCTTCGCGTACAATCTGAGCTGGGGCAAAGCCTGGCAACCCGCCCGGAACTGGAAGACATCGAAGCCTCCGCGCGTTTCTTTGAAGATGAAGACGGCCTGCACATTCACTCCTTCTTCTTCTTTGAAGATGCAGAAGACCACGCGGGTAACTCCACCGTGGCGTTTACCATTCGCGACGGTCGTCTGTTCACTCTGCGCGAGCGTGAGCTGCCGGCATTTCGTCTCTACCGCATGCGCGCCCGCAGCCAGGCGATGGTGGACGGTAATGCTTACGAGCTGCTGCTCGATCTGTTCGAGACCAAAATTGAACAGCTGGCGGACGAAATTGAAAACATCTACAGCGATCTGGAAAAGCTGAGCCGCGTGATCATGGAAGGCCATCAGGGCGATGAGTACGATGAAGCGTTGTCAACGCTGGCAGAGCTGGAGGATATCGGCTGGAAGGTGCGTTTGTGTCTGATGGATACCCAGCGCGCGCTGAACTTCCTGGTACGCAAGGCGCGTCTGCCGGGCGGTCAGCTGGAACAGGCGCGTGAGATCCTGCGCGATATCGAATCCCTGCTGCCGCACAACGAATCCCTGTTCCAGAAGGTGAACTTCCTGATGCAGGCGGCGATGGGCTTTATCAACATCGAGCAGAACCGCATCATTAAGATCTTCTCGGTGGTGTCCGTGGTGTTCCTGCCGCCGACGCTGGTGGCGTCCAGCTATGGGATGAACTTTGAGTTTATGCCTGAGCTGAAGTGGAGCTTTGGCTACCCGGGGGCGATTATCTTCATGATCCTCGCCGGGCTGGCGCCGTATCTCTACTTTAAGCGTCGTAACTGGCTGTAAAATCTGGCGGGTGGCGCTGCGCTTACCCACCCTACGATCGAATTCCCTCTCCCTGTGGGAGAGGGTGAGGGCAACATCACAGCCCTTTGCGCGCCCTGCGCTGGGTATAAATCGCATCCGCGACAAAAATCGCCAGTGCCACCCAGATAAAGGCGAACGTCACCATCTTATCCGCACCCGGCACTTCGCCGTAAAACACCACCGCCAGCAGGAACATCAGCGTCGGGCCAATGTACTGGAAGAAGCCCAGCGTGGAGAGACGCAGGCGCGTCGCCGCACCGGTAAAGCACAGCAGCGGAATGGTGGTCACCACACCCGCCGCCATCAGCATCAGGTTCAGCGACCACGTGTTGCTGCCCATATGGCTGGTGGGGCTGTCGGCGATACCGAAGAGATAAATCGCCGCCACTGGCAGTAGCCACAGGGTTTCAAACAGCATCCCGGTTTGGGCTTCCACCGCAATCTTCTTACGTACCAGGCCGTAGAAGGCAAAGCTGAACGCCAGACCGAGGGCGATAACTGGCAGCGAGCCAAACGTCCAGAGCTGCACCAGCACGCCGCAGAAGGCCAGAATCACCGCCACCCACTGCATCCGGCGGAAGCGCTCACCGAGGAAAATCATCCCCAGCACGATGTTCACCAGCGGGTTAATAAAATAACCGAGGCTTGCTTCAAGCATGTGGTGGTTATTCACCGCCCAGATAAACAGCAGCCAGTTTCCGCCAATCAGCACCGCAGAGAGCGCCAGCAGGAGGACCTTTTTCGGGGTTTTGAGCAGCGTTTTAACACCGGACCACTGACGGCTGATGCTCATCAGCGCGATCATAAAGAAGAACGACCAGATGACGCGATGAGTGAGGATCTCATCGGCCGGTACATAGGCGATAAATTTGAAGTACGCCGGGGCGATACCCCAAATAAAATAAGCGGCAAGGGCGAGTAAAACGCCCTGCCGCGTCTGTTTAGCATCCATCGGGAAAATCCGTTACAAAAAAGTGAATCAATTTTACCCGATTTTGCCGCCTCAACCCACCATATAAGTAGCGGTTGCGCTGGCGATATACACCTGTTCTTCGTTGTGTAATTCAACACGCGCCACGGCAACTTTATTCCCCGCGCGCAGCAGGCTGCTGGTACAGGTGAAGCGATTTCCGCGGCCCGGGCGAAGATAGTCGACGCGCAGATCGATAGTGCCCATGCGCGCCAGACGCTGGCGGAGTTCGTCTTCATTGATGGTGTCATGACGGGTCAGCGTACTGCCCACGCAGACCAGGCCAGCCGCCACATCCAGCGCGGAGGCAATCACCCCGCCGTGCAAAATACTTTGCGCCCAGTTACCCACCATCATCGGCTGGTTGTTGAAGCTCAACTGGGCAAACTCTTTCTCGTAACGCTCCAGCTCCAGTCCCAGCGCACGGTTAAACGGCATATGGTAAACAAAAATCTCGCCCACGAGTTTTAACACTTCTTCGGCGGTAAGCATGGCTGACATGAGGCATCACATCCTTATTGTTAATGAAATGTTGATTTTATGCCTCGGCAATAAGGAATTCCACTTTCAGAAACGAGGATGCAGCAGTTATCGCAGAAGTCTGTAGAATGTTCGCCTCATAACTATTCAGGTAATTTTACTCTTTGCAGGAGAACACCACCGATGCGGACGTATCTGGCCTGGTTACTGGCGGCGGTTGCGCTGCCCCTCACAGCATATGCGCAGGAAGCGACGATCAAAGAAGTCCATGATAAGCCTGCCGTTAAGGGCAGCATTATCGCCAATATGCTTCAGGAGCATGACAACCCGTTCACGCTCTACCCGTATGACACGAACTACGTGATTTATACCCAGACCAGCGATCTCAACAAAGAGGCGATAAGCTCTTATAACTGGTCTGATAATGCGCGTAAAGATGAGGTGAAGTTCCAGCTCAGCCTCGCGTTCCCGTTCTGGCGCGGTATTCTGGGGCCGAACTCGGTGCTCGGTGCCTCTTACACGCAGAAATCCTGGTGGCAGCTCTCTAACAGCGGCGAATCTTCACCGTTCCGTGAAACCAACTATGAGCCGCAGCTCTTCCTCGGCTTCGCAACGGATTATGAATTTGCTGGCTGGACGCTGCGTGACGTTGAGGTCGGTTTTAATCACGACTCTAACGGCCGGTCTGACCCTACTTCACGCAGCTGGAACCGTGCCTATACGCGCCTGATGGCGCAGAACGGCAACTGGATGGTGGAAGTGAAGCCATGGTACGTGGTCGGCAGCACGGATGATAACCCGGACATTACCAAATATATGGGCTACTACCAGCTCAAAGTCGGCTACCAGTTAGGCGACGCCGTGCTGAGCGCGAAAGGCCAGTACAACTGGAACACTGGCTACGGCGGTGCTGAAGTGGGCTTAAGCTATCCGGTGACGAAGCACGTGCGTCTCTATACCCAGGTGTATAGCGGCTATGGCGAGTCGCTGATCGACTACAACTTTAACCAGACTCGCGTTGGCGTAGGCGTAATGCTGAACGATATTCTCTAGGCTGCTCGAATGTTTTTGCGTTAAACGTTGAAGTTTCTCTCTCAGGCGCTGAAAATAGCGCCTGTTTTATTTTTCGCAAATGGGGTTAACGTGGCGCAGGCGGAAGTATTGAATCAGGAGTCGCTGGCTAAACAGGTTTTGCATGAAACCTTTGGCTACCAGCAGTTCCGCCCCGGCCAGGAAACCATCATTGAAACCGTGCTGGAAGGCCGGGACTGTCTGGTAGTAATGCCGACTGGCGGCGGTAAATCTCTCTGCTATCAGGTGCCCGCGCTGGTGCTGAACGGCCTGACGGTCGTGGTATCGCCTCTCATTTCCCTGATGAAAGACCAGGTGGACCAGCTGCTCGCCAACGGCGTGGCGGCGGCCTGTCTGAACTCGACGCAAACCCGCGAGCAGCAGCAAGAGGTCATGGCCGGGTGCCGCACCGGGCAGATTCGCCTGCTGTATATCGCGCCAGAGCGCCTGATGCTGGATAACTTCCTCGATCACCTGGCGCACTGGAACCCGGTCCTGCTGGCGGTCGATGAAGCGCACTGTATCTCCCAGTGGGGACACGATTTCCGCCCGGAATACGCCGCTCTCGGCCAGCTACGTCAGCGCTTCCCCGAGCTGCCGTTTATGGCGCTTACCGCCACGGCAGATGACACCACGCGTCTGGATATCGTTCGCCTGCTGGGGCTGAACGACCCGTATATTCAGGTCAGCAGCTTCGACCGCCCTAACATCCGCTATATGCTGATGGAAAAGTTCAAGCCGCTGGATCAGCTCCTGCGCTACGTGCAGGAGCAGCGCGGCAAGTCCGGCATCATCTACTGCAACAGCCGTGCTAAGGTGGAAGACACCGCCGCGCGTCTGCAAAACCGCGGCTTTAGCGCCGCTGCTTACCATGCCGGGTTAGAGAACCACATCCGCGCCGACGTGCAGGAGAAATTCCAGCGCGATGACCTGCAAATCGTCGTCGCGACGGTGGCATTTGGGATGGGCATCAACAAGCCGAACGTGCGCTTTGTGGTGCACTTCGACATCCCCCGCAATATCGAATCCTACTATCAGGAAACCGGCCGCGCCGGGCGTGACGGTCTGCCGGCGGAAGCGATGCTGTTTTACGATCCGGCCGATATGGCGTGGCTGCGCCGCTGTCTGGAAGAGAAGCCACAGGGGCAGCTCCAGGACATCGAGCGCCACAAGCTCAACGCGATGGGCGCCTTCGCTGAAGCGCAAACCTGCCGCCGTCTGGTGCTGCTCAACTACTTTGGTGAAGGGCGACAGGAGCCGTGCGGCAACTGCGATATCTGTCTCGATCCGCCGAAGCAGTACGATGGCCTGATGGACGCGCGCAAAGCGCTCTCGACCATTTACCGCGTGAATCAACGCTTCGGGATGGGCTACGTGGTAGAAGTGCTGCGCGGTGCCAATAACCAGCGTATCCGCGACATGGGCCACGACAAGCTGCCGGTTTACGGCATCGGTAAAGACCAGAGCCACGAACACTGGGTCAGCATTATTCGTCAGCTGATCCACCTAGGCTTTGCCACGCAGAACATTGCCCAGCACTCCGCCCTGCAGCTGACCGAAGCGGCGCGTCCGGTACTGCGCGGTGATGTTGAACTCAAGCTCGCCGTGCCGCGCGTGGTCGCCCTCAAGCCTCGCGTGATGCAGAAATCCTACGGCGGTAACTACGACCGCAAGCTGTTCGCCAAATTGCGCAAGCTGCGTAAGGCTATCGCCGACGAAGAAAACATCCCGCCTTACGTGGTGTTCAACGACGCGACGCTGATCGAGATGGCCGAGCAGATGCCGCTTAGCGCCAGTGAAATGCTCAGCGTCAACGGCGTCGGCACGCGCAAGCTGGAGCGCTTTGGTAAAGAGTTTATGGCGCTCATCCGTTCACACGTTGATGGTGATGATGAGGAGTAGTCAGCCGGGCGAAAAAGTGCCAGGATGATGACTCACTAAATTATTTCCCCGCGAGCTAATTATGTTAATGCTATTTCTCACCGTGGCGTTAGTGCACATCGTTGCGCTGATGAGCCCCGGCCCTGACTTTTTCTTCGTGTCGCAAACGGCCGTCAGCCGCTCCCGCAAAGAAGCGATGATGGGCGTGCTCGGTATCACCATGGGCGTTATGATCTGGGCGGCGGTCGCGCTGCTCGGTCTGAACCTGATCCTGGCGAAGATGGCCTGGCTGCATAACATCATTATGGTTGGCGGCGGGCTGTATCTGTGCTGGATGGGCTACCAGATGCTGCGCGGGGCGCTGAAGAAAGAAGAGCAAAAACCGCAAGAACCAAAAGTAGAGCTGGCAACGGGCGGACGCAGCTTTGTAAAAGGGCTGCTGACCAACCTGGCGAACCCGAAAGCGATTATCTATTTCGGCTCCGTGTTCTCGTTGTTTGTCGGCGATAGCGTTGGCGCGGGCGCACGCTGGGGCATCTTCCTGCTGATCGTCGTTGAAACCTTTGCCTGGTTTACCATTGTGGCCAGCCTGTTCGCCTTACCGGCGATGCGCCGCGGCTACCAGCGTATCGCGAAGTGGATCGACGGCTTCGCCGGCGCGCTGTTCGCCGGCTTCGGCATTCATCTCATCATTTCTCGCTAAGCATGACGCGCTGACGCGAGCAGCGCGCCAACCAGCATAAACAGCGAGCCAAAAACTTTATTCAGGGCCTTCATCTGCTTAGGCCCTTTAATCCACGCCGCAATTCGCTGCGCCAGCGTCGCGTAACCAATCATCACGATGATATCGACAATAATCGTGGTCGCACCCAGCACCACGTACTGCATCACCTGGGGCTGATGCGGCACGATAAACTGCGGAAACAAGGCGGCGAGGAAAACGATGCTCTTCGGGTTGGTCAGGTTAACGAACACCGCGCGCTTAAACAGATGGCCGCGGTTTTGCGTCTGAGCGAGCGTATTCAGGTTAATGGAGCCTGCCGCACGCCACTGTTGGATACCGAGCCAAATCAGATACGCTGCCCCGGCCCATTTCAGCACTTCAAAGGCCAGCACGGAGCGGGAGAACAGGGTCCCCAGACCAATCCCGACCAGCACAATATGAATGCCCAGCCCGGTCTGCAAACCGGCAATCGACGCCGCCGCACCGCGATAGCCGTGGTTGATGGAGGTGGTCATGGTGTTAATGGCGCCAGAGCCGGGTGAAAGGCTGAGGATTATGGATGTCAGCAGATAGGCGAACCACCACTCGAAGGTCATTTGAAACTCCCGAACCGTCTATTTTTATGCCACAATACGCTATTGTTGAGTCATTTTGTGACCAGTGACGAAAAAAAACGATATTCCCTGGATTACGTGAGTGGAAACCCAATGTTTCAGCAGAAAAAGGACTGGGAAACACGAGAAAACGCATTTGCTGCTTTCTCAATGGGGCCGCTGACCGATTTCTGGCGGCAGCGCGAGGAAGACGAGTTTACCGGCGTCGGGGGCATCCCGGTGCGCTTCGTTCGTTTCCGCAATGAAAAAAATGACCGGGTGATCGTGGTCTGCCCTGGGCGTATCGAAAGCTACGTTAAATATGCCGAACTGGCCTACGATCTGGTCCATATGGGTTTTGATGTGCTGATCATCGACCACCGTGGGCAGGGGCTGTCCGGGCGTATGCTGCCCGACACGCACCGTGGGCACGTGGATCGCTTCAGCGATTACGTCGACGATTTTGCCGCATTCTGGCAGCAGGAATTGCAGCCCGGCCCCTGGCGCAAGCGGTATATCCTTGCGCACTCCATGGGCGGTGCCATTTCGACGCTGTTTTTGCAGCGGTATGAGCACCAGTGCGACGCCATTGCGCTTACCGCGCCGATGTACGGTATCGTTATTCGCTTCCCTGACTGGATGGTGCGCCATCTACTCGACTGGGCTGAGGGCCATCAGCGCATTCGTGAAGGCTATGCCATCGGAACCGGACGCTGGCGCGCATTGCCGTTCGCCATCAACGTCTTGACCCACAGTCGGCAGCGCTATCGCCGCAACCTGCGCTTTTATGCCGATGAACCGCGCTTGCGCGTCGGCGGCCCGACCTGGCACTGGGTGCGGGAGGGTATTCTGGCTGGTGAGCAGGTGCTGGCGGGCGTAGGCGATGATGACACGCCGACGCTTCTGATTCAGGCGGAAGAAGAGCGTGTGGTGGATAACCGCATGCATGACCGCTATTGTGAACTGCGCGCTGCGGCGGGACACCCCTGCGAAGGGGGTAAACCGCTGGTCATCAACGGCGCGTTCCATGAGATCCTTTTTGAAAAGGACGCTATGCGCTCAGTCGCGCTTAACGCCATTGTTGAATTTTTCAACAGGCATAATTGATTATTGTTTTCCACCAGAGGTTGAAATCCCTATGTACCAGGTTGTTGCATCTGATTTAGATGGCACACTGCTTTCCCCCGACCACACCCTGTCGCCTTACGCGAAAGAGACCTTAAAGCTTCTGACCGCCTGTGGCGTGAACTTTGTGTTTGCCACCGGCCGCCACCACGTGGACGTGGGGCAGATCCGCGATAACCTTGAGATCAAGTCGTACATGATCACCTCCAACGGTGCGCGCGTGCATGATACCGACGGCAACCTGATCTTTACGCACAACCTGGATCGCGATATTGCAGCCGATCTGTTCGGCGTGGTGCATAACAACCCGGCTATCGTCACTAACGTTTACCGCGACGACGAATGGTTCATGAATCGCCACCGCCCGGATGAAATGCGTTTCTTCAGGGAAGCGGTATTCAACTACTCCCTTTATGAGCCGGGTTTGCTGGATCCAGAGGGGATCAGCAAGGTGTTCTTCACCTGCGACAGCCACGAAGAGCTGCTGCCGCTGGAACAGGCGATCAACGCCCGCTGGGGCGATCGTGTCAACGTGAGCTTCTCCACCGTGACCTGTCTGGAAGTAATGGCCGGGGGCGTCTCTAAAGGCCACGCGCTCGAAGCCGTCGCGAAACGACTGGGCTTTGAGCTGAAGGACTGTATCGCCTTCGGCGACGGCATGAACGACGCCGAGATGCTTTCGATGGCAGGCAAGGGCTGCATTATGGAAAACGCACACCAGCGTCTGAAAGATTTGCACCCGGAGCTGGAAGTGATCGGCACCAACGCAGACAACGCGGTACCGAAGTATCTGCGCAAGCTGTTCCTTGAATAATCTTCATTCGGTTGTTTATTGCTCAGTTGTCAACTAAAGAGTTCGCTACAATGCCTCTCCTTCTTTCTGAGAGACAAGCATTGTGGCGCTACTCATTATCACCACTATCCTGTGGGCCTTCTCCTTTAGCCTGATTGGCGAATACCTTGCCGGTTCGGTCGACAGCTACTTCTCGGTGCTGATGCGCGTGGGGCTGGCGGCGCTGGTGTTCCTGCCATTCCTGCGCACGCGCGGGCAATCGCTGAAAACCATTCTGCTCTACATGCTGGTGGGCGCGATGCAGCTCGGCATCATGTATCTGTTTAGCTTCCGGGCTTACGTCTACTTGTCCGTCTCTGAATTCCTGCTCTTTACCGTGCTGACGCCGCTCTATATCACGCTGATTTACGACCTGCTCAGCAGACGCCGTCTGCGCTGGGGATACCTGCTGAGCGCCGCGCTGGCGGTGGTCGGGGCGGCGATAATTCGCTATGACAAAGTAAGCGATCACTTCTGGACCGGGCTGATGTTCGTCCAGCTCGCCAATATCAGCTTTGCTATCGGCATGGTAGGCTACAAACGCCTGATGGAAACCCGCCCTATGCCGCAGCACAACGCGTTTGCGTGGTTCTATATGGGTGCGGCGATTGTCGCAGTGGCGGCGTGGTTTCTGCTCGGTAACCCGCAAAAGCTGCCGACCACCAACGTGCAATGGGGCGTTCTGGTCTGGCTGGGCGTGGTGGCGTCAGGGTTGGGGTACTTCATGTGGAACTACGGCGCTACGCAGGTCGACGCCGGGACGCTGGGGATCATGAACAACGTGCATGTGCCAGCGGGGCTGCTGGTGAACCTCGCCATCTGGCAGGAACAGCCGCACTGGCCGAGCTTCCTTATTGGGGGAGCGGTGATCCTGGCTTCGCTGTGGGTCCATCGCCGCTGGGTCGCTCCGCGCTCCGCACAAACGGAAGGTGGTCGCACGCGTGGTTCCGCGCTGAGCGAATAAACGCTTCCGTAACGGGCTGACGCTGCTCTCCGTCGCGCACGGCGGCGTACAGCCGGCTCCACAGTCCTTCTCCCAGGGTTTTGGTGACCACCAGACCCTGGCGTTCAAAACTCTCCACCACCCAGTGCGGCAGCGCCGCAATCCCCATGCTGGCCGCCACCATCTGAATCAACAGCAGGGTGTTATCCACGCTTTTCAGCTGCGGGCTAATGCCTGCTGGCTGCAGGAAGTGGCGCCAGATATCCAGACGACTGCGCTGGACCGGATAAATTAGCAGCGTTTCCGTCGCCAGGTCTTCCGGCGTGATGCGCGTTTTGGCCGCCAGCGGATGGTCCGGCGCCAGTACCAGGCGCACTTCATAATCGAACATCGGTGAATAATGCAGGCCGCTGCGCGGCAGGATGTCGGACGTCATCACCAGATCCAGTTCGCCCTGCTGGAGCGAAGGCTGCGGGTCGAACGTCACGCCGGATTTAAAGTCCATCTCCACCTGCGGCCACTTCTGGCGAAAGTTTTCAAGCGCGGGGGTCAGCCACTGAATACAGCTGTGGCACTCAATGGCGATGCGCAGTTTGGTCTGCTGCGGCTCGTTACACGCCTGCAGCGCGCTGGCGATCTGCGGCAGCACCTGATTCGCCAGCTGAAGAAGAATTTCACCCTGCGGCGTAAAGCGCAGGGGCTGGCTCTTACGCACAAAAAGACGAAATCCGAGGCGTTGTTCCAGATCGCTGAACTGGTGAGAAAGGGCGGACTGGGTCTGGTGCAGCGTGGCCGCAGCCGCCGCGAGCGAACCGCAGTTCCGCAACGCTTGTAGCGTTTTCAGGTGTTTAATCTCGATCATGAAAGTCCTTCACTCCGCCATGAACATTTTGCGCTTGAGGAATATACAGTACCTGCCAATTATAGAAGTGTAAACATCTGGACGTCTAAATAACGAATTTCACAAGGGGCACACCATGACAATCCGCAATCACACTCTCGGTTTCCCTCGCGTTGGCCTGCGTCGCGAGCTGAAAAAAGCGCAAGAAAGCTACTGGGCGGGCAACGCCTCCCGTGAAGAACTACTGGCGGTGGGGCGGGAGCTGCGCGCCCGCCACTGGGATCAGCAAAAACAGGCGGGCATTGACCTGCTGCCGGTGGGCGACTTCGCCTGGTACGACCATGTTCTGACGACCAGCCTGCTGCTTGGCAACGTACCGGCTCGTCATCAGAACAAAGATGGATCGGTGGATATTGATACCCTGTTTCGCATCGGCCGTGGCCGCGCACCAACGGGTGAGCCAGCGGCAGCGGCGGAAATGACCAAGTGGTTTAATACCAACTATCACTATATGGTGCCGGAGTTCGTCAAAGGCCAGCAGTTTAAGCTGACCTGGACGCAGCTTCTGGAGGAGGTGGATGAAGCGCTGGCGCTGGGACACCAGGTGAAGCCCGTATTGCTGGGGCCGGTAACCTACCTGTGGCTGGGTAAAGTGAAGGGCGAGCAGTTTGACCGCCTCAGCCTGCTGAACGATATTCTTCCGGTCTATAAGCAGGTGCTGATTGAGCTGGGCAAGCGCGGTATCCAGTGGGTGCAAATCGACGAGCCTGCGCTGGTGCTGGAGCTTCCCCAGGTTTGGCTCGATGCCTTCAAACCGGCGTATGACGCGCTCGCCGGACAGGTAAAACTCCTGCTCACGACCTATTTCGAAGGCGTGACGCCGAACCTGAAGACCATTACCGCGCTGCCGGTTCAGGGCCTTCACGTTGACCTGGTTCACGGTAAGGACGATGTGGTGGAACTGCACAAGCGCCTGCCCGCAGACTGGCTGCTCTCCGCCGGTCTGGTCAACGGCCGTAACGTCTGGCGCGCCGATCTGACCGAAAAATACGCACAGATTAAAGACATCGTCGGCAAACGTGAGCTGTGGGTTGCATCCTCTTGCTCGCTGCTGCACAGCCCAATCGATCTCAGCGTGGAGACCCGCCTCGACCCTGAAGTGAAAAGCTGGTTTGCCTTCGCCCTGCAAAAATGCGAAGAGCTAACACTGCTGCGCGACGCGCTGAACAGCGGCGACACGGCGGCGATCACCGACTGGAGCGCTCCGATCCAGGCGCGTCGTCACTCGTCCCGCGTGCACAACCCGGCGGTGGAAAAACGTCTGGCGGCCATCACCGCCCAGGATAGCCAGCGCCAGAGCCCGTATGAGGTACGTGCCGAAGCCCAGCGCGCCCGCTTCAACCTTCCCGCGTGGCCGACCACGACGATCGGCTCCTTCCCACAGACTACGGAGATCCGCGGCCTGCGTCTGGACTTCAAAAAGGGCAATCTGGATGCGAACCACTACCGCACCGGCATCGCGGAACACATCAAGCAGGCGATTATCGAGCAGGAGCGCCTGGGGCTGGACGTGCTGGTGCACGGCGAAGCCGAGCGTAACGATATGGTGGAATACTTCGGTGAACACCTGGACGGCTTCGTCTTTACCCAAAACGGCTGGGTGCAGAGCTACGGCTCCCGCTGCGTGAAGCCGCCGGTGGTCATCGGTGACGTCAGCCGTCCGGAACCGATCACGGTTGAGTGGGCGAAATACGCGCAGTCCCTGACCGACAAGCCGGTAAAAGGCATGCTCACCGGCCCGGTTACCATTCTCTGCTGGTCGTTCCCGCGTGAAGACGTGACCCGCGAGACCATTGCCAAACAGATTGCGCTGGCGCTGCGTGATGAAGTGGCGGATCTGGAAGCGGCGGGGATTGGCATCATCCAGATTGACGAGCCGGCGCTGCGCGAGGGTTTACCGCTGCGCCGCAGCGACTGGGATGCTTACCTGCAGTGGGGCGTGGAAGCGTTCCGCATCAACGCTGCGGTGGCTAAGGACGATACCCAGATCCACACCCACATGTGTTACTGCGAATTTAACGACATCATGGATTCGATTGCCGCGCTGGATGCTGACGTGATCACCATCGAGACCTCGCGTTCAGACATGGAGCTGCTGGAGTCGTTTGAAGAGTTCGACTATCCGAATGAAATCGGGCCGGGCGTGTACGACATTCATTCTCCGAACGTCCCGAGCGTGGAGTGGATTGAAGCCCTGCTGAAAAAAGCGGCCCAGCGCATCCCAGCAGAGCGCCTGTGGGTGAACCCGGACTGCGGACTGAAAACTCGCGGCTGGCCAGAGACGCGCGCGGCGCTCGCCAACATGGTGAAGGCGGCGCAGAATTTGCGTCAGGCTTAGGTGCTGGATTGCCCGGTAAGGCGTAGCCGCCACCGGGCTTTTTTGTTATTACGCCTTCTTACCGCCGTACTGGCTAAACCACGCCAGCATCCGCTGCCAGCCATCTTTAGCCGATTCAGCGTGATAGCTCGGACGATAATCCGCGTTAAACGCATGCCCGGCATCCGGATACACCACGATCTCCGCCTTCGCATTGGCCGCACGGAGCGCATGGCGCATGGTCTCTACCGAATCCAGCGAAATACCGGTGTCCTGTCCACCGTAAAGCCCTAACACGGGGGCATTTAACTCGGTGGCGATATCCACGGGATGTTTCGGTGAATTCAGCGTTTTTTCACCCACCAGTTTGCCGTACCAGGCGACAGCGGCTTTGAGCTGCGGGTTATGCGCGGCATACAGCCAGCTAATGCGTCCGCCCCAGCAGAAACCGGTGACCAGCAGACGATGCGGATCGCCGCCGTTGCGCGCCGCCCAGCTGGCGACGTGATCGAGATCGGCCAGCACCTGCGCGTCCGGGACTTTGCTGACCAGGTTGCTGAGCAATGTTGGAATATCGCTGTAGTCGTTCGGATCGCCCTGACGGAAGTAGAGCTCTGGCGCAACGGCCAGATACCCTTCCAGCGCCAGCCGGCGGCAGAGGTCGCGAATGTGTTCGTGAACACCAAATATCTCCTGAATCACAATCACGATGGGCAGCGGGCCGTCTGCCGATTTTGGCCGTGCGTGATAAGCAGGCATATTCTCCCCCTGCGAGGGAATGGAGGTCTCACCCGCGGTAATTGCCGCTTCTGGCGTCGACACGATGGTTGAAGCATGTGGGGCCGCAGCAGGTGCAAAACCGGTTTTTTCAGTCATGGCATTCTCCGTACCAATGAGTTAGCGCAAAGGTAAATATAGACACCAGGTTAACAACTCACAGTGCCTTAAACGGTCTATCTTTTGTGCAGCACCTGGCGATATAACTTGCTAATGTGATGTAAATCACTTTTTTATGGAAATTCAATGTAATCATTTTCATTCATGGTGATGTTCGTCACGAAAATATGCTTACTGCTTCTGTAAAGTACCGTTTTACTTCTTCTGACTAACCGACCCACAGAGGAGTCACCTATGTCTAAGTCTGATGTTTTTCATCTCGGCCTCACTAAAAACGATTTACAAGGGGCTACGCTCGCTATCGTCCCTGGCGATCCGGAGCGTGTGGAAAAGATCGCCGCGCTGATGGATAAGCCGGTCAAGCTGGCTGCCCATCGTGAATTCACCACCTGGCGCGCAGAGCTGGATGGCAAAGCGGTGATTGTGTGCTCTACCGGTATCGGTGGCCCGTCTACCTCGATTGCGGTTGAAGAGCTGGCGCAACTGGGCATTCGTACTTTCCTGCGTATCGGTACCACCGGCGCTATTCAGCCGCACATCAACGTCGGCGACGTGCTGGTGACGACCGCGTCCGTGCGTCTGGACGGCGCGAGCCTGCACTTTGCGCCGATGGAATTCCCGGCAGTGGCTGATTTCGAGTGCACCACCGCGCTGGTTGAAGCGGCGAAATCCGTGGGCGCAACCACTCACGTGGGCGTAACCGCCTCTTCCGATACCTTCTACCCGGGCCAGGAGCGTTACGACACCTTCTCTGGCCGCGTTGTAAGCCGCTTCAAAGGCTCAATGGAAGAGTGGCAGTCTATGGGCGTGATGAACTACGAAATGGAATCCGCAACGCTGCTGACCATGTGCGCAAGCCAGGGTCTGCGTGCCGGTATGGTGGCGGGCGTTATCGTCAACCGTACCCAGCAGGAGATCCCGAACGCCGAAACCATGAAGCAGACCGAAAGTCATGCGGTGAAAATCGTGGTTGAAGCGGCTCGCCGCCTGATCTAGTCCTCCTCTCTGAGATAAAAGGCCGACGCGTTCGGCCTTTATTTTTTGCGTAGCGCCTCGCAGGAAAACCCTTTCAAACTGGACGTTTATACAGCACAATCTTATTTTGTGCGGGTAATACGTTGATGCAGGGGGCATTGTGGATATCTCAATCCTGATTTATGCGGTGATTGCGCTGGCGGGCGTAGGGATAGGCTGGCTGATTTCCAGTTACCAGCACGCGCAGCAGAAAGCCGAGCAGCTGGCTGAGCGGGAAGAGATCGTCGCCGAGCTTAGCGCGGCAAAACAACAGGTTGCGCTGAGCGACCACTGGCGCGACGAGTGCGAGCTGCTCAATAACGAACTGCGTAACCTGCGTGATATCAACACCTCGCTGGAGGCCGATCTCCGCGAAGTGACTACCCGCCTTGAGTCCACTCAGTTGCACGCCGAAGACAAAATCCGCCAGATGATCAACAGTGAGCAGCGCCTCAGCGAGCAGTTTGAGAACCTCGCTAACCGCATTTTCGAGCACAGCAACCGCCGCGTTGACGAACAGAATCGCCAGAGCCTGAACAGCCTCCTGACGCCGCTGCGCGAACAGCTGGACGGCTTTCGCCGTCAGGTGCAGGACAGCTTTGGTCAGGAAGCCCGCGAGCGCCACACGCTGGCCCATGAGATTCGCAATCTTCAGCAGCTGAATGCGCAGATGGCACAGGAGGCGGTCAACCTGACGCGGGCGCTGAAAGGCGATAACAAAACTCAGGGTAACTGGGGGGAAGTGGTACTTACCCGCGTGCTGGAAGCCTCCGGCCTGCGGGAAGGATATGAATACGAAACGCAGGTAAGTATCGAAAACGACGCCCGCTCGCGCATGCAGCCGGATGTGATTGTGCGGCTGCCACAGGGCAAAGATGTGGTCATTGACGCCAAAATGACGCTGGTGGCTTATGAGCGTTACTTCAATGCCGAAGATGACTACACGCGCGAATCGGCGCTGCAGGAGCACATTGCTTCCGTGCGTAACCATATTCGCCTGCTGGGCAGAAAGGATTATCAGCAGCTGCCGGGGCTGCGCTCGCTGGACTACGTGCTGATGTTTATCCCGGTCGAACCCGCGTTTTTGCTGGCGCTCGACAGACAGCCTGAGCTTATCACTGAAGCGCTGAAAAATAACATTATGCTGGTCAGCCCCACCACGCTGTTAGTGGCCTTGCGGACCATTGCCAACCTGTGGCGCTATGAGCACCAGAGCCGCAATGCCCAGCAGATTGCCGATCGCGCCAGCAAGCTGTACGACAAAATGCGTCTGTTCGTGGACGATATGTCTTCCGTCGGACAAAGCCTGGACCGTGCGCAGGATAACTACCGCCAGGCGATGAAAAAGCTCTCCTCGGGGCGTGGCAACCTGCTTGCGCAGGCTGAAGCATTCCGCAGCCTGGGGGTGGAGGTTAAACGCGAGATTAATCCGGAATTGGTCGAACAGGCGACAGCGCAGGACGAAGAGTTCCGTCTGCGTGAGGGCAGGGATGAACAAAATACCCTCAGCCAGGACAACGATTTAGCGGCGGGTTTATCGCCAGATGAACAGCCAGCGCGTTTCTTTCGCGGTGGTTGAATCGTAGGGCAATTGCGCCCAATCTGTTACACTTCACGAACATTTGACTGATTAGCAGGCTCTGAGATGGTTGACGATTCACAAGACACGACGCACTTTGGCTTTCAGACTGTAGCCAAAGCGCAGAAAGCTGACATGGTGGCCCACGTATTTCATTCCGTGGCGGCGAAGTACGATGTGATGAATGACTTGATGTCGTTCGGCATTCATCGCTTGTGGAAGCGCTTCACCATCGACTGCAGCGGTGTGCGTCGTGGACAAACGGTTCTCGATCTGGCTGGCGGTACGGGCGATCTGACGGCGAAATTCTCCCGTCTGGTGGGCGAAACCGGTCGCGTTGTACTGGCTGATATTAATGACTCCATGCTTAAAATGGGACGCGAAAAGCTGCGTAACATCGGCGTGGTGGGTAACGTGGAGTACGTGCAGGCCAACGCCGAAGCGCTGCCGTTCCCGGACAATACCTTTGACTGCATCACTATTTCCTTCGGTCTGCGTAACGTCACCGATAAAGAAAAAGCGCTGCGCTCCATGTACCGTGTGCTGAAGCCGGGTGGACGCCTGCTGGTGCTCGAGTTCTCTAAACCGATTATCGACCCGCTGAGCAAAGCCTACGACGCCTATTCCTTCCACGTGCTGCCGCGTATTGGCGAGCTGGTGGCAAACGACGCGGAAAGCTATCGCTATCTGGCGGAATCAATTCGAATGCACCCGGATCAGGACACCTTAAAAGCCATGATGCAGGATGCGGAATTTGAGAACGTTGAATACTTCAACATGACGGCGGGTGTCGTCGCGCTGCATCGCGGTTACAAATTCTGAGTGGAGGTGTCCCGTGCCCTTTAAACCCTTAGTCACCGCAGGCATCGAGAATGTGCTGAATGCCTTCCTGTATCGCGCTCCGGCGCTGAAAGCCGCACGTCAGCGGCTAAACGGGAAGGTACTGCGCATTGTATTAAAAGAGTTCTCGACGCCGCTCGTGCTGGTCTTCAGCGAACGCCAGCTTGACGTTCTTGGTGAGTGGGAAGGCGAGGCTGATTGCTCGGTCATTACCCATATGAGCGTGCTGCCAAAATTGCGCGATCGCCAGCAATTAACGGCGCTTATCCGCAGCGGTGAGCTGGAAGTAGAAGGTGACATCCAGGTCGTGCAGAACTTTGTTGCGCTCAGCGATCTGGCTGAATTCGACCCGGCAGAGCTGCTGGCGCCTTTTATTGGTGACATCGCCGCTGAAGGGATCGGGAAAGTTATTCATGGCGGCACGGCGTTCCTGCGCAAAAATCTGCAACGTCAACAGCGCTATGCCGCGGAAGTACTGACGGAAGAGTGGCGCATGGCCCCCGGACCGCTGGAAGTGGCGTGGTTTGCGGAAGAGACCGCTGCTGTTGAACGCGCGGTTAATGCGTTAACCAAACGGCTGGAAAAACTGGAGGGCAAATGACGCCTGGTGAAATTCGGCGCCTCTATTTTATCATCCACACCTTTTTGAGTTACGGGCTCGACGAGCTTATCCCCAAAATGCGTATCACGCTGCCGCTCAGAATCTGGCGGCGGACGCTGTTCTGGATGCCAAATCGCCATAAAGGTCAGCCGCTGGGTGAACGCCTGCGTCTGGCGCTGCAGGAGCTCGGCCCGGTATGGATTAAGTTCGGGCAGATGCTCTCAACCCGCCGCGATCTCTTCCCGCCGCACATTGCCGATGAACTGGCGATGCTTCAGGACCGTGTCGCCCCGTTTGATGGGGTGAGAGCGAAGAAACAGATCGAAGAGGCGATGGGAAATCTTCCCGTTGAAGCCTGGTTTGACGATTTCGAAATAGAACCGCTGGCGTCGGCTTCTATCGCTCAGGTGCACACTGCGCGTCTGAAAGAGAACGGTAAAGAGGTGGTGATCAAGGTGATCCGCCCGGATATCCTGCCGATCATCAAAGCCGACATGAAGCTGATTTATCGTCTGGCGCGTTGGGTACCGCGTTTGTTACCTGATGGTCGCCGACTGCGCCCGATGGAAGTGGTGCGGGAGTATGAAAAAACGCTGATTGATGAGCTTAATCTGCTGCGCGAATCGGCAAACGCTATTCAGCTGCGTCGGAACTTTGAAAACAGCCCGATGCTCTATGTGCCTGAAGTCTATTCTGACTACTGCAGCCAGAACATGATGGTCATGGAGCGCATCTACGGTATTCCGGTTTCGGACGTGGTGGCCCTGGAGAAGCAGGGAACGAACATGAAGCTGCTGGCCGAACGTGGCGTTCAGGTCTTCTTTACCCAGGTCTTCCGCGACAGCTTTTTCCACGCGGACATGCACCCGGGTAATATCTTCGTGAGCTACGAGCATCCTGAGGATCCGAAGTACATCGGTATCGACTGTGGGATTGTGGGCTCGCTTAACAAAGAAGATAAACGTTATCTGGCTGAAAACTTCATCGCGTTCTTCAACCGCGACTACCGTAAAGTGGCTGAGCTGCACGTTGATTCCGGCTGGGTTCCGCCCGACACCAACGTCGAAGAGTTCGAGTTTGCGATCCGGACCGTTTGCGAACCAATTTTTGAAAAACCGCTGGCAGAAATCTCCTTTGGCCACGTATTGTTAAACCTGTTCAATACGGCTCGCCGCTTTAATATGGAAGTTCAGCCGCAGTTAGTTTTACTTCAGAAAACATTACTTTACGTTGAAGGTGTAGGTCGACAACTCTATCCTCAGTTAGACTTGTGGAAGACGGCTAAACCTTTCCTGGAATCCTGGATTAAGGATCAGGTTGGCCTTCCGGCGCTGGTTCGGTCTCTTAAAGAGAAAGGCCCGTTCTGGATAGAAAAAATGCCTGAAATTCCTGAGCTGGTTTACGACAGTTTGCGTCAGAGCAAGAATCTTCAGCACAGCATGGATAAAATCGCCCGCGAGCTTCAGTCCAGCCGTGTGCGCCAGGGACAGTCACGCTATCTTTTTGGGATTGGCGCAACGCTGCTGCTGAGCGGTACGCTGCTGCTGATCAACCGTCCTGACTGGCAGATGATGCCCGCCTGGTTGATGGCTGGCGGGGTTGTTGTCTGGCTTGCAGGATGGAGAAAAACGCGCTGAGTTTGCGTCGCCATCGACGGGTCGCATACGTATAATGCGATCTGACCAATTAATCATCTATCCCTGAGGAATATGTATGGGTGGTATCAGTATCTGGCAATTAGTCATTATTGCCGTCATCGTCGTGCTGCTGTTTGGCACCAAAAAGCTCGGTTCTATTGGTTCCGATCTGGGCGCGTCTATCAAAGGCTTCAAGAAAGCGATGAGCGATGATGAGAGCAAGCAGGATAAAACCAGCCAGGACGCTGACTTTACTGCTAAATCCATCTCCGACAAGCAAGAAGATGCCAAAAAGGAAGACGCTAAACGCCACGATAAAGAGCAGGTGTAAGTCGTGTTCGACATTGGTTTTAGTGAGCTGCTGCTGGTCTTTGTGATTGGTCTGATCGTGCTGGGACCGCAGCGTCTGCCGGTTGCGGTAAAAACCGTCGTGGGCTGGGTTCGTGCGCTAAGATCGCTGGCCTCGACCGTTCAAAATGAGCTGGCGCAGGAACTTAAGCTGCAGGAGTTTCAGGAAAGCCTGAAAAAGGTCGAGAAGGCGAGCATGGATAACCTGACGCCGGAACTGAAAGCCTCAATGGATGAACTGCGCGAAGCGGCGGAATCCATGAAGCGCTCTTACAGCGTTAACGATCCTGAAAAAGCGAGCGATGAAGCGAACACTATTCATAACCCGGTGGTGAAGGACAGCGAAGCGCAGCGTGAGGGCGTGACGCCAGCGAGTGCGGAGCACCAGGCCGCAGCGCCTGAGCAAACGCCGCAGGAAACTGAACTGAAAAAACAGGCACAGCCGGAAGAGCCGATGGTAAAAACGGCTGAAGCTAAACCCGCCGCGCCCGTTTCCGAATCATCCCCCTCGTCGAGTGATAAAGCGTAACCATGGCAGTAGATGATACTCAACCGCTTATTACGCACCTTATTGAGCTGCGTAAGCGCCTGTTAAACTGCATTATTGCGGTATTCCTCATATTCCTTTGCCTGGTCTATTTCGCCAACGATATCTATCAGGTGGTCTCTGCGCCGCTGATCAAGCAGATGCCGCTGGGGGCAACGATGATTGCAACAGACGTTGCTTCTCCGTTCTTTACCCCGATTAAGCTGACCTTCTGGGTTTCATTGATTGCCTCTGCTCCGGTCATCCTTTATCAGGTATGGGCGTTTGTTGCGCCGGCACTGTATAAGCACGAACGCAAGCTGGTCATCCCGCTACTGGTATCCAGTTCGCTGCTGTTCTATATCGGCATGGCGTTTGCCTACTTCGTTGTCTTCCCGCTGGCCTTCGGCTTCCTGACGCACACCGCGCCGGAAGGTGTCCAGGTGTCGACGGATATCGCCAGCTACCTCAGCTTTGTGATGGCGCTGTTTATGGCGTTCGGCGTGGCATTTGAAGTGCCGGTGGCCATTGTGCTGCTTTGTTGGGTTGGGGTAACCACCCCTGATGACCTGCGTAAGAAGCGTCCGTATATCCTGGTGGGCGCCTTCGTAGTCGGCATGCTGCTGACGCCGCCGGACGTCTTCTCGCAAACGCTGCTGGCAATACCGATGTACTGCTTGTTTGAGGTTGGCGTCTTCTTCTCGCGTTTTTACGTGGGTAAAGGACGCCGGTCGGACGATGAAGACGACGCGTCCGAAAAGACCACTGAAGAGTAAAACCAGCCGCCCGTCAGGGCGGTTGTTCTATGGGGATTCGCATGTTTGATATCGGACTCAACCTGACCAGTTCGCAGTTTGCGAAAGATCGTGACGAGGTGGTTGCACGGGCTTTTGACGCCGGCGTCAAAGGACTCCTGCTGACCGGGACCAACCTGCATGAGAGTGAGCAGGCGCAGCGGCTGGCGCAACGTTATCAACGCTGCTGGTCAACCGCAGGCGTTCACCCTCATGACAGCAGCCAGTGGACTGAGGAGGGCGCAGAAACACTGCGCGCGCTGGCGAAAACAGCAGAGGTGGTGGCTATTGGCGAGTGCGGGCTCGATTTCAACCGCAACTTCTCGACGCCTGACGAACAGGAAAAGGCATTCACTGCCCAGCTTGCGCTGGCTGCAGAGCTTGAGATGCCCGTCTTTATGCACTGTCGCGATGCGCATGAACGTTTTCTCGCACTGCTCGACCCGTGGCTGGATAAACTGCCGGGCGCAGTGCTGCACTGCTTCACCGGTTCACGGCAGGAAGCGCTGGATTGCCTGAAGCGAGGGCTTTATCTGGGCATTACCGGTTGGGTTTGCGATGAGCGTCGCGGGCTTGAGCTTCGCGAGCTGCTGCCGGCGATCCCGGCAGAACGCTTGCTTCTTGAAACCGATGCGCCATATCTGCTGCCGCGAGATATGAAGCCCAAACCGGCATCGCGGCGAAATGAGCCCGCCTGGCTGGGGCACATTGTTGAGCGCGTAGCGCACTGGCGCGGAGAGGATCCGCACTGGCTTTCCGCGCAGACGGATGACAACGTGCGTCGCCTGTTCGGGATAAACGTTTAGACTTTGCGGAAGTCGGTGTTTTTCACGCTCTGCAGCACCTGCTTGTTCAGCAGATTGAGCAACAGCATTGAGCGTGCTTCACCGTCCGGCTCGGCGAAAATCGCCTGCAGGCCTTCGAATGCGCCTTCCGTAATGACGACGCTATCGCCCGCGTAAGGGGTTTCCGGATCGGTGATCCCTTCAGGCTGTTGATAAACAGACAGCTGATGAATGACGGTCGACGGAACCGTGGCCGGGTGGGCACCAAAACGAACGAAGTGGCTGACGCCGCGCGTTGCGCTGATGGTGGTGGTGTGGATCACCTCAGGGTCGAACTCCACGAACAGATAGTTCGGGAATAGAGGCTCACTGACGGTTGTGCGCTTCCCGCGCTGCATTTTTTCAAGCGTGATCACGGGTGTCAGACAATTTACTGACTGACGTTCAAGATGTTCCTGCGCGCGCTGAAGTTGCCCGCGTTTGCAATACAGTAAATACCAGGCCTGCATAATCACTCTTTCCCTTAGTTCGGGGCGCAAGCATATCAAAACCCTGGAGGGATCGCTAAGTTGATTATAATGGGGGAAATTCGAACACAACGGATAAGTTCACGCGAATTTAACAAAATTACAGCATCGAGAAGGCTTACGCCGTATAATGAAGCGCTTACAGAGAGGCCATGACTAACTGCATGAAATACCACGATCTCCGCGACTTCCTGACGCTGCTGGAACAGCAGGGTGAATTGAAACGCATTACGCTTCCTGTTGATCCTTATCTGGAAATGACAGAAATTGCTGACCGGACTCTGCGTGCCGGTGGCCCCGCATTACTGTTTGAAAATCCCAAAGGTTACTCCATGCCGGTGCTGTGCAACCTGTTCGGCACTCCGCGTCGTGTCGCCCTGGGGATGGGGCAGGAAGACGTTACCGCGCTGCGTGAAGTGGGTAAACTGCTGGCATTTCTGAAAGAGCCAGAGCCGCCGAAAGGCTTCCGCGATCTGTTCGACAAGCTGCCGCAGTTTAAGCAGGTGCTGAACATGCCCACCAAACGACTGCGCGGCGCGCCGTGCCAGCAGAAAGTGCTGGAAGGTGAGGCGGTGGATCTCACCAAAATTCCGATTATGCAGTGCTGGCCTGAAGATGCTGCGCCGCTGATTACCTGGGGCCTCACCGTGACGCGCGGGCCGCATAAAGAGCGGCAAAACCTCGGTATTTATCGCCAGCAGCTGATTGGCAAAAATAAGCTCATCATGCGCTGGCTGTCGCATCGCGGCGGCGCGCTGGATTTCCAGGAGTGGTGTGCTGCGCATCCGGGTGAACGTTTCCCGGTGTCTGTCGCCTTAGGCGCCGATCCGGCCACCATTCTGGGGGCGGTCACGCCCGTCCCGGATACGCTCTCTGAATATGCCTTTGCCGGCCTGCTGCGCGGGACCAAAACCGAGGTCGTGAAGTGTATCTCTAACGATCTCGAAGTACCGGCCAGTGCAGAAATTGTGCTGGAAGGTTACATTGAGCAGGGTGAAATGGCGCCAGAAGGCCCTTACGGCGACCATACCGGCTATTACAACGAAGTGGATAACTTCCCGGTGTTTACCGTCACGCACATTACCCAGCGTGAAGATGCGATTTATCACTCCACCTATACTGGCCGTCCACCGGATGAACCGGCGGTGCTGGGCGTGGCGCTGAACGAAGTATTTGTGCCGATCCTGCAAAAGCAGTTCCCGGAAATCGTTGATTTTTATCTGCCGCCTGAAGGATGCTCGTATCGCATGGCGGTGGTCACGATGAAGAAACAGTACCCAGGTCATGCTAAACGCGTGATGATGGGCGTATGGTCTTTCCTGCGCCAGTTTATGTATACCAAATTTGTTATTGTCTGCGATGATGACGTTAACGCCCGCGACTGGAATGACGTCATCTGGGCAATCACCACGCGAATGGATCCTGCGCGTGATACGGTGTTAGTCGAAAACACGCCGATAGATTATCTGGATTTTGCCTCGCCGGTTTCCGGTCTTGGCTCAAAGATGGGACTGGATGCCACAAATAAATGGCCTGGCGAAACCGACCGTGAATGGGGTCGCCCGATCAAAAAAGATCCTGCCGTGACCGCGCGAATTGACGCGATCTGGGACGAACTGGCCATAATGAATAACGGTAAACCCTGAGCTGACCGTTAAGCCCTATAGACTTCCCGACAGAGAGAGCGAATGACAACCTTAAGCTGTAAAGTGACGTCGGTAGATGCTATTACCGACACCGTATATCGCGTCCGCCTGGTTCCTGAAGCGGCATTCTCATTCCGTGCTGGCCAGTACCTGATGGTCGTGATGGATGAGCGTGATAAGCGTCCTTTCTCTATGGCCTCTACGCCAGCAGAGCAGGAATTTATTGAGCTGCATATTGGTGCGTCTGAGCTTAACCTGTACGCGATGGCCGTGATGGACCGCATCCTGAAAGAGCGTGAGATTGTGGTCGATATTCCTCACGGCGAGGCATGGTTACGTGATGACGAAGACCGTCCACTGATCCTGATCGCTGGTGGTACAGGCTTCTCATATGTGCGCTCTATTCTGTTGACCGCACTGGCGCGTAACCCGGAACGTGATATCACCATCTACTGGGGCGGCCGCGAAGAGAAGCACCTGTATGACCTGTCTGAACTGGAAGCGCTGAGCATCAACCATCCAAATCTACGCATCGAGCCAGTGGTCGAGCAGCCTGAAGAGGGCTGGCGTGGACGTAGTGGAACGGTGCTGACGGCGGTACTGCAGGATCACGGTACGCTGGCGGGACATGATATCTACATTGCAGGCCGTTTCGAGATGGCGAAAATTGCCCGCGACCTGTTCTGTAATGAACGTGACGCGCGTGAAGACCGTCTGTTCGGCGATGCGTTTGCCTTCATTTAAATAAAAAACCCGCCCCTGACAGGCGGGAAGAACGGCAACTAAACTGTCTCTCTTCGCCAATGACGCCATAACTGCGTTAGCTGCGCTCGTTTTGACGCCATTGGCTTTGAGATACTTTTCCTGATTTACACTCTTTCAAACACCGTCGCGATACCCTGACCCAAACCAATACACATCGTTGCCAGACCAAACTGGGCATCTTTGCGTTCCATCAGGTTGATAAGCGTGGTGCTGATACGCGCCCCGGAGCAGCCCAGCGGGTGACCGAGAGCGATCGCGCCACCGTTGAGGTTGATCTTCTCGTCGATCTGCTCCATCAGCCCCAGATCTTTAATGCACGGCAGGATCTGCGCGGCGAAGGCTTCGTTCATTTCGAACAGATCGATATCGCTGGCGGTTAACCCCGCTTTTTTCAGCGCCAGCTTCGAGGCCGGAACCGGTCCGTAACCCATGATCGAAGGATCGCAGCCCACCACCGCCATCGAACGTACCCGAGCACGAGGGGTTAAGCCCAGCTCGCGGGCGCGGCTTTCGCTCATTACCAGCATCGCGGCGGCGCCGTCGGACAGCGCTGACGAAGTACCCGCCGTTACCGTACCGGTGACCGGATCAAACGCAGGGCGCAGGGTAGAAAGCGCTTCTACGGTGGTTTCCGGGCGGATGACTTCGTCGTAGCTGAACTGCTTCAGTACGCCGTCCGCGTCGTGGCCGCCGGTCGGGATGATCTCATTCTTAAAGGCGCCGGACTGCGTCGCCGCCCATGCGCGAGCGTGAGAGCGCGCGGCAAAGGCATCCTGCATTTCACGGCTGATGCCGTGCAGGCGGGAGAGCATCTCGGCGGTCAAACCCATCATCCCCGCGGCTTTCGCCACGTTACGGCTCATGCCCGGGTGGAAATCGACTCCATGGCTCATCGGTACGTGGCCCATATGCTCAACGCCGCCGACCAGGCAGGCCCGGGCATCGCCGGTCATGATCATACGTGCCGCGTCGTGCAGCGCCTGCATGGACGAACCGCACAGACGGTTGACGGTGACCGCCGGAACCGAGTGTGGGATCTCCGCCAGCAGCGACGCGTTACGGGCGATGTTGAAACCTTGCTCCAGGGTCTGCTGCACGCAGCCCCAGTAGATATCATCCAGCGCTGCCGGGTCCAGCGCCGGGTTACGCGCCAGCAGGCTACGCATCAGGTGCGCGGAGAGGTCTTCCGCACGCACGTTACGGAACGCGCCGCCTTTTGAACGGCCCATCGGGGTGCGAATCGCATCAACAATGACAACCTTTTCCATTGTGACTCCTTAAGCCGTTTTCAGCTCGCCAACCGGACGGGCTGGCTCAACTGCTGGATAGTAGGGTTCGTTATGGCGCGCTTTGTTACGCAGCCCTTCCGGCACCTCATAAAGCGGGCCGAGGTGCTGGTACTGCTGGGCCATATCGAGATAGCGGGCGCTGCCGAGCGTGTCCAGCCAGCGGAACGCGCCGCCGTGGAACGGAGGGAAGCCGAGGCCGTATACCAGCGCCATGTCGGCTTCTGCCGGGCTGGCGATAATGCCTTCTTCAAGGCAACGCACCACTTCGTTGATCATTGGAATCATCATCCGGGCGATGATCTCATCGTCCGTGAAGTCGCGCTTCGGCTGGCTAACGTCGGCCAGCAGGCCATCGACCACGGCATCTTCTTCTTTCTTCGGTTTACCTTTGCTGTCTTCTTTATAGCGCCAGAAGCCCAGGCCGTTTTTCTGGCCGAAGCGGTTGGCGTCGAACAGCGCGTCAATGACGTCGCGATAATCTTTCTGCATGCGCTGCGGGAAGCCTGCCGCCATCACCGCCTGGGCGTGGTGGGCGGTATCAATGCCCACCACGTCCAGCAGATATGCCGGGCCCATTGGCCAGCCGAACTGTTTTTCCATTACTTTGTCGATTTTGCGGAAGTCCGCGCCGTCGCGCAGCAATTGGCTAAAACCGGCGAAGTACGGGAACAGCACGCGGTTAACAAAGAAGCCCGGGCAGTCGTTAACGACGATCGGTGTTTTACCCATCTTGCTTGCCCACGCCACCACTTTAGCAATGGTTTCGTCAGAGGTTTTTTCCCCACGGATCACTTCGACCAGCGGCATACGGTGTACCGGGTTGAAGAAGTGCATCCCGCAGAAGTTTTCCGGACGCTTCAGCACGCTCGCCAGCTCGCTGATTGGAATGGTGGAGGTGTTAGAGGCCAGTACGGTCTCAGGACGAACCTTGTCTTCCGTTTCCGCCAGCACCGCTTTTTTGACTTTCGGGTTCTCGACGACGGCTTCGACCACCACGTCGACACGGTCGAAACCGCTGTATTCCAGCACAGGCTGAATGGTGGAGATCACGCCTGCAAGCTTCAGCCCGTCAATTTTTCCGCGTTCCAGCTGCTTATTCAGCAGCTTGGCCGCTTCGGTCATGCCCAGCGTCAGAGATTTCTCGTTGATGTCTTTCATCACTACCGGTACGCCTTTCCAGGCCGACTGGTAAGCGATGCCGCCGCCCATAATACCGGCGCCGAGCACTGCCGCATGTTTTGGCGTCTCAACGTTTTTGGTCAGCTGTTTGGCTTTGCCCTTCACGAACTGATCGTTGAGGAAGATGCCAACCAGCGCGCGGGCTTCATTGGTGTGCGCCAGCGGAACAAAGCTTTGATTTTCGAGCTTCAGGGCTTCGTCGCGGCCAAATCGGGCTGCCGCTTCAATGGTTTTCACCGCCGTAATTGGCGCCGGGTAGTGTTTACCCGCCGTCTGCATCACCATGCCTTTGGCCATGGTGAAGCTCATGGTGGCTTCAATCTTGCTGAGCTTTAACGGCTCCAGCTTCGGCTGGCGCTTGGCCTTCCAGTCGAGATCGCCGTTAATCGCCTGACGCAGTATGGCAAGTGCGCCTTCAACCAGCTTCTCTGGCTTCACGACGCCGTCGACCAGGCCGATTTTCTGCGCCTGTTCCGCGCCTACGTCTTTACCAGCGGCAATGATTTCCAGGGCGCTGTCTGCACCCAGCATGCGCGGCATGCGCACGGATCCGCCAAAGCCCGGCATAATGCCCAGCTTGGTTTCCGGCAGGCCGATGCGCAGGTCCGGCGTCGCCAGACGGTAGTCGGTCGCCAGCACGCACTCGCACCCGCCGCCCAGCGCGTAGCCGTTCACGGCAGAGATCGTTGGAACAGGCAGATCTTCGAGGCGATTAAAGACGCTGTTGGCAAAGTGTAGCCACTGGCTCAGCTGTTCTTCCGGAACCTGGAACAGCGAAAGGAATTCGGTGATATCGGCACCGACAATAAAGGCCGCTTTGTTAGAGCGCAGCAGCAGCCCTTTTAATTCAGATTGCTTTTCAAGCACTTCCAGCGCCTGGCCAAGACTGGCCACCGTCGCGGTATCAAGCTTATTCACTGAGCCGGGGGCATCGAACACCAGTTCGGCAATGCCGTCTTCCAGCCAGTTGAGGTACAGGGTGTCGCCTTTGTAAAGCATGTCAGTCTCCTGAATCCAGCAAGTGGATCTGGTCATACCAGATGAGACGGAGTGTGGAATTTATGTTAATAAAATGCAAATTACTCATTAAGAAAATGCTGCATTGATCACGGTCGGTGGAAATCACGCAGCCGGAGTGAGGTGTGCTAAGATGCGATGACTTGAGGTCAAAAAAACGAAAGGAAGAATGATGGACTCACTGGCTTCGCTTTATAAAAATCATATCGTTACCCTACAGGAACGTACCCGCGATGTACTGGCCCGCTTCAAGCTGGATGCCCTGCTGATCCACTCCGGCGAGCTGATGAATACTTTTCTTGATGATCACGCCTACCCGTTTAAGGTCAACCCGCAGTTTAAAGCCTGGGTGCCGGTGACTCAGGTTCCAAATTGCTGGCTGCTGGTGGATGGCGTGAACAAGCCGAAACTGTGGTTCTACCTGCCGGTCGATTACTGGCACAACGTTGAACCATTGCCGACCTCTTTCTGGACGGAAGAAATTGAGGTTATTGCTCTGCCGAAAGCGGACGGTATTGGCAGCCAGCTGCCAGCGGCGCGCGGCAACATCGGCTACATCGGCCCCGTACCTGAACGTGCGCTCGGTCTGGATATTCCGGCAGATAAACTCAACCCGAAAGGCGTGCTGGATTACCTTCATTACTATCGCGCGTATAAGACCGACTACGAACTTTACTGCATGCGTGAAGCGCAAAAAACGGCGGTGAATGGCCACCGTGCCGCGCACGAGGCGTTCCAGTCAGGCATGAGCGAGTTCGACATTAACCAGGCCTACCTGACCGCAACCGGTCACCGCGACACCGACGTGCCGTACAGCAACATCGTCGCGCTGAACGAGCATGCGTCTGTTCTCCACTACACCAAACTGGATCACCAGGTTCCGTCTGAGATGCGCAGCTTCCTGCTGGATGCAGGCGCAGAGTACAACGGCTATGCGGCCGACCTGACCCGTACCTGGGCGGCGAATGCGGACACCGATTTCGCGCAGCTGATTAAAGACGTGAATGATGAGCAGCTGGCGCTGATTGGCACCATGAAAGCCGGTACCAGCTACGTGGATTACCACATCCAGTTCCATCAGCGCATCGCCAAACTGCTGCGTAAGCATCAGATTGTGAAAGACATGAGCGAAGAGGCGATGGTCGAGAACGATCTGACCGGGCCATTTATGCCGCACGGTATCGGCCACCCGCTGGGCCTGCAGGTTCACGACGTTGCGGGCTTTATGCAGGATGATACCGGCACGCACCTGGCGGCACCGTCTAAATATCCTTACCTGCGCTGCACCCGTATTCTTGAGCCGCGTATGGTACTGACGATTGAACCAGGGATCTACTTTATCGAATCCCTGCTGGCGCCGTGGCGTGAAGGTCAGTTCAGCAAACACTTCAACTGGGAAAAAATCGACGCGCTGAAGCCGTTTGGCGGCATTCGTATCGAAGATAACGTGGTGGTTCACGAAAACGGTATCGAGAATATGACGCGAGACCTGAAGCTGGCCTGATGGAAAGCTGGCTGATACCGGCTGAACCGGTCACCTTTGTCGAGGAAATCAAGAAAAGCCGCTTTATTACGCTGCTGGCGCATACCGATGGCGTAGAGGCGGCAAAGGCGTTTGTCGAGTCCGTCCGGGCCGAGCATCCCGACGCACGTCACCACTGCGTGGCGTGGGTGGCAGGGCCGCCTGACGATTCACAACAACTGGGGTTTTCCGACGATGGTGAACCGGCGGGCACGGCCGGTAAACCCATGCTTTCACAGCTGATGGGCAGCGGCGTGGGTGAAATTACCGCCGTGGTGGTGCGCTACTACGGCGGCATTCTGTTAGGTACGGGCGGGCTGGTTAAAGCGTATGGTGGCGGAGTTCAGCAGGCACTGAATATCCTGACGACCATCCGCAAAACGCCGCTCACCGAATATACTTTGTTGTGCGATTACGCTCAGCTATCGGGCATTGAAACGCTGCTCAAACAATTTAACGGCGTGATTGCGCACAGTGATTACCAGGCAATGGTGCAATTACGCGTGGCGCTTCCTCAGGCGGAACTGGCTGCTTTTTCAGCAAAACTGGCTGATTTCAGTCGCGGTTCGTTGCAATTGCTGCCGATTGAAGAATAATCCCCACCTCACTTTTTTGAATACCAAAGGAAACGGCAGAGATGCATTTTCGTGCCATAACCCGAATCGTTGGACTGCTGGTCATACTCTTTTCGGGGACGATGATTCTCCCTGGACTGGTGGCGCTTATCTACCGGGACGGCGCGGGGCGGGCATTTACCCAGACCTTCTTTGTCGCGCTGGCGATCGGCTCGCTGCTGTGGTGGCCGAACCGTCGTCAGAAAGGTGAACTGAAATCTCGCGAAGGATTTCTGATTGTGGTCCTGTTCTGGACGGTGCTGGGAAGTGTCGGTTCGCTGCCCTTTATCTTCTCTGAACAGCCTAATCTCAGCATCACGGACGCCTTTTTTGAATCCTTCTCCGGATTAACGACCACCGGGGCGACGACGCTGGTGGGGCTGGATTCGTTACCGCACGCTATTCTCTTTTATCGCCAGATGCTGCAGTGGTTCGGGGGGATGGGGATCATCGTCCTGGCGGTGGCTATTCTCCCGATTCTGGGCGTCGGGGGGATGCAGCTGTACAGGGCTGAAATGCCGGGACCGCTGAAAGACAACAAGATGCGCCCGCGTATTGCCGAGACGGCGAAAACCCTGTGGCTGATTTATGTTCTGTTGACGGTAGCCTGCGCGCTGGCGCTCTGGTTTGCCGGGATGCCTGCTTTCGATGCTATCGGACACAGCTTTGCGACAATTGCTATCGGCGGGTTCTCCACCCACGACGCCAGCGTGGGCTACTTCGACAGTCCAACGATAAACACCATCATTGCCATTTTCCTGCTTATCTCCGGTTGTAACTACGGTCTGCACTTCTCGTTACTCAGCGGGCGTAGCCTGAAGGTGTACTCGCGCGATCCTGAGTTCCGCATGTTCATTGGCGTCCAGCTTACACTGGTCGTCATCTGCACCCTGGTGCTGTGGTTCCATGATGTTTACAACTCTGCGCTAACCACGCTTAATCAGGCGTTCTTCCAGGTGGTGTCGATGGCGACGACCGCTGGGTTTACTACGGACAGCATCGCGCGCTGGCCGCTGTTCCTGCCGGTACTGCTGCTGTGCTCTGCCTTTATCGGCGGCTGCGCCGGATCGACGGGCGGTGGCCTGAAGGTGATTCGTATTCTGCTGCTGTTCAAGCAGGGGAACCGTGAACTGAAGCGTCTGGTTCACCCGAATGCGGTCTACAGCATCAAGCTGGGTAACCGCGCGCTGCCGGAACGTATCCTCGAGGCGGTGTGGGGGTTCTTCTCGGCGTATGCGCTGGTCTTTATCGTCAGCATGCTGGCGATCATCGCGACGGGGGTGGATGATTTTTCCGCCTTTGCGTCCGTCGTCGCAACATTGAACAACCTCGGGCCTGGCCTGGGGGTTGTGGCGGATAACTTTGCCAGTATGAACCCGGTCGCGAAATGGATCCTCATTGCCAATATGCTGTTTGGTCGTCTTGAGGTCTTTACCCTGCTGGTGCTGTTCACCCCAACATTCTGGCGCGAATAAGGAGCCGTTGATGAAAACACTGATTCTTTTCTCTACGCGAGACGGGCAAACGCGTGAGATTGCCGCGTATCTGGCGTCGGAATTAAAAGAGCTGGGCATTTACTCGGATGTGGTGAACCTGAATCGCGCGGAGCAGATTGCCTGGCAGGAGTACGATCGCGTGGTGATTGGCGCCTCCATTCGTTACGGGCATTTCCATCCGGCGCTGGATCGCTTCGTGAAAAAGCACACGGCGGTACTCAACAAATTGCCGGGCGCGTTTTACTCGGTCAATCTGGTTGCCCGTAAAGCCGAGAAGCGTACGCCGCAGACCAACAGCTACACGCGCAAGTTTTTGCTCAGCTCGCCGTGGCAGCCAGACCTGTGTGCCGTTTTTGCCGGCGCGCTGCGCTACCCTCGCTACCGCTGGTATGACCGCTTTATGATCCGCCTGATTATGAAGATGACCGGGGGCGAAACCGATACGCGTAAAGAAGTGGTTTATACCGACTGGTCTCAGGTGGCCGGTTTTGCACGGGAAATTGCGCATTTAGCGGGCGATTCGCGACTTAAATAAGCGTTAAGTTTGAAAAGTGAGCGAACGAAAAGTTTTTTGTATTTTGTGCTTGTCACTTAAGAATAACTCCCTATAATGCGCCTCCACTGACACGGAACAACGGCACACACGCCGCCAGGTCAGCAGAGAAAAGCAAAACAAACGCTTGACTCTGAAGCGGGAAAGCGTAATATGCACACCCCGCGCCGCAGCGAAAACGAAGCGGCACTGCTCTTTAACAATTTATCAGACAATCTGTGTGGGCACTCAAAGTGACATGGATTCTTAACGTCGCAAGGCGAAAAATGAATACCAAGTCTCTGAGTGAACATACGTAATTCATTACGAAGTTTAATTCACGAGCATCAAACTTAAATTGAAGAGTTTGATCATGGCTCAGATTGAACGCTGGCGGCAGGCCTAACA
>Ga0268251_10000063_pt1 | contig 90199 bp, 78 predicted proteins | sample AgamicAsMae_FD_200527 | JGI IMG/M metagenome (GOLD analysis project Ga0268251, IMG submission 200527) | Agave microbial communities from Guanajuato, Mexico - As.Ma.e (v2) (version 2) | ecosystem: Host-associated > Plants > Phyllosphere > Phylloplane/Leaf | place: Guanajuato, Mexico | collected... | reverse complement strand
GTGGCGTATATTACGCTTTCCTCTTTCAGAGTCAACCCCGTTTTCAGGAATTTTCTCTTTCGACTTAACGTTATCGTGTGAAGATGTTCACTCGTTCCGTGTCGATGGAGGCGCATTATAGGGAGTTATTCCGGGCTGACAAGAGGAAATTTAAAAAAGTTTTCGTTCGCTCATTTTCCAGGCACAACGTCTGTTTATTTACCGTTTAGTGCACAAGGTGAGCAATTTCACGAGCAAAACTGGCCACCTGCTGCCAGTCCGTATAGACCACTTCTTTGCGCGTATCCGTTTCTCCCCCGGTCATCTTCATTATCAGCCGGATCATTAAGCGGTCAAACCAGCGATAGTGGGGATAGCGCAGCGCGCCGGCAAAGACTGCGCATTTGTCTGGCTGCCACGGTGAGCTGAGCAGGAACTTACGTGTATAGCTGTTGGTCTGCGGTGTTCGCTTCTCTGCTTTGCGCGCCACCAGATTCACTGAGTAGAACGCGCCCGGCAAACTATTGAGGATGTCAGCGTGTTTATTAACAAAGCGAGTCAGTGCCGGATGAAAGTGGCCATAGCGAATAGACGCACCAATCACTACACGTTCATAGTTATGCCAGTCAATCTCATCGGTACGATTAAGGTTAATCAGGTCAGCATAGACACCCAGCTCTTTCAGCTCAGAGGCAATACATGCTGCGATCTGACGCGTCTGTCCATCACGCGTGGAGAAGAGGATTAATGTTTTCATGGTGCGCTCCTGTTATTCGCGCCAGAAAGTGGGAGTAAACAGCACCAGCAGAGTAAACACCTCAAGGCGGCCGAATAGCATATTCACAATCAGGATCCACTTGGCGACCGGATTCATGCTGGAGAAGTTATCCGCCACCACGCCAAGTCCAGGCCCTAGGTTATTCAGGGTCGCTGCGACAGAGGCAAATGCGGAAAAATCATCGACGCCAGTGGCAATAATCGCCAGCATGCTGACAATAAAAACCAGCGCATAGGCAGAGAAGAACCCCCATACAGCCTCCAGAATACGTTCCGGCAGCGCACGGTTACCAAGCTTAATACTGTAGACAGCATTCGGATGCACCAGACGCTTAAGCTCACGGTTGCCCTGCTTAAACAGCAGCAGAATGCGGATCACCTTCAGACCACCGCCCGTCGAACCCGCACAGCCACCGATAAATGCAGAGCACAGTAACAGCACAGGCAGGAAGAGAGGCCATCGGGCAATACTGTCAGTCGTGAAACCTGCGGTCGTTGCCATCGATACCACCTGGAAGAAGGCCTGATTCAACGTCGTCATCACCGAATCGTAGGTATTGTGGAACCACAGCACCAGCGTGCAGATGAAAACCAGCGTCAACTGCACGCCAATAAACATGCGGAATTCCGGATCCCGGGAATACACCTTCAGGCTGCGACCGCTCAGCAGCGAAAAATGCAGGCCGTAGTTACAGCCGGAAATCAGCAGGAAGATAGCAATAATGGTGTTAATCGTCGGGCTGGCGAAATAGCCTACGCTGGCATCGTGCGTTGAGAAGCCACCGATGGCAATAGTAGAAAAGCTATGGCCAATAGCATCAAACGCAGGCATTCCCACAAACCACAGCGCCAGCGCGCAGGCTACCGTTAGCAGCACGTAGATCAGCCACAGCGTCTTGGCCGTTTCGGCAATACGCGGGCGCATTTTGTTATCTTTGAGCGGGCCAGGCATTTCCGCTCGGTACAGCTGCATCCCACCAACGCCAAGAATTGGCAGAATCGCGACCGCGAGCACAATGATCCCCATACCGCCAAACCACTGCAGCATCTGCCGATAAAAGAGAATGGCATGAGGGAGGGAATCCAGCCCTACCAGAGTAGTTGCACCGGTGGTCGTTAACCCCGAAAAGGATTCAAAGAACGCATCGGTCACCGTCAGGTTGGGACTTTCGGCAAAGATAAAGGGCAGCGCACCGACGCTGCCCAGCACGGTCCAGAACAGGACAACTATCAGGAAGCCTTCACGGGATTTAAGCTCGCCTTTTTCCCGGCGGTTAGGCCACCATAATAAGGAGCCAATCACCAGCGCCGCAAAAAATGTCTGGGTAAATGCCCGTCCGGCACCATCGCGGTATATCAGGGCCACCAGCCCGGGAAGAATCATCGTCCCGGAAAACAGAATGACCAACAGTCCAACGATTCGGGTTATGGCGCGAAAATGCATTTCTGCCGCTTCCTTAAATAGCCAAAAAAGTAAACCGGGGATTATTCTTCAATCGGCAGCAATTGCAACGCGCCGCGGCTAAAATCGGCCAGTTTTTTTGAAAAGGCCGCCAGTTCAGATTGAGGAAGTGCCACGTGCAGATATACAGAAGCCTGATAATCGCTGGTAACAATCTGCCCGGCAAATTGCCCCAGCAGCGTCTCAATGCCGGCCAGCTGTCCATACTCGCACTGCAAAGTATATTCGGTTAATGGCGTTATGCGGGACGTCGTCAGCAGATTCAGCGCCTGCGAAACGCCGCCACCGTATGCCTTAACTAACCCACCGGTGCCCAGCAGAATACCGCCATAGTAGCGGACCACGACAGCCGTGATCTCACCGACGCCGCAGCCCATAAGCTGTGCAAGCATCGGCTTGCCCGCCGTCCCCGCAGGCTCACCGTCGTCCGAAAAGCCCAGCTGTTGCGAGTCATTGGGCGGCCCGGCAACCCAGGCCACACAGTGGTGACGCGCATCAGGATGCGCGGCCCTGACCGATTCAACAAAGGCCTTCGCCGCATCCACGCCATCCGTATGCGCCAGCAGCGTGATAAACCGGCTTTTCTTTATTTCTTCAACGAAGGTTACCGGCTCTGTCGGGACCAGCCAGCTCTCCATTACGCCAGCTTCAGATCGCGCGTCATATTTTCCACGCTGTTTTCGTGAATAACTACGTTATCTTCGATACGGATGCCGCCAAACGGCTTCAGCGCCTCGATTTTCTGCCAGTTAAAATGCTTGCTGTACGCCCCGTCGCGCCACGGCGCCAGCAGCGACTCAATAAAGTAGATACCCGGTTCGATCGTTAGCACCATCCGCGGCTGAACCACACGGGTACAGCGCAGGTAAGGATATTTCGAGGGTGCAGCCAGATGGGTGCCGGTATCATCCTGCATAAAGCCAGCAACATCGTGCACCTGCAGACCCAGAGGGTGGCCGATACCGTGCGGCATAAAGGGGCCGGTAAGACCCTGCTCAACCATCGCCTCTTCACTCATATCAGTAACGATCTGATGGCGGCGCAGCAGTTTGGCGATTCGCTGATGGAACTGGATATGGTACTCGACGTAATTGACCCCCGCTTTCATGGTCGCGATAAGCGCCAGCTGCTCTTCGTTAACGTCTTTGATAAGTGCAGCATAGTCATTATCGCCGTTAGCGGCCCAGGTACGGGTCAGATCGGCAGCATAGCCGTTGTACTCGGCGCCGGCATCCAGCAGGAAACTGCGGATTTCGGAGGGCGCACGCTGATCCAGTTTCGTGTAGTGCAGCACGGAAGCGTGCTCGTTCAGCGCCACGATATTGCCGTAAGGCACGTCCGTATCCCGGTGTCCCGTCGCGGTGAGATACGCCTGATTGATATCAAACTCGCTCATGCCGGAAAGGAAAGCTTCATGGGTCGCACGATGGCCGATGACCGCCGTTTTCTGCGCTTCTCGCATACAGGCCAGCTCGTAATCCGTTTTATAAGCGCGGTAGTAATGCAGATAATCAATTGGCCCTTTCGGGTTAATGTTGCTGGCTGTAATTCCCAACGCAATCGCGCGCTCAGGCACTGGCCCAATATAGGCGATATTGTCTCGCGCTGCGGGAAGCAGACTTCCGATTCCGTCTGCTTTCGGCAGAGCAATCACCTCAATTTCGTCGGTCCAGAAGGATTCAGGCAGCGGCTCAACGTTATGCCAGTAATCAACCGGCAGATAGAACCACAACTTCGGCTTGTTAACGCCATCTACCAGCAGCCAACAGTTCGGCACCTGTGTGACCGGCACCCAGGCTTTAAACTGAGGATTGACCTTAAAGGGATAAGCATGATCGTCGAGGAAGACGTTAAACAGCTCGCCTGAGTGAATAAGTAGCGCATCCAGCTTGTGCCGTGCCAGTACATCACGCGCGCGTTCCTGTAACGTAACAACATGATTTTTATAGAGCCCAGCCAGTGATTCCATTGTTTCACCCTTCTGATTACATCACCCGAATAGCAGGCATCTTAGCATACCTGCCTGCGGGTGCGTGATGTCGACTTAGCGTGATCGGACTTGCATTTTCTTAAAGGGAAGTTTGCATTTTATTAACATAAAATCCACAATTTGCTCATCTGGTACGACCAGATCACCTTGTTGGATTCAGGAGACTGACATGCTCTATAAAGGCGACAACCTGTACCTCGACTGGCTGGAAGATGGCATCGCCGAACTGGTGTTCGATGCCCCAGGCTCAGTCAATAAGCTCGACACGGCGACGGTGGACAGCCTCGGCCATGCGCTGGAGGTACTGGAAAAACAAGCGGATTTAAAAGGGCTGCTGCTGCGCTCTGAAAAAGCAGCTTTTATTGTCGGTGCCGATATCACCGAATTCCTTTCCCTTTTCCAGGTTCCGGCTGAACAGCTGAGCCAGTGGCTGCATTTTGCCAACAGCGTCTTTAACCGTCTGGAAGATCTTCCCGTGCCAACGATCTCTGCGGTCAACGGCTACGCGCTGGGCGGCGGATGCGAATGCGTTCTGGCAACGGACTATCGCCTGGCCACGCCCGATCTGCGTATCGGCCTGCCGGAAACCAAACTGGGCATTATGCCAGGCTTTGGCGGCTCTGTTCGTCTTCCGCGCCTGCTGGGCGCAGACAGCGCGCTGGAAATTATCGCCGCCGGTAAAGATGTCGATGCACAGCAGGCACTCAAAATCGGCCTCGTCGACGGTGTCGTCAGTCCGGAGAAGCTGCGCGACGGTGCAGTCGCCGTGCTGCACCAGGCAATCAATGGCGAGCTGGACTGGAAAGCAAAACGTCAGCCGAAGCTGGAACCTCTTCGCCTGAGTAAGATCGAAGCCGCCATGAGCTTTACCATCGCCAAAGGCATGGTCATGCAGAGCGCGGGCAAGCACTACCCGGCGCCGCTCACGGCGGTCAAAACCATCGAAGCGGCTGCCCACACTGGCCGAACCGAAGCGCTGGATCTGGAAAATAAAAGCTTCGTCCCGCTGGCCCACAGCAACGAGGCCCGCGCGCTGGTAGGCATCTTCTTAAACGACCAGTATGTCAAAGGCCAGGCGAAGCAGCTCACCAAAAATGTCACGACACCCAAACAGGCTGCCGTGCTCGGCGCGGGCATCATGGGTGGCGGTATTGCTTACCAGTCCGCCTGGAAAGGCGTCCCGGTGATCATGAAGGATATTAATGAGAAGTCGCTAACGCTGGGGATGAACGAGGCCGGTAAGCTGCTGAATAAGCAACTGGAACGCGGCAAGATCGACGGCCTGAAGCTGGCGGGTGTGATTTCGACTATCCAGCCCGTACTGGAATACAGCGGATTCGATCGCGCCGATGTGGTCGTTGAAGCGGTGGTGGAAAATCCAAAAGTGAAAAAAGCGGTGCTGGCGGAAACAGAAGACAAAGTACGCCCGGATACCGTTCTGGCCTCCAATACCTCCACCATTCCGATTAGCGAACTGGCTAGCGTGTTGAAACGTCCGGAAAATTTCTGCGGGATGCACTTCTTCAATCCGGTGCATCGTATGCCGCTGGTTGAGGTGATCCGCGGCGAAAAGACCTCGAATGAAACTATCGCCAAAGTGGTAGCCTGGGCCAGCAAAATGGGTAAAACCCCCATTGTGGTCAACGACTGCCCCGGCTTCTTCGTCAACCGCGTGCTGTTCCCTTATTTCGCCGGTTTTAGCCAGCTGCTGCGCGATGGTGCGGATTTCCGCAAGATCGATAAAGTGATGGAAAAACAGTTTGGCTGGCCGATGGGGCCAGCGTATCTGCTGGACGTGGTCGGTATCGATACCGCCCATCATGCCCAGGCGGTGATGGCGGCAGGTTTCCCGCAAAGGATGCAGAAAGATTATCGCGATGCGATCGACGCCCTGTTTGAGGCCGAGCGCTTTGGACAGAAAAACGGCCTCGGTTTCTGGCGCTACAAAGAAGACAGCAAAGGCAAACCGAAGAAGGAAGAGGATAACGCCGTGGAGAGCCTGCTGGGCAGCGTCTGCCAACCTCGCCTCGACGTCTCAGACGAAGAGATTATTGCCCGCATGATGATCCCGATGGTCAACGAGGTGGTGCGTTGTCTGGAAGAGGGCATTATCGCCAGCCCGGCAGAAGCGGACATGGCCCTGGTCTACGGTCTCGGTTTCCCGCCGTTCCACGGCGGCGCCTTCCGCTGGCTGGATACCCTCGGCAGCGCAAGATACCTCGATATGGTGCAGCAATATCAGCATCTTGGGCCGCTGTATGAGGTCCCGGCTGGACTGAGCGAGAAAGCTCGCCACAACGAACCTTATTATCCGCCGGTTGCCCCTGCCCGCCCTGTGGGTGGCCTGAAAACAGCTTAAGGAGCCACAATGGAACAGGTTGTCATTGTTGATGCAATTCGCACCCCGATGGGCCGTTCAAAGGGCGGTGCTTTCAGGAATGTACGCGCAGAAGATCTTTCTGCCCACCTGATGCGCAGCCTGCTGGCGCGCAACCCGCAGTTGGATCCGGCAGCGCTCGACGACATTTACTGGGGCTGCGTGCAGCAAACCCTGGAGCAGGGTTTCAATATTGCCCGCAACGCTGCCCTGCTGGCAGAAATTCCCCACTCGGTCCCGGCGGTCACCGTTAACCGCCTGTGCGGCTCTTCGATGCAGGCACTGCACGACGCGGCACGGATGATTATGACCGGCGACGCGCAGGCCTGCCTGGTCGGTGGCGTGGAGCATATGGGCCACGTGCCGATGAGCCACGGCGTCGATTTTCACCCCGGCATGAGCCGTAATGTCGCTAAAGCGGCGGGGATGATGGGGCTGACTGCAGAAATGCTGTCGCGTATGCACGGTATCAGCCGGGAAACGCAGGATGCTTTTGCCGCCCGCTCCCATGCCCGCGCATGGGCCGCGACGCAATCCGGTGCGTTTAAAGGTGAAATCATCCCGACCGGCGGCCATGACGCCGACGGCGTGCTGAAGCAGTTTAGTTACGATGAAGTGATCCGCCCGGAAACGACCGTGGAAACCCTCTCCACGCTAAGACCAGCTTTCGATCCGGTTAGCGGCACGGTCACAGCCGGGACCTCTTCCGCCCTGTCGGACGGCGCTTCGGCACTGCTGGTGATGGCGGAGAGTCAGGCTCGTGCACTGGGTCTGAAGCCGCGTGCTCGCGTACGTTCGATGGCGGTGGTGGGCTGCGATCCGTCGATTATGGGCTACGGTCCGGTACCGGCGTCAAAACTGGCCCTGAAAAAAGCCGGCCTCTCCGCCAGCGACATCGATTTGTTTGAAATGAACGAGGCCTTTGCCGCACAGATCCTGCCGTGTATTAAGGATCTGGGGCTGATGGAGCAGATCGACGAGAAGATCAACCTCAACGGTGGAGCGATCGCCCTCGGTCATCCCCTGGGCTGTTCAGGTGCACGTATCAGTACCACCCTGATTAACCTGATGGAGCACAAAGATGCCCAATTTGGCCTGGCGACCATGTGCATTGGATTAGGTCAGGGGATCGCGACGGTATTTGAGAGAGTGTGATTTGTTGGGAGACCACGCCGATCCGACCACAGCGTTATCTCAAAGCCCCTGGTGCCAGAACAAGGCGGCAAGCAAACGAATCCCGATGAGCTTACATAAGTAAGTGATTCGGGTGAGTGAGCGCAGCCAACGCAGTTATGGCGCCAGGGGCGAAGAGAGAACTTAGTTGCCGTTTTTCCCGCCTGTCAGGGGCGGGGTTTTTTATCCTCAGATAAAGGCAAACGCATCCCCGAACAGACGATCTTCACGAGCCTGACGCTCGTTGCAGAACAGGTCGCGGGCGATTTTCGCCATTTCGAAGCGACCCGCGATGTAGATATCGTGCCCCGCCAGCGTACCGTAATCCTGCAGAACGGCGGTTAATACCGTACCTGAACGACCACGCCACCCCTCTTCCGGCTGCTCGACCACCGGCTCCACCCGCAGATTCGGATGATTCACGGTCAGGGCTTCCAGCTCCGACAAATCGTAGAGATGTCGCTCTTCACGGCCGCCCCAGTAAATGGCGATCTCCCGATTCGGGTTCTGCGCAAGTGCGGTCAACAGAATAGAACGCACGTAGGAGAAGCCTGTCCCACCGGCAATCAGTACCAGCGGACGCGAATCCTCCTCGCGCAACCAGGCGTCACCATGGGGAATATCCACAACAATTTCACGCTCTTTCAGAATGCGGTCCATCACCGCCATGGCATACAGATTGAGCTCAGACGCGCCAATATGTAATTCAATAAACGCTTTTTCATCCGGCGTAGAGGCCAGGGAAAAAGGACGTTTGTCACGTTCATCCATTACCACCATCAGGTACTGACCTGCACGGAAGGAAAATGGCGCTTCCGGAACTAAACGGACGCGGTATACGGTATCGGTGATGGCTTCTACCGAGGTCACTTTACAGCTTAAGGTTGTCATGCGCTCCCTCTGTCGGGTCTGTCTCGTCATACATCGATTGCAGGTGCTTTGGCTGCGTTACTTAGGCTCAGTGATAATAGCCAACTCATCCCAGATTGCGTCGACACGCGCTACGACGTCAGGATCCTTTTTAATCGGGCGCCCCCACTCACGTTGGGTTTCACCAGGCCATTTATTGGTCGCGTCCAGGCCCATTTTCGACCCCAGACCGGAAACCGGCGAGGCGAAGTCGAGATAATCAATTGGCGTGTTTTCTACCAGAACCGTATCACGCGCCGGGTCCATACGCGTGGTAATGGCCCAGATCACATCGTTCCAGTCACGCGCATTAACGTCATCATCGCAGACAATAACGAACTTGGTATACATAAACTGCCGCAGGAAAGACCAGACACCCATCATTACGCGCTTTGCGTGACCGGCATACTGCTTTTTCATGGTGACCACGGCAAGGCGATAGGAACACCCTTCCGGCGGCAGGTAGAAATCAACGATTTCCGGGAACTGCTTTTGCAGGATCGGCACAAAGACTTCATTCAGCGCCACGCCCAGCACCGCAGGTTCATCCGGCGGACGACCCGTATAGGTCGAGTGGTAGATCGCATCTTCACGCTGAGTGATATGCGTAACGGTAAACACCGGGAAGCTATCGACTTCATTATAGTAACCCGTATGGTCACCGTACGGTCCTTCCGGCGCCATTTCACCGGGCTCAATATACCCTTCCAGCACGATTTCTGCACTTGCAGGAACTTCAAGATCGTTGGAGAGACATTTCACGACCTCGGTTTTGGTACCGCGCAGCAAACCCGCGAAAGCGTACTCTGAAAGCGTGTCCGGCACCGGTGTTACCGCCCCGAGGATAGTGGCAGGATCGGCACCCAACGCGACCGATACCGGGAAACGTTCACCGGGATGCGCCGCGCACCACTCCTGGAAATCCAGTGCGCCGCCCCGATGCGACAGCCAGCGCATAATCAGTTTGTTTTTGCCGATCAGCTGCTGGCGATAAATGCCCAGGTTTTGCCGCTCTTTGTGCGGACCACGAGTCACGGTAAGGCCCCAGGTGATCAGCGGTGCAGCATCTTCCGGCCAGCACTGCATAATCGGAATGCGCGTCAGATCGACCTCATCTCCCTGCATAACCTTCTGCTGGCAGGGCGCACCGCGCAGCCGTTTGGTCGGCATATTCAGCACCTGTTTAAACTGCGGCAGCTTATCGAAGAGGTCGCGAAAACCTTTTGGCGGCTCCGGCTCTTTCAGAAAGGCCAGCAGCTTACCCACATCACGCAACGCGCTGACGTCCTCCTGCCCCATACCCATCGCCACGCGTTTCGGCGTACCAAACAGGTTACAGAGCACCGGCATTGAGTAGCCTTTCGGGTTTTCAAACAGCAGCGCCGGACCACCGGCACGCAGCGTGCGGTCGGCAATTTCAGTCATTTCCAGGATCGGATCAACCTCAAGCGTGATGCGTTTGAGTTCACCCTGCTGTTCGAGCTGCGTCAGAAAGTCGCGTAAGTCGTGGTATTTCATGGCGTTAGTCGTGGCCTCTTTGTAAGCCCTTCATTATACGGCGTTCATCGGCGGGATGCTGTCTTTTTGGTAAATTAGCGTTAAATCAACGAGGGTGCGTGGTGATAATCTGCTTCACCCTCGTGTAGAGCTTTTGCTATGCTTCCCGGCGGATAAAAGGGAAAAGAGGAATTATGCAAGCCTGGTATTTACTGTACTGCAAACGTGGCCAGCTTGAACGTGCCCAGGCCCATCTTGAGCGGCAGGCGGTAAATTGCCTGACACCCACAATCAGCCTGGAAAAAATGGTGCGCGGAAAACGGACAACGGTCAGTGAGCCGCTTTTTCCCAACTATCTGTTTGTTGAGTTCGATCCTGAAGTCATCCACACCACCACGATCAACGCCACTCGCGGCGTCAGCCACTTCGTGCGCTTTGGCAAGCAGCCCGCGACGGTGCCGGATGAGGTTATTCAGCAGCTTGCACTCCCTCAGCCGGACGGAATTATCGACCCCAATACACCTTATCCAGGTGATGAAGTGATGATTACCGAAGGCACCTTTGAAGGTCTGAAGGCCATTTTTACCGAGCCCGACGGTGAGATGCGCTCCATGCTGCTGCTCAATATGATGAATAAGCAGGTGTCACAAAGCGTCAGGAACACAGATTTCCGCAAAGTCGACGATTAAAAACGCACGCCGAACAACGTACGGACATTGTTATCCGTGATCTCCTCCAGCCACTGCACTTCTTCGCCACGCCAGCCCGCAATACGCTCAAGAATATGTTTCAGCAGCGCGGGCTCATTGCGCCGCGAGGCAGGCTTTGGCGACAGATCGCGCGGCAGCAGGTACGGCGCATCCGTTTCAACAAGCAGGCGCTGTGGCGGAATTAACGGCAGCAGCGCCCGCAGCTCCAGCCCGCGACGTTCATCGCACACCCAGCCGGTGATCCCGAGGTAGAGCCCGCGATCCAGGCAGTCCTGCATCTCTGCCCGCGTGCCGGTAAAGCAGTGCAGCACCGCGCCGGGCAGTTTTTCCAGCCAGGGATCAAGCAACGCGATAAAACGCGCGTGAGCATCACGACAATGCATAAAGACTGGTAGAGAGAGTTCCGCCGCCAGCGCCAGCTGGGCTGTGAACGCCCGCTCCTGCTGCTGGGGCGTGGAAAAGTTGCGGTTGAAATCGAGGCCACATTCGCCGATCGCCACCACTTCCCGCGTCATGGCCAGCGTACGAATGGTTTCTGCCACGCCAGCTGTCCAGCTACTGCTGTCATGAGGATGGACACCCGCCGTGGACCAGCACTGATGACGCTGTGCCAGACGCTGAGCCTGCAAACTCTCCTCCGCGCTGGTACCGGTTAACAGCATTCCTTTCACCCCGGCGCTGAGCGCTCTTGCGACCACCTCATCACAGTCTTTCACAAACTGCGGGCTGGTCAGATTAACGCCAATATCAAACATTGTGACTCCCATATATACCCAAAATAATTCGCGTTGCATCGCGACAGCAAATGAGTGACAAATTCGTCGGGCACGAATTTGCCCAACCGAAGGTTGGCCTTCGGTGAGAGACAGGATGTCTCTCAGTCATCCCCGGGAGCTTAGGTAACTAAGTGACTGGGGTGATCGAATGCAGCCAACAAAGAGGCAACTTGAAGTATGACGGATATAACAACCGCCCTTTCGGGCGGCTGGTTACTCTTGATTATTTTCCGCCTCGGCGGCAGCGTCTTCATCGCGTGTCTGGCGCTTGCCAGTATAGAAGCGGGAGAAGAAGACCCCGACCTCAAACAGGCAGTACATCGGTATCGCCAGCAGCGTCTGTGAGAAGACATCCGGTGGCGTCAACAGCATACCGACCACAAACGCACCGACCAGCACGTAAGGCCGCTTGTCACGTAGAGACTGCGGCGTGGTCACGCCCATCCAGCACAGCAGGACAATGGCAACCGGTACCTCGAAGGCGACACCGAAAGCCATAAACAACGCCATCACAAAGCTCAGGTAGCTGCTGATGTCTGTGGAAACCACGACGCCTTCCGGCGCGGTGTTGGCCAAGAAACCAAAGGCCAGCGGGAAGACCACGAAGTAGGCGAAGGCCATGCCGATATAAAACAGCAGCGAGCTGGATACCAGCAGCGGCACCACCAGACGGCGCTCGTGCTTATAGAGCGCTGGCGCAATAAACGCCCAGACCTGATAGAGGATCACCGGTGCCGAGAGAATAATCGACACCATAAAGGTCAGTTTGATCGGCGCAAAAAACGGCGATGCCACGTCGGTCGCGATCATCGTTGCGCCCGCCGGCAGCTGTTTAATCAGCGGCGCGGAGACCAGATGGTAGATATCGTTAGCGAAATACGCCAGCGCCAGAAAAATCAAAATTACCGCAATAATGCAGTTCAGCAGGCGCCTGCGTAGCTCGATCAGATGCGAAATAAGCGGTTGAGTATCTTCTACGGCCATGTTTACGCTTTATCACTCGATGAAGGAGTTGTCACGGACGCAGCGGTCGCTGCGGGCTTTTCTACAGGTGGCGCGGTTTGCGTCACCTCTTCAGCCTCAGGAGCCTGACTCGGTGCGCTGGCCTGGCCATCCGCATTCGCGGCGGCAGGCGTTACGCCCTGATGCTGTGCCTCATAATCCTTCACTACCGGGTTATGAATAGTATGCGCTTCGTCACTCTGCTTTTCAGGATCGTTGACGCTGTAGCTGCGCTTCATGGATTCAGCCGCTTCACGCAGCTCATCCATAGAGGCCTTCAGCTCCGGCGTCAGGTTTTCCATGCTCGCCTTTTCCACTTTTTTCAGGCTGTCCTGAAACTCCTGAAGCTTCAGCTCCTGAGTCAGTTCATTCTGTACGGTGGTGGCAAGTGAGCGCAGAGCGCGAACCCAACCTGCTACCGTTTTAACGGCAACCGGCAGTCGCTGCGGCCCAAGGACGATCAGGCCGATAACGAAAACCAGCAGCAGCTCACCGAAACCAATATCAAACACGAATTACACCTGCTCTTTATCGTTGCTTTTGGCGCCATCTTTTTTGACGTCATCCGGCTTATCGGCAATAGATTTTGCCACAAAATCCGCGTCCTGAGAGGCATCATCGTTCTTCGCCTTGTCGTCGTCGCCCATCGCCTTTTTAAAACCCTTGATGGATGCACCCAAATCGGAACCCAGCGAGCTGAGCTTTTTGGTTCCAAACAGGAGCACAACGATCACAGCAATAATCAACAACTGCCAAATACTGATACCACCCATACCTAATCCTCAATGTGCAGACGATGGTTAACCCAAAGGCCGAATTATAATAATCCGACAGTAACAAATTCAGCGCATTTTGCGCCAGCCAATCAGCCAGGCAACCAGCCCACCCGCAATCAGCGAGACGGACAGATGTTGCCATTCCGGACGGCTAACCAGCAACAGTGTACCGCTAATCAGCAAGGTCGCACCGATTCCTAAGAGGTAGCGCGACTGTCCCTGACGAACATGGTGGTTCTGCAGTTCGCGGGCAATCTTATCAAGACTGTGTTGCAGTTGTTTGCCCTGGCGCAAACTGTCGTACACCAGTTCCGGCAACTCCGGCATTTTCTCGATCCAGAATGGGCCTTTCTCTTTAAACGCCCGTACCAGCGCAGGAATGCCGACCTGATCCTTGATCCAGGATTCAAGGAAGGGCTTTGCCGTTTTCCACAAGTCTAACTGCGGATAGAGCTGGCGCCCTACCCCCTCTATGTAAAGGAGTGTTTTTTGAAGTAAAACCAGCTGGGGCTGCACTTCCATATTGAAACGTCTGGCGGTGTTAAACAAGTTTAACAGCACATGGCCAAAGGAGATCTCCGCCAGCGGTTTTTCAAAAATGGGCTCACAAACGGTACGAATAGCAAATTCGAACTCTTCGACGTTAGTATCCGGCGGCACCCAGCCTGAATCAACGTGCAGCTCGGCAACCTTACGATAGTCGCGGTTGAAGAAGGCGATAAAGTTTTCCGCCAGATAGCGTTTATCTTCCTTGTTCAGCGAGCCGACAATACCGCAGTCGATACCGATATACTGCGGGTTTTCAGGATGTGCGTAGCTGACAAAAATATTGCCCGGATGCATATCCGCATGGAAGAAGCTGTCGCGGAAGACCTGGGTAAAGAAGACCTGCACCCCGCGCTCGGCCAGCAGTTTCATATTAGTGCCGTTAGCTTCCAGCGCCGCGACGTCCGAAACCGGAATGCCGTAAATGCGCTCCATGACCAGCATGTCCTGACTGCAGTAGTCGGAATACACTTCCGGCACATAGAGCATCGGGCTGTCGTCAAAGTTGCGGCGAAGCTGAATAGCGTTAGCCGCTTCACGCAGCATATCCAGCTCATCGAGCAGCGTTTTTTCATACTCTCGCACCACTTCCAGCGGCCGCAGACGGCGGCCGTCCGGCAGCAGCCGCGGCACCCAGCGCGCCAGGCGATAAATCAAACGCATATCGGCTTTAATGATCGGCAAAATATCCGGGCGAATAATTTTGATAACCACTTCTTTGCCGTTCTCTTTCAGACGGGCGGTATGCACCTGCGCAATGGACGCAGACGCCAGCGGCGCGACCGAAAAATCATCAAACCAGGCCTCGACAGGCTGGTTGCCCATTGCCTGCTCAATTTTCCGCTTCGCCAGTACGCCGTCAAAAGGCGCAACCCGATCCTGCAGCATCGCCAGCTGATCGGCTATCTGTGGAGGGAAGAGATCCCGGCGGGTCGAGAGCATCTGGCCAAACTTAATCCATACCGGCCCCAGCTCCTGCAACGCGAGGCGTAAACGCTCGCCCAGCGGCAGCGTTTTATGGCGATTTGGCATCCAGAACAGCATCCGCCGCCAGATCCGCAGCGGCAGAGTGATACGCATTTTGGGGATCAGTTCATCAAGTCCGTAGCTCAGGAAGGTACGGACGATAAAGTAGAGGCGCCGAATTTCGCCAGGCGTCATTTTGCCTCCAGTTTTTCCAGCCGCGTCATCAGCGCATCGGCATCACGCGCTACGGCAGCCGCCTCTTCAGCAAACCAGGCGACTTCCAGCGAGCCAGGGGCCATTCGCCACTCTTCCGTCAGCGCCTCGGCAACGTAGCGCTGCTGGCGCTGAGCGCCGCGACGCAGAAGCGCCGCACCGCCGCGCAAAAACTTGCTCGCGCCTTCGGCAACTATATCCCCGGTCCAGGGAGCCAGCAGCTCGGCAAGGTCAAACTCCGCGAGGTCCGCCAGTGCGACAAAATTCTGTACCACCTGGATATCGCCCTGCACTTCCAGATCGCCGCTGCGGATCAGCGACGTCAGCTGTTGGCGATCGCGCAGCTGGGGTAGCACGCTGGCGCGGGTGGTGACCGTACAGTCGGTGTCATCTTCCCACGCGCTCAGCACGTCAACCTGCTGGTGACCAAAAACCAGTACCAGCGGCGATGAAAACTCATTAAGCGCCACGCGCAGTACTTTGCCATACAGGCGCTGACGTGCCGGTTTCAGCGCGTCTTCACGCCACAGAAACCGGTTCAGCCCACCTTCAATGGCGGCGGTTACCAAGGGTTTAAACGGCATCCCCTTATCTCCTGTCAGAACTTATAACCACGGTGTAATGCGACGATGCCCGCCGTCAGATTGAAGTATTCGACATTGTCGAAACCGGCGTCCTGCATCATGGCTTTCAGGGTGTCCTGATCCGGGTGCATACGAATGGACTCGGCCAGATAACGATAGCTCTCGGCATCGTTAGCCACCGCTTCACCGATACGCGGCAGAATGTGGAAAGAGTAGAGATCGTAAGCTTTGCTCAGCGGCTCGATAATCGGTTTGGAGAATTCCAGCACCAGTAATCGACCACCCGGCTTCAGCACGCGATACATGGAACGCAGCGCCTTTTCTTTATCGGTCACGTTACGCAGGCCGAAAGAAATGGTGATGCAGTCAAAAGAGTTATCCGGGAACGGCAGGGCTTCAGCATTCGCCTGGACATATTCGATATTGCCGACGACACCGAGATTACGCAGCTTTTCGCGGCCCATTTTCAGCATCGAGTCGTTGATATCCGCAAGCACAACGTGGCCGGTTTCCCCAACAAGACGGGAGAATTTTGCCGTCAGATCGCCAGTACCACCGGCCAGATCCAGCACGTGTTGCCCGCGACGAACGCCGCTGCAGTCAATCGTAAAACGCTTCCACAAGCGATGGATACCAAACGACATCAGGTCGTTCATCACATCGTATTTTGACGCTACGGAGTGGAAAACTTCCGCCACCTTATCGGCTTTCTGCGTTTTAGCGACTGTCTGAAAGCCAAAGTGCGTTGTGTCCTGTGAATCCTCAGCCATCTGTGTGCCTGCCTTGAAGAAAATGTTCGTGAAGTGTAACAGATTGGGCGCAATTGCCCTACGATTCAACCATCCTGTGAAAACCGCCGAATCGTTGATATCTGCGACGTCTCTTGTGCTAAGCCATTGTCATTATGCTGCTCTTCGTCGGCGTCGTTGTCATCTTCGAGGCGAAACGCATCATCCTGCAGCCGGGCCTGCCCGGCTAAATCCGGATTAATCTCGCGTTTGATTTCAACGCCAAGCTCGCGGAACGCTTCCGCCTGCGACAGCAAATTCCCACGCCCGGAGGCCAGCTTTTTCATCGCCTGGCGGTAGTTATCCTGCGCCTTGTCGAGGCCCTGCCCGACGGCGCTCATATCGTCGATAAACAGGCGCATTTTGTCATACAGGCGGCTCGCCCGATCGGCAATCTGCTGGGCGTTACGGCTCTGGTGCTCGTAGCGCCAGATATTGGCGATGGTGCGCAGCGCCACCAGCAGTGTGGTCGGACTGACCAGCATAATGTTGTTTCTTAACGCCTCGGAGATAAGCTCAGGCTGCCTGTCCAGCGCCAGTAAGAAAGCGGGCTCAACGGGAATAAACATCAGGACATAGTCAAGCGAGCGCAGGCCTGGAAGCTGCTGGTAGTCTTTACGCCCCAGCAGACGGATATGGTTACGCACCGCGGCAATATGTTCCTGAAGCGCAGTTTCCCGGGTGTCATCATCTTCAGCGTTAAAATAGCGTTCGTAGGCGACCAGCGTCATTTTGGCGTCGATCACCACGTCTTTACCCTGCGGCAGACGAACGATCACATCCGGCTGCATCCGACCACGGGTATCGGTTTCGATATTCACCTGGGTCTCATACTCATAACCTTCGCGCAGGCCAGAGGCTTCCAGTACGCGCGTCAGCACGACTTCCCCCCAGTTCCCCTGCGTTTTGTTATCCCCCTTCAGCGCACGGGTCAGGTTAACGGCCTCCTGGGCCATCTGCGCATTCAGTTGCTGGAGGTTGCGAATTTCATGCGCCAGAGTATGCCGCTCTCTGGCTTCCTGACCAAAGCTGTCCTGCACCTGGCGACGGAAACCGTCCAGCTGTTCACGCAGCGGGGTCAGTAATCCGTTCAGGCTCTGACGGTTTTGCTCGTCGACCCGGCGATTACTATGCTCAAAAATCCGGTTGGCAAGGTTTTCAAACTGCTCGCTCAGACGCTGCTCGCTGTTGACCATCTGGCGAACTTTGTCTTCCGCATGTAGCTGGGTGGATTCAAGGCGGGTGGTCACTTCCCGGAGATCGGCCTCAAGAGAAGCGTTGATTTCACGCAGATTGCGCAGTTCGTTATTCAGCAGCTCACACTCTTCGCGCCAGTGGTCGCTCTGAACCAGCTGCTGCCGCGCAGCGCTCAGCTCGCCATAGAGGCCACGCTGCTCAGCCAGTAGCTCAGCCTGCTGCTGTGCCGCCCGATAGCTCGCTACCAGCCAGCCCACCAGCAAACAGACCAGCGCAATACCCGCGCTAACGATGGTTGAGATATCCACAATGCCCCCTGCATAAACCGCTTATCAGCAAAATAGAGATTTTGCTGTATAGATGTCCAGTTTGGAAGGGTTTTCCTGCGAGGCGTCACGCAAAAACAGGGACCGGACAGGCCGGCCCCGGAAAGAGAGGGGAAATTACAGCAGGCGGCGAGCCGCCTCCACGACGATTTTCACCGCGTGGCTTTCGGTCTGCTTCATGGTTTCGGCGTTGGGGATCTCTTGCTGGGTGCGGTTTACGATCACACCCGCAACCATACCCGCACGCAGCCCCTGACTTGCACACATGGTCAGCAGCGTTGCAGATTCCATTTCGTAGTTCATCACGCCCATGGACTGCCACTCTTCCATCGAACCTTTAAAGCTTTTCACCACGCGGCCTGAGAAGGTGTCATAACGCTCCTGGCCCGGGTAGAAGGTATCGGAAGATGCGGTGACGCCAACATGGGTGGTTGCGCCAACGGATTTCGCCGCGGCGACCAGCGCGGTGGTGCACTCAAAGTCAGCTACCGCCGGGAATTCCATCGGGGCAAAATGCAGGCTGGCGCCGTCCAGACGAACCGATGCGGTGGTCACCAGAACATCGCCAACGTTGATATGCGGCTGAATGGCACCGGTGGTGCCGATACGCAGGAAGGTACGGATCCCCAGCTGCGCCAGCTCTTCTACGGCAATAGAGGTAGACGGGCCGCCAATACCGGTGGAACATACGATCACCGTCTTGCCGTCGAGTTCTGCACGCCAGGTGGTAAACTCACGATGTGCTGCCAGCTTGACCGGCTTATCCATCAATGCGGCAATCTTCTCCACACGCTCCGGATCGCCGGGAACAATCGCCAGCGTTGCCCCTTGTAAATCATTTTTGGTGAGGCCAAGGTGAAAAACATCAGACCCGGACATAGGTGACTCCTCTGTGAATGTGTTTGTCAGAAGCAGCAAAAGGGTACTTTACAGAAGTCATGCGCCTCTTTTAGTGATGGAAATCACTCATGATAAATTGCATTGCATAATTTTACTTAATAAATAAGACTCGGATCACATTTATACGTCTAGTGACCTGCGCTATGCACAAAAGATAGCCGGTTTCGGGCAATGTGGTTTGCTGACGTGACGCTATAGTTATCTGACGCGCTAAAAAGGGTATGGAGACGGCCATGAACACCACGAAACAACCGGGATTTGCACCTGCTGCTTCGCCTCACGCGGCAACCCTCATTCAGACATCAGAAGAGACCATTATCACGGGTGAAACCTCGATCCCTTCCCAGGGCGATATCATGCCGGCCTGGCACGCGAAACCGAAGCTGGCAGAGGGCAATCTGCCGGTGGTTATCGTTATTCAGGAGATTTTCGGCGTTCACGAGCATATCCGCGATCTGTGCCGCCGTCTGGCGCAGGAGGGCTATCTTGCCATCGCGCCAGAGCTCTACTTCCGCCAGGGCGATCCCAACGACTATGCCGATATTCCTACGCTATTAAGCAGTCTGGTCTGTAACGTGCCGGATGCACAGGTGCTGGCCGACTTGGATCACGTTGCCAGCTGGGCGGCACGGAATGGCGGCGATCCGCATCGGTTAATGGTCACCGGGTTTTGCTGGGGCGGGCGAATCAGCTGGCTTTATGCGGCGCATAATCCCCAGCTTAAAGCTGCCGTGGCCTGGTACGGCAAGCTTACCGGCGAGAAAAGCATGAACTCGCCGAAGCATCCGGTGGATATCGCCACCGACCTTAACGCACCGGTTCTGGGGTTCTATGGCGGTGAGGATACGAGCATTCCGCTGGAGAGCGTGGAAACCATGCGCCAGGCGCTGCGGGCGGCAAACGCCAGCGCGGAGATCGTTATCTACCCGGAGGCCGGACACGCATTTAATGCCGATTACCGCCCGAGCTACCATCCGGAATCCGCCCGCGACGGCTGGCAGCGGATGCTGGAGTGGTTTGCGCAGTACGGAAAAAAGTAATGACGGCGGCTGATTTCTGCCACTGAAAAGCGCAGAGCTGTTAAACCGCTCACAACTTTTTACTATCAATCCGCGCTGTTAATTGACTTTTTATCCCCATCCAGACGATATATCGGCATAAGGCGTGTCACTACGTTACGTAGGCAAGACCTGAAGCACTGCTCCTCCCGACCGGAAGCGCAGTGCTTCGGGTCTTTTTTTTGCTTCCGGTTCTGAAAGGGCGTGATTATGAATCATCTACAAACCGCGCTGGAAAAGATCCCCGGCGTGCTGGGCGTGCGCATTAACGTGCAGTGCCAGGTCATCGTCGGTCATGAGGTGGTTCAGGTCTATGAGGCGGCAACATCGCTGGTAAGCCCGCAGTACGATGCGCCAGCGTCCACGCAAAAAACGGCAGGCACCGAGCGCAGTGCACAGATCGTTGATTTTGTCATCAGCGTCTTCCAGCCACTGGTACCGGCGATTGCCGGTGGCGGCGTACTGAAATCCCTGCTGCTGATGATGGACGTGATGGGCTGGCTTACCCGCGACAGCTCAACCTACAAAGTGCTGGATAATATCGGCTCCGTACCGCTCTACTTCCTGCCGATTCTGGTCGCCATCACCACCACCATGAAGCTGAAGGTGAATGTGCTGGTCGCCGTGTCTGCGGTCTCGGTGATGGTGCTTCCGGCCATGACCAAACAGCTGGCGGACGGCACCGTCTTCCTCTCTTTCGATCTGAAAAATGTGGCCTACGCCTCGCAGGTCTTCCCGGCCATTCTCTGCGTGCTGTTTTACGCCCGGACGGAGAAACTCTTTAACCGCTACTCGCCCGGCGCGCTGCGTATTTTCCTGTCGCCGATGCTGTCGCTGCTGGTAACGGTGCCGGTTACCCTGCTGATCCTCGGGTCCCTCGGCTATGAGCTGGGTGCCGGCCTGGCGACAGTTACCCTCTGGCTCTACGGCAAGCTGGGGTTTGTCGCCACCGGCCTTCTGGCCGCCGTGCTACCCTTTATGGTCGCTACGGGAATGCACAAGCCGATGCTGCCCTACGCGGTCGCCTCGATGAGCCAGTTTGGCCGCGAGATGCTCTATCTGCCTGCATCTCTGGCGCACAATATTGCCGAGTCGGGTGCCTGTCTGGCGATTGCCCTGCGCACCAAAGATAAGGTGCTGAAGTCCACCGCCTTCTCGGCCGGGATCTCCGCGCTGTTCGGCATTACGGAACCGGCACTGTACGGCGTGACGCTGCTGAACAAGAAAGCGCTCTACAGCGTCATTATCGGGAGCGTAGTGGGCGGGGCCATTATCGGCTGGATGGCGATCGAAGCCTTCGCGCTGGTCGGGCCGGGTCTGGCCAGTATTTCGATGTTTGTCTCCCCCGACAATGCGATGAATATTGTCTGGGCCTTTGCCGGTGCGGGCCTCTCCTTTGTGGTCGCCTTTGCCAGCGCCCTGCTGCTCTGGCGGGATAAAACCATCGCGCAGACGGCGGATAGCGGCCTGAATCTTATCCGCCCGGTCGAAGGTCAGGTGATTCCGCTGGACGACGTCAACGATGAGGTCTTCTCCCGCCGTATTATGGGCGACGGTATCGCGATTATTCCCGCGCAGGGCATCCTGCGGGCATCGGCAGCCGGTATCGTGGTCAACGTTTTCGAGACCGGACACGCCGTCAGTCTGCTGACCGACAGCGGCATTGAGCTGATTTTCCATATCGGTATCGACACCATCAAAATGAACGGCGAGGGCTTCCACCCACACGTTGAGGAAGATCAGCACGTCAGCGTCGGCGATACGCTTATCGAGTTCGAGATCAACACCATCAAAGCCGCCGGGTTTGATCCGGTCGTAATGGTGGTCGTCACCAACGGCGAGCGTTTCTCGCTGAGTACAGAGAGTCCGAAAAAAGAGGGTAATAATCCACAGATTATCATGACCTTAAAGGAGTCAGTGTAATGGCTAACAAACCGACATTTCCGGCAGACTTTTTATGGGGCGGCGCTATCGCCGCGAATCAGGCCGAAGGAGCGTGGAACGTCGACGGTAAAGGGCCGTCCGTTGCCGACGCTATCACCTTGAAACCGAATCTTTCCGTGAAGGATTACGGCGGCCATATGGCCCTGACCAACGAGAACATTGCCGACGCGTTTAATGGCCGTCACGACGAGCTCTATCCCAAGCGTCGCGGTATCGATTTTTATCATCACTACAAAGAAGACGTTGCCCTGTTTGCCGAAATGGGCTTTAAGATCCTGCGCGTTTCTATTGCCTGGTCGCGTATTTTCCCGAATGGCGAAGACGCCGCACCGAACGAAGCCGGGCTGCAGTTCTATGAAGATCTGTTCCGCGAGCTGCGCCACCATCATATCGAACCGCTGGTCACCCTCTCCCACTACGAGATGCCGCTGGCACTGAGCGAAAAATATAACGGCTGGGTACACCGCAACGTGGTGGATGCCTTTGTTCACTTCAGCAAGGTCTGCTTCGAACACTATAAAGATCTGGTGCGCTACTGGCTGACCTTTAATGAGATCGACAGTATCCACCGCCACCCGTTTACCACCGCCGGGATCCGCGAAGAGAAAAGCGCACCGGGCAAAGCGAAGCAGGATATTTATCAGGGCCTACACCACCAGTTTGTTGCCTCGGCGCTGGTTACCCGCGATCTGGAGCGCCGTGGCATCCATATTGAGATGCGCCCGGAAGACCGCGGCATCCTTAAACAGAACACCGTCGATTTTGTCTCCTTCAGCTACTACATGTCGATGACGGAATCGACCCAGCCGGACGCCGAGCGTACCGCCGGGAATACCGTACTCGGCGTGAAAAACCCGTACCTACCGGCATCGGAATGGGGCTGGCAGATCGACCCGATCGGCCTGAAAATTTCCCTGCTTGAGCTCTACGATCGCTATAAGAAACCGCTGTTTATCGTGGAAAATGGCCTGAGTGCAAAAGACGTGGTGGAAAACGGTACAATAACGACAGCTACCATATCAACTACTTCCGCGCGCATTTCGAGCAGACGCTAGAGGCCATCGACGAAGGCGTTGAGGTGATGGGCTTTACGACCTGGGGATGCATCGACATTAGACATTATTAGTGCCGGTACCTCACAGATGAGCAAGCGCTACGGCTTTATTTATGTCGATCAGGATGATGAAGGAAAAGGTACACTGCAACGACTGAAGAAAGCCTCGTTCTGGTGGTACCAGAGAGTGATCGCCAGCAATGGCGCCGATATGGACTAACTGCCTGACCAGCGGCAGGAATGACCGTGATTACCGTAAAGAAATCGCTGAATAACAGTATGCTACTGGTCGACTACGACCAACAGGAGTTGATCCTGTTTGGCAAAGGGATAGGCTTCGGCACGAAGCCCGGCACGCTGTGCGATATTTCGCATGTCGAAAAGGTCTTTATTCCGCTTCAGGACCTGAAATCCCGACATTTTTTGTCGCTTACGGACACCATTCCTGCGGCCTTTTTCGATCTGACCCACGATATCATCAGCCAGGCCCAGACTGCGTTTAGCGAAAAGCTCAACTCGGTGCTGTTCTTTACCCTGGCAGAGCATCTGTGGTTCGCCGCCGAGCGGCTAGAAACAGGCCAGCTATTTATGAACAAGCTGAGCTGGGAAGTAAAACGCTACTACCCGAAAGAGTTTGCGCTAGGCGAACAGGCAAGGCAGCTTGCCAACGCGCGGCTGAACGTCGAACTGCCGGAAGAGGAAGCGGTCAATATCGCCTTCCATCTGATCAATGCCACCAGCCGGGATAATCACGCCAGCAATACGGAAGATTTTTATCAGGAACTGCTACGCCATCGCCCTGATGCCATGGCCGTCTCCTGGGCCATTCGCGATTATGTTCAGGAGAAGTATCAGCTGGCGCTGCCAAAAGATGAGCTGACCTGGTTGAGCATCCATATCAGCCGCCTGATGGAAGGCCACGCCTGAAAGAAAAAACGGAGGCTTTCGCCTCCGCTCTCTCCGCTACGCCTCGCGCAGGTTCTGCGCCGCCCTCACCATATTGGCCAGCGCGCTGCGCGTTTCCGGCCAGCCGCGAGTTTTCAGGCCGCAGTCCGGATTCACCCACAGGCGTTCGGCCGGGATACGGTCGGCCGCTTTTTTCAGCAGGGTCTCGATCCACTCAACGCTCGGCACGTTCGGGGAGTGAATGTCATACACGCCCGGACCGATTTCGTTCGGGTATTCGAACGCTTCGAACGACTCCAGCAGCTCCATATCCGAACGCGAGGTTTCAATGGTAATCACGTCCGCATCCAGCGCGGCGATGGAATCCATAATGTCGTTAAACTCGCAGTAGCACATATGGGTGTGGATCTGAGTGTCGTCTTTCGCCACCGCGGCGCTAATGCGGAAAGCTTCGACGCCCCAGGCCAGGTAAGCATCCCAGTCGCTACGACGCAGGGGTAAACCTTCACGCAGGGCCGGTTCATCGATCTGGATAATACCGATCCCCGCCGCTTCGAGGTCTGCGACTTCGTCACGCAGGGCCAGAGCAATCTGCTTCGCGATGGTTTCGCGGCTGACGTCTTCACGCGGGAAGGACCAGCAGAGAATGGTAACCGGGCCGGTCAGCATCCCTTTCACCGGCTTGTCGGTCAGAGACTGGGCGAACGTTGCCCACTCAACGGTAATCGCCTCCGGGCGGCTGACGTCGCCGATCACCACCGGCGGCTTCACGCAGCGGGAGCCATAGCTCTGCACCCAGCCATTCCGGGTAAAGACAAACCCGTCCAGATGCTCGCCGAAGTACTCCACCATATCATTACGTTCGGCTTCGCCGTGCACCAGCACATCCAGACCGAGACGCTCCTGCTCAACAATCGCCTGTCTGATATGTTCGGCAATGCCTGTACGGTAGTTGTTTGCATCGAGATTGCCCTTTTTGAAGTCCAGACGCAGGCCGCGGATCTCGGTGGTCTGCGGGAATGAACCGATCGTGGTTGTCGGCCAGGCCGGCAGGTTAAAACGGGTCCGCTGGGCCTGAGCACGTTCGGCGTACGGGCTGGTCCGCTGGCTGTGCAGGCCAGTAATCGCCGCCAGACGCTGCTCTACCGCTGCGTTATGCACACGGGTTGAGCGGCGACGGGCCTGAATCGGGGTGCTCCAGGCATCCAGAGGCGCGGTATCGCCCGTACGCAGCGCATCGCGCAGCAGCGTGAGCTCGGTGCACTTCTGCAGGGCAAAGGCGAACCAGCTTTTCACCTCTTCATCGAGGTGGGTTTCGACGCTAAGATCGATCGGGCTGTGCAGCAATGAGCAGGAAGAGGCGATCCACAGATGGCGTTTACCGGCTATATCTTTAATCTGCGCGTACTTTTCGCTGAGGTCGGCACGCCAGACGTTACGACCGTTTACCAGACCCGCAGAGAGCAGCCAGTCGGACGGCAGACGCCTGTGTAGCTCCGCCACGTTATCCTGGCCGTGAACCAGGTCAACGTGCAGGCCCTGCACCGGCAGCGCGGTGATGGTATTCAGGTTCAGCGTTACGCCTTCAAAATAGGTGGTCAGCAATAGCTTTAACTTGCCCGCAAGTGCGTTGTAGGCAGGTTTAAACGCGTCCAGCCATGCCTGCGGCAGCTCCAGTACCAGCGCCGGTTCGTCGATCTGCACCCACTGGATGCCGCGCTTCGCCAGTTCGCCCAGCACCTGCTGGTAGACCGGCAGGATCTCCTGCAGCAGCGACAGCCTGTCGAACGGTTCGCCCTTCACTTTTCCCAGCCACAGATAGGTAATCGGCCCGAGCAGCACCGGCTTGACGTGGTGACCCAGCGCCAGCGCCTCGTCAACCTCATCAATCAGCTGGGTCCAGGCCAGCGTAAACTGCTGGCCTTTGGTGAATTCCGGCACCATGTAGTGATAGTTGGTATTAAACCATTTGGTCATTTCCGCCGCGGCCGCCGGCTCACCGGTCGGTGCACGCCCGCGACCGATGCGGAACAGGGTATCGATATCCACAGAGCCGTCTTTGTTCTGGTGACGAGCCGGCACGTTGCCCAGCAGCAGGCTGGTGGTCAGGACATGATCGTACCAGGCGAAATCGCCCACCGGCAGCAGATCGATACCGGCTTGCTTCTGCTGCTCCCAGTGACGGGCGCGCAGCTCCCGGCCCACCGCCAGTAACTCTTCACGACTGGCGGTGCCCGCCCAGTAGCTCTCTTGCGCTTTTTTCAGTTCGCGACGCAGGCCAACGCGAGGAAAACCGAGGGTGTGATTCAGTATTGTCATCTTATGCACCTTATGGAATTTTTCTAATTTGGACGTCCAGATGTTTACACCGCTATCTTTCGCAAGTACTGTATAATCCTCAAGCGCAAATTGTTCACGCCGAAGTGAAGGACATTCATGATCGAGATTAAACATCTGAAAACGCTACAAGCGTTACGGAACTGCGGGTCTCTCGCGGCTGCGGCGGCGACGCTGCATCAGACACAATCCGCCCTTTCCCACCAGTTCAGCGATCTGGAGCAGCGCCTCGGCTTTAAGCTGTTTGTCCGTAAAAGCCAGCCGCTGCGCTTTACGCCGCAGGGCGAGATCCTGCTCCAGCTGGCAAACCAGGTCCTGCCGCAGATCGGCCGCGCCCTGCAAGCCTGCAGCGAGCCACAGCAAACCCGGCTGCGCATCGCCATCGAATGCCATAGTTGTATCCAGTGGCTGACGCCCGCGCTTGAGAAATTTCGCGAGACCTGGCCACAGGTGGAGATGGACTTCAAATCCGGCGTCACCTTCGATCCGCAGCCCTCCCTGCAGCAGGGCGAGCTGGATCTGGTGATGACCTCTGATATTCTGCCGCGCAGCGGGCTGTTCTATTCCCCGATGTTTGATTTTGAGGTGCGCCTGGTGCTGGCACCGGAGCATCCGCTGGCGAAGAAAAACCGCATTACGCCACAGGATCTGGCCGATGAAGCCCTGCTGATTTACCCGGTTCAGCGTCAGCGTCTGGATATCTGGCGCCACTTCCTGCAGCCGGCCGGTATTAGCCCGCAGCTGAAGAATGTCGACAACACCCTGCTGCTGATTCAGATGGTGTCGGCCCGGATGGGGATCGCGGCGCTACCGCACTGGGTGGTGGAGAGTTTTGAGCGCCAGGGGCTGGTGGTGACCAAAACCCTGGGCGAGGGATTGTGGAGCCGACTGTACGCCGCCGTGCGCGATGGCGAGCAGCGTCAGCCGGTAACGGAAGCCTTTATTCGCTCAGCACGGAATCACGCCTGCGATCATCTGCCGTTTGTGCGGAGCGCGGAGCGACCCAGCGGCGATGGACCCATAGCGACGCCATTATCACCGCCCCACCAGTGATAAAGCTCGGCCAGTGCGGCTGCTCCTGCCAGATGGCCAGGTTAACCAGCAGCCCGGCCGGGACGTGCACATTGTTCATAATGCCCAGCGTACCGGCATCCACCTGGGTGGCGCCGTAGTTCCACATAAAGTAGCCCAGCCCTGACGCCACCGCGCCCAGCCAGATCAGCACGCCCCACTGCAATGTTGTGGTCGGCAGTTTCTGCGGATTGCCGAGCATAAACCAGGCAATCACCGCCACGATAAACGCGCCGGTATAGAACCAGGCAAAGGCGTTGTGCTGCGGCATCGGATGCACTTCCATCAGACGCTTATAGCCCACCATCCCGATAGCAAAGCTGATATTCGCCAGTTGAACAAACATCAGGCCGGTCCAGAAGTGATCGCTGATCTTGTCGTAGCGAATAATCGCCGCGCCGATGACCGCCAGCAGGGCGCTAAGCGCATAGCCCCAGCGCAGCCGACGACGGCTGAACAGATCGTAAATCAGCGTGATATAGAGCGGCGTCAGTACGGTAAACAGCAGGAATTCCGTCACCGACAGGTACAGATAGGCCTGGAAGCTAAACAGGTACATGATACCCTGCTGCATCGATCCGACCAACATATAGAGCAACAGAACCTTCAGGCTCTGCCCGCGCGGACGCAGGAACGGCAGGAAAACCAGCATCGCCAGCCCGACGCGCATCAGCACCGAGAAGTAGCTGTCGACCTGCCCGGCCAGGTATTCGCCAATCAGGCTAAAGGAAAATGCCCACAGAATAGTGGTAACGATCAGTAACGCCACGGTGCTGTCTCTCAGAAAGTATGAGCGCATATTGTAACGAAGCTGGGGAGAGTATGTGTGGGTATTTGGTTGACGAGTGAGTTAATTTTAACCACGCGTAATTCTGGGAGGAGCTTATCTGTACGTACTCCAGCCTCAGACACCCTGAACAGGATGCGGCACGGCGCTATCCAGCACCGGCGCACCGCTGGCGGCGTTGTCAATGCCGGTCGGCTGATGACGCGATGAGAAAATATCACGGGCAGAGAAGTGTTATCTTTTAATAAATCACGCTAATGCGCCAGTTAACGCTGACGTGATCCGGTCCAAGCCAGTCGGGATACTGCAAAGGGGTGCCGACGGTAAGCTGGCTGGCGAACCGACGCCCGTTGCTGCTCAGACCCACCGCCCCGCCCCAAAGAGTGCCAGAGGCAAAACGATCGAGCGGGTCTTTACGCAGCCATCCGCCGTCGAGGGCCCCAATCGCGTTTATCTGCCCGATGCCCGGCAGACTGAACAAGTGGTAGTTGAGTTCGTTACGCCAGTAACCGCCGCTGTCGCCGGAGATATACTGCTCCTTAAAACCGCGTACCGAGCTTTCGCCGCCCAGAGACAGGCGTTCGCTGCCGTGCAACCTGTCCGGCGACCATTGCCCATAAAGGCTGGTCAGCCAGACAGTATCGGCGTTTAACGGGCGCTGGAAACTGGTGCTCAGGCTCCATTTGCGGAACTTCCCCCGAGGTTCGTAGGGCTTTTTGTGGGTATCCGTTTCTGCTTTAAACCACGGCACGCCACGACTAAAGGCGGGATTAAAGGTCGCCACGCCCCCGAAGGCCTTCTGGGTATGGTTAATGCCTACCACCAGGCTGGAGAAATTGTGCGAGTACTTTTTCAGCCTGACATCATTTAGCCAGTTGCGGCTGCTACGCTGAACGATACCAGCCGCAAGGGTGGTTTTAATATCGTCATTGCGATACGCCACCCAGGATCCGTTGAGCCGGTGGGTTTTACTTTCCCCGCTGAAGATCCAGTCTACACCCCGATGGGCGAAGGTGGTGCGATAGTTGCTCCAGCTGTAGCTGTAATCCAGCAGGCCGTAGCCGTAAGGCACGCTCAGACTCGCCTGAACGTTTTGCGCATCATAGCCGGTAGCGAAATCGCTGTTGCGCCCGCCGCTGATATATGTTTTATCGGCAATACCGAGCAGGTTATTGCCGCTCAGTACGCCGCTCAGTTGCACCTCACCGGTACCTTTCTGGCCGCTGTTATCGAGAGTCACACTGGCGCTAAGCGGGAACTCCGGTGTGGCGGTGAGGTTGACTACGGAATAACCGGGCTGCTCATCGGGCAGGATGTCAATATGTAATGGCTCTTCCCGGACGCGGTTAATCTGTTCGATCCCCTGCTCGATATCCCGCAGATTCAGCACTTTCCCCTTAAGACCGGGGAAGGCCATATTTATCAGCCGCGACGATTCGCCCTCCAGACGAAGATCGCGCAGTTTCCCTTCCAGCACCGTAATACGCAATTCTCGCCGGGATAAGTCCTGCCCGGACAAAAAAGCGCGGCTGGTGATAAATCCCTTACCGGTGTACCACTCGGAAATTGATTCGGTAATGGTGGTAAATTGCGCTAAGTTCAAACAGCGGTTCAGCCAGGGCGAAATAAGCACCTGCTGCTGCCAGGAAGAAATAAGTGTCGCGCCCTCCAGGACAATACTCTGAAGGATCAAGCATGGCCCGGTCGATTCCGCCAGAATCGCGGATAGCTCTGAACGCGGCAGCACAATGCTGCGCTCAAGCGCGTCGCGCTGTTGCCGGGTTTGGATAAGAAATTTTTTCTGCTTCAGGCGCACCATATAGCGATCGGCAGGTGATAGTGGTGCAGAAAAGAGCGGTGCGGCAAAGAGCAGCAATACAGCGAGGGAGGTAACACGCAGAGACATCCTGTCCATTCCGTTTTAGATAATTAAGTTAATTTTGATAAAAAAATAATCAAATTAGCACCAAATATATCAAAACAGGGTAGTAAAGGGAATTCACTTCACAAAAACAGCTGCGAAGCTAAATTAATTCCAAAATTAAATTCACCAAAAAAATAAATACAACATATATATAATTAATTATAAAACGCAATTTTCAACATTGAATCTCCCCTTGAATACATTTATCGAAAGCAGCCCCTTTCGCCCTGCCGATAATGAATAACCCCTTATACGGCAAGGCTCAGAGAACGTTGTTTATTTAACCTGGCCGAGATACAGCTCGCGCAGGTAATTCGGTACGGCGTTATCCCCGTTGGTACCGATCACTTCCAGCTCGGGATGCAAATCCTTGAGGCGCTGATGCGCATTGCCCATAATGCAGCCTTTGCCTGCCATCGACAGCATTTCGGCATCGTTCATGCCGTCGCCAAAGGCGATGCAGTCTTTCAGGCTGTAGCCCATCGCTTTCGCTACGGCCTCCAGCGCATGCCCTTTCGACACGCCGCCCGCCATCACCTCCAGACAGGTCAGGGTAGAGAAGCTGACGTTTACGCGATCGCCCCAGCGAGCGTTGAACGCCTGCTCCAGCGGCAACAGTTTTTCATGGCTTTCACTGGTGAAAAAGACTTTGCTGATGCCCATCGGCTCCAGCAGGCCAGGCTCATAAAGCGAATAGTTAAATACCGCCTCTTTAAAGAAGCGCATTTCGTCCGGACGGTGGCGGTTCATAAACCACTCATCGTCGCGGTAAACGTTGGTGATGATATCCGGGTCGTTATGCATCACGCCAAACAGGTCGGTGGCAATATCGCTGTCGAGGTTATGGGTGAACACCAGGTTGCCGTCGGTATCATGCACGCGCGCGCCGTTGGAGGTGATCATATAGGATTTGATGTCCAGGTTATCGCGGATCTGCCCGACGTCAACGTGATGACGGCCGGTAGCAAAAACAAAGTTTACCCCGCGCGCGGTCAGCAGCTTCAGCGTTTCTTTGGCAAAGGAGGATAACCGATGGTCGGGGGACAGCAGAGTGCCATCTAAATCAGACGCAACAACCTGGTACATAAGAAAATTAACCCTCTGGAGCAAGCGGCATGACGCCGGATTCGTTATGCCTGTCGAAAAAGTCGACGATGGCGTGGAGCGCGACTGAGCGCATAGCGTCCTTTTCGAAAAGGATCTCATGGTAAGCGCCGTTTATGACAAACGGTTGTTCGCCCGCACAGGGCGCTCCCGCCGCGGCGCGCAATTCACAGAAGCGATTGTGCATACGGTTATCCACGACCCGCTCGCCTTCCGCCTGGATAAGCAGCGTGGGCGTGCTGTCCTGCGCCACGCCGGCAAGCACCTGTTCGCCCGCCAGCATGCCTTCACGTACCCAGTGCCAGGTCGGCCCGCCGACCTGCAGATGCGGATCGTCGGCATAAAAACGCAGGTTGCGACGATAGCGCGCCTGGCTGTGGGTCAGCTGGTTAAGCGCAAAAGGAACGGCCCGCCAGCGACCGGTGCCGATGGCGTAGCCGTCGCGAACGCGCGGGTTGCCTTCCGCCCAGTCAAGCAGCGGCCGGACCATCCACTCTGGCAGACGGATAACGATACCAAACATGGGCGCACAGAGCGCGATAGCATCACACTGATGAGGATAACGCTGCAGAAACAGCGTGGCGATAGCACCGCCCATCGAATGGGCCAGAATATAGCGTTTCCGCCACCCGCCTGGCTGCACTTCCTGCTGCCAGAAGGCGTTAAGATCGTCCACATAGTCACTGAAATTGATGACGTGGCCGCGATGGCTGTCATCGAGCATTCGCCCGGACCGTCCCTGCCCACGGTGATCGATAATCAGCACGTCAAAACCAAGATGGAACAGATCCCAGGCCAACTCTGCATATTTTACATAGCTTTCGATACGGCCAGGGCAAATTACCACCACCCGATCGTGGTTTTCCGCGCGAAAGCGGACAAAGCGTATCGGCACGTCGTCCACGCCGCGAAACTCCGCCTCTTCCCGTCGTCGCCAGAAATCCATCAGCGGCCCGGTGGCGAACGCAGCGAACGCGTTTTCTCTGGTTTCCCACTCCGTTTTCTGCTGAAACATCGGGTTTACGCCCCTGCTAACCGTGTAAAATCGTTTTTTTGCGTCCCATCACACAATGCGCAAACAATAGCGTATTGTGGCATAAAAAAGAGCAATCAGGGAGTTTCACATGACCTTCGAATGGTGGTTCGCCTACCTGCTGACATCGATAGTCCTCAGCGTTTCACCGGGCTCTGGCGCGATCAATACCATGACCACCTCCATCAGTCATGGCTATCGCGGCGCAGCGGCCTCTATTGCCGGGCTGCAAGCCGGGCTGGGGATTCATATCGTGCTGGTCGGTATCGGTCTGGGCACGCTGTTTTCTCGCTCGGTGATGGCCTTTGAGGTACTAAAGTGGGCCGGCGCGGCCTATCTTATCTGGCTGGGCATCCAGCAGTGGCGCGCGGCAGGCTCTATCGACCTGAATACGCTGGCGAAAACGCAGTCGCGCGGGCGTCTGTTTAAACGGGCAGTTTTCGTTAACCTGACCAACCCGAAGAGCATCGTGTTTCTCGCCGCCCTGTTCCCGCAGTTTATCGTGCCGCACCAGCCCCAGATTATGCAGTACGTGGTGCTCGGCGTGACCACTATCGTGGTGGATATTGTGGTGATGATTGGCTATGCGACCCTGGCCCGGCGCATCGCCGGCTGGATCAAAGGCCCCCGTCAGATGAAGGCGCTGAACAAGGTGTTTGGTTCACTGTTTATGCTGATCGGCGCGCTGCTGGCATCAGCGCGTCACGCCTGATGAGAGAACCGGATAGCGCACGGGCTATCCGGCTTTTTACCGTTAGCGGGAAATAATCAGGTGGATACCGAAACCTGTAAACAGTGCACCGGCAAAACCGTCGATCCACTTCGCCAGGCGCTGATAGCCACGACGCATTTTCGGCAGTGCAAACAGGCTCGCCACCACGGTAAACCAGGCGAAGGTTTCAACGGCAATCAGGGCAAAGATACCCCAGCGCGCACCCACGCCAACGCTGTCACCGACAAACAGGGAGAACACGGAACCAAAGTAAATAATAGCTTTCGGATTCGCGAGGTTGGTCAGCAGACCCTTTATAAAGCTACGACCGCTGGCCGCCAGCTCCACCGCAGGCGCTTCTGCCGCTGCTTTGTCTTCTTTCTTCAGCGCACCGCGCAGCATCTGGTAGCCCATCCAGCACAAATACAGGCCGCCGCCGACCATAATGATATTATGCAACCATGCCATTCTGGCGAGGATCAGATTCAGGCCCAGCAGCGCCACGCCCGCCCAGACCATGACGCCTGCGGTGATCCCCAGCACGACCATCATCGCTTCTTTGCGCGAACGGCTTACAGCGGTTTGTGAGACGAAGAAAAAGTCCGGTCCCGGGCTCATCAGCGCAACAATATGCACCATCGCCACGGTCAGAAATAACATCAGCATGATTGACTCGCGAAGAAATAATTCATTGAGTGACTATAGTGCCACCGTTCGGCGGCACTGGCTATGGCTACTTACTCGTCGTCGTCACCGTCAGCATGCTGGCGGATCAGGGTCATAAACGGCTTGCCGAAGCGCTCAAGTTTACGGGTACCGACGCCATTAACACTCAGCATCTCCCCGGCAGAAAGCGGCATTTGCTCGGCCATTTCGATAAGCGTGGCATCGTTAAAGACGACATACGGCGGAATATTCTCTTCGTCAGCAATGGCTTTACGCAGTTTACGCAGTTTGGCGAAGAGCTTGCGATCATAGTTGCCGCCGAAGGATTTCTGCATCACGCGCGGTTTGAGCGCCACCACGCGCGGCACCGCCAGCATCAGCGGCACTTCGCCTCGTAGCACCGGACGCGCGGCTTCGGTCAGCTGCAGCGCCGAATGGCGGGCAATATCCTGGGTTGCAAAGCCCATATGGATAAGCTGGCGGATTACGCTGACCCAGTGCTCATGGCTCTGGTCGCGCCCGATACCGTAGATCGGCAGCTTGTCGTGCGCCATTTCGCGAATACGCTGATTGTTCGCCCCACGCAGTACCTCAACCACATAGCCCATACCGAAACGTTGATTAACGCGGTAGATAGCCGAGAGCGCTTTCTGCGCGTCCTGCAGCCCGTCGTACTGACGCGGCGGATCGAGACAGACATCGCAGTTGCCGCAGGGCTCCTGACGACCTTCGCCAAAGTAGTTAAGCAGGACCAGACGGCGGCAGGTCTGCGCCTCGGCAAATGCCCCCATCGCGTTCAGCTTATGACGTTCGATATCCTGCAACTGTCCGGCAGGCTTCTCTTCCAGACAGCGTCGGAGCCAGGCCATATCCGCCGGATCGTAAAATAGCATCGCTTCCGCTGAAAGCCCGTCGCGTCCGGCACGACCGGTTTCCTGGTAGTAGGACTCGATATTACGTGGAATATCGAAGTGAACCACAAAGCGGACGTTGGGCTTGTTGATGCCCATGCCGAAGGCGACCGTCGCCACCACGATTTGCAGGTCGTCGCGCTGAAATTTTTCCTGAACGTCAGCACGCACTGCGTTATCCAGCCCGGCATGATAGGCGCCCGCGCTGATACCGCGACTTTGCAGACGGGCTGCGGTATCTTCGACTTTTGAACGGCTATTGCAGTAGATAATCCCCGATTTACCGCGCTGCTCCTGCACGTAGCGCATGAGCTGATCGAGCGGTTTAAACTTCTCCATCAGCATGTAGCGGATATTGGGACGGTCAAAACTGCTGACCTGAATCAGCGGGTCGCGCAGCCCGAGAAGACGCTCGATATCCCGACGGGTAGTGTCGTCTGCGGTCGCCGTCAACGCCATAAACGGCAGGGCAGGAAAACGCTGGCGCAGCTGGCCGAGCAGTGCATATTCTGGGCGGAAGTCGTGGCCCCACTGGGAAATACAGTGCGCTTCATCGACCGCCAGCAGCACCGGATTCCAGTTGGCGAGATGCTCAAGGAAGTTATCCAGCATCAGGCGCTCCGGCGCGATATAAAGCAAACGCACCTGGCCATTGCGGCAGCCCGCCATAACCTCTGACTGCTGCTCACGCGTCTGGGTAGAGTTCAGGCAGGCGGCTGAGACGCCGTTAGCCAGCAGCTGATCGACCTGATCCTTCATCAGGGAAATCAGCGGTGAAACCACCACCGTCAGGCCGTCGAGAACCAGCGCGGGGACCTGGTAGCAGAGGGATTTACCGCCGCCGGTAGGCATCACCACCAGGCAGTCACGCCCGGTGCGCACCGTGTCGATAATCTCTGCCTGTCCCGGGCGAAATTGCTGGTAGCCGAAGGTTTCCTGCAAAACCTGTCTGGCCAGCGATTCCTGATTCAACACTTCCGCCTGCGCCACATCAACCCCGTCTGTCGAAAAATAAAAACAGGCGCTATTTTCAGCGCCTGCGCAAGAAACTGCAATGTTTTACATAAATTCCTTCGCGCGGCGGCGCAATCAAAAACGCTCACCGCACATCCCGCTAGCCGACTTTGCGAGTCGCCAGGAAAAGGAGGATCAGAACAGGTCGTTCAGCATCACGCCCACGCCAACACGCGTCTGGTTAAAGTTGTAATCGATCAGCGACTCGCCGTAGCCACTGTAGATCTGGGTATAGAAACGCACATGGCGGGTAACGGGATAGCTGACGCCGACCTCCGCTCCGCCGTAGCCCGTATTCCAGTTGTACTGACCTTTCGCACTCAGCACAGCATCACCGAGCTGATAGCCGATTTTCAGCTGGTAGTAGCCCATATATTTGGTGATATCCGGGTTATCATCGGTATCGCCAATCACATACCAGGGCTTCAATTCCATCAGCCAGTTACCGTTCTGCGCCATCAGGCGAGTATAGAGGCGGTTCCAGCTGCGGGAGGTCGGGTCAGAGCGGCCGTTTGAGTCGTGGTTATAGCCAAATTCAACGTCACGCAGCGTCCAGCCTGCCAGTCGGTAATCGGTGGCGAAGCCGAGGAACAGCTGCGGCTCATAGTTGGTTTCACGGAACGGCGAGGATTCACCGCTGTTGGAAAGCTGCCACCAGGATTTCTGCGTATAAGAGCCGCCAAGCACGGAGTTTTCACCGAGGATACCGCGCCACAGTGGGAAGGCGAGACTCAGTTGGAATTTCACTTCGTCCTTACGCGCATTATCAGACCAGTTATAGGAGCTAATCGCTTCTTTATTTAGATCGCTGGTCCAGGTATAAAGCAGATAGTTGGACTCATAGGGATAAAGCGTGAAAGGATTATCATGCTCCTGCAGCATATTGGCGATAATGCTGCCGCGTACGGCCGGTGTATCATGGACTGCTTTTACGGTTGCTTCCTGCGAAAATGCTGTAAATGGCAGCGCCAACGCCGCCAGTAACCAACCCAGAGTTGCCCGCATCGGTTCTCTTCTCCTGAAGCCATTTTGTTGTAAGGGGAGTGCCGACTCATTCTACAGACTTAATGAATTACTGCTCTAATATCCATTCCGAAAATTGAAATAAACAAAATATAACCATAAAATTAACAAATAATTAATAAATGGAGTTTATATGACCACCCCATCACTGCTCACCGCCGAAGAGGCACTGAAGCTGGTCGGCGAAATCTTCGTCTACCATATGCCATTCAACCGTGCCCTGGGGCTTGAGCTGGAACGCTATGAGTCGGACTTCGCGCAGCTTGCCTTTAACAACCAGCCGATGATGGTAGGAAACTGGGCGCAAAGCATTCTGCACGGCGGCGTCATTGCTTCCGCGCTGGACGTCGCTGCCGGTCTGGTCTGCGTCGGCAGTACCCTCACCCGCCATGACACCATTAATGAGGATGAACTGCGCCAGCGGCTCTCAAGAATGGGCACTATTGATTTGCGGGTCGACTATCTCCGTCCCGGACGCGGCAACCGTTTTACCGCCAGCAGCAGCCTGCTGCGGGCCGGTAACAAAGTGGCGGTGGCGCGCGTAGAGTTGCATAACGAAGCGCAGCTCCACATCGCCAGCGCAACCGCCACTTATATGGTGGGTTGAGTACACAAAATCAGGTAAAGTAGATTTACATTTCTGCAATGAGTTCTCTTGATGGATGCAAAACAGACGCGGCAAGGAGTTCTACTCGCCCTCGCCGCCTATTTTATTTGGGGTATCGCCCCGGCCTGGTTCAAGCTTATCTGGTACGTTCCCGCCGATGAAATTCTGACTCACCGGGTCATCTGGTCATTTTTCTTTATGCTGGCGTTGATTTCAGTCAGCCGCCAGTGGTCACAGGTGAAAAGGCTGCTGCACACGCCGAAGAAAATCGTCCTGCTGGCGCTGTCGGCGGTGCTGATTGGCGGTAACTGGCTGCTGTTTATCTGGTCGGTCAATAATAACCATATGCTGGAAGCGAGCCTCGGCTACTTTATTAACCCGCTGGTCAATGTGCTGCTGGGAATGCTGTTCCTCGGCGAGCGCTTCCGTCGGATGCAGTGGCTGGCCGTGCTGCTGGCGGCAACCGGGGTGCTGGTCCAGCTGTGGACCTTTGGCACTCTGCCGATGATAGCCCTCGGACTGGCCTTTAGCTTTGCGCTTTATGGCCTGCTACGCAAGAAAATCGCCGTTGATGCCCAGACCGGGATGCTGGTCGAAACCCTGTGGCTACTGCCCGCTGCGGCGATCTGGTTATTTGGCATCGTCGACAGCCCGACCAGCCATCTGAGCAGCAATTCCTGGTCGCTGAATCTGCTGCTGATTGCGGCGGGTATCGTCACCACGGTACCTCTGCTGTGCTTTACCGGCGCGGCAACACGTCTGCGCCTTTCAACGCTTGGCTTCTTCCAGTATCTCGGTCCAACCCTGATGTTCTTACTGGCCGTGCTGTTTTATGGCGAAGTGCCCGGAACGGACAAGATGGTCACCTTTGCCTTTATCTGGTCGGCGCTGGCGCTGTTTATCATCGATGCGCTTTATACCCAGCGTAGGCTAAGAAAAGGGCTGTGACAGCCCTTCTTTCCTCTCTCCCGGAGAGAGGAAAGAAGTACGCCGTTTACAGCCAGTTACGGCGTTTAAAGTAGAGGTACGGTGCGAGACCGGCGAGCATCATAAAGATAATCGCACCGGGATAGCCAAAGCTCCAGCGAAGTTCCGGCATAAACTCGAAGTTCATCCCGTAGCTTGAGGCCACCAGCGTCGGCGGCAGGAAGACCACCGAGACCACCGAGAAGATCTTGATAATCCGGTTCTGTTCGATATTGATAAAGCCCATCGCCGCCTGCATCAGGAAGTTGACCTTCTGGAACAGGGATTCGTTGTGCGGCAGCAGGGATTCGATATCGCGTAGGATTTCACGCGCCTGCTCCAGCTGGCCGCCCGGCAAACGCGCCTTACGCACCAGGAAGTTCAGCGCGCGCTGGGTATCCATCAGACACAGACGCACCTTCCAGCCGATATCTTCCTGCTCCGCCAGGGTAGAGAGCGCGGCGTCATATTCGTCGCCCTGCTGTCCCTCCATGATCACGCGGCTCAGCTTTTCCAGATCGCTGTAGATGTTTTCGATCTCATCCGCCAGCTGTTCAATTTTGGTTTCAAACAGATCCAACAGCAGCTCATACGCGTTGCCATCAACCATTGCCTGGCTGCGGGCGCGCATACGATAGAGGCGAAATGCCGGCAGTTCGCGCTCGCGCAGGGTAAACAGGCGACCATCGCGGATAGTAAAGGCCACGGTTGAGTTACCGGCGTGATCGTCGGCATCTTCGAAGAAGAAAAAGGAGTGGATATGCAGGCCGTCTTCGTCTTCAAAGAAGCGTGCCGATGCTTCGATATCTTCCAGTTCCGGGCGGGTCGCAAGATTCTGGCCCAGCTCGGTTTGTACGCGTTGTCGCTCGTCGTCGTCCGGTTCGACTAAATCAACCCACACAGCGTCAATAAGAGGCTGTGGCTCATCCGCTTCCAGGCGAGAAAGTTTGTTATTTTCCAGTTGGAATGCGCTCAGCATGACCGGGACTCCCAATGCAAAAAAATTATCGGACAGTTCGGTGGGCACACAGAAACAATTTGGGTTTCAGACCATTAAACAGCCTGACTCAGTGCGACGGGAATAGAGCATGTCGCTGACAGCCACTAAGGCTATCAGCAGAAGGAGATAGCCTTAGGAGTTGTCCCTGATGGACAGGGAATTGAGCCAGCATCTACTGGGTGTGTCCAAGGCGAATGTCCTCTTAGCGTAATCGTGGGCGCATGTTACGCCAGCAGCCATAAGGCGTCAACACGCAACGAAACGCGAAGGGGCAATAATTAACCTTCCACTTATAAGGCTAGCAGATCATTACAAAATAATGATATTTTTCTGAAAGTTATACGGTTTCCAGGCGTGCATAAGCGGCCACAAGCCACTTGATCCCCTGCCCCTGAAACGCCACCTGCAGGCGGCTATGCTCACCGCTGCCTTCCAGATTGACGATAGTGCCTTCACCAAATTTCGCGTGGCGCACGCGCTGACCCAGCTTATAGCCGGTGTCGTTTTCTGCCAGCGGCGTACCCATCCGCTGATGGTTTACCGGACGGCTGACGGTGGCGCGCAGACGCACCTCTTCCACGCAGGCTTCCGGCAGTTCGCCGATAAATCGCGATGGCCGGTGATACACCTCTTTGCCGTACAGACGACGGGTTTCGGCGTAGGTGAGCGTCAGCTTCTGCATCGCACGGGTCACGCCGACGTAGGCGAGACGACGCTCCTCTTCCAGGCGGCCACCTTCATCCAGGGACATCTGGCTCGGGAACATCCCCTCTTCCATACCCACGATAAACACCTGCGGGAACTCCAGCCCCTTCGCCGAGTGCAGCGTCATCAGCTGTACCGCGTCCTGCCAGCTGTCCGCCTGACCTTCACCGGCTTCCAGCGCCGCATGGGATAAAAACGCCTGCAGCGGCATCAGATCTTCATCTTCGTCCTGATAGCTGAACTGCCGCGTTGCCGTTACCAGCTCCTCTAAGTTCTCGACGCGAGCCTGGCCCTTTTCGCCTTTTTCCTGCTCGTACATCGTGCGTAGCCCGGAATCGTTGATTACCCGGTCGGTCTGCACATGCAGCGGCATATCGGCGGTTTCCTGCGCCATCGCGTCGATCAGCTCAAGGAAGCGCTGCATCGCACTGGCGGCACGCCCGGCCAGTGCCTTTTCCTGCAGCAGCTCGCGGGTCGCCTGCCAGAGGGTCAGCTGGCGATCGCGCGAGGTCTGACGCACCACGTCCAGCGTACGATCGCCAATACCGCGCGTCGGAGTATTCACCACACGTTCGAACGCCGCATCGTCGTTGCGATTGGCAATCAGGCGCAGATACGACAGGGCATCTTTGATTTCCTGGCGTTCGAAGAAGCGCATACCGCCATAAATACGGTACGGCATACTGGCCTGCAGCAGCGCCTCTTCCAGCACGCGCGACTGGGCATTACTACGGTAAAGAATGGCGCACTGTGTCAGCTGCCCACCATTGTCCTGCCAGGTCTTAATGCGGTTAACCACAAAGCGTGCTTCATCAAGTTCGTTAAACGCGCAGTAGAGAGAGAGCGGCTCACCTTCGCTGCCGTCGGTCCACAGCTTTTTACCCAGTCGACCGTCGTTATTCTCAATCAGGGCGTTCGCCGCGTTGAGAATATTGCTGGTTGAGCGGTAATTTTGCTCGAGACGAATAGTCTCCGCACCCGGGAAGTCATTCAGGAAGCGCTGGATGTTTTCCACCTGCGCCCCGCGCCAGCCGTAGATCGACTGATCATCATCGCCCACGATCATCACTTTGCCGGTCTCACCCGCCAGCAGACGGATCCAGGCGTACTGGATATTATTGGTATCCTGGAATTCGTCCACCAGGATATTGGTAAAGCGTTCGCGGTAGTGCTGGAGAATATGCGGCTTTTTCAGCCACAGCTCGTGCGCACGCAGCAGCAGCTCGGCGAAATCCACCAGGCCTGCGCGATCGCAGGCTTCCTGGTAGGCCTGGTAAATCTTCTGCCAGGTCTGTTCGATAGGATTACCGTAGCTTTCGATATGATGCGGACGCAACCCTTCGTCCTTCTGACCGTTGATGTACCACATCCCCTGACGCGCGGGCCACTGCTTCTCATCGAGATTCATGGCTTTGATCAGACGTTTCAGCAGGCGTAGCTGATCTTCGCTGTCGAGGATCTGGAAGTCCTGCGGCAGTCCGGCATCCAGATGGTGCGCTCTCAGCAGCCGGTGCGCCAGCCCGTGGAATGTACCAACCCACATCCCGCCCTGAGTGGTGCCCATCAGCTCACCGATACGATGACGCATCTCCGCGGCGGCTTTGTTGGTGAAGGTCACCGCCATGATGGAGTACGGGGAGCAGTTTTCCACGCTGATAAGCCAGGCGATACGGTGTACCAACACGCGCGTCTTGCCGCTGCCCGCCCCTGCCAGAACCAGCATATTGCTGCGCGTCGCCGCTACGGCGTCGCGCTGTTTGTCATTGAGGCTGTCTAGCAGATAAGAAACGTCCATGGGCACCGCCGGCTAAAAAAGGGCCGTTAAGACCCCTGTTAATATATACAGAACTGCTGGTGATTATATCAGCGCGGAGAGGGATGCCAACCGTGAAATTTCGACGTGCGGTAACAAGCGACTGTCATATGCCAGCATCAGATCGGTATTTTCCGGTTTGATCCAGCAGGCCTGCATCCCGCAACGGATCGCTCCGGCAACATCGGTGGTCAGATCGTCCCCGACATGGAGGATCTCATTCAGCGGAAGGTTAAGGCGGCTGGCCGCCAGGTGGTACATATCCTCAAACGGTTTCGAACGGCCATCCGGGCCGGCGCGCAGCACGAACTCAAAATAGCCGTCGAGACCGCACAGCTCTGGCTGCGCATTACCGTTGGTGATCGCCACCAGCGGCCACTTTGTAGCAAGCTGCCGCAGCGTTTCATGGGTCTGCTCAGGTACATCAATCCGACTGCGCCAGACCGCAAAATTCTCCATCGCTGCCCGCGCGCCCGTCGTAGCCTCGCGGGCGCTTAATCCCGCATCCAGCATGCAGTGCTCCACCGCACGCCGCCGCCATTCGGTAACGTCGTGGTAAATCTCAGGCTCCCGATCGCGCAATGCCTGGCGCATACGCTGAAAGTCGGCGTTTTGCAGCCCCTTCAGCGCCGGATGATAGTTTTGCACAAACGCCAGCGACTCCTGCTCGGTTCGCAGGATCACCGGGCGGTTATCATATAGGGTGTCATCCAGGTCAAACGTCAGTGCTGAGATCTGACCCAGCGGTCGGTAAAAACGCATTATTTCCCCCGTTTAGCGCGTGGATGCGCCGCATCGTAAACCGACGCAAGGTGTTGAAAATCGAGATGGGTATAAATTTGCGTGGTGGAGAGATTGGCATGGCCAAGCAGCTCCTGCACGCCGCGCAGATCGCCGCTCGATTCCAGCATATGGGTGGCGAAGGAGTGGCGCAGCTTATGGGGATGGACGTGGTTGTTCAGCCCCTGCTTAATGCCCCACTCAGCAAAACGCTTCTGCACGTTGCGGGCGGAAATACGCTTGCCGAGCTTTGATAAAAACAGCGCATCGTCGTCGGTGCCAAACAGCCCGCGGAGATCGAGCCAGTGTTCAATCCATATCACCGCATTGCGCCCAATCGGCAAACGTCGCTCTTTGCTGCCTTTTCCCATCACCCAGACTTCGCCGCTGTCGAGATCGAGATGGCGAATATCAAGATTAATCAGTTCGGAAAGACGCAGGCCTGCGCCGTACATTACTTCCAGCATGGCCCGATCGCGTACTGCCAGCGGATCGTTAAGATCGATATCCAGCAGGCGATTCATATCATCGACATCGATATTTTTCGGCAAATGCCGCGGCGTTTTCGGCGTTACCACGCCTTTTGCCGGATTAGCCGGCAGATCACCCTGGCTCACCAGCCAGTCAAAAAAACTGCGCAGCGCGGAGATTCGCAGGGCCAGACTGGCCGCACCCAGGCCTTTACGACGGCTGCGCACGGCAAAAGTACGTACTGCGGCAGCGTCACATTGTTGCCAGCTTTTCACGCCGGTTTCATCGGCTAAAGCAATAATGGCATCAAGCTGACGCTGATAGTTCAGCAGGGTGATGGGACTGAGCTGGCGCTCAACGCCCAGATAGCGGAGGAAGCGGGTAACCGGATCCTGCAGCACGCTGCTCATACGCGCTCAATCCAGCGCTCCAGCAGATCGGGTAACATCAGCGCAATTTCCTGCAGCAGCTGGGTACCCTGACCCGACTGGTAGTGATGTGCATCGCGGCTGCTGAACAGGATCACACCCAAATCGCCGTCCTGACCCATCAGCGACATCGCAACGGAACCGATGGCTTTTGCTTCCGGTAACACGACCAGCAGCTCCGGTCCGTTGAGCTGGCCCATATAGTGATTCTGCTGGCCAAGACGCTGAATACGCAGCGGTTCAAAGGCCTGTCGGCTCAGCGCCAGCCGGGTAAAACCGGATGGTGCGCCAATCCGCCAGCGGTCCGGGAACAGACGGATTGACGCTCCGGCCAGCCCCAGCTCACGCGCCCAGCGATGAAAGCGGTTCAGCATTTCTTCCAGACTCTGCGCGGAGGCCAGGCGATTTTGCAGATGCAGCAGGCGGTAAAACAGCCCTTCGTTGGCCTTCGCTTGCTCCATCAGGAAGGCCATGTCCTCTTCCAGCACGCCGATACGATGACGCGATCGCGCCATCTGCCACTCCACCAGAGAGACGGTACCGCGGATCGGATGCGGCACCCGCATCTGTTCTACAGCCCGCGCGTTACGGATAAAAAATTCGGGATGCTGCAACAGATAATCCACCACCGTGTTGTCATTCAGTACGGCGGAGGTTTCCTGCTGTTCTTCCTCGACGTGCTTCATAGATGAATAAATCCGTCATAAACATGTGCTGCCGGGCCGCTCATAAACAGGGGATGACCCAGACCTTTCCAGGCGATATCGAGACACCCGCCGGGCAGATCGACACGCACGTCTTCCGCCAAAATGTCCTGCAAAATACCCACCGCAACCGCCGCACAGGCACCGCTGCCGCAAGCCTGGGTCTCTCCGACACCGCGTTCAAAGACGCGCAGGCGGATGTGATCCCGGCGAACAACCTGCATAAAACCGATGTTGGCGCGCTCCGGAAAACGTTCATGGCTTTCCAGCACTGGACCTAATGTTTCAACATCGGCCGTCACGACATCATCCACCTGGATAACGCAGTGCGGGTTGCCCATTGAGACCACGCCGCACAATACTGTCTGCTCGGCCGCACGCATAATATAGGTCTTTTCCGCTTTGTTCGCGCGGAACGGCACGTCGGACGGCTCAAAGTTTGGCTCGCCCATATTGACGCGTACCAGCTCATCATCGGTAATGCTGAGCACCATCCGGCCATTGGCTGTGCTAACGCGAATATCACGCTTATTGGTCAGCCCCTTCAGACGCACAAAACGGGCAAAGCAGCGGGCGCCGTTGCCGCACTGTGACACTTCGCTTCCGTCGGCGTTAAAAATACGATAGTGAAAATCGAGATCCGGATCGTACGGTGGCTCAACCACCAGCAGCTGATCGAACCCGACACCCAGATGCCGGTCCGCCAGTCGGCGAATCAGCTCCGGGGAAAAAAAGACATTCTGCGTTACCGCGTCGACGACCATAAAATCGTTGCCAAGGCCATGCATTTTAGAGAACTGCATTCTTCACTCCATTCACGCGGGTACACAATCGGGTATCAGTAATTCACCTGAGTCGGACCACCCGTGTCCCCACGATCATTGCTGTTCGGCATGGATGGCTGAGCGTTATTCTCTGCTGGTTGCGTCGGTACTGGCGCCGACTTATCCGCCGGCGGGAAGTAAAGCGGCCCTTTCAGACCACAGCCGGCCAGACTAACCAGCGCCACCAGCATGGCCAAAGAACGGGTAATATTTTTCATTATAGATTTGCCTGTAGTTCGTGCTTTCTGCTTTCTATCATCGCAGGAGAAGAGGCAAAAGCAAGCGTTTAGCGTGTTCCTGCAATGGGATTTGTTTCGCGTTATACTGCGGCCATCACGAAAAACAGGAACGCAAAATGAACGACAGTGAATTTCATCGCCTCGCCGACACGCTTTGGACGACCATTGAAGAACGTCTTGACGACTGGGACGGTGACAGCGATATCGACTGTGAGATCAATGGCGGTGTGCTTACCATCAGTTTTGAAAACGGCAGCAAGATCATTATTAACCGCCAGGAGCCGCTGCATCAGGTGTGGCTGGCAGCCAAACAGGGCGGCTACCATTTCAACCTGCAGGGTGACGAGTGGATCTGCGATCGCAGCGGTACACCATTCTGGGAACTACTCGAAGAATCTGCCAGCCAGCAGGCGGGAGAAAGCGTTAGCTTCCGCTGACAGACGATACGGGCTGGCTTGCCAGCCCTGAGCAATTAAGAAAGATACTGCTGCATCAGCGGTGCCGGGCTTTCCACGTTAAGCGGTACGGCGGAGCCGATCGTCGGCGAACGGAAAGGGATCACCTGGGTGCGGCCATCGACCTTCACAATCTGGTAGAACTGCGGCAGATTGAAGTTGATAAAACTTGAGCCGTAGGTAAAACGGTCATGCGACGAAGAGTAGAAACGACTGACGTCGCGCACCAATTCTTCGCGACTGCCTTCGCAGTGGTGGTACACTTCTGCGCGGTTACTTTCATCAAGAATATAGATATTAAAGCCGCTTTCGCTGTCGCTCTCTTCGAAGAAGAACTGAATAATCCCTTCACTGGCAAAACCATCCACCACCGGCGGAAGCTGCACCTGATTCGTTTCAACCTGCACCGACAGGCCGTGCAGTTTGTTATGGGAAATAGCACCATAGAATTCAATGGCGTTTTCGAGCTTCTGCACCGAAACGTTGAGGCGTTCGAAGAACAGACCCCAAGTTTGCCCCGCAACGCGCAGCGCCTTAAAGCGCCCAGTTTCCTGGCGCGTACTGGAAAGACGTAGTTCAATACATTCCGAAACCAGCTGCTGAACGCGGGTACGAATTAAGCCACGCAGATGCTGGCTATAGCAGAACACTTCCACGCTATCTGGCGGCGCGGCATCCTGATGCATCTTACCGAGGATGGTTTTCAGCGCTTCGATCATCGCCTGCTCGCCGTTAAAGTGCAGAGTACGCACTTCATTCCATGAGTTGCGATACAGCAGATCAACGCTGCCCACCAGGCAATTTTGCGCTTCACCAAAGCTGAGTACGTCCAGCTTACGGAAGTCAAAATGTACCACCTGATTGCGGAACGCGGACGTCGGGTCATACTCCAGGTTGACAATAATCGCCAGATGACGAATTTCGCACGGGCTGTAGAGCGCTTTCGGCGTCGGCGCAGGCAGACGCAGCGGGAAGTGGTGCGATACGTCGGCAACCATCTCCTGCAGCTTCGCCAGGTCAACCGTGTCGTTGCCCTTGATAAACAGATGGGTACGCGAGGTCAGCAGACCGTTAAACCAGGCCCAGGCCACCAGCTTATTCAGATAGCGGTTATATTCCAGCGGCTGATGGCTGACGATGGAGTCCATATTCGGCGCGCGATTATAGACATACCAGCCCGACCGGTTAGCGCGGCCTGGCGGGACGTGAATAAAGGTCAGATTCGGTTCTGAGAGATCCGGCGAAATCTGCGGGTTAACCAGCGTCACTTTCCCCGGCAGCGCTTCAAACGCGGCGTACAGCTTACGGGTCAGCACGCCAATATCCTGCGGGCTGGCGGAGACGCTAAGGTTGTTACGGCGGGCAAAGCGGATCAGGTTACGATAGCTCTGCATCATCGCGTCGAGCAGTTCGTTGTGCGCTTCGCGCACCTGGTCAATTTTCCAGTTGGCGCGGTTGTCGAGCATCGCCAGACGCGCTTCATCCCACTGCCACTCCCTGACCAGCTGGCTGAGCACTTCACGACGCCAGCCCACGCAGGCGCGTTCGCGGCTCAGCTTCTCGCAAACTTTTAAGTAGAAACATCGACGCACCAGATCCAGCCGGGTGGTGTCTTCAATCGCGGTGAGATAGGCCGTCACTCGCTCCAGCATCATGCAGTAGGCATCAAGACCGAAAGAGACGATCTCGCCGTCGTGCAGGCGCTGTTTAGTATCTTTCGCCAGCAGGCGTGTATTGGGGTATTCCCAGGAGTAGGCTTCCAGCAGCAGCGTTTTCAGCACCGCTTTATAGGGAGAGTCAATACTCTTATAGAGCTGCCACAGGCTGGCGCCGAAGTACTCTTCCGCGGAGAGCGAGCTCAATCCGCCAAGGTCGAGCCACTCGTTCGGCGTCAGGACGCCCTGCGCATACAGCGTCATGACGTAATCGTCGTAATGCTCTTCTTCGTCGCAGGGGACCATGTTCCAAAGAATACGCTTACCGGCCAGGCGCACTGCGGTACGGTAGAATTCATCGAGTAACAGGATATGCTGCGTCGAACCGCAATCTTCCCCACCAAGGCTGCCACTCTCATTGTGGCGGAAGCGGTTTTCATCGATCAGGAAGAAGCTGACTTCAACGCCGAGAGAAGCCGCCCAGCTCTCCAGCAGGCTGCATTTACGCTGCAGCAGCTGGCGCTCTTCGTTATCCAGCCAGGACTGGTGGCAAACCCAGATATCCAGGTCAGAGGTACAGCTTTGCCCGACGGATGAGGTGCTGCCCATAGAGTAAATACCGGTAATCGGCAGCTCGCCCTTGGGCGATTCCTGCGGCGGTATGCCCTGGTTCAGTTCCAGCTCGTCGAGGTAGTGGCGTTGGGTTTCATTAGGCGTGTACAGGCAGATGCCACAGGGAACGTTACCATCGAGGTAACCCGGCATCAGCGGATGATGATAGTGCAGCAATGTCGGCAGTAGACTGTAAACCTGCTGGAAAACAGGTCCCATAGCAGCAAGTGCGCGATCGACACGCAGTTGGTTAATGGCATCCAGTCTCTGTTTCAGAGTCTCAATATAGAGGTACAAAACATATCGCCTGATGTTTATACACTCGACCACCGGCCGCTTCTGCCAGCGACCAAAAGCGAGTGTGCTTTCAGTATTTCGAAAACCTTCCCGTCCTTATGATTATGATGATGCAGACGGAAAAATGGCTTAAAACGTGATCAATTTAACACCTGCAGGATTGACCGTAAAGAATGAAGCGCTAACTGTAAGTATAGACCCCCCGGCAATCTGTAAATCAGGTGGTACGACGCCCGACTCCGCGCGGGATTACCCCCAATCACTGACAGCATTCTATTATCAATGATAGGATGTCGGGGGACGATAATGACGGTAACAAGCATGCTAGACAATGTTTTAAGAATTGCCACACGGCAAAGCCCCCTCGCGCTCTGGCAGGCACATTATGTCAAAGACCGCCTGATGGCATGTCATCCGGGGCTTCAGGTAGAACTGGTGCCACTGGTCACCAAAGGCGACGTGATCCTTGACACCCCGCTGGCCAAAGTCGGCGGCAAAGGGCTTTTTGTTAAAGAGCTGGAGACGGCGCTGCTGGAAAATCGCACCGATATCGCCGTGCACTCAATGAAGGACGTGCCTGTCGAGTTCCCGCTCGGTCTGGGCCTTGTCACGATCTGTGAGCGTGAAGATCCGCGTGACGCCTTTGTTTCTAACCATTTTACTTCGCTGGATGCGCTGCCTGCGGGCAGCATTGTGGGTACCTCCAGCCTGCGTCGCCAGTGTCAGATTGCTGAACAGCGTCCGGACCTGGTTATTCGCTCACTGCGCGGTAATGTCGGCACCCGACTGAGCAAGCTGGATAACGGTGAATACGATGCCATTATTCTGGCGGTCGCCGGGCTTAAACGCCTGCGGCTCTCGGATCGCGTGCGCATTGCGCTACCACCTGAACTGTCGCTGCCGGCCGTTGGCCAGGGCGCAGTCGGCATTGAGTGCCGCCTCGACGACCAGCATACCCGCAACTTACTGGCCCCGTTGAACCATGATGAAACCGCTATCCGCGTCATTGCAGAGCGCGCGATGAATACGCGCCTGGAAGGCGGCTGTCAGGTCCCTATTGGTAGCTATGCAGAGCTTATTGATGGAGAGCTATGGCTGCGTGCGCTGGTTGGCTCACCGGATGGAAAACAGGTTATTCGCGGCGAGCGCCGCGGCAAGCCAGAAGAGGCTGAACAGCTTGGCGTCTCCCTGGCGGATGAGCTGCTGGAGCGCGGCGCCCGTGCGATTTTAGCCGCGGTCTATAACGGAGTCGCCCCAGTATGAATATCCTTGTCACCCGCCCTCTCCCTCAGGGAGAAGAATTAGTGAGCCGACTGCGCGCGCTGGGCCGGGTGGCATGGCACTTTCCGCTGCTCGAATTTACGCCGGGTCGCGAGCTGGCAACGCTCAGTAAGCGACTGGCTGCGCTGACGCCAGACGATCTGCTCTTTACCCTGTCCCGGCATGCAGTCGCGTTTGCCCATGCGCGACTCCAGCAAGAAAATGCTCGCTGGCCGACGGCACCGCACTATTTCGCGATTGGCCGGACAACGTCGCTGGCGCTGCACACCGTCAGCGGACAGCAAATCCGCTACCCTCTCGATCGGGAAATCAGCGAAGTCTTGCTACAATTACCTGAATTACAAAATATTGCGGGAAAGCGGGCGCTGATTTTACGCGGTAACGGCGGACGGGAACTGCTGGCGGAGACCCTGACCTCACGCGGGGCCATCGTCGAGTGTTGCGAATGCTACCGGCGCGAGCCAATACACTATGACGGCGCAGAGGAAGCCATGCGCTGGCATCTGCGAGGCGTCGATACGCTGGTCGTCACCAGCGGCGAAATGCTCCGGCGCCTGTGCGAACTGGTACCGCAGCAATACAGTGAAACATGGTTACGTCGCTGCCGGCTTTTGGTTGTCAGCGAACGTCTGGCGCATCTTGCCCGAGAACTGGGCTGGCAAAATACTCATATTGCCGATGGCGCGGACAACGATGCGCTGCTGCGCGCATTACAATCACTCTGATACGGGAAACCATAATGACGGAACAACAAAACGCCTCCGCCGTGGTTGAAGAAACCAGCGATGTCGTGGATAACGGCAGGCCACAACAGACGGAACAGCCAGAGAAGAGAGAGCGCGGCAATAAAACCGGCCTCGTATTAAGCGTTATCGCCATTGCTATCGCGCTGGCAGCAGGCACCGGACTTTACGGCTGGGGCAAACAGCAGGCAGCCAACCAAAGTGCTGCCAGTGATACGCTGGCCAACCAGTTGATCGCCCTGCAAAAGTCGCAGGAAGCGCAGAAGGCAGAACTGGAAGGGATCATTAAACAGCAGGCAAGCCAGCTGGACGCATCCGAACGCCAGCAAGCCGCGCTGACAAAGCAGCTTGATGACATGCAGCAAAAAGTCGCCAGCATTTCCGGGACCGACGCCAAAACATGGCTGTTGGCGCAGGCGGATTTCCTGGTCAAACTGGCCGGCCGTAAGCTGTGGAGCGACCAGGACGTCACCACGGCGGCAGCCCTGTTGAAAAGCGCAGACGCCAGCCTGGCCGATATGAATGACCCAAGTCTTATCGGTGCACGTCGCGCCATCACCGACGATATCGCCAGCCTTTCTGCGGTCGCGCAGATCGACTATGACGGCATTATTCTGAAAGTGAACCAACTCTCCAACCAGATTGATAATCTGCGTCTTGCCGATAACAACGACGATGACACACCGATGGATAACGACAGCAGCGAGCTGTCAGCCTCGATCGGCGAATGGCGTATCAACCTGCAAAAAAGCTGGCGCAGCTTTATGGATAGCTTTATTACCGTTCGTCGCCGTGACGAAACGGCCGTCCCACTGCTGGCACCCAACCAGGATGTCTATCTGCGCGAAAATATCCGTTCGCGCCTGCTGGTTGCCGCCCAGGCCGTACCGCGCCATCAGGAAGAGACTTACAAGCAGGCGCTGGATAACGTCTCCACCTGGGTTCGTGCCTACTACGACACAAACGATGCGACCACCAAAGCCTTCCTCGAAGATGTGGATAAGCTGGGACAACAAAGCATCACGATGAACGTACCGGACACGCTGCAGAGCCAGCCGCTGCTGGAAAAACTGATGCAGACCCGGGTGCGTAATCTGCTGGCGCAGCCTGGTGCTGCACCGCAGGCACAGACGGACGCACCGGCCGCCGATGAATCCGCCACCGCGCCGCAGGGAGAATAATCATGCTGAAAGTATTATTACTCTTTGCACTGTTAATTGCTGGCGTCGTGCTGGGTCCGATGGTCGCGGGGCATCAGGGCTACGTCCTGATCCAGACCGACAATTACAATATTGAAACCAGCGTGACCGGGCTGGCGATTATTCTTGTCCTTGCAATGGTGGTGCTGTTTGCCGTTGAGTGGCTGCTACGCCGTATCTTCCGCACCGGCGCACATACCCGAGGCTGGTTCACCGGTCGTAAGCGCCGCCGCGCCCGTAAACAGACGGAGCAGGCGCTGCTGAAACTGGCAGAAGGCGACTATCAGCAGGTTGAGAAACTGATGTCGAAGAACGCCGATCATGCAGAACAGCCGGTAGTAAACTATCTGCTGGCGGCGGAAGCAGCCCAGCAGCGTGGCGATGAGATTCGCGCCAACCAACACCTGGAGCGTGCAACGGAGCTGGCGGGTAACGATCTTATCCCGGTAGAAATCACCCGTGTCCGGCTGCAGCTGGCACGTAACGAAAACCACGCGGCGCGCCACGGCATAGATAAACTGCTGGAAGTGACCCCGCGCCATCCGGAAGTGCTGAGGCTGGCAGAGCAGGCTTATATCCGCACCGGTGCCTGGGGCTCGCTGCTGGAGGTTATCCCGTCAATGGCGAAAGCAGGCGTGGGTGATGAAGAGCAGCATGCCGCGCTTGAGCAGCAGGCCTGGATTGGATTAATGGATCAGGCCCGCGCTGACCAGGGTAGCGAAGGGCTGCGCGACTGGTGGAAGAACCAGAGCCGCAAGACGCGTCACCATGTGGCCCTGCAGGTGGCGATGGCGGATCATCTTATTGAGTGTGACGATCATGACACTGCCCAGCAGATCATTATCGATGGCCTGAAACGCCAGTATGACGATCGTCTGCTGCTGCCGATCCCACGCCTGAAAACCAATAATCCGGAAATGCTGGAAAAAATCCTTCGCCAGCAGATTAAAACCGTTGGCGATCGTCCCCTGCTCTGGAGCACGCTGGGCCAGTCACTGATGAAACACGGTGAGTGGCAGGAGGCGAGCATCGCCTTCCGTGCGGCGATTAAGCAGCGTCCGGACGCCTTCGACTATGCCTGGCTGGCCGACAGCCTGGATCGCATGAAGCAGCCTGAAGAGGCGGCAACCCTGCGGCGAGACGGACTCATGCTGACGTTAAAGAATAACGGACAGCCATAAGTACACTGCTGTAACAATAAGGGAACCACTTTGGTTCCCTTTTTACTGCCCGCTCCCCTAGAATAACAGATAAAAAAACGCCTGCCATCAAGGCAGGCGTTAAAACAGGTCTATTCGACAACATAAGGTGCTTCACTCAACGTTATGTCCATGGTGTTTGATGAGGCCGAAGCGACATCTGTCTGTGGACGATAAGCACCGTAAACGGCTCTGCGTCATTCCTGAGTTTATGAGGCCAGAAGGCGAGCATAAGAGATGGAATGAGCATCTACAGCAATATTATTGCACATAGCGTGCCAGACTTGCACCCCCCGCAAAATAGCAGCGGAAAAGCCCACAAACAGGCGCTCTGCCATCTTATTTCACCAGACCTGCCTGACCTGCGGCTCAAAAGTGTCGCCCTAACGCAACGCTTTACGCCTGAAAAAAAATAAACATTAATTATCAATACCTTAAAAGTCACCAATTGGCGACAAAGAGAACGTGAGGTGTCGTAATTTAGCAACTAAGAGGAGCAAGAGAAAAGGACGGGTACCAGAAGAGATTAAGGGCAACGAGCCGTTGTTGTCGCATTTGTCGCTATTAGCCCAGGGACATCATCAATTACATCATAAAAGAGCAGCTTACCGGGTTTTCCGCTTAATGTGACAGAACTTAATTTAATGACTCAATCCTCAAAGCTTGTTATTGCAGTTATTTACGCACGCTATTAGGGGATTTAATCCTGTAAAAACAATTGTGTTCATCGCCGCTAATGTTGCAATATACTATGGCACAGTGCGGACAATGTTTTCCTGGATAATATTGCACGCCCCTTGAAAATTGATGGCAGGTTTTTTAATGAAAGCATTTAAGATTTCGACGTTAATAAAAACAATATTAGGTCTATTTTGTTGTATGTTACTTATTGTTTTATGTTTCTTTTTCTTTATGGTTAAAACAGCTCGCGATAATTTTTCAGATTCGCAAGTTACAATACAAAGTCAAAGATTGATGATCAATATGAATGATGGCCTTGACAGAGCCTGGGGTGAACTCAATTTAGTCAGAAATCACGACATCATTAATGATAAAGAGAGAGAAGCCATACTTGTAAGCGTCAGAAAAGAACTCAAGCATGCGGATGGTTATCTCAATGATTTCACAAATATTAAAAGAACAAATAAAGCAACCTCGGCGGCTGCACAGATCGTTTCCAACAAATTCAAAAATCTGACTGAAAGTTATGAGAAGGAAGCCAGAATTCTGGAAGTCACAAAAAGACTAGGAGATACAATTTCCGAACGCTTTGAACATGAGTATGATCAAGCATTAGATAATTACATGTCATTAAGCGAAGCTAAAACACATACTTTAGTTAATGATTTTGATGAGACTGTTACGTCTTCTAAGTATATATGTTTAACATTTCTCATTATCGCACTGGCTATGTCTTACTACGCGCTGGTCTTCTTACAAAGAAGAGTTTTTGATCGTTTAGTCCTGGCTTCTACTGCGCTGCATGAAATGAAAATGGGTAATCTCTCCTACGAATTTCCTATCGGCGCTCGAAACGAGATTGGTTTAATGCTTGAATCGCTCCAGGATACGCAATATTCGTTAATAAACATGATCCAATCGATTACAAACGTTTCCAGCAAGCTCAGAATAAATTCTTCTGAAATTGATAGCAGCAGCCAGAGCTTAGCGGCTCGTACCGAAGAACAAGCCAGTGCGTTGCAGGAAACCGCTGCCAGTATGGAGGAGATCAAAACCACTGTCTCCAATAATGCCGAAAACGCTCAGCAGGCGAACGACGTTGCGTACAAGGCAAGGTTAAAAGCGGAAAACGGTTCTACAGTGATTAGTGATGTCATCGCAACCATGGATAAAATGTCTCAGAGCGCGAGAAAGATTTCTGAAATTAGCAGTGTAATTGATGGTATTGCTAATCAAACAAATATCCTGGCACTCAATGCCGCCGTTGAAGCCGCCAGAGCGGGAGAGCAGGGGCGCGGTTTTACTGTGGTGGCAACAGAGGTTCGTAACCTGGCTAAACGTAGCGCAGATGCGGCCAAAGAAATTAGCATCCTGATTAATGAGTCGGTTGATAACGCTGATAATGGCGCCAAACTCATCGAAAATGCTGGCAGCACAATGCATGAGATCGTGGCTTCCGTAGTACATGTTAGCGATATCATGAAGGAAATCACTCAGGCTTCCGAAGAGCAAAGTCACGGTGTAAGCCAGGTAGCAACCGCAGTTAACGAGATGGATTTGGCTACCCAGCAAAACGCCATCATGGTAGAAGAGTCTTCAAATATTGCCAGCAATATGAATGAAAATGCGCAGGCACTGTTTGCACTGGTCGCTGGGTTTCGTGTTGAACCTGGTAATGATGACCCTGTACACGATTCTGTGTAAATGCCGTTTCTCAGAAGTGACCGCTCAGGCGGTCACTGAACTCGATAATAAAGTACCTCATTACCCTACGTCATTCCCGCAGTGGCATCATCCATAAAGTAACCTGGTTCTGATATTAGATTGAACATACCAAAATCAGGCAACGACACAATCTTATATACAGGCTCTGTGGGAGAACGTACTATCCCACAGTGCCTGCATCACTGCCGCCAGGTTTCGGGATAGTCGCTTTTCTTAGAGGTGATAGTAGATAACTGCCGGACAATATTTACTGCAACAAAAAACCCCGCCGAAGCGGGGTTCAAAAATTGGTCGGCGAGAGAGGATTCGAACCTCCGACCCACTGGTCCCAAACCAGTTGCGCTACCAAGCTGCGCTACTCGCCGATGTACTGCTTTTTGAATTTTAAGTTCAATTCTTTAAAGTCATGGTGCGAGGGGGGGGACTCGAACCCCCACATCCTAAGGACACTAACACCTGAAGCTAGCGCGTCTACCAATTCCGCCACCTTCGCATATCACAACTTTTAAATAATGGGGTGGCTAATGGGACTCGAACCCACGACAACTGGAATCACAATCCAGGGCTCTACCAACTGAGCTATAGCCACCACTGCAATTTTGCGCGGTTCTGTGTCACTACCACAGTCCACCTCAGCTCCAGCACCTCACCGAAATGGTGCGCCCGACAGGATTCGAACCTGAGACCTCTGCCTCCGGAGGGCAGCGCTCTATCCAGCTGAGCTACGGGCGCTTAGCGCCGTTGCGGGGGTGGATAGTACGGGCTTCGTGTGCTGCTGTCTAGTGCTTTTTTTCAGAAAATGAGTGTTTGATTATGCTTTGCTCACTTTGCCGCTTATTCCTTCACTCTTGTCGCTTCGCCGGCTCGCTGAAAGCCCAGAAGCTTATAGATAAAGGTAACTGCCGCCAGGAAGGCAATCCCAACAAACAGAGACATACGGGTATCTTCATTGATGCCCATACCGATCAGCACGCAAATCAGGAATGCCATCGTCAGCCAGTTTGCCCACGGAAACAGCATCGAACGGAAAGGATGCGTCTTAATCGCCTCGGCGTGAACGCGACGGAAGCGCAGCTGGCTAATCAGGATCACGAACCACGGCACCATTCCCGGCAACACGCTGGCACTGTAGACATAGACGAATACACGTTGTGGATTGGGGATTATATAGTTCAGGCAGGAACCAACCAGCAGAATAACAATGGAAAGCGCGACGCCGACGTAAGGCACGCCGTTACGGGACACTTTCGCCACCCTTGCCGGCAGCTGACGATTTTTCGCCAGCGCGTAGAGCATACGCCCACAGCTGTACATGCCGCTGTTACAGCCGGAGAGCGCTGCTGTCAGCACCACAAAGTTAATAATCCCCGCCGCCGCAGTGATGCCAATTTTGGCAAAGGTGAGAACAAACGGGCTGCCGTTGGTTCCAATTTCGTTCCACGGGAAGATAGTCACAATGACGAAGATCGCGCCCACATAGAAAATCAGAATACGCCACAGCACCTTGCTGACCGCACTACGCAGCGTCACCTGCGGATTCTTCGCTTCACCGGCGGTGATACCGATCAGCTCCACGCCCTGATAGGACGCCACCACGATACAGAGCGCGGTCAGGAAGCCTTTCCAGCCGCCCGCAAAGAAGCCACCGTGTTCGGTCAGGTTACTCAAGCCAATCGACTGGCCGCCGTTGCCAAAGCCGAAAAAGATAACGCCAAGGCCAATCACAATCATCACGATAATAGTGGTGACCTTAATCATCGCGAACCAAAACTCAATCTCACCGTAGAGGCGCACCGCAGCCAGGTTCGCCAGCGCCACCAGCCCCACGGCAATAAGCGCCGGGATCCACTGGGCCATCTCCGGGAACCAGAACTGAACATAAACACCTATTGCGGTAATTTCAGAGATCCCCACCGCCATCCACATAAACCAGTAGGACCAGGCGGTCAGATAGCCGAAGAACGGGCTCATATAGCGATGTGCATAGACGGCGAAAGAACCGGCAACCGGCTCAAGGAACAGCATTTCGCCCATCGAACGCATAATAAAGAAGACGAAAAGCCCGGCCAGAATATAGGCCAGCAGTACCGACGGACCCGCCCACTTCAGGGTGCTCGCCGCGCCCATAAACAGCCCCACACCAATGGTGCCGCCGAGGGCGATCAGTTCGATATGTCGTGACTCCAGGCCTCGCTGAAGCTCTGGTTTGTTATCTGCCATAGAAACCTCTTGTGTTTGCTTCTGTCCGGACAGGGCCGGTTATTGTTATACGTAACCTCGTCGCGGCAAAGCCGCCTTACGCGGTGCGCATGGTTTAACAATTTTTGAAAAATGGCAAATAAAGTATTAGAAAAATGCCGGGGCGGGATATTTTTTGAGCAATGGAGAAAGCAGCACGCGAATCCGTGCTGCTTCGGGGATGTTACAACTTACCGGTATAGTGCCAGCGCAGGTAGCGCAGCAGGCGGATCTGGCGGGTAATGCGACTCGGCTGCGATAGCAGTCGATACAGCCACTCCAGGCCGAATTTCTGCCATATCTCAGGCGCACGCTTAACATGGCCGGTAAAGACGTCGTAGGTGCCGCCTACACCCATGTAAAGCGCCTGCGGATGTACCTGTCGACAGTCGCGCATCAGGATCTCCTGTCGCGGTGACCCCATCGCAACGGTCACGATCTTTGCACCGCTGGCGCGGATACGCTCAAACAACGCCTGTCGCGCTTCCGCCTTAAAGTAGCCATCCTGCACGCCGACCACATTGACATTCCACTGGCTGCGCAGTTTCGCTTCGGTCTCTGCCAGCACATCCGGCTTGCCACCGAGCAAAAATACCGGCGTGCCTTCCGCACCCGCGCGTACCATCAACGCTTCCCAGAGATCCGCGCCCGCCACGCGGGAGACTTTCGCCTCCGGGTATTTCGCCCGCACGGAACGCACCACGCTAATACCGTCCGCATACTTGAATTCCGCATTCTGAATAAGCGTACGAACGTCAGCATCATCCTCCACGACCAGCATTTTTTCCGCGTTAATCGCGACCAGCGTACCCTGGCGGACCCGCCCGTCGGCAAACAAATAATCCAGCGCGTGCTGCATATCCCGCCAGCCAAGAAGATCCAGGCCGCGCAGCCTGTACTGCGGTGCCGATTGCATATCCGTCATATTCTCTTATCCCATTTAAAGCTGCGGCTGCGTCAATAGCTTAATGCGACGCTGTATCAGCCCTGCACTATCAAACAGCCAGTAAATCAATTTTGCGACCAGCAGGCAGGCGCCGAAGATAAGCATAAAGAAGACCACCCGCGAACCAAACGCGTCGAGGCCTTCACGCGCCAGCACAATCATGTTGAAGATCGCCCCAAAACAGAAGCTGTGGAGGATCGCCGCCTTATAAGGATTGGTTTCACGATTGCCCAGGCTGTAAAGCCAGTCAAACCACTTAATAATCATCCCCACGGCGACCGCACCCAGCGGAATAAACCAGACGCCCCCCATCACCACCAGCGAACCAATCAACGTCGGTGAAATGGCCAGCCCGGAGTGGTTATTCAGTACTTCCCAGGTGAAGTAATTGGCGGAGTTCAGCACAATTCCGGGGCGATCCGGCCACAGCCAGGTCGGGATAAAGACATAAAAATCGCGCACTATCGGTGCCAGACCCTGGAACTCGATTTTGTCGTAGTTTTGCAGCAGCAGTGCCAGATTCTCCCACGGCGAGAAGGTATCGCGCGTCAGGTAGAGGAAGGTGTAGAAAGCCTCATCGCCGCTAACATTCAGGCCATAGCGGCGCAGCGCCAGCCAGAACATGCCGACAATCCCCAGCACGCCCGCCGTCGCCAGCATCCACAGCGAGATCCAACCGCGAATAATGCCGATAAACAGGAAGATGGCGAAAGCGATAATGATATTAGCGCGTGTGCCACCAACAATCGCGTAGGTCAGCAGGCCAAAGGCAACGGTGACCACAAGGAAAAACAGCCAGCCTTTTACGCTCTGGCGCAAAAAGTAAATCACCAGCATCGCCGGAATAAAGAAGTAGAAGAAGCGCTTTAAGGCCACGCCCGACACGCTGCTGGAGAAAATCTGGCTGTAGGAGGTGAGCTTAAACAGCAGAAAACCGTTGTTCAGAAAGAACACGCCTACGCTGAGCAGCGCGATCCCCATCAGCAGTATCCAGGTCAGATGGGTTTCCACCCGATTCATGGTGAACAGCGCCCGGCGGGGTCGTTCAGCGCTACCCGTTGCCCGCAGACGCGTCTTATAGGTTACATAGTACACCGCATAGAAGCAGGCGGCGGCCAGCAGGGTCTGCAGCAGCACCTCCGGCGGCGCCACGCCAACGTCAAAGCGGAAGACCAGCGCGCTGGTCAGCGGGAAGCCAAAGAAGAAGGTCAGCAAAAACAACAACGAGAAAAAGACATTGAAGTTAAAGCGCATGCGGCGAAATTCAAACCATGTCAGGATGGCGATAAAAATCGTCGCCAGCAGCCAGACCACCAGTAAACCACTGAACTGCATCAGGCTCATTGTGCTTCTCCTGCTGCAATACGCAGCGCCTGATGCCAGGGCGCGAGATAGTTTGGCCGGAAGAAAGCGATCTGGCTTTTATCGACCATCACCAGCTGCCGCTGCGCTTCACGCACGACCGCTTCATTGAGGGTATCGACGGTAAACAGCACCGGAATCCCCTGGGCGCTCATATCCTGCCAGAACGGATTATCACGGTTCAGCACGCAGGGAACACCGGCCTGAATCAGCAGGCACAGCGTACCGATCCCCTGCTGACGCGCAAAAATAAAGTAGCCAAGATCGCAGCGGCGCAACAATGCCAGATAATCGTCGAATACCAGCTTATCACGGAGGATTTGCAGATTTTCGCGGCTAAACAGCGTCAGTCCTTCCTGCTCAACTTCAGCGATATACGCTTCGTTACTGGCCGGATAACCCATCGGGACAATGACGTTGACCGTATCACCAAACTGCTGATGCACCGCCCGCAGCGCCCGCAGATGTTCATTGCTGCGATCGCCGGAGTTCCCCACCAGCACCGTCAGCTTGCCTTCACGCGGTACATCGTTTGCCAGCGTGTTAAGTGCTGGATCCATACGGGTCGGGAAATAGAGCAGCTCGCTACGGACTTTCGGATGCCGATGTGCAAAGTAATGAATATCGCCCTGGGTAGCAAATACGCAGCCGACACGGCTCTGTGCCATCCGCCGCAGCGGGTAGAAAAGGCGGAATTTCCAGCCGCTGGACACTTCATACAGATCCGCGCCCCAGATATGCCAGTTAAACTGCTGCGGCCGAATGCCGCCGCGCAGCAGTACCAGCCACAGGCCGGTATTGAACTGACCGTGGAAGAAAAAGCGCTGCTCAGGATTTGCTTTTGCCCGGGCGACAACGGCGGCCGCCAGGGACTTTTTATCCGCGAAAAATGACAGAGAAAGCGCCGGACAGGCCTGACTCAGCCCCTCATCCGGACCGGCAACCATAAACGCCCGTGCCAGCACGCTTGTCGGTGCCAGTTCGTCATTAAAGAACTGCAGAACGGTCTGGTTATGGTGTGGGATATGCGATCCCAGTACGTGTATCAGTGCAGTCATACCCGTCTGTGCCAAAGTAAAAACACCACGCTACAGAGCGTAAAGTAAACGATATAAGTCGCCATATAGGCCTGTGCGGCGCCAAGAGCACCATGCGTCGGGATTAGCCAGTGTGCAAAGCCGGTCAACAGCGCAAACTGGCTGATTTCCGCCAGAATGTAAAATCGTAGCGAGGCTTTCGCGATGACCAGATAGCCATAAACGTAAGCACCCACTTTCAGTACATCACCCACCAGTTGCCAGGCAAACAGATCCCGCATGGCGATAAAACGGTCAGAAAACAGCAGCCAGATCGCAAAATCCCGCAGCAGCCAGACGGCCAGGCTTGCAGCCGCCACAGCGGGTAACACAAACCTCAGCGAGCGCATCACTTCCCGGCCAATCGCGGGTTTATCGACCAGCCGCGACAGGGTCGGCAGCAGCCAGACGCTAAACGAGGCGGTAATAAACTGGAGATAAGCATCGGAAATACTGCTGACCCCCTGCCAGATCCCCACTTCGTCCCAGCTGTAGTGCGCCGCCATCAGGTTACGCATCATCACATAGGCCACCGGCAGCGTGACCGAGGTGATCAGCGCCATCAGGGTAAATTTACCCAGTTGCCCGGCCAGCCAGCCGTCCCAGCGCGGTTTTAACCAGGCCAGAGGCAGGTGCCCGCGCCGCCACAGCATTACCGCCGCCGGAATAACCACCAGCGCCGGAACCAGGGCCAGCCCCAGCAGCGCCCCCTGGTAGCCGCCAAGGCGGTAGCAGAGATAGTAGGCCGCGACGCCGATCAGGCTACCGGCGATCAGCGATAGCGCATTGCCCGCCGCATCGCGAAAGCCCTTCATTAACGCCAGTAGCAGGTTAGCCCAGGCAATCCCCATCTGTACTAGTGCCACCAGTTGCACCAGTCCCTGATAGTGGGTATGGCCAAATAGCCCCTGACTTATTGGGGCCGCCGCCAGCAGGAAAACCAACGCCAGCAACGTGGAGAACCCCAGCACCATCGCCGACGAGGTGCCAACCACCTTCTGCAATTGCGTCGGGTCATCCTGATGCTGAGCAACAAATTTGGTTACGCCGTTAAAAATCCCGGCCCCTGCCAGCACGCCCAGCACGGTAACCATCTGGCGAAAGTTACCGGCCTGACCGACCCCAGCCGGGCCGAACGATACCGCCAGCAGTTTGACCACCACCAGCCCGGCACCGATTTTGATAAGCGTGGACGCCGCCGTCCACAGTGATGCTTTGGCCAGCGACATGTCAGCGGAAGTAGCTCAGCAGCGTATTGATGACAGTGCGCTGGTTAACCGATGCCAGGTTGTAAAACAACGGCAGGCGAAGCAAACGCTCACTTTCTTTGGTTGTGAAGCGATCTTCACCGTGGAATACGCCAAATTTTTCGCCTGCCGGACAGGCGTGCAGCGGAATGTAATGGAACACGGCAAGAATCTCGGCCTCTTTCAGCCAGGCGATCAAGCGGCTGCGATCGTCGATATCGCGCAGCTTAATATAGAACATATGCGCGTTATGCCCGCAGTCTGCCGGTACCACGGGCAGCTCGATACGGCCGCTGCGCGCCAATGGTAGCAGCGCATCATAGTAGGTCTGCCACAGGGCCAGCCGCTGTTGATTGATGCGTTCTGCAGCTTCCAGCTGCGCCCACAGGTAGGCTGCCTGTAAATCTGACATCAGATAGCTGGAACCGATATCGCGCCAGGTGTATTTATCCACCTGGCCACGGAAGAACTGACTGCGGTTAGTGCCCTTCTCGCGAATAATTTCTGCCCGCTCGACCAGCGCCTTATCGTTAATCAGGGTCGCACCACCTTCGCCGCCTGCGGTGTAATTTTTCGTTTCATGGAAGCTGAAGCAGCCGATATGGCCAATCGAGCCAAGCGCACGGCCTTTATAGGTCGACATCACCCCCTGAGCAGCGTCTTCTACCACAAACAGATTATTTTTTTTGGCGATGGCCATAATGGTGTCCATCTCGCAGGCTACGCCCGCGTAGTGCACCGGCACAATCGCCCGGGTTTTATCGGTGATCGCCGCTTCAATCAGCGTTTCATCGATATTCATCGTCTGAGGATGAACATCAACGAAAACGATTTTTGCCCCGCGCAGCACAAACGCATTGGCGGTGGAAACAAATGTATAGCTGGGCATGATCACTTCATCACCGGCCTGGATATCCAGCAGCAGCGCCGCCATCTCCAGCGACGCCGTGCAGGAAGGCGTCAGCAGAACTTTCGCGCTGCCAAAGCGCTGTTCCATCCACTGCTGACAGCGTCGCGTGTACCCGCCGTCACCGCAGAGTTTGCCGCTGCCCATCGCAGATTGCATATAATCCAGTTCCGTACCTACCACGGGTGGCGCATTAAATGGGATCATGATCTTTTACCTGTATAGCCAGTAAGCGGCGCTTTCCACATTCGCCCCGCTCTGAATGTAACGTTTAAGCGCGGCGGTATTCCCGGTTTGAGTTGCCACCCGCAATGTTGTGAGCCGTCGGGCCTGTGCCCAACCCAGTGCGGCCTGCATCAGTTCAGCACCCGCGCCACGCCCGGCCAACAGGCCGATTCGGGCCTCTTCGTCACCGAGCTGACGCAGTGAGACAAAGCCCCGGATGTCGCTGCCGTCGCCGCGCAGTACCAGGCACTGATGATCGAAGAGGCCTTTTACCGCATTCTCAATCCACTGCGCATAAAAACGACCGCTGTCCACTTCGGCATACCAGGGCGCGCGAAATCGGCTCTGCACGAACGCGGCGGTGGCCTGCTGTCGCAGCAGCGGAATATCCGCCTCCGTGGCAATATCCACGCGTGTCGCGGCATGATGCCCGACGCGCAGGGACAAATCGATTTCACCTTCCACCAGCTTAAAACCCAGCTGTTGTAACCCATCCAGCCAGTCGGCACACACTGCCGGGATTTTCGCCTGCAGCCGCGCCCAGCCGACCAGCATCGATTCGCTCAGCGGTGCTGCCGTTTCGTCTATGCGCAGAATGGCGCTGGATAAGCCGAAGAACGCGCTCTCCCACGCCAGTGGCTCAATACTGGCGTGGACGGGCACGAAGCAACTCCTGCAGATACTGGCCGTAGCCGGTTTTCGCCAGACTATCAGCGGTCCGCTGGACATCTTCGTCACTCAGCCAGCCGTTGCGCCAGGCGATCTCTTCCAGACAGGCGACTTTAAAGCCCTGCCGTTTCTCTACCGTCTGCACGAACATACTGGCCTCGATCAGGCTGTCATGGGTGCCGGTATCAAGCCAGGCAAAGCCGCGGCCCAGTAGTTCAACGTTGAGCTGGCCTGCTTCAAGATACATCTGGTTGATAGAGGTAATTTCCAGCTCGCCACGCTCGGAGGGCTTAACGCGTTTCGCAAACTCCACCACCTGATGGTCGTAGAAATAGAGCCCGGTAACCGCCCAGTTGGATTTTGGCTGCTGCGGTTTTTCCACCAGTGAAATGGCGTTGAAGTTGTCGTCAAACTCCACCACGCCAAAACGCTCCGGATCCATGACCTGATAACCAAAGACGGTTGCCCCTTCATTACGGGCCGCCACCTTGTGCAGTTTCGGGCTGAAGCCCATCCCGAAGAAGATGTTATCCCCGAGTACCAGACAGGAAGGCTCGCCATTAATAAAGGACTCGCCAATGATAAAAGCCTGCGCCAGCCCGTCCGGGCTGGGCTGTTCGGCATACTGCAGTTCAATACCGAATTCAGCCCCTTCGCCCAGCAGACGCTGGAAATAGGCTTTATCTTCCGGCGTGGTGATAATCAGGATCTCGCGAATACCCGCCAGCATCAGCACCGACAGCGGATAGTAGATCATCGGCTTGTCGTAAATCGGCAGCAGCTGCTTCGATACGCCGCGCGTAATCGGGTGCAAACGGGAGCCGGCCCCGCCGGCCAGGATAATACCTTTCATACGATCCTCCAGTGAAGGCTCAGCCTTGCAGACCCAGGCGCTGGCCCTGGTAGCTGCCATCAAGCACCTGTTGCCACCAGCTCTGGTTATCGAGATACCACTGCACCGTTTTACGAATGCCGCTCTCAAAGGTTTCCTGCGGCACCCAGCCCAGCTCACGCTCAATTTTCGACGCGTCGATGGCGTAGCGCAGATCGTGTCCCGGACGGTCGGCCACGCGGGTGATCAGATCCCGATAGTGTGCCACCCCCTGCGGTTTCTCCGGCACCAGTTCTTCCAGCAGCGCGCAGAGCGTTTCCACAACCTCGATATTCTTACGTTCGTTATGGCCGCCGATATTGTATGTTTCCCCGACCTTACCGGTCGTCACAACCTGCCAGAGCGCGCGGGCGTGATCTTCAACATACAGCCAGTCGCGAATTTGCTGCCCGTCACCGTAGACCGGCAGCGGTTTACCCGACAGTGCGTTAAGAATCATCAGCGGGATCAGTTTTTCCGGGAAGTGGTACGGACCATAGTTATTGGAACAGTTGGTCACCAGCGTCGGTAAACCGTAGGTGCGCAGCCAGGCGCGTACCAGGTGGTCGCTTGCCGCTTTCGATGCCGAATAGGGACTGCTCGGCGCGTAGGGGGTGGTTTCGGTAAAGAAATCGTCCGCTGAATGCAGATCGCCGTATACCTCATCGGTCGAGATATGATGGAAACGGAACGCCTCACGTTTTTCCGTGTCCAGCGCGAGCCAGTAAGCTCTTGCAGCTTCCAGCAGCGTATAGGTACCGACAATATTGGTATCGATAAACGCCGCCGGGCCGTCAATGGAGCGATCGACATGGCTCTCTGCCGCCAGATGCATCACCAGGTCCGGCTGATACTGGCTGAACACCCGATCCAATTCAGCCCGGTCAATAATATCGACCTGTTCAAAGGCGAAGCGGCTATCCTGCGCAACCGGAGCCAGAGAAGCCAGGTTACCCGCATAGGTCAGCTTATCCACCACCACGACCGTATCGTCGGTGTCACTAATAATGTGCCGCACGACCGCCGAACCGATAAATCCGGCGCCGCCCGTTATCAGAATACGTTTCAACGCCATACTCCTTTGGTATCCACGATATACGACTGCGTGACCGTCTTGCCATCAATCGCTTTAAACGGCTGGTGATCGACCAGCATCACCAGCACGTCAGCTGTTGCCAGCGCATCATCAACCGTGGCCAGCGTGCACAGGCCGTTCAGACGGGCGGGAAGCTGATGAATATTTGGCTCTACCGTCAGCGTTTCTCCGCTGTGCCAGCGGGCCAGCTGTTCGGTAATTTCCATCGCCGGGCTTTCGCGCAGATCGTCAATATTGGGTTTAAACGCCAGGCCGAAGCAGGCAATTTTAACGTCGCTGGCGCGCTTATCGCTGGCGGTCAGACAATCTGCCACCGCCGCTTTGACCTGATTAATCACCCAGTGCGGTTTCCCGTCGTTAACTTCACGCGCCGTGCGGATCAGGCGTGCCTGCTCCGGGTTCTGGGACACAATAAACCAGGGATCGACAGCGATACAGTGGCCGCCCACGCCGGGTCCAGGCTGGAGGATATTGACGCGTGGGTGGCGATTTGCCAGACGGATCAGTTCCCAGACGTTAATCTCCCGGTCAGCGCAAATCAGCGATAGCTCGTTGGCAAACGCAATATTGACGTCGCGGAAGCTGTTTTCCGTCAGTTTGCACATCTCGGCGGTGCGCGAGTTGGTCAGCACGCATTCGCCTTCCAGGAAAATGTTATACAGTTCGCTGGCGCGGGCCGAGCATACCGGCGTCATCCCGCCGATGACCCGATCGTTTTTAATCAGCTCCACCATGACCTGACCTGGCAAAACACGCTCCGGACAGTAGGCAATATTGATATCCGCCGCCTCGCCTACCTGCTGCGGAAAAGTCAGATCCGGACGCATTTCCGCCAGCCACTCCGCCATCTGCTCCGTCGCACCGACCGGCGAGGTAGATTCGAGGATCACCAGCGCACCGGCTTTCAGCACTGCCGCAATAGATTTTGCCGCCGCTTCGACATACCGCATATCCGGCTCGTGTTCGCCCTTAAACGGCGTGGGTACCGCAATCAGGTATGCATCGGCTTCAACCGGCGTAGTGCGGGCCTGCAGATAACCATCGGCAACGGCGGTTTTCACCACGCTGCCCAGATCGGGCTCAACAATATGGATCTCGCCGCGGTTGATGGTGTCCACGGCATACTGGTTAATATCAACACCGACTACCCGTTTCTGACGCGAGGCAAAAGCCGCCGCCGTCGGCAGGCCAATATAGCCAAGGCCAATGACGGAAATAGTAGAAAAACTCATAACGTTATCCGATTATTTTTTAATACGTGCAAAATCCTGCCACAGGCCTGACCGTCCCCGTAGGGGTTATGGGCCCGGCTCATGAGGTCATATTCTTCTTTGTCATGAAGCAAGCGCTTCACTTCTTCCACAATTCGCTGCTTGCGGGTACCGACCAGTCGCACGGTGCCCGCGTCAATTGCCTCAGGACGCTCGGTGGTATCACGCATCACCAGCACCGGTGTGCCGAGGGACGGCGCCTCTTCCTGAATCCCACCGGAATCGGTCAGAATCAGCCATGCACAAGTCATCAGCCAGACAAAAGGCAGATAGTCCTGCGGTTCAATTAGCACTACGTTCGATACATGCCCCAGGATACGGTTAACCGGTTCGCTAACGTTTGGATTCAGATGGACGGGATAAACGATTTGGACGTCTTCATGCTGCCCGGCAATATCCGCCAGCGCGTGGCAGATCTCTTCGAAGCCGCGACCAAAGCTTTCCCGGCGGTGGCCGGTGACCAGAATCAGCTTTTTATCCTCGTCGAGGAAGGGATATCTCGCCGCCAGCTTCGCATGCAGCTGTTCATCGGACAACACGCTGTCACGCACCCAGAACAGAGCATCAATGACCGTATTGCCAGTAACAGAAATCTGGCTATCGGGAAGATTTTCCCGCAGCAAATTCTGCCGCGAGTTGTCCGTCGGCGCAAAGTGGTACATCGCCAGGTGACCGGTCAGCGTGCGGTTAGCCTCTTCCGGCCACGGTGAGTAGAGATCGCCGGTGCGCAGTCCCGCCTCAACGTGCCCAACCGGAATACGTTGATAAAACGCAGCCAGACTGGCGGCCAGCGTGGTCGTGGTATCGCCATGAACCAGTACCACATCCGGCCTGAACGATTCCAGAATAGGCTTAAGGCCTTCCAGAATACGACTGGTGATTTCCGTCAGTCCCTGACCGGGACGCATGATATTGAGATCGTAATCCGGGACAATGGAGAACAGATTAAGCACCTGATCGAGCATTTCCCGGTGTTGGGCGGTGACGCAAACTTTCGCTTCGAAATAGGGATCCTTTGCCAGCGCGTGGACCAGAGGCGCCATCTTGATCGCCTCCGGACGGGTACCAAATACAGTCAGTACTTTCACATCGATTCTCTTCGATTAGATGGTGAAGACGTGCGCCTTCACCACGGATGGCAGTTTATATTTTGCGGCGGCGAACGAGCGCCACGCCTGAGCCGATCAACGCACCGACGATTCCCCACATAATCATCAGAAATGCACGGCGTGGGCTGTCGCGTTTTACCGGTTCTTCAGGCGTTCGCAAATAGCGATAAGTCTGGAAACGCGGGTCCAGCGTTGGCCCCACGTGGAGCGTCGTCAGCATCGCCCGGTTCTGATCATAGACGAGATCGTACTCGGCACCGACCGCACGCAGGTTTTCCAGACGCCCCTGCAGCATAGGGCGGCCCAGCAGGAACAACTCGGAATCGGGCAGCTCGTCCGCCGGCACGTCCGTTTCACTGCGCGAGATATTGTTCTGCTCGGCAATCTTCAGCGCCTGTTCAATACTGTGAATGCGGCGGTTAAAAATGGATTTCGCCACCTCTTCCTGCCGTTTTACCTGCGCTTTCATCTGGATGGTACGGGCAGCCCATGCACCTTTCAGCTCATCGTTAAGATGGCCGGCCGCACGCTGGCTGGCAAAAGCAACATACTGGCGTAACAGGTTATTGGCATCCGCGCCGTTTTCTGCCGTCAGCTTTACGCTGTCATAGACGCTGTGTGCAGCATCGCCGGGCATAAACTGGATATTGTTAATTAGCTCATCCAGCAGTGCGGCATCCGCTTTAACGTTATCAACCCTGCGCTGCTTGTAATAATCTGTCTGCGACCAGAATTCCCGGCGCGTGTCCCAGGACGCCAGTTGCATAATAAATTCTTTGTACGACTCATCCATTACCGACGGCTGATCGACCGGTGCCAGATTGGCCTTCACATCAAGATTACGCAGAAACTGCTGCTGAGAATAGAAACCACCCAGCATATTCACCGTCGGACGATCGGTGATGGCCGTGGTGCTCCACTCCTGCCTGGCGAAAAAGGTGTAGATTAAGGCGGCGACCGCAAATAACAGCGCAATCCCTACGATCCACAACTTTCCCATCCACAGCGTGCGAAACAGGCCACGGATATCCAGTTCATTCTCAGCGCTCACTTGCTGTGCTCCCGGTAATGGTTGTGTCATCACTTCCCCAGCGTTACTTAGTTGATGTTGAGGTATTGCCGTTCTTCCGCCGTATCCGACGCTTCACGCGTTTAATCATGCGGGCCACTTTCCAGGCCCGTTTAATACAATAGCCATAGAGGAAAAATGCTAGCAAGAACAATGCCAACATTCCCCACTCAGGAACAATCTGGAAATATTCGCCCAGGACACCAATAAGCGCCAATAGAACAGCCGCCAGGGTGATAAGCACAAATGCCTGACGGGACGTAAAGCCCGCACGCATAATCAGATGATGGATATGCTGGCGATCGGCCGAGAAGGGGCTCATCCCTTTACGCAGACGACGATACATAATGGCAATCATGTCCATCAGCGGGATGGCAATGATCCACAGCGCGGTGACCGGGCTGATAGGATGAGTTTGACCCTGCGTTGTTTCCAGCAGGATCCAGATTACGGTAAAGCCAATCAGCGTACTGCCCGCATCGCCCATAAAGACTTTATAGCGGGGGCCAAGAACGCCGAGGTTAAGCAGGATATAGGGGAGGATCGCGACGATCATCGCAAAACACCACATCGCGAGGCTGGTCTGTCCATCAAACCACAGAATGATCCCGATCGCCGCAAAGGAGACGCTGGACAATCCCCCAAGCAAACCGTCGATCCCATCGACCATATTAAATGCGTTGATTGCGGCCCAGACAGCAAACAACGTCAGGAAGTAGCCAAACGGACCAAGCACCATCTCCCACGAACCAAAGATGTACCCAAGGCTGCTGAGATAAAGTTTCCCTACGACCATCATGACGATGCCAATAACGGCCTGCACCATTGCACGAATTTTGACGCTGATGTCGTAGCGATCGTCAAGCGCCCCCACCAGCACCAGTACACCAGCACAGGTCAGGTACAGTATTGCATGTGGAATGTAGTAATCAGCGATTGCAAACGAAAAGCAGATTCCTGCGTATACCGAAATGCCACCGACCAATGGAATCAATCCCTGATGTCGCTTCCGGAAATTCGGTTTATCCACTAAACCAACCTTTTTAGCCGCCTTGCGCGCAAAAAAAAGGAACAGGGTCGTGAACAAAAAAATACTGAATAAATCAGCGCCAGCAGTCAGTAAATTCACAATGCATGTTCTCAGCGTATGTTGATATCTAAAGTATAACCATGAAGCCAGCCCTTCAGAAGGGGAAGTAAGGTACAAAGATAACAAATCTGTTTATTTTTCAACCGAAAACTATATCCATGACACTTCATTGTGGCTCAAAATGCTTTGTCAGAAACGCTGCGACAACGATACTCTCATGCTTAAAGCGTACAAGCTGAAATGAAAAACGCCACGTCGGAACGTGGCGTTTTTTTTGACTTGTGCCGGATTACGAGCGTTTCATCATGTCGAAGAATTCGTCGTTGGTTTTGGTCATCGCAAGCTTGTTGATAAGGAACTCCATTGCGTCAATTTCCCCCATCGGGTGGATAATTTTGCGCAGGATCCACATCTTCTGCAGCTCTTCCTGAGTGGTGAGAAGCTCTTCTTTACGGGTACCAGAGCGGTTGTAATCAATTGCCGGGAAGACACGTTTCTCAGCAATTTTACGCGAGAGGTGCAGTTCCATGTTACCGGTGCCTTTAAACTCTTCGTAGATAACTTCGTCCATTTTGGAACCCGTATCTACCAGCGCCGTCGCGATAATGGTCAGGCTGCCGCCCTCTTCCACATTACGCGCCGCGCCGAAGAAGCGCTTCGGACGGTGCAGAGCGTTTGCATCAACTCCACCAGTCAGTACCTTACCGGAAGCCGGAACCACGGTGTTGTACGCACGCGCCAGACGGGTGATGGAGTCAAGCAGGATGATCACGTCTTTCTTGTGTTCAACCAGGCGTTTTGCCTTCTCGATAACCATTTCCGCAACCTGAACGTGACGGGATGCCGGTTCGTCAAAGGTGGACGCGATAACTTCGCCCTTCACCAGACGCTGCATCTCGGTCACTTCTTCCGGACGTTCGTCGATCAGCAGGACCATCAGCACGCAGTCAGGGTGGTTGTATGCAATGCTCTGCGCGATATTCTGCAGCAGCATGGTTTTACCGGCTTTCGGCGGTGCCACAATCAGACCACGCTGGCCGCGACCAATCGGCGATGCCAGATCCAGTACGCGAGCGGTTAAGTCTTCAGTTGAACCGTTACCGCGTTCCATACGCAGACGTGAATTTGCGTGGAGCGGCGTCAGGTTTTCAAACAAGATCTTATTGCGTGAGTTCTCCGGCTTATCAAAGTTCACCTCGTTAACTTTCAGCAACGCGAAGTAACGCTCACCCTCTTTCGGGGGGCGAATCTTACCTGAAATGGTGTCACCAGTACGGAGGTTGAAACGGCGGATTTGGCTGGGGGATACGTAGATGTCGTCGGGGCCTGCGAGGTAGGAACTGTCTCCGGAGCGGAGGAAACCAAATCCGTCCTGCAGTATCTCGAGCACGCCATCGCCAAAGATATCCTCGCCACTCTTCGCGTGCTGCTTCAGGATGGCGAAAATGATGTCCTGTTTGCGCATACGTGCCTGGTTTTCCAGACCCATATTTTCGCCGAGAGTAATCAGCTCAGAAACCGGCGTATTCTTTAATTCGGTAAGATTCATAGTGATGTGGGTTCTTAAACTCGGGGGAAATCTCGAACTTAATGTTGTGAATAGTATGGCAGGAACACCCATGCCTGTTTGCGGCCATCAACTTATGTCTGTTCGCTGCCTGGTCACATGAGAGTACACAGAACTGAAACGACAAGACGGATTGAGTGACGAGCCCGGAATTTTTTGCTTCTCGCGCTTTGCTAAGCAGGAAGTCTAGGGTAAAGCAAGATATCAAATGACTAGTAGATATGTTTAAAACGAAGTCAACATTAACTTAGCACGACTCAAGACGGACGTCCAGCGATCCGAACAATTCAGAAGCACCAGACGCCAGAATTAAGAGATGACTTACGCCAGGTTGGCGTCAAGGAACTCTTTCAGCTGACCCCTGGACAGCGCACCCACTTTCGTGGCAGCCACTTCGCCGTTTTTAAACAGTAGAAGGGTTGGGATACCACGGATACCGTACTTCGGAGCAGTGCCCGGGTTCTGGTCGATATTCAGCTTCGCAACGGTCAGTTTGCCGTCATACTCCTCAGCGATTTCATTCAGAATCGGGGCAATCATTTTGCAAGGACCGCACCACTCTGCCCAGAAATCAACCAGAATCGACCCTTCCGCTTTGAGTACATCCGTGTCAAAACTGTCGTCAGTCAGGTGAATAATTTTATCGCTCATATATAACTCCACAGGAATAAGCCTGGCGTATTGGTGTAGCATTAACCAACGACGTGATGTCGCATTAGCCAACTAAAGGTTGACTTTATTTCATCGGATACGCTTTCGTAAAGCAATAGTAAGCTGATATTCTACCACACTATGAGCAAAACACATTTAACAGAACAGAAGTTTTCCGACTTCGCCCTGCACCCTCAGGTGATTGAAGCCCTTGAAAGTAAAGGGTTTCATAATTGCACGCACATTCAGGCACTGGCCCTTCCGCTAACGCTGGCAGGTCGTGACGTTGCGGGTCAGGCGCAAACCGGAACCGGCAAAACGATGGCGTTTTTAACGTCAACGTTTCATTACTTACTCACTCATCCGGCAATCGAAGACCGTAAAACCAATCAGCCACGCGCGCTGATTATGGCGCCGACACGCGAACTGGCGGTGCAGATTCACGCTGATGCGGAAGTGCTGGCGCAGGCGACCGGCCTGAAACTGGGTCTGGCCTACGGCGGCGACGGCTACGATAAGCAGCTGAAAGTGCTGGAAAGCGGTGTTGATATTCTGATCGGTACCACCGGACGTCTGATCGACTACACCAAACAAAATCACATTAACCTTGGTGCAATCCAGGTCGTGGTGCTGGATGAAGCCGATCGTATGTACGATCTGGGCTTTATTAAAGATATCCGCTGGCTGTTCCGCCGTATGCCGGCGACCAATCAGCGTCTTAATATGCTGTTCTCTGCAACACTCTCATACCGCGTTCGTGAACTGGCCTTCGAGCAGATGAACAACGCTGAATATGTTGAAGTGGAACCCGAGCAAAAAACCGGTCACCGCATCAAAGAAGAGCTGTTCTATCCGTCCAACGAAGAGAAAATGCGCTTACTGCAGACGCTCATCGAAGAAGAGTGGCCGGACAGGGCAATTATTTTCGCTAACACCAAGCACCGCTGCGAAGATATCTGGGGCCATCTGGCTGCGGACGGTCATCGCGTTGGCCTGCTGACCGGCGACGTCGCGCAGAAAAAACGCCTGCGTATCCTGGAAGATTTTACCCGTGGCGATCTCGATATTCTGGTCGCAACCGATGTGGCAGCACGCGGCCTGCATATTCCCGCCGTCACCCACGTCTTTAACTACGATCTGCCGGATGATTGTGAAGACTACGTGCACCGTATTGGCCGTACCGGTCGCGCAGGTGCAAGCGGACACTCCATCAGCCTGGCCTGTGAAGAGTACGCGCTGAACCTGCCGGGAATTGAAACCTATATTGGTCATTCCATTCCGGTAAGTAAGTACAATACGGATGCCCTGATGACCGATCTGCCGAAGGCAAAACGCCTGACGCGTGCACGTCCTGGCAATGGCCCGCGCCGCAGTGGCGGTGGTGCTCCCCGTAATCGCCGTCGTTCAGGTTAAAAAAATAAATGCTCAGCCCCGCCTCGCTCTATGCAGCTATTGATCTCGGTTCGAATAGTTTTCATATGCTGGTTGTGCGCGAGGTGGCAGGAAGCATTCAGACCCTGACGCGCATTAAGCGCAAAGTGCGTCTTGCTGCCGGTCTTAATAGCGAGAATTCGCTGTCCGATGAAGCGATGGAGCGAGGCTGGCAGTGTCTGCATCTGTTTGCAGAACGCCTGCAGGATATACCCCATACGCAAATCCGCGTTGTGGCCACAGCCACGCTACGACTGGCCGTCAACGCAGATGCATTTATCGCCAAAGCGCAGGCGATCCTCGGCTGTCCGGTTCAAGTGATCAGCGGTGAAGAAGAAGCCCGCCTGATCTATCAGGGCGTAGCGCACACCACCGGTGGCGCAGACCGCCGTCTGGTCGTCGATATTGGCGGAGCCAGCACCGAGCTGGTCACCGGCACCGGCGCACAAACAACCTCTCTTTTCAGCCTCTCGATGGGCTGCGTCACCTGGCTTGAACGCTACTTCACCGATCGTAATCTCGCTAAAGAGCATTTTGACGAAGCGGAACAGGCCGCCCGGGAAGTTCTGCGCCCAATTGCCGACGAGCTGCGTTATCACGGCTGGAAAGTGTGCGTTGGCGCATCGGGCACTGTCCAGGCGCTACAGGAAATCATGATGGCGCAGGGCATGGATGAACGCATTACCCTGGCCAAACTGCAGCAACTTAAACAGCGTGCGATTCAGTGCGGTCGCCTGGAAGAGCTGGAAATTGAAGGTCTGACGCTGGAAAGAGCGCTGGTTTTCCCCAGCGGCCTGGCCATTCTGATCGCCATTTTCAACGAGCTGAATATTCAGTGTATGACCCTGGCAGGTGGCGCATTACGTGAAGGGCTGGTCTACGGCATGTTACATCTGGCAGTCGATCAGGATATCCGCAGCCGTACATTGCGCCATATTCAGCACCGTTTTATGGTCGATACCATGCAGGCGCAGCGCGTTTCCACCCTGGCACGACGCTTTGCCGAAGCAGTACAGGCAGAATGGGGACTAGATAACTACAGTATCGATCTGCTGCAAATGGCCTGCGAACTGCATGAAATTGGACTGAGCGTCGAGTTTAAACGGGCACCGCTTCATGCTGCATGGCTGGTGCAGAATCTCGATCTGCCGGGCTTTACGCCGGCGCAGAAAAAGCTGCTGGCGACACTGCTGCTCAACCAGACCAACCCGCTGGATCTCTCATCGCTTCATCAGCAAAATGCCGTTCCGCCGCGCGTGGCCGAACATCTTTGCCGTCTGCTGCGGCTGGCGATTATTTTTTCCGGACGCCGTCGCGATGACCATCTGTCGGCCATTGCGCTGACGGCGACGGGAGAAACGCTGCGGCTGACGCTGCAGGAGAACTGGCTGCCCACCCACCCGCTGGGTGCAGAGCAGCTCGAGCAGGAGCGCCAGTGGCAAAGCTACGTGCACTGGCCGCTGGAAGTCGAGTAGCCCCTTTACTCCTTGCCTTTGGCTTTCGCCAGCAAGGCTTTTAAACCGGCGACCCGGCTCTGTCCGGTTTGCATCCGCTCTTCCGCACTCACCACTTTGCGCTCGGTTTCCCAGATCAGATCGTCCTGGGGTAACTCAAGCAGGAAGCGGCTCGGCTCCGGGCGAGCCAGCTCGCCATACTGCCGACGCTCTTTGCAGTGCGTAAAGATCAGCTCTTTCTGCGCGCGCGTGATGCCAACATAGGCCAGACGCCGCTCCTCATCGATATTCTCTTCATCAATACTGCTCTGATGCGGCAAAAGCCCCTCTTCCATTCCGACCAGGAACACGTAGGGGAACTCCAGACCTTTCGAGGCATGCAGCGTCATCAGCTGGACCTGATCGGCCTCTTCCTCGCTCTCACCACGCTCCATCATATCGCGCAGGGTAAAGCGGGTGACGACCTGCGTCAGCGTCATCGGCTCGTCCAGCTCATTACCCTCAAGCATTTCCGTCATCCAGCCGAAGAGGGTGTTAACGTTCTTCATCCGCATTTCGGCCGCTTTCGGGCTGGGCGAGGTTTCATACAGCCAGGACTCGTAATCCACGCCGTGGATCAAATCCCGCACGGCAGCCACCGGCTCACGCTCGGACAGGCGCTGTACTTCTCCCAGCCAGTGGGTAAAGCGCGTCAGCGATTCATAGCCGCGCCCGGTTAGCGTCTGATTGAGGCCCATGTCAAAGCTGGCGGCGAACAGCCCCTTATTACGGGTCATTGCCCATTCGCCCAGCTTTTGTAACGTCGCCGGACCGATTTCACGCTTCGGCGTATTAACGATACGCAGGAAAGCGCTGTCATCATCCGGGTTGGTCAGTACGCGCAGATAGGCCAGCAGATCCTTAATTTCCGGGCGCGAGAAAAACGAGGTGCCCCCCGAAATGCGGTAAGGAATACGGTTCTGCATCAAGAATTTTTCAAACACCCGCGACTGGTGGTTGCCGCGATACAGGATAGCGTAATCCTTATACCCGGTCTTATTCACAAAGTGATGGGCGATCAGCTCTCCGGTCACTCGCTCCCCCTCATGCTCTTCATGGTTGGCGCTGAGCACTTTCAGCTCGGGACCGTAGCCCAGCTCGGAGAACAGCCGCTTCTCAAAGACGTGCGGGTTATTGGCAATCAAAATGTTGGCCGCTTTCAGAATACGTCCGGAAGAGCGATAGTTCTGCTCAAGCTTGATCACCTGCAACGCCGGAAAATCCTGGCTCAAGAGCACAAGGTTTTGCGGCCGCGCGCCGCGCCATGAGTAAATGGACTGGTCGTCATCGCCCACCACGGTAAAGCGAGCCCGGCTTCCCACCAGCAGCTTAACCAGCTCATACTGGCTGGTGTTGGTGTCCTGGTATTCATCCACCAGCAAATAGCGGATCTTGTTCTGCCAGCGCTCACGGACCTCTTCATTACGCTGCAGCAACAGCGTTGGCAGCATGATCAGATCGTCGAAGTCGAGTACGTTGCAGGCCTTCATATGTTGCTCATACAGGCTGTAACAGTGGACAAAAATCCGCTCCCGCTCGCCCTTCGTCTGCGCCGCCGCCTGAGCGGGCGTCATCAGATCGTTTTTCCAGTTGGAGATCGTGGAGATCAGTTGCTGAAGCAGGACCTTATCATCCTCAAGCAGCCCTTCCGTCAGCTCTTTCAGCAGCGCCGTCTGATCCGTATCGTCGAATAGCGAAAAGTTAGATTTCATCCCCAGCGCAGCGTATTCACGCTTGATAATATCCAACCCCAGCGTATGGAAGGTGGAGATCATCAGCCCGCGCGCTTCCGCACGTCCCAGCGTTTGCCCGACGCGCTCTTTCATCTCCCGGGCCGCCTTATTGGTAAAGGTGACCGCCGCGATATGGCGCGCCTGATAGCCACAACCGCGGATCAGATGGGCAATTTTATTGGTGATGACGCGGGTTTTGCCGGAACCGGCGCCCGCCAGCACCAGACAGGGCCCGGTGACAAATTCGACGGCATGTTGTTGGCCTGGGTTTAAACGCATGGCGTCCTTCAACGAAAGTCGGGAGGGGGAAAAAAGTGCGTGGTAGTATATCCAGCGTAATCCATATGACTCAAGGCACGATCATGGCAAAAACAGCGGCAGCAATGCATATTCTTGTAAAAGAAGAAAAACTGGCTCTGGAACTTCTGGAGCAGATCAAAAACGGAGGCGACTTCGAGAAGCTGGCGAATAAACACTCCACCTGCCCGTCAGGTAAAAAGGGCGGACACTTAGGCGAATTCCGTCAGGGCCAAATGGTCCCGGCTTTTGATAAAGTGGTCTTCTCCTGCCCGGTGCTGGAACCAACCGGCCCGCTGCACACTCAGTTCGGCTACCACATTATCAAAGTGCTGTACCGCAACTGATTTCCGGGTGTGAAAAAGGCCGCAATTGCGGCCTTTTCTTGTTATTCTGCACACTTATCCCGCGACAGCAATACGTTTCATATCCGTCATATAACCGCGCAGTTTCTGGCCCACTTTCTCGATAGCGTGGCTGCGAATGGCTTCATTCACGTCACGCAGCTGGGCGTTATCAACCGCGCCTTCGGCAATCGCTTTACCCAGATCGCCGGCCTGCAGCGTGGTCATAAACTCTTTCAGCAGCGGTACACAGGCATAAGAGAACAGGTAGTTGCCGTATTCCGCCGTGTCGGAGATAACCACGTTCATTTCATACAGACGCTTACGGGCAATGGTGTTGGCGACCAGCGGCAGCTCGTGCAGAGACTCGTAGTAAGCCGACTCTTCGATGATGCCGGAATCCACCATGGTTTCAAATGCCAGTTCAACGCCTGCTTTCACCATCGCGATCATCAGCACGCCGTGATCAAAGTACTCCTGCTCGCTGATTTTACCTTCCTGCTGCGCTGCGGTTTCGAACGCGGTTTTACCGGTCTCTTCACGCCAGGCCAGCAGGTTTTTGTCGTCGTTAGCCCAGTCAGCCATCATGCCGGAAGAGAATGCGCCGGAGATAATGTCATCCATGTGTTTCTGGAACAGCGGGGCCATAATGCCTTTCAACTGCTCTGAAAGTGCATAAGCACGCAGTTTCGCCGGGTTGGATAGGCGATCCATCATCAGGGTGATGCCGCCCTGCTTCAGCGCTTCGGTGATCGTTTCCCAACCGAACTGAATCAGTTTTTCCGCGTAGGCTGGCTGAGCACCGTCTGCCACCAGCTTGTCGAAGCACAGCAGAGAACCCGCCTGCAACATGCCGCACAGGATAGTCTGCTCGCCCATCAGGTCAGACTTCACTTCCGCTACGAAGGAGGATTCCAGCACGCCCGCACGGTGGCCGCCGGTCGCCGCAGCCCAGGCTTTGGCAATCGCCATGCCTTCGCCTTGCGGATCGTTTTCCGGGTGAACGGCGATCAGGGTCGGTACACCAAAGCCACGCTTGTACTCTTCGCGTACTTCGGTACCCGGACACTTCGGTGCCACCATCACAACGGTGATGTCTTTACGGATCTGTTCGCCCACTTCAACGATGTTGAAACCGTGAGAGTAACCCAGCGCCGCGCCGTCTTTCATCAGCGGCTGTACCGCACGCACAACGTCCGTGTGCTGCTTGTCCGGAGTCAGGTTAACAACCAGATCCGCCTGCGGGACCAGATCTTCGTAGGTACCGACGGTAAAACCGTTTTCGGTCGCTTTACGCCAGGAGGCACGTTTTTCCAGGATGGCTTCTTTACGCAGGGCGTAAGAGATATCCAGACCGGAATCACGCATGTTCAGACCCTGGTTCAGACCCTGAGCACCACAGCCGACGATGACCACTTTTTTACCCTGAAGGTAGCTTGCGCCATCGGCAAATTCGTCGCGGCCCATAAAGCGACATTTGCCGAGTTGCGCCAGCTGCTGACGCAAGTTCAAAGTATTAAAGTAGTTAGCCATAGTGAAACCTCGTGTGATGTTGTGCTTATTGTTCGGTTCGCTTTTGCGAGAATGTACTTACTATATGACAGGAAATGCGTTGCTTAAATTGATATATTAACAACGTCATGTTGCAAGAACTGCAACACTAAAATGTGGAGTCTATCTCATGGATTTACGCGATCTGAAAACCTTCCTGCACCTGGCAGAAAGCCGCCATTTTGGTCGCAGCGCGCGGGCCATGCATGTCAGCGCCTCCACGCTTTCCCGTCAGATCCAGCGCCTGGAAGAAGATCTCGGCCAGCCGCTGTTTGTGCGCGATAACCGCACCGTTACGCTTACTGAAGCCGGCGAGGAGCTGCGCACTTTCGCACAGCAAACCCTGCTGCAGTATCAGCAGCTGCGCCATACCATCGACCAGCAGGGACCCTTGCTCTCCGGCGAGCTGCATATTTTCTGTTCCGTCACCGCGGCCTACAGCCATCTGCCACCGATCCTCGACCGCTTCCGCGCTGAACATCCGTCGGTGGAAATTAAGCTCACAACCGGGGATGCCGCCGATGCAATGGAAAAAGTCGCATCCGGCGAGGCGGATCTGGCGATTGCCGGGAAACCCGAAACCCTGCCAGGGGCGGTGGCGTTTTCGATGCTGGAGAATCTGGCGGTGGTTCTGATCGCCCCGGCGCTCCCTTGCCCGGTGCGTACTCAGGTTTCGCAACCGGAGCCGGACTGGTCAACGGTGCCGTTTATTATGGCCGACCAGGGGCCGGTCCGCCGTCGCATTGAGCTGTGGTTCCGACGCATGAAAATCAGCAATCCGTCGATATACGCCACCGTCGGTGGCCACGAGGCCATGGTATCGATGGTGGCGCTCGGCTGCGGCGTGGCGCTGCTGCCGGAAATCGTGCTGGAAAACAGCCCGGAGCCGGTGCGCAACCGCGTGATGATTCTGGAACGCAGCGATGAGAAAACCCCGTTTGAGCTGGGCGTCTGCGCACAAAAAAAGCGGCTGCATGAGCCGCTTATTGAAGCTTTCTGGAAAATCCTGCCCGACAACTAGCCCGCAAGGAAGAAGCGGAATGCGGGGTTCTGGCTCTCGTCGTGGCAGTCGTAACCCAGCTCGTTGAGTCGGGTTTCGAAATCCGGCTCGTGCTCTCCCAGCTCAAAGGCCGCCAGCACGCGCCCGTAGTCGGTGCCGTGGCTGCGATAGTGGAACAGCGAGATATTCCAGTGGGTGCCGAGCGTATGCAGGAATTTCAGCAGCGCCCCCGGTGACTCCGGGAATTCAAAGCTGAACAATCTCTCCTGCAACGGCTTCGACGGGCGACCACCGACCATATAGCGCACGTGTAGCTTCGCCATTTCATCGTCGGACAGATCCACCACACCATAGCCACCTTCATTCAGCAGGCTGATGATCTCTTTGCGCTCTTCGAGACCGCGGCTAAGACGCACACCGACAAAAATGCAGGCGTCTTTAGCATCGGCAAAACGGTAGTTAAACTCGGTGACCGACCGGCCGCCTAACAGCTGACAGAACTTGAGGAAGCTCCCTTTGGTTTCCGGAATGGTCACCGCCAGCAGCGCTTCCCGCTGCTCGCCCAGCTCGCAGCGCTCGGATACATAGCGCAGGCCGTGGAAGTTGACGTTCGCGCCGGAAAGCACGTGCGCCAGTCGCTCACCGCGAATATTGTGCTGAGCGATATATTTCTTCATTCCCGCCAGCGCCAGCGCGCCGGACGGTTCTGCAACCGCACGCACATCCTCAAACAAATCTTTCATTGCCGCACAGATAGCATCGCTGTCGACGGTGATGATGTCGTCGAGATACGCCTGACACAGGCGGAAGGTTTCGTCTCCGATACGCTTCACCGCCACGCCTTCGGCAAAGAGCCCGACGCGCGGCAGATCCACCGGATGCCCGGCATCCAGCGCGGCCTTCAGGCAGGCAGAGTCTTCCGCTTCCACCGCAATCACTTTGATTTGCGGCATCAGCTGTTTGATCAGTACCGCCACGCCCGCCGCCAGACCGCCGCCGCCGACCGGGACAAAGACCCGATCAATATGCGCGTCCTGCTGGAGCAGCTCCAGGGCCAGCGTGCCCTGACCGGCGATCACCATCGGATGATCAAACGGCGGCACCCAGGTAAAGCCGTGCTGCTGCGCCAGCTCAATCGCTTTCGCCTTGGCTTCGTCGAAATTCGCGCCGTGCAGCAGCACTTCGCCGCCGAAACCGCGTACCGCGTCGACTTTAATATCAGCCGTCGCAACCGGCATCACAATCAACGCTTTGATCCCCAGCCGGGCAGAAGAGAACGCCACCCCCTGGGCATGGTTGCCCGCCGAAGCGGTAATCACGCCCTGGGCTTTCTGCGCATCCGTCAGGCCCGCCATCATGGCGTAAGCGCCGCGCAGCTTAAAGCTGTGCACCGGCTGGCGGTCCTCACGCTTCACCAAAATCACGTTGTCGAGGCGCGAAGAGAGCTTATCCATTTTCTGCAGCGGCGTGACCTGTACCGCTTCATAGACCGGTGCCCGTAACACCGCCCTGAGATATTCCGCCCCTTCAGGGGAGGCGGAAAGGGGTTGCGACTCAGCCATGTTCAGCCCCCGAGTTTGGATTTATCGCGTACCGCGCCTTTGTCCGCGCTGGTCGCAAGGCTGGCATAGGCACGCAGGGCGAAGGAGACCGCACGCTCACGCGCTTTCGGTGTCCATGCCTGGTCGCCGCGCGCATCCTGGGCTTCACGACGGGCTGCCAGCTCCGCATCGCTCACCTGCAACTGAATACCACGGTTCGGAATATCGATAGCGATCGGATCGCCATCTTCGATAAGGCCGATGCTGCCGCCGCTGGCCGCTTCCGGGGAGACGTGGCCGATAGAGAGACCGGACGTACCGCCGGAGAAACGCCCGTCGGTGATCAGCGCACAGGCTTTACCCAGCCCCATCGATTTCAGGAAGGTGGTCGGGTAGAGCATTTCCTGCATCCCCGGCCCGCCTTTCGGCCCTTCGTAGCGAATCACCACCACATCGCCAGCCACCACCTTGCCGCCGAGGATCGCCTCAACCGCATCGTCCTGGCTTTCGTATACTTTGGCCGGGCCGGTAAATTTCAGGATGCTGTCATCCACGCCGGCGGTTTTAACAATGCAGCCGTTCTCAGCGAAGTTGCCGTAAAGCACGGCCAGACCGCCATCTTTGCTGTAAGCATGTTCCAGAGAACGGATACAGCCATTCGCGCGGTCATCATCAAGCGTATCCCAGCGGCAGTTCTGCGAGAACGCCTTAGTGGTGCGGATACCCGCCGGGCCCGCACGGAACATCTCTTTAACCGTCTCGTCTTTGGTCAGCATCACGTCATACTGCTCCAGAGACTGAGGCAGCGTCAGGCCAAGGACGTTTTTCACTTCGCGATTCAGCAATCCTGCACGATCCAGCTCCCCGAGAATACCAAGTACGCCACCGGCACGGTGCACGTCCTCCATATGGTATTTCTGGGTGCTTGGCGCCACCTTACACAGCTGCGGTACCTTGCGGGAGAGCTTGTCGATATCGCTCATGGTGAAGTCGATTTCTGCTTCCTGAGCCGCAGCCAGCAGGTGCAGAACGGTATTGGTTGAGCCGCCCATCGCGATATCCAGCGTCATGGCGTTTTCAAACGCCGCTTTGCTGGCGATATTACGCGGCAGCGCGCTGGCATCGTCCTGCTCGTAGTAACGTTTGGTCAGCTCAACGATACGCTTACCGGCATTGAGGAACAGCTGTTCGCGATCGGCGTGGGTCGCCAGCAGCGAGCCGTTGCCCGGCTGCGAGAGACCCAGCGCTTCGGTCAGGCAGTTCATGGAGTTGGCAGTGAACATCCCGGAACAGGATCCGCAGGTCGGACAGGCAGAACGTTCAACCTGCTCGCTCTGATCGTCGGAGACTTTCGGGTCCGCGCCCTGAATCATCGCATCCACCAGATCCAGCTTGATAAGCTGGTCGGAAAGTTTGGTTTTCCCGGCTTCCATCGGGCCGCCGGAAACAAAGATCACCGGAATATTGAGGCGCAGAGAGGCCATCAGCATTCCCGGGGTGATTTTGTCACAGTTGGAGATACAGACCATCGCATCGGCGCAGTGGGCATTGACCATATACTCAACCGAGTCGGCGATCAGCTCGCGGGACGGCAGAGAGTAGAGCATCCCCCCATGACCCATCGCAATACCATCATCAACGGCAATGGTGTTGAACTCTTTGGCGACGCCACCTGACGCCTCAATTTGCTCCGCAACCAGCTTACCGAGATCGCGCAGATGCACATGACCCGGCACAAACTGGGTAAACGAGTTCACCACGGCAATAATCGGTTTTCCAAAATCGTCGTCGGTCATCCCGGTGGCGCGCCACAGCGCACGGGCACCCGCCATATTACGGCCGTGGGTTGTGGTAGCGGAACGATACTTAGGCATGCTTTGTTACTCCCAATCTTTCTGTTGAATGAGGCGGTGCGTGCCGCCCCATCGTTATACCCTTGGGTATATATGTCTTAGTTAACCTGATCCAACCAGCCCCATTTATTTTCCGTTTCACCGGTGAAGAGGCCAAAGAATGCATCCTGAATACGTTTTGTCACCGGACCACGGCGACCAACGCCGACCTGAATACCATCAACGCTGCGCACAGGCGTAATTTCGGCCGCGGTGCCTGACATAAAAACTTCGTCGGCAAGATATAGTGACTCACGAGATAGCACCTGCTCACGCACTTCGATACCCAGATCTTTCGCCAGCTTGATAATGGCGTCGCGGGTAATGCCCGGCAGAGCGGATGAGGTGAACGGCGGGGTAAACAGAATGCCGTCTTTTACTTCAAACAGGTTTTCGCCCGCACCTTCGGAAATGTAACCCTGCACATCCAGAGCGATACCTTCCTGATAGCCGTGGCGGCGGGCTTCGCTGCCAACCAGCAGAGAAGAGAGATAGTTACCACCGGCTTTTGCCGCCGTCGGGATGGTGTTCGGTGCCGCACGGTTCCAGGAGGAAACCATTGCATCAATACCCTGCTCCAGCGCCTCCGCACCCAGATATGCGCCCCACGGGAACGCGGCGATGATCACATCGGTGGTGTAGCCTTCAGGCGGGTTCACACCCATACCCACATCACCGACAAATACCAGCGGACGGATATAGGCGCTGGTCAGGTTGTTTTTACGCAGTACCTGACGGCAGGCTTCCATCAGTTCATCAACACTTTGAGAAACCGGGAAACGGTAGATCTTTGCGGAATCACGCAGGCGCTGCATATGTTCACGATGACGGAAAACGACCGGCCCTTTATGAGAATCGTAGCAGCGGATGCCTTCAAACACCGAAGTACCGTAGTGCAGGGCGTGGGACATGACATGAACCTTCGCGTCTTCCCAGCGTACCATTTCACCGTTGGACCAGATGTAGTCAGCTTTTTTCGTCGTCATTTTCGTTCCTATTGCGCTCAGGCGCTGATTTGTTGTGATGATGTTGTCTGTTGCTGGATCTCTACGCGAGCCACATCGATCAGTTTATTTAACTGGCTAAACAGTAAGTCGACAGGTCGCGGACTGGCAACGGTCAATTCGATATTTATGTTCCGGGCGTCGGTGGCGAGCGCCATATTCATGGCGCACACCTGGAAACCTCGGTGGCGTACTACACGCAGCACGCGCTCTAATGTTTCCGGGTTTAAGCGGGCTTCGACAGCGACCTGATGATGCATCATGATAATTTCTCCAGCATTTGCGAGTTGCTGGCGCCCGGCGGCACCAGAGGCCAGACATTTTCAAGCTCATCGATTGAGACATGAAGCAGGTAAGGCCCCTTGCTGTTCAGCATGGTATTGAGAGCCGTTTCAACCTGGTCTTTACGTGTGATGTGCTGGCCGGGAATACCAAAGGCCTGAGCCAGCATAAGGAAATCGGGATTATCAGTGAGGGTGGTTTCGCTATAACGTTCCTGGAAGAACAGCTGCTGCCACTGCCGAACCATGCCCAGACGCTGGTTATCCAGCAGTACGATCTTCAGCGGCAGCTGCTTGCGTTTTACGGTGCCGAGTTCCTGCACATTCATCATGAAGGAGCCATCACCTGAGATACAGATTACCGTATCATCCGGCCTTGCGACCTGAGCCCCCACCGCCGCAGGCAGACCAAAGCCCATCGTACCGAGACCGCTGGACGTGATGAAATTTTCTGGACGGGTAAAGGTCATATGCTGCGCCGTCCACATCTGGTGCTGACCGACATCAGTGGTCACCACGCTTTCGGCAGGCATACGCTCTGAAAGTTGTTTCAACAGCAGCGGCGCGTAGATGGCCTCGCCCGGATGGTCGTAGCGCCAGGGATTCGCTTCGTTCAACGCCGCAACCTCCTGCTGCCAGGTGGCAATATTCAACGGCTGTTGCAGCGCAGGCAGCAACTGATTCAGCGAGCCCTGCAGGGAAACATGTGCCTGACGCAGTTTGCTGAACTCAGCCGGGTCGATATCCAGATGAATCACCTTCGCGTGCGGCGCAAAGGTATTTAGCTTGCCGGTAACGCGATCGTCAAAGCGCGCGCCGACGGCAATCAGCAGGTCGCACGCCTGAACGGCGAGGTTGGCCGCTTTGGTGCCGTGCATCCCAAGCATACCGGTGTAGAAAGGGTGTTCAGCCGGGACAGCCCCAAGCCCTTTTAGGGTAACGGCCGAAGGAACATTTGTGACGGCAATAAACGCGCGCAGAGCCGGTACCGCCTGAGCCATACCGACGCCGCCACCCACGTAGAGCATCGGTTTTTCCGCGCTGGCCAGCATCTCGCGTGCCTGCTGCAGAGCGCTATGCGGCAGCGTATCTTCATCGTCCACGGTGGATAACCATGGTTCCAGATCGCCGCTGGCTAACTGGATATCTTTCGGAATATCGACCAGCACCGGGCCAGGACGACCAGAGCTGGCAACGTCAAACGCCTGCGCCATCACCCGCGGTAATTCCTCAAGGGACTCAACCAGGAAACTGTGTTTCGTACAGGCCAGAGAGAGACCCAGCACGTCGACTTCCTGAAACGCATCGGTACCGATCAGCGGGGCAGCAACCTGCCCGGTGATGGCAACAACGGGTACGGAATCAAGCAACGCATCGGCCAGCCCGGTAAGCAGGTTGGTAGCACCCGGACCAGAAGTCGCAATACAAACGCCGGTTTTGCCAGTAGCGCGTGCGTAGCCGATAGCGGCCATCGCTGCACCCTGTTCGTGCCTGCACAGCAGGTGCTCCACGCCGCCGTCATACAGTGCATCATAAACCGGCATAATTGCGCCGCCAGGATAGCCGAAGACCGTCTCGACTCCCTGCGCTCGCAACGCATGTACCACCCACTGTGCCCCGTTCATAGTTACTTCCCCGTCTTGAATCGGAAGAAACAGAATTTTATGCTACACGTCATTCTCTGCTCCTCGCTTATGTTTTTAAGTCATAAAAAAACCCCCGGACCTTTCGGTGCGGGGGTCTTAGTTCGTTAAGGCTTGATTCTTAAGCCTTTCCTCGTCCAAGTGCAGCCCCGCACGGTGAGATAATAATCACCACCACGCTAATCACGACCAAGCTAATCACTCGTAGAAGGGCTGTCATTTTCTGTACTTTTGGCTTCATGTTCGAAGGAATACCTAAAGAGTTACCATAGACAGAGGATATGACACAAGGAATTTTGCATTTAATTTTCCGTTCGGACGAAAACCTCCATTTAACCACTTGTTTTTTTAAATGAAAAATAAATACGGATATATTGACGTGACTTATGGTCTTAGATTCCTGCCGTTCAGAGGCACAAGCGTAGTGGAAATCGCCTTTTGCGACAAGAGTCGATAAAAGCAAGAAACTGCACATTATGTCGGTAAAATTCAGGAACATTGTACGTAAATCAGTAATCTTCAGGATTACCATTACACCTGACCTTAGCATAATCCCCTTTCAGGAGGGGCTATGTCACTATCCATCGTCTACACGCGCGCAGCGCTTGGCGTGTCTGCACCGTCTATCACCGTCGAGGTGCATATCAGCAATGGGCTGCCGGGATTAACTCTTGTTGGCCTGCCGGAAACCACGGTTAAAGAGGCAAGAGATCGCGTACGCAGCGCGATTATCAACAGCGGCTATACCTTCCCGGCAAAGAAGGTAACGATTAACCTCGCGCCGGCCGATTTGCCAAAAGAGGGTGGACGATATGACTTACCTATCGCTATTGCGCTTCTGGCGGCCTCTGAGCAGCTCACAGCTCCTGGACTGGCCACATATGAACTGGTCGGTGAACTGGCACTTACGGGCGCATTACGCGGCGTTCCAGGCGCAATTTCATGCGCGATGGAAGCGATTAAATCTGGCCGGCATATTATTGTCGCCAGCGAGAACGCGGCAGAGGTGGGGCTGCTGGAAGGCAACTGCTGCTATATTGCCAGCCACCTGCAGGAGGTGTGTGCCTTTCTTGAAGGAAAGTTGATGCTGCCCTTTCCAGAGCAAAACAGGGATGAACCGCGCGTGGATAACGGCGATCTGTGCGACGTGATCGGCCAGCGGCAGGGAAAACGGGCGCTGGAAATTGCCGCCAGCGGCGGGCACAACTTACTGCTGATTGGCCCACCCGGCACGGGGAAGACCATGCTGGCCAGTCGCCTTAATGGACTGCTGCCGCCTCTGAGCACCCAGGAAGCGCTGGAGAGCGCAGCGATTCAAAGCCTGGTCAATCCCACCTCGATTACCCGACAGTGGAGACAGCGACCGTTCCGCGCGCCACACCACAGCGCTTCACTGACGGCTATTGTCGGCGGCGGCTCAATGCCTGCACCCGGCGAGATCTCTCTGGCGCATAACGGCATTCTGTTTCTGGATGAGCTACCTGAATTCGAACGTCGAGCGCTGGATGCACTGCGTGAGCCTATGGAGTCAGGGCACATCCATATTTCCCGCACCCGGGCAAAGGTGACCTACCCTGCACGCTTTCAACTGATTGCGGCCATGAACCCCAGCCCAACGGGGCATTATCAGGGAAAACATAACCGCTGCACGCCTGAACAGACCCTGCGTTATCTGGGTCGGTTATCCGGGCCTTTTCTCGACCGCTTCGATCTCTCTCTGGAAATCCCACTTCCCCCACCGGGGGTGCTCAGCCAGTCCAGTCACCACGGTGAGAAAAGTGCAACGGTGCGGCAGAGGGTACTGCAGACTCAGGCGCGACAGTTTGCGCGTCAACACAGGCTGAATGCCCGTCTGGAAAATAGCGAGATAGCGTCTCACTGCTCGCTACAGCGCGATGATGCACGGTGGCTGGAAGAGACGTTTACGCGTCTGGGGCTGTCTATCCGCGCCTGGCAACGGTTACTGAAGGTGGCACGTACCATTGCCGATATCGAGCACAGCGAGCCTATCCAGCGCCAACACTTGCAGGAGGCGCTAAGCTATCGCGCTATCGACAGAATACTTATCCATCTGCAAAAAATACTGGCATAAAAAAGGGGCTTTCGCCCCCATTTTTAATCGTCAGATTCGGTGTAGTCTTCTGCACCTTCCATCTGCGGCTTGCCACCGGACAGCGTATGGAAACGCTTCGGACGTTTAATACGCGCCATGTATTTAAACCAGACACGCTCCGTCTCGGAGTTCGGCTCATCTTCGCCACGGCATACCGAGACAAAATGCTTTTCTTCTTCCGTCACAGGCTCACGCTTGCCCAGTTCGAGTTCATTTAAGGCGTAACCCAGACGCTCAAGCAGTTGAGCTTCTTTAATGGTGAAATCGCCGTGACGAGAGAACCCGCGTGGATAATTTTTATTGTCGAAAAAACGATTAGTTGTCGTAAAGCTTTCCGCCATCCTACACGCTCCTAATTCTTTGGCCGAGCTATTTATGGCGCGGAGTATTAGTTAGGCTTGACATCGTGTAAAACAAAAGATTTAAATCATAACGACAAATAATTTTGCGGAGAAAGCTGTGGATACGGACTTGCTTAAAACTTTCCTGGAAGTCAGTCGAACTCGGCACTTCGGCCGGGCCGCTGAAGCGCTCTATTTGACACAATCAGCCGTGAGCTTTCGAATCCGTCAGTTGGAGAATCAGCTTGGCGTAAATCTGTTCACACGCCACAGGAATAACATCCGTCTGACCAATGCCGGTGAGAAGCTTCTGCCTTACGCGGAGACGTTGATGAGCACATGGCAGGCTGCACGCAAGGAGGTTTCCCATACTTCCCGGCATAATGAACTCTCGATCGGAGCCAGTGCATCCTTGTGGGAGTGCATACTCAGCGAGTGGCTAAGTAAGCTTTATCAGTCCCACAGCAGCCTGCAGTTTGAGGCCAGGATCGCTCAGCGTCAGTCGCTGGTTAAGCAACTTCATGAGCGGCAGCTTGATCTGCTGATCACGACAGAATCACCTAAGATGGATGAATTTAGCAGCCAGTTACTCGGACATTTCACCTTGGCACTTTACGGCGCTGAACCGTCACGTACGAAAACGGATTTGAATTACTTACGCCTGGAGTGGGGGCCTGATTTCCAGCAGCATGAGTCCGGACTGATCTCCAGTGAGGATATTCCTGTGCTGACAACCAGCTCCGCTGAACTTGCCTGTAGCCAGCTCAGCGGCCTGAATGGCTGTACCTGGCTACCTGTCCAGTGGGCGAAAGAGAGAGGAAACTTGCATACGGTAACGGACGTATCGACGCTCTCCCGGCCGTTATACGCGATTTGGCTGCAGAACAGTGATAAGCAGGCACAGGTAAAAGAGCTTTTGAAGATCGGTATGATAGCCTGAATTTAATGATTACGAAAGCAGGGAAAATCGCAAAGGAATGCGGTATTCAACATCGGTGAATAAGGCGTTTAAAAGACAAAAATAATCCTTTGCTTAGGCAAAGGATTATTTTTGTCTGGCAGGGGCGGAGAGACTCGAACTCCCAACACCCGGTTTTGGAGACCGGTGCTCTACCAATTGAACTACGCCCCTAATAGGGTGGCGGAACGGACGGGACTCGAACCCGCGACCCCCTGCGTGACAGGCAGGTATTCTAACCGACTGAACTACCGCTCCACCGAATTTTTTTACTGACTACCACCGGTTGTCACCCCGGCTTACTGCA
>Ga0268251_10000062_pt1 | contig 91031 bp, 84 predicted proteins | sample AgamicAsMae_FD_200527 | JGI IMG/M metagenome (GOLD analysis project Ga0268251, IMG submission 200527) | Agave microbial communities from Guanajuato, Mexico - As.Ma.e (v2) (version 2) | ecosystem: Host-associated > Plants > Phyllosphere > Phylloplane/Leaf | place: Guanajuato, Mexico | collected... | reverse complement strand
AGAGACAGCTATTAATCAGTCTGTTAGCAACAAGGCTAAACAGCTGTTTCCAGGTTCGCTTTCTTGCTCGTCTGAATAGACTATAGGAGCAAAACATAAGAAACAGAAATCGTTAGTAACGATCGTTGTCAAACTGGATGATAGTTAAAACTTATTGAAATATTATTTATGTTCGGTTAAAAAAAAGATAAAAAAATGATAAATATCATTGTTATTAAAAAATAAGTGTTGTAAGCGTCGATGTGAGCTCGGTTTTTCTGTAGCCTCAATCGCACTTAAGAACTGAGCTCATATAACCCCGGAGCAAATTGCAGGCCCTGTTGTACATGCTCCGCTAGCACCGGAATAACGTCATTGAATGCGATCACGGCAAGCTGAAAAGGATAATCGGCGCCACGCTGGGACTTAAATCCATGAAGACGGCTGATGCCACAATCTGAACCGTGCCGGAAATCCTGGAGACTAAACTCTTTGAAAGAGATAAACAGGATGACTAAAAATAATCGTTTTTCCCCCGAAGTTCGTCAACGGGAACTGCGTGACGACCTTCTGAAGGTGGAGATACAGCGCGTGTACGATGAAAACCACAGTGTGTATGGCGTCCGTAAGCTCTGGCGCCAGTTGCTCCGGGAGAACATCAACGTGGCCCGATGCACGGTGGCCCGGCTGATAAAAGCCGCGGGACTTACCGGCGTTCGCCGGGGATGCAGCGCTGACATCCGCGATGCTGGACCGGATCTTACACCACTCACATGTTGTTCAAATAAAAGGAGAGAACTATCGACTGAGATAGAAACGAAAGACAGGGACTATCAATGATAGCTAATCCTGAGTAAAACGGTGGATCAATATTAGATCGTCGGTGGAGATGTAAGTGGATCACTTTTTACCCGTCGTTGACATTCACCCATCCATAAATAACCTTTAGCTCATCATCCGATAGTCGCCTGTCGCTCTTTTTGGGTTTCTGCCCAACATTGCCTGGCAGCAATCCCTCTATTGGGTTAGTGTCTACGCCTTGTCTGTTTACGCAGAACCTGAAAGCGCGCTTACACAATGCCACCATATAATGGCTCATGACGCGGCTTTCGATTTTTTCGAACACACCGATCCAGTGACCTCGTCGCGTGTTATCGAGCTTTCCCCCACTGAATGGCTTGGCGATATGTTTGTCAAAAACCTGCCTGTAATAAGCTGTTTTGGTAAGTTGATTTGGGAGACTGTATTTTTCTATCCAATATAAGGCCGTGTGAGTCTGAGATGACCTCAATTTGATCACGCTTCCTGCCGGGGGATTTCCGCAGCTTTGTATCTGATAGTATGGCATGTGTACTTAACGGTTTTGGTACGCAAAAGTGTACACAAAATTTCTTGCTCAAAGATACCCGGTACGTAACGATTGGAAGCGGAAAGTTATGCTGCTGGTTATGTTTGCCAGCAAAATCAGAGTCATTGTGTAACAGTTCGTTTTATATCGAAATCCGACGTAACTGGAAGAATGACAATTTAAGAAAGTTTTTTAGCCCGCCAGAATGGCGCATCTCACCGGTACACCAGGTAAAGGAAATGAAATGATTTCGTTCCGCCCCGTCCAGCAGCATGAATTTGCCGCCTTCGTCGACTATTTCGTTAGCGACTATGCCATCGAAATCGTCGCTAACTATCGTCTGAGCGAGGGGGAAGCCCGGCAACAGGCCCGGCGTGAAGTGGAGTCCAGCTTTCCCGGGGCAGAAAATACCCCCGGTCAGGTTCTGCTGTGTATTATGCAAGCGCAACGGCATATTGGCTATCTGTGGTACAAACCCGACGCCGAACTGAAGTCGGCTTATATCAATGATTTTTATCTTTTCCCGAAATTTCGCGGCCAGGGCGTCGGCAGCGAGGCGATGAAGCAGCTTGAGGAGAAACTGGAAGCGGACGGATATACCCAGATAAAGCTGCGCGTGGCTGCCGAAAACCAGCAGGCCCGGAATGTTTACGAGGCGAACGGCTTCGCGGTTACGGGTATCAATATGAATAAGCTGTTGGGCAAACGGACATAAAACACAGGCACCGGACAGGGTGCCTTATAGCAATCAGACTTCGTGGATTGCGGCAAACAGCAGCGAATGACGCTGACGGCTGAGCAGGCACTTTCTGATCGCGTGTATACGAATATTGCGACGCGACTGTGCTTCCAGCCAGCGGGATTTACGTCGACCCACCTGGCGCAGCATTCGCCAGCGCCCCACTTCCGTTCTACTACGTTTCATGTCGACAACTCTTACAGTAACAGAGCCACCATTATAGCCCCTTGCTGATGGCTGACCAGCGCTTTCCGCGCCGTTTTTGTTTGCCAGAACCCCACGCTCGCGTAAACTCATAACATTGCGCTCACAAAAGGATTTTTTTTGACTATGACAACCTTCTACACGGTAGTGAGTTGGCTGATCATTCTGGGATACTGGCTGCTGATTGCCGGCGTAACACTGCGTATTTTGATGAAACGCCGCGCTGTTCCTTCCGCCATGGCCTGGCTGCTGATTATCTATATTCTGCCGCTGGTAGGAATCATCGCTTATCTCTCCTTTGGCGAACTGCATCTTGGTAAGCGTCGGGCCGATCGCGCCCGCGCGATGTGGCCATCGACCGCAAAATGGCTGCACGACCTTAAAGCCTGCAAACATATTTTTGCCGAAGAAACCAGTACCGTTGCCTCCTCGCTGTTCCGACTGTGTGAAAACCGCCAGGGCATTGCCGGGGTGAAAGGCAATCAGCTTCAGCTGCTGACCACCTCTGATGATGTGATGAATGCACTAATCCGCGATATCCAGCTGGCGCGTCACAATATCGAGATGGTGTTTTATATCTGGCAACCTGGTGGTATGGCCGATCAGGTCGCTGAGTCTCTGATGGCGGCGGCGCGTCGTGGCATCCACTGTCGGTTGATGCTCGATTCTGCAGGCAGTGTGGTCTTCTTCCGCAGTCCCTGGCCCGCCATGATGCGCAATGCCGGGATCGAAGTAGTTGAGGCGTTAAAGGTCAATCTGATGCGTGTGTTCCTGCGTCGGATGGATCTGCGTCAGCATCGCAAAATGGTCATGATCGATAACTACATCGCTTATACCGGCAGCATGAATATGGTTGACCCGCGCTTCTTCAAGCAGGAGGCTGGCGTCGGTCAGTGGGTCGACCTGATGGCGCGTATGGAAGGTCCTGTCTCCACCGCAATGGGGATTGTCTACTCCTGCGACTGGGAAATTGAGACCGGCAAACGCATCCTTCCCCCGGCGCCGGATGCCTATATTATGCCGTTTGAGGAAGCCAGCGGACATACGATCCATACTATCGCTTCGGGACCGGGTTTCCCGGAGGATTTGATTCATCAGGCGTTGCTGACGGCGGCTTATTCTGCCCGTGAGTACCTGATTATGACGACGCCCTACTTTGTGCCGAGCGATAACCTGCTGCACGCCATCTGCACAGCAGCCCAGCGCGGCGTCGACGTCAGCATTATTCTACCGCGGAAGAATGATTCGGTGCTGGTGGGCTGGGCCAGCCGCGCATTCTTTGGCGAACTGCTTGCCGCCGGGGTTAAGATCTACCAGTTTGAAGGCGGGCTGCTGCATACCAAGAGCGTGCTGGTCGACGGCGAGCTCAGTCTGGTCGGTACCGTTAACCTCGATATGCGCAGCCTGTGGCTGAATCTGGAAATTACGCTGGTCATCGACGATATCGGCTTCGGCGGCGATCTGGCCGCGGTACAGGATGATTATATTTCGCGTTCACGCTTGCTGGATGCCCGACTGTGGGTAAAACGTCCGCTATGGCACCGTATCGCCGAGCGGCTGTTTTACTTCTTTAGCCCATTGCTGTAAAACGTGCCCATCAGACAGTAAACAGGTCGCTATCATGGATATGGATTTAAATAATCGCCTTACCGAAGATGAAACGCTGGAACAGGCTTACGATATTTTCCTCGAACTGGCGGTGGATAATCTCGATCCGGCAGACATTATTCTGTTCAACTTGCAGTTCGAAGAGCGTGGCGGCGCTGAGCTGTTTGATCCGGCAGAAGACTGGCAGGAGCATGTGGATTACGATCTGAACCCGGACTTTTTCGCTGAGGTGGTCATTGGCCTGGCGGATTCAGAGGACGGTGAAATTAACGATATTTTCGCCCGTGTCCTCCTGTGCCGCGAGAAAGACCATAAGCTCTGCCATATTCTCTGGCGCGAATAAGCGCAAAAAATAGGGCTGACATCACGTCAGCCCTTTTTACTTTATAGCGGGTCTACCTTAAGACAGGAGACCGCATGGTGGAAGCTGCCTTCCAGCACCGGACGCGTCTTCGCACATTCCGGTCCAGCTATCGGACAGCGGGTGCGGAACACGCAGCCCGACGGCGGATTAATCGGCGACGGCAGTTCCCCTTCCAGCAGTTGGATGGTTTTATTCTTCTCCATATCCGGATCGGGCACCGGCACTGCAGACATCAGCGCTTTGGTGTACGGATGCAGCGGGTTGTTGTACACCTCATCATAGGTGCCAAGCTCCACGGCATGACCCAAATACATGACCAGCACACGGTCGGAGATATGCTTCACTACCGCCAGGTCGTGGGCGATAAAGATCAGCGACAGCCCCATTTCACGCTGCAGCTTCTGTAGCAGGTTCACCACCTGAGCCTGAATGGACACGTCCAGGGCCGATACTGGCTCGTCACAGATAATCAGCTTCGGCTCAAGGATCAGCGCACGGGCGATACCAATACGCTGACACTGACCGCCGGAAAACTCGTGAGGATAGCGGTTGATCAGGTTCGGCAGCAGGCCAACCTTCATCATCATCGCCTTCACCTTGTCACGCACTTCCTGACGCGGCATTTTCGGATGGTAGGTGCGAAGCGGTTCGGCAATGATCTCCCCGATGGTCATACGCGGGTTCAGGGACGCCAGCGGATCCTGGAAAATCATCTGGATATCGCTGCGCACGTTGCGCCACTCATCCGGTTTCATCCCGAGCAGATCTTTTCCCAGCCAGGCAACGCGGCCATCCGTCGCCTTGACCAGGCCGATAATCGCGCGGGCGAAGGTGGACTTACCGCAGCCGGACTCCCCCACCACGCCAAGGGTTTCGCCCTCATACAGACGCAAGGTAACGCCATCCACCGCCTTCAGGGTTTTTGGCGGCTGCCAGAACCACTGTTTGCCATCTTTAATGTCAAAATGCACTTTCAGATCGGCAATTTCGAGTAAGACTTTTTTCTCTTCGGTCACGGCGTTCATACCAGCTCCTCCACCGGCTTATAGCAGGCGCGCAGGCGGCCCGGTGCAAAGGTTTCCAGCGGCGGAGCACTGCTACAGATATCCATCGCATGTGGGCAACGGGGCTGGAACGGACAGCCTTTCGGCAGACGCAACAGGTTCGGCGGGTTGCCCGGAATAGTCAGCAGGGATTCCCCTTCCGCATCCAGACGCGGCACCGCATTCAGCAGGCCAATCGCGTACGGGTGCGCCGGCTGATAGAAGACGTCACGTGCGTTGCCATATTCCATGGTACGCCCGGCATACATCACCAGTACCTTGTCGCAGATCCCGGCCACAACGCCAAGGTCGTGGGTGATCATAATGATTGCGGTATTAAACTCGCGCTTCAGCTCGTTGAGCAGGGTCATGATCTGTGCCTGCACGGTGACATCGAGCGCGGTAGTCGGCTCATCGGCAATCAGCAGTTTAGGCCTGCACATCAGCGCCATCGCGATCATCACGCGCTGACGCATCCCGCCGGAGAACTCGTGCGGATACATTTTCATGCGTTTACGCGCTTCCGGCATTTTTACCGCATCCAGCATTTTCACCGACTCTTCAAACGCTTCGGCTTTGCCCATGCCTTTGTGCAGCATCAGAACTTCCATCAGCTGCTCGTCAACCCGCATATATGGGTTCAGAGAGGTCATCGGGTCCTGGAAAATCATCGAGATCTGCTCGGCGCGCAGCTTGTTCAGCTCTTTCTCCGGCAGATTAAGAATCTCACGGCCGTTGAAGGTCGCAGAGCCACCGATGCGGCCGTTGGCGGCCAGCAGACCCATCAGGGCAAATGCGGTCTGGGATTTACCGGAGCCGGACTCACCCACGATGCCGAGGGTTTCACCCGCGCGCAGGCTGAAGTTGAGGTCGTTAACGGCCGTCACGTCGCCGTCCGGCGTCTGGAACATCACACGCAGATCTTTTACGTCCAGCAGCAGATCGCTGCGAGGCGCCGTCGAGGTTTCAATAATGCTCATAGTGGCACTCCTTAACGATCTTTCGGGTCGAGGGCATCACGCAGACCATCGCCGATAAAGTTGAAACAGAACAGAGTTACCACCAGGAATAACGCAGGGAACAGCAGCAGCCACGGGGAAACTTCCATTGAGTTAGCACCGTCGCTTAACAGTGCGCCCCATGAGCTCAGCGGCTCCTGGGTGCCCAGGCCGAGGAAACTTAAGAAAGACTCGAACAGGATCATGCTCGGCACCAGCAGCGAGGCATACACCACTACTACGCCCAGTACGTTCGGCACGATATGACGCACAACGATGTTTTTCGTCGATACGCCGCCAACCTGGGCCGCTTCAATAAACTCTTTCCGCTTCAGGCTCAGGGTCTGGCCGCGCACGATACGCGCCATATCCAGCCAGGACACCATCCCGATCGCCACAAAGATCAGCAGAATGTTCTGACCGAAGAAGGTGACCAGCAGGATGACGAAGAACATAAACGGGAAGGAGTTGAGGATCTCCAGCAAACGCATCATAACCGAGTCCACTTTGCCGCCCAGATAACCGGAAAGGGAACCGTAGAGCGTACCGAGGATCACCGCAACCAGCGCAGCCGCAATGCCCACCATCAGGGAGATACGACCGCCAATAGCGACACGCACCAGCAGGTCACGACCGGAGGAGTCAGTACCGAAGTAGTGACCGGATGCCATATCCGGCCCGCTGGACATCATTCCCCAGTCGGTGTCGAAATAGGTAAACTGCGACAGCACAGGTGCAAAGGCAACAAAGAGCGCAATCAGCGTCAGCACCACCAGGCTTGCTACCGCTGCGCGGTTATGCATAAAGCGGCGGCGAGCATCCTGCCACAGGCTACGACCTTCAACTTCCAGTTTCTCACTGAAGTTTTCCAGCGCCTCGCTGTTTTTCTTACTTAACATTATGGCGCTCCATCAGTAACGAATTTTCGGGTCGATAACGGCATAGAGCACGTCAACAATCGCGTTAAATACAATAGTCAGGGTGCCGACCAGAATGGTCAGGCTCAGTACCAGCGAGTAGTCACGGTTCAGCGCACCGTTAACAAACAGCTGACCAATGCCAGGCAGACCGTAGATGGTCTCGATCACCATCGAGCCGGTAATGATACCGACGAAGGCCGGACCTAAATAGGAGAGTACCGGCAGCAGCGCAGGCTTCAGCGCATGACGGAGAATGATCCGGCGCATCGGCAGCCCTTTGGCTTTGGCCGTACGAATAAAGTTGGAGTGCAGCACTTCAATCATTGAACCGCGGGTAATACGCGCGATACTGGCAATATAGGCCAGCGACAGTGCCACCATTGGCAGGATCATGAATTTCGGCGCCCCGCCGTTCCAGCCACCTCCGGGCAGCCATTTCAGGGTAATGGCAAAGACCATCACCAGCAGCGGTGCCACCACAAAGCTGGGTATCACCACCCCGGTCATGGCGAATCCCATTACCGTGTAGTCCCAGCGTGTATTTTGCTTCAGTGCAGCAATAACCCCTGCACTTACGCCCACAATCAACGCCAGCAGAAATGCAGCCGCCCCCAGTTTCGCGGAAACCGGGAAGCTCGATGCCACAAGATCGTTCACCGTATAATCTTTATATTTAAACGACGGTCCGAAATCCCCATGTGCCAGCTGTTTCAGATAGCTGAAATACTGGGTCATCACAGGATCGTTCAGGTGATATTTGGCTTCGATATTCGCCAGAACTTCCGGCGGCAATGCGCGTTCCCCGGTAAAAGGACTTCCCGGCGCAAGGCGCATCATAAAGAATGAGATAGTAATAAGGATAAATAACGTCGGTATCGCTTCCAGACAGCGACGCAGGATAAATTTCAACATTGCCCGTACCTTCTGGCTTGTGCCTTCAACACTGTATTTTGCTGCACGCTATCAAGCGCTGCCTGCATTATTCAGTGCCAATTAGTGCGACGAAAAAAAGACACAGCGGGGCAAGACGAATCTTGCCCCACGTATTGCCATTAGTGCTTGATAATATACAAGTTCTTAACGTAGATGTTATCCAGCGGGTCTTTACCTGTGTAGCCACCTACCCACGGTTTCACCAGACGGGCGTTCACATAGTGATAAACCGGCACGATAGCGGAGTCTTTATCCAGCTGCTGTTCAGCTTTAGAGTAAAGCTCTGCACGCTGCGCTTCGTCGGTCACTTTCAGCGTGTCGCCAACCAGCTTGTCGTAGGCTTCACTCTTATAGTGTGCGGTGTTGTTGGAGCTGTCGGACAGCATGGTGTTCAGGAACGAGGTTGGCTCGTTATAGTCAGCACACCAGCCGGCGCGCGAAACATCGAAGTTGCCCTGATGACGGGTATCCAGGAAGGTTTTCCACTCCTGGTTTTCCAGCTTCACGTTAGCGCCCAGGTTTTTCTTCCAGATGGAAGAAACAGCGATCGCCAGTTTCTTATGCAGATCTGAGGTGTTGTACAGCAGGCTAAAGGAGAGCGGCTTGTCCGCAGTGAAGCCTGCTTCGGCCAGCAGTTTTTTCGCTTCGGCGTTACGCTGATCCTGGGTCAGTTTTGCCCACTGTGGCTCAACCAGTTTTGCACCGTCGGTGTACGGAGGCGTGTAGCTCCATGCCGGCAGGTCGCCCTGGTTTTTCACTTTATTAACGATGATGTCGCGATCCAGCGCCAGTTTCAGCGCGGTACGCACGCGAACGTCGTTAAACGGCGGCTTCTGGTTGTTGATTTCGTAGTAGTAGGTGCAAAGATACGGGTCAACGCGAACTTCGTTGGGGATCTCTTTTTTCAGTTTCTGGAACAGTTCAATCGGCATGTTGTTATAGGTCATGTCGATTTCGCCGCTGCGATAGCGGTTAACATCAGTGACTTCAGAGGAGATCGGCAGATAGGTGACCTGATTGATAACGGTTTTATCGTTATCCCAGTACTGAAGGTTACGCTCAAGCACGATGCGCTCGTTAACCACCCAGTTTTTCAGCTTATAGGCACCATTGGTGACGATATTAGCCGGCTGGGTCCACTTCTCACCGAATTTCTCTACGGTTGCTTTTGGCACCGGAGAAACGGACGGGTGAGTCAGCAGTTTGTAGAAGTAAGGAACCGGCTCGCTTAAGGTGACTTCGAAGGTATTGTCATCCAGTGCTTTAACGCCCAGTTCGCTGGTCGGTTTTTTACCGGCGATAATGTCGTCGATATTGGCGATATGGCCATACTGGAGGTAGCTGGAGTACGGAGATGCAGTGTTAGGATCTGCCAGACGCTGCCAGCTATACACGAAATCGTGAGCGGTAACCGGCGTACCGTCAGACCATTTCGCGTTTTTACGCAGATGGAAGGTCCAGACTTTAAAATCTTTGTTTTCCCACTTTTCAGCGACACCTGCGCTCGGATGGCCTTCAACATCGCTTACCAGCAGACCTTCAAACAGGTCGCGGCTAATGTTGGACTCAGGCACGCCTTCAATTTTATGCGGGTCAAGAGACTGAACTTCTGAACCGTTATTACGCACCAGAGTCTGGTTTTCAGCCAGCTGAACGCCAGCAGGAACATCGGCAGCGATAGCGCTGCCAGCGATTAGCGCTGCGAATACGCCCGCTGCAACCAGGCTTTTCTTTGTGATGATGGACATTGTGTTGATACTCCACTCATTATAATTACCGATCTGCGATCGGCTGTTTAATACCCTCAGGGGGTCCGTACAGCGCAGGAGATTTTGGCGCTGTCAGATTTTTACTACCTGCTATCACCGACTTTACTTTTCCGGCTGCTCGTCGAAGGCAACCTTTATGTCGATTCTGGCAACCGTCACCCTGTCCGTAACGGTTACGTAAACTATTTCGCACCGTAGAGAGCGTTATATTTGAAAATGATTCTCATCTACGTCATTTATGCTGTGAATTATCAGGCCGGAAAATATCAAATGCCTTTCGCCATCGCCAATACCATTTGCAAATTTGTTACGCGTTTCTCTTTTGTTGCAAAAAAACGTGACACAGGCCCAGTTCAACAGCCCTGAAGTGCTATTTTTACTTAAAGGAATCAAGAAGATAAAAGGACATCGCTACCGTGCTACAGGCTCAAAGGGCCTTGCGTGCATTTATGCACAAAAACTTAACATCTGAATATTATTTAGCACATTCATCTACATGAATCAGGAAAATACTAATATCATTTCAATTATGTCACGGCAAGCCCAATAGTATCATGTGAGGGAAATAACAGTTTTTTTGCCTAAAAAACAAGCTGAAATAATTCATTAAACTTATAATTTGCTGAAAGTGAACATCTTTTCTGATTAGTGCAATTTGTTATGCTTAGGCCTCATTTCAACTTTATTTATATGGTTTGCTAATAATGACGCAAAGAGAGGCTTTCATATGAAAGCCTTTTTATATGTCCTATCGGTTAACCCAGCAGGCCCGGAAACAGCGCTTTGATACCGGTCACAATAAATTCGATTCCCAGCGCCATCAGCAGTAGCCCCATAATACGGGTAATGACGTTAATCCCCGTCTGTCCCAATAACCTGACCAGCCATGGTGCGAGACGAAAAACGCCCCAGCAGCAGAGCGCGAAAACGGCAATAGCAACAGAGAAGCCGATCAGATGAGTAAGGCTGTTATAGCGCGTACCCCAGACAATAGTAGAGCTGATTGCCCCCGGCCCCGCCATCAGGGGCAGCGCCAGAGGGACCACGCCGATGCTTTCACGGATCGCGTTTTCCGACTTCTCCTGCTTGTTCTGTTTATCCTCGCCCAGCTTCCCGCTGATCATTGACATGGCGATAGTAACGACCAGAATGCCGCCGGCGATACGGAAAGAATCAATAGAAATGCCAAAGACCTGCAGAATGCCATCACCAAGGAACAGCGATGACCAGAGGATAATCGCCACCGACAGACTGGCCGTCAGGTTGGTTTTATTCCTGGCTGCCGCCGTCTGATAACTGGTCAAACTGATAAACACCGGAATAATGCCGACCGGGTTCACCAGCGCAAAGAGGCCGATAAAAAACTTAGAGTAGAGCGGGAAATCAATAAGCGTCTGAATCACCGTAGGCTCCGCTATCGCGACGATATAAAGGCGTGAGTAAAACGGCGCAAAGATACGTGTTTTTGCCACGTTCTTCACCCTGTTTCTGCGAAAAGGGCATAATTTACACAGCATTATGGAAATGTAGAAATTATGCTAATGTTCCCCCCACCCTTTTTTCACTGTTTTAACAACTACTACATAAGCACTTAAACGGCATGCTGAAAGGAGTCAGCTTGGCGAAAATTTGATATAGATCACGAAATAAATACTCAGAAGTGAGTAACCTTGTTACGCCACCAGGGAGCCAGATATTCTCCTCACACGGTGCCTCCGGTAAGACTTTTTTCGTAAACCAGTGAATCCGGGCAATTAGTAACCTGTTGTTTTAGTTATTTTTACACAAGCTACTGCTGGTCTGTCTATACTTTATATTGCGCAGATGATTTATTAAAAAAGTTTAACATTATCAGGAGAGTACTATGGCCGTTACTAACGTCGCTGAACTGAACGCCCTTGTCGAGCGCGTCAAGAAAGCCCAGCGTGAATATGCCAGTTTCACTCAAGAGCAGGTTGATAAAATCTTCCGCGCCGCAGCGCTTGCTGCAGCAGACGCTCGTATCCCTCTCGCAAAAATGGCCGTTGCCGAATCAGGCATGGGTATCGTTGAAGATAAAGTGATTAAAAACCACTTTGCTTCCGAATACATCTATAACGCCTATAAGGATGAAAAAACCTGCGGCGTGCTGTCGGAAGACCACACTTTCGGCACCATCACCATCGCCGAACCCATCGGCATTATCTGCGGTATCGTCCCGACCACTAACCCGACATCCACGGCTATCTTCAAATCACTGATCAGCCTGAAAACCCGTAACGCCATTATCTTCTCCCCACATCCGCGTGCAAAAGATGCGACCAATAAAGCAGCAGATATCGTACTGCAGGCTGCTATCGCCGCCGGTGCACCGAAAGACCTGATCGGCTGGATCGACCAACCTTCGGTTGAGCTGTCCAACGCGCTGATGCACCACCCGGATATTAACCTGATCCTGGCCACCGGTGGCCCTGGCATGGTTAAAGCTGCCTATAGTTCCGGTAAACCCGCGATCGGCGTAGGCGCAGGTAACACCCCGGTTGTTATTGATGAAACCGCGGATATCAAACGTGCGGTTGCGTCCGTGCTGATGTCCAAAACCTTCGATAACGGCGTTATCTGTGCGTCCGAGCAGTCCGTTGTGGTCGTTGACTCCGTTTACGACGCCGTTCGCGAACGTTTCGCCAGCCATGGCGGCTATCTGCTGCAGGGCAAAGAGCTGAAAGCTGTTCAGGACGTTATCCTGAAAAACGGTGCGCTGAATGCGGCTATCGTAGGCCAGCCTGCGTACAAAATCGCTGAACTCGCCGGTTTTAGCGTACCTACCACCACCAAGATCCTCATCGGCGAAGTGAAGGTTGTTGATGAGAGTGAGCCATTTGCTCACGAAAAACTCTCCCCTACTCTTGCTATGTATCGTGCAAAAGACTTCGACGATGCGGTACTGAAAGCGGAGAAACTGGTGGCCATGGGCGGTATCGGCCATACATCCTGCCTCTACACAGACCAGGATAACCAGCCGGAACGCGTTGCCCACTTCGGTCAGATGATGAAAACCGCGCGTATCCTGATTAACACCCCGGCATCTCAGGGTGGTATCGGTGACCTGTATAACTTCAAACTCGCACCTTCCCTGACTCTGGGTTGTGGTTCCTGGGGTGGTAACTCCATCTCTGAAAACGTTGGTCCGAAACACCTGATCAACAAGAAAACCGTTGCTAAGCGAGCTGAAAACATGTTGTGGCACAAACTTCCGAAATCTATCTACTTCCGCCGAGGCTCCCTGCCGATCGCGCTGGATGAAGTGGTTACTGATGGCCACAAACGTGCGCTCATCGTCACCGACCGTTTCCTGTTTAACAACGGCTATGCAGATCAAATCACCTCCGTTCTGAAAGCCGCGGGTGTGGAAACGGAAGTGTTCTTCGAAGTAGAAGCCGATCCGACACTGACCGTTGTCCGTAAAGGTGCTGAGCTTGCGAACTCCTTTAAACCGGATGTGATTATCGCCCTCGGCGGCGGTTCCCCGATGGATGCAGCAAAAATTATGTGGGTCATGTACGAGCATCCGGAAACTCACTTCGAAGAGCTGGCGCTGCGCTTTATGGATATCCGAAAACGCATCTACAAGTTCCCGAAAATGGGCGTGAAAGCAAAAATGATTGCCGTCACCACCACCTCAGGTACCGGTTCTGAAGTCACCCCGTTTGCGGTTGTGACCGACGATGCAACGGGTCAGAAATACCCGCTGGCCGACTACGCGCTGACCCCGGATATGGCCATTGTCGATGCCAACCTGGTGATGGATATGCCTAAGTCACTCTGTGCCTTCGGCGGTCTTGATGCGGTAACCCACGCTTTGGAAGCCTATGTTTCCGTACTGGCTTCTGAGTTCTCTGACGGCCAGGCCCTGCAGGCGCTTAAACTGCTGAAAGAGAACCTGCCAGCGTCTTATAACGAAGGGGCGAAAAACCCGGTTGCCCGTGAGCGCGTGCACAGTGCAGCGACCATCGCCGGTATCGCGTTTGCAAACGCCTTCCTCGGTGTGTGTCACTCCATGGCGCACAAACTGGGTTCTCAGTTCCACATTCCGCACGGTCTGGCGAACGCCCTGCTGATCGCCAACGTTATCCGCTATAACGCGAATGACAATCCGACCAAGCAGACTGCATTCAGCCAGTACGACCGTCCGCAGGCGCGCCGTCGCTACGCAGAGATAGCTGACCATCTCGGCCTGAGCGCCGCCGGTGACCGTACCGCTGCGAAAATTGAGAAACTGCTGGCATGGCTGGAAACGCTGAAAGCTGAGTTGGGTATTCCGAAATCTATCCGTGAAGCTGGCGTACAGGAAGCTGACTTCCTGGCCCACGTTGACAAACTGTCTGAAGATGCATTCGATGACCAGTGTACCGGCGCTAACCCGCGCTACCCACTGATCTCCGAGCTGAAACAGATTCTGCTGGATACTTACTACGGACGTGCCTTCAGCGAAAGTGAACCCGTAGAGAAAAAAGAAGCGGCTCCGGCTGCAGTAAAAGCAGATAAAAAAGCGAAGAAAGACGCATAACTGTCGGCTTATAAATACCCGCCGGTACGCCTGAGTATCCGGCGGCCTAAAGCACAAAGCCTTATCATCGCTGATAAGGCTTTTTTAGTGCGTCCAGGCTAGTTAGTCGTGGCAGTGGCTGTCCTGAATCGCCGTCAGCGAGCCTTCTTTCAGCGACTGCTTATAGTGCTTACGGCACACGGAAACATAGCGTTCATTACCGCCTATTACCACCTGCTCGCCTTCATTATAAGGTCGTCCAGCTTGATCGAGACGCAGCACCATGCTGGCTTTACGTCCGCAGAAACAAATTGTTTTCAGTTCCACCAACTTATCTGACCAGGCGAGTAAATACTGGCTGCCGCTAAAAAGTTCGCCACGAAAGTCGGTACGTAACCCGTAGCACAATACAGGAATATCAAGCTGATCAACCACCTCGGATAATTCATGTACCTGTTCACGAGTGAGAAACTGACTTTCATCGACCAGCACACAGTGTACCCGCTCACGCACATTCTCCGCGCTTATCTCACTGAATAACGAGGTTTGCGGATTATACAATCTGGCGGGCGAAGAAAGCCCAATTCGCGAACTTACCTTTCCGGCACCAAAGCGATCGTCGATTTCTGCTGTATATACCACGCTGCGCATCCCACGCTCCTGGTAATTCCAGGAGGACTGCAACAGCGCCGTCGATTTGCCCGCATTCATTGCCGAATAGTAAAAGTAAAGTTGTGCCATTGGCCGCATAACCCCAGTCAAAAGTGTATTATTAGCGGGGCGATTGTAGCATATTCTGTGATACCATCCGGGATCGCTCCCGCCTTCTCACAATGTTCTTCGTCGGGTGGCCTCCACTAAATAGCCAAAAAGCACCGCACGAGATGCTAAAAAACCCGAAATCACCTGCTAAGTCACATCCCAAAAACAGGTTTCACCTGGGTTAATGACTATTTACAACTGTTGTAGCAGATGCAGTTAAATGCTAATGGTGAAGGTTGTTATTTATCCAGCCGGGGCAAAATTATGATGTCAGTGGAGGCCAAAAATTCACTCAGACTAAGGAGTTAACTTTACAATGCATTCTCGTCTATAAGACTCAGCGCACCAGAAGTTGCAGGTAAATTTAAGTTAGCTTTATTAATTCAGCCCACAAATAACGCATAAATTTTACTTCATTACATTTACAGCTATTGCACATCAGAATTTATCGCTCTATTATTAGTCCAACAAACCACCCCAAATAAGTTTGAGATTACTAAAAATGAGCGAAGCCCTTAAAATTCTGAACAACATCCGTACTCTTCGTGCACAGGCCAGAGAATGCACTCTGGAAACCCTGGAAGAAATGCTGGAAAAATTAGAAGTTGTTGTCAATGAGCGCCGCGAAGAAGAAAACGCTGCAGCTGCTGAAGTTGAAGAACGTACCCGTAAACTGCAGCAATATCGTGAAATGCTGATTGCTGATGGTATTGATCCGAATGAACTGCTGAACAGCATGTCTGCAGCTAAAGCAGGTACTAAAGCTAAGCGCGCTGCACGTCCGGCTAAATATAGCTACATTGACGAAAACGGCGAAACTAAAACCTGGACTGGCCAGGGTCGTACACCTGCTGTTATCAAGAAAGCTATGGATGAGCAAGGTAAACAGCTGGACGACTTCCTGATCTAAGTTTTAACCTCGAATTTAAAAATCCCGCTTCGGCGGGATTTTTTTGCTCGGATATTTCTTAGGCAAGTATGCTGCTCGCGTACAGGTAATAAAAAAGGGTAACGCGCGATAACGCCATTACCCTGAATCAGCCTGTTTAGCGTGGGGGAATAATTACTTTTTCAGCCCCAGCTCATCCGTCAACCAGGCCTTAAACTCTTCGCCCAGCACTTTGTGACGGATACCGTATTCAACAAACGCCTGCATATAACCCAGTTTGTTACCACAGTCATGGCTTTTACCGAGCAGATGATAAGCTTCAACGGTCTCTTTCTCGATCAACATATCAATAGCGTCAGTAAGCTGAATTTCGTCACCGGCTCCCGGGGGGGTTTTCGCCAGTAGCGGCCAAATCTCCGCGCTCAGAACATAGCGACCGACAACCGCCAGATTGGACGGTGCAACGTCGGCTTTTGGTTTTTCAACGACGCCCACCATGGGCAGACTCTCGCCCGGTTTCAGCTCCGCGCCTTTACAATCAACGACGCCATAGGCGGTCACATCAGCAACTGGCTCAACCATAATCTGACTGCAGCCCGTTTCATCATAGCGACGAATCATATCGGCCAGGTTTTCCTGAGAGAGATCGGATTCGAACTCATCAAGGATAACGTCCGGCAGGATCACTGCCACAGGCTCATTGCCGACAACCGGATGCGCACAAAGAACCGCATGACCCAGTCCTTTTGCCAGGCCCTGACGCACCTGCATGATAGTAACGTGCGGCGGGCAAATGGACTGCACTTCTTCCAGTAGCTGGCGCTTAACGCGTTTTTCCAGCATCGCTTCCAGTTCAAAACTGGTATCAAAGTGGTTTTCAATAGAATTTTTAGATGAGTGGGTCACCAGCACAATTTCAGTAATACCGGCTGCAATACACTCATTAACCACATACTGAATAAGTGGTTTATCGACCAGCGGTAACATCTCTTTAGGAATTGCCTTTGTCGCAGGCAACATTCGGGTTCCTAATCCCGCAACCGGGATGACGGCTTTAGTAACTTTAGAATTTGGCGCAGCCATTGAAATCTCCTGAACTGTTCAAACTTTGAACGTGCTCGTTTAAAATAACGCGTTGAGTATATCAGTACCGGAAAGTCATCCTGGTCTGAAAAAGACGCGATAACCTTGAATTAGGATTTATATGATGATGCCGGGCGATACTACCACTGCCGCAGAGAAGCAGGTAAAGCTATCTCACGCCGCAATTTCGGTTGCTCATTCCGCAGACAACATTAAGCGCAGCCGCCCGCCTGCCCCCCAAATTTGACACTGCCATGACTCGCAACGGTGGCTTATTTGATTCAGATAAGTATTACCCAACGTTCCCAGTGGAACACCGTTACCGATCTGAATTTGATGTTCACCGGTTTTCAGCGTGCCATTCAACCCTGCCGAAACCAGAATAAGGTTTTTCAACCCGCTATGGTAATAACCCACCAGCAGTGGAAATTGTCCCGGCAAATTTGCCTGACGCAATAATTGATTTACCTGCTTAAGCAAACTTCCCAGCTCCGGTAACCTCTGGCGCTGATGAGACAGTTGTTCCTGCAACAGCCCATTAAACAGTGCACGTAAAAGCAGTGCGGCCAGCACGCCGTTATCACCCGCACGCGTGACGTCCAGACAATAAAAAGCAAGATCGTTCTCGGACAGCGGCGCAATATCCAGTACGAGACCCGGCTCATCCGCCGCCACCAGCTGGCGATAGTTTATCCTGCAGCGCGACAGGACCTGCTGCACGGGCGGCTGTAGCTCCTGAAGTAGCTTTGCCGCTGCCTGCGGGTCGCTTACCAGCGCATCCCAGTCTTCAAACAAACGCTCTTCCTCTTCTACCCGTGAATTAAACATATTGGGATAAATACAGGAGAAGACCGTTTCACGCAGGCGATTGAGATCCTTGACCGGTTTAAGTAGCACATCCTGCACACCAAGACGTAGCGCGTGAGCAATTTCTGCCATATTTTCCGTCGCAGAGATCACCAGAATGGGCATTTTGTCGCCCATCGAGCGCACATGTTCAACCAGCTTAAGGCCGTTCATGCGCGGCATAGCAATATCGCAAATCATCAGGTCCGGTTTGATGCCGGACATTTTCTCCAGCGCATCAACACCGTCTTCCGCCACTACAGTTGCTGCCCCCAGAGATGACAGCCACGAGTCAAGCATCGAACGGAAAACGGGTTCGTCTTCAACGATCACTATCTGCTTACCCGCCAATGGCTGTGTCATGTTCTCTCCTCTGACCGACAATAGGTAAATAGTGGCATGCTATCAGTGGGATCGCCTGTCAGATTTTGCTGAAGTGAATAAAAAAACATGGCCTCAAACATGAGGACGTACCAGAGGTAGTAGCTCATCCATTTTCTTCTCCACCGCGAGCTTTCCGGCAGCAATGGCCGCCTCAGCGCGGTGAAAATCGAGAGTGGATATTTGCGGGCACAGAGGCTGAATCAGAATATCAGGGGGATCACCCGCCATACGATTGCGCTTCAGACGGTTCTCCAGAACCTGGATAGAGGTCCCCATAATCTCCATCGCACTCGGCGGAACTGGCCCCCGGTCGTTTCTCAGACGTCCAAGCCGCGCGCGCAGTCGCTCATGCCAGCTTAGCGCCTGGGCCTCCTTTGGCGTATGGCTCTCGTCGGGCGACAGATTCACCGACAGTAAATCCTGCTGCATCAGATGTGCGTCATGCTGGAGATCCACCGCAATAACAATATCGGCACCCAGCGCGCGTGTCAGCGAAATCGGTACCGGGTTAACCACCGCGCCATCCACCAGCCAGTAGCCGTTATGCGCCACCGGCGACAGCAGCCCGGGCATGCTACAGGAGGCGCGCACCGCCAGATGCAGGTCGCCTTCGGTAAACCAAATCTCACGTCCGGTACTCAGATTGGCGGCAACGGCACCAAACGGCCGTTTACAGTCGGCGAATGAACTTGCGGGAATCAGTTGACGGTAGCGGCTAAACACGCGCTCGCCGCGCAGCAGGCCGCCACGCTGCCATGAGAGATCCATAAGACGCAGAACGTCCCAGTGACTAAAGGAGCAGACCCACTTCTCCAGTGACGGTAGTCTGTTACAGGCCCAGGCCGCTCCCACCAGCGAACCAATCGATGAACCTGCGACAACATCGACTTCTACACCCATATTTTTCAGAGCCTTGATCACGCCAATATGTGACCAGCCTCTTGCTGCGCCCGAACCCAGCGCCAGCCCAATTCTTATCTTTCTCATTGTTACCGGTTCACTTCCCCTGGCGTCCAGACATAGCCACATCGCTATCGCTCAGTTAACATAGTACTACCTGGCGTCATCACGCCTCTCATTATTGTTTCAGGGAGTCTAATTTGTCTCAGCTTTGTCCCTGCGGCAGCGCTGTCGAGTATAGCCTATGTTGCCAGCATTATCTGTCCGGCAATCTCCATGCGCCAGCACCGTCACAACTCATGCGCTCTCGTTACACCGCTTTCGTTATGAAGGACGCTGACTATCTGATCAAAACCTGGCATCCATCCTGCCAGGCCGCCTCTTTTCGCGAGGATCTGCTGCGTGGATTTACGCACACCGAGTGGCTGGGGCTGACCATTTTTGCCGCAGATGAAGGTGAACATGTTGACGAAGGTTACGTCAGTTTTGTTGCCCGTTTCAGCGAACAGGGGAAAGCAAGCGCTATTATCGAGCGTTCCCGGTTCTTAAAAGAAAACGATCGATGGTACTATATCGACGGCACGCGTCCGCTTATCGGCCGCAACGATCCCTGCCCTTGTGGTTCAGGTAAAAAATTCAAAAAATGCTGCGGGCAGTAGCAACCAGATCGGTTTCTGGCTACGCCACGCGATAAAAATAGCAAACACGTCAACAGGATTGTCCCGGCAATGCATTCACTCCAACGCAAAGTACTGCGCACCATCTGCCCCGATCAGAAAGGGCTTATCGCGCGTATCACCAATATTTGTTACAAGCATGAACTGAATATCGTGCAGAACAACGAGTTCGTTGACCATCGCACCGGCCGCTTTTTTATGCGTACCGAACTGGAAGGCATCTTTAATGATGCCACCCTGCTGGCGGATCTCGACAGCGCGCTGCCGGAAGGCTCGATCCGCGAACTGACCCCGGCAGGCCGTCGTCGCGTGGTTATTCTCGTCACTAAAGAAGCGCACTGCCTGGGCGATCTGCTAATGAAAGCCAACTATGGCGGGCTGGATGTTGATATTGCCGCGGTGATTGGCAACCATGGGACGCTGCGCACCCTGGTTGAACGTTTTGACATTCCTTTTGAGCTGGTTAGCCACGAAGGCATGACCCGCGAAGAGCATGATACGTTAATGGCGCAGGCTATCGAAGCCCACGATCCCGATTACGTGGTGCTGGCCAAGTATATGCGCGTGTTAACACCGGAATTTGTGGCCCGTTTCCCGAACAAGATTATCAATATTCACCACTCGTTTTTACCGGCCTTTATCGGCGCACGTCCGTATCATCAGGCCTACGAGCGTGGTGTTAAAATCATTGGTGCTACCGCGCACTATGTAAATGATAATCTGGACGAAGGTGCGATTATTATGCAGGACGTGATTCATGTGGATCACACCTACACGGCGGAAGATATGATGCGCGCCGGCCGCGACGTTGAGAAAAATGTGCTGAGCCGCGCGCTCTATCAGGTGCTGGCACAGCGCGTATTTGTTTACGGTAACCGGACTATTATTTTGTAACCGGCAGGCATGCTCATTGCCTGTCTTTCCGACACTACGTGCAAAAAGCAGGCAAACAATTCCTTTTTATCAACGGAATACTTTACAGGGGCGCATCATTTGATATGATGCGCCCCGCTTCCATCAGGAAGCAGGCCTGTAACATTAGCTTTACCCCTGGCGGGGTTCCCGAGCGGCCAAAGGGAGCAGACTGTAAATCTGTCGTCATCGACTTCGAAGGTTCGAATCCTTCCCCCGCCACCATCTTCATCAACGTTTTACCCGGCTTTTAGATTTTACCCCTGGCGGGGTTCCCGAGCGGCCAAAGGGAGCAGACTGTAAATCTGTTGTCATCGACTTCGAAGGTTCGAATCCTTCCCCCGCCACCATCCTTCGATGAATCTCTGTAATTCACCGCCAACATTCTCCAGCCCCCGAATACCGCCCTTGATCCACTCACCTTTACCGCTATATTCAAGCCGCGCCGCATGGTCAAACTGGTCATAGTCCACCGGATAGACCAGCGCAGGAATACCCTGCTGCAGGCAGTGCCACATAATTCCTACCCCGCCGTGGTGGATAACCGCATCATAGCGTGGCAGATAGCGATCGTAGTCCACCCTGGCCAGACGATATAAATTGTTCTGTGACGGGCCGTTATCACCCGCTGCTGGCCAGCACTCTCAGCGCGCTGGCAACCTTCTCCTTGTGCCAGTCAAGATGGGTGCCAGGCATGTTTTCTGCCCTCAGTAAAGGGCGGAGATGGCGCATCGACCGACTGCGTGTACAGAGCCGGGCCGATAAAGCGTACTGCGTCAGGCCAGCGGCGCGGAAATGCAAACTCAGCCTCGCTAAGGGCCATGATCTGCGTTGGCGAATAGGCGCATTCGCTACCGTCATCGCGATAGAGGCGAGTCATTCCCGTAATACGTATTGTGCGGCGAAACAGCCAGAACATGGCGCGTTTAAACAGGCGAACTTTGTGCCGGTGCAGAACATGCATTCCACGCTGCCAGGCTGTTTTTGCCGGCATCAGACCGCCGCACCCCATCGGGCGTTTCCAGAGCGCAGGGTGGCGGCAGACTGGTCCACCAGGGGATCACAAAACGCTGGCAGGCCTGCCCTACTACCGGCAGCGTAAAATCGGCAATAACCAGAACCGGTACGCCCTGACGGTGCCAGTGCTGTTCCAGTTCACGGGCAAACCGCGCCAGCAGCGTCACCACGGCGCGAAACTGACGATACAGTCGTAGCGGATTCCGGTGACAGGGCCATACCGGTGGCGATCAGTTTTATGGTCGTCTGCGGCGCGCGTGCTATTGTGCCATTGCCTGACCTTGCCTTCTGACTGAATCCGCAGAAAAGACGATAGTTTACGGGCAAAAAAATCCGGGGACAGCCCCGGATTTTTGCTTGTGCCATCGGCTTAGCGACGGGCGCGGACAATCTGATATTTGCGCGTCAGGTATTCCACCGGTGCACTCCAGATATGAACAAGGCGCGAGAACGGGAACACCACAAACAGCGTCATCCCCAGCACCAGGTGCAGACGGAAGACAAACGCAACGCCATCAAGATGTGCCGACGCTCCACCGTGGAAGGTGACCACCGACTGTGCCCAGCCCACCAGCTTCATCATTTCGGAGCCGTCCATATGCTGCGCGGAGAACGGAATGGTCAGCAGGCCGAGGGCACACTGTAGCATCAGCAGAGCCATCACCAGAATATCGGCGCCGGTAGTGGTGGCGCGAATACGCGGGTTAAACAGACGGCGTTTCAGCAGCCATAGCCCGCCCACCAGCGTCATCAGGCCACTGGCCCCGCCGCCGATCATCGCCATTTTCTGCTTCACGTCGAGCGGCAGGAAAGACTCGTACACCCAGTGCGGCGTTAGCATCCCGAGGGCGTGACCGGTAATCACCCCGAGTATCCCCAGGTGGAACAGGTTCGAGGCCAGCGTCATGCCTTTACGATCCAGCATCTGGCTGGAACTGGCACGCCAGGAGTACTGTCCGTAGTCATAACGCAGCCAGCTGCCGACCAGGAATACGGTACCAGCGATGTACGGATAGATGTCAAAGAAGAACATATTCAGGAACTGCATTAGTGCTGTCCTCCATCAGTGATATTCAGATACTGCGGGGCCACGGCACCCGCAAAGCGACGCTGGTGAGCGCTGATGGCGTTATCACCGTCGCAGCCCTTGTCGGCGAAGAATTTCACCTGCTCTTCTTCCCAGACCGCATCCAGCGCCTGCGGCGTATCGTCGCGGGCTTCATTTGCCAGCTTGTGCTGTACGCTATTGACGTCCACCGCCGAACCGGCAAGCTTCAGTAACAGGTCGAACAGCACCGCATAGTGGCTTTCGCGCTGCTGCAGACGCGCGCTCAGCAGCGCCAGAATCGGCGCGATATCGTGCAGGCCGCCCATTGCGTCTTCATGCGGCAGCTGCCCCAGATACTCCAGGTACAGCGGCAGATGGTCCGGCAGCTCCTGGCTGTTAATTTCCAGCCCGGCCAGCTGATACTGGTTCATCAGATCCACCATCGCCTGGCCGCGATCGCGGGATTCGCCGTGCACATGCTCGAACAGCAGCATGGAAGTGGCGCGGCCACGATCGAAGAGTTCACCATAGCTGGACTGCGCATCCAGCAGTTCCTGCGCCATCAGGTCGCGGATAAAGATGCCCAGCTTATGGGTATCCTCCGGGCTGAAGCGCTGGCTTTCTGCCAGGGCGTCGAACAGATCCCGCTGGTGCTGCCACAGCAGCGTATCGGGATACTCCAGCAGTCGGGAGATAATCAGCAGTTCCATATCACTCCCCTTTTACGGTCACATCAATAGCATCAATGCGGCGGCTGTTGAACAGGTTGAACTTAGTGTCAGATCCGTGGCAGCCATCGCCAAAGGTGAAGCCGCAGCCGCTTTTTTCCGGGAAGGCGTCATGAGCCAGTTCACGGTGGCTGGTCGGCACCACATAGCGGTCTTCGTAGTTGGCAATTGCCAGATAGCGGTACATCTCCTGGGCCTGAGCTTCGGTTAAGCCCACCTCTTCCAGCGCGCGGGTATCCGTGATTCCTTCGACGGTTTCCGCACGCTTGTAGTGACGCATTGCCAGCATACGTTTCAGCGCTTGCGAAACCGGCGCGGTGTCACCGGCAGTCAGCAGATTCGCCAGGTACTGAACCGGGATACGCAGGCTGTCGACATCCGGCAGGATACCGTTGCTGCCCAGTTCACCCGCATCGGCCGCAGACTGAATCGGTGACAGAGGCGGCACGTACCAGACCATCGGCAGCGTGCGGTATTCCGGATGCAGCGGCAGAGCCAGCTTCCAGTCCATCGCCATTTTGTAAACCGGTGACTGCTGGGCCGCGTCGATAACGCTCTGCGGCACGCCGTCTTTCAGCGCCTGTTCAATAACGTTCGGGTCGTTCGGGTCGAGGAAGACGTCCAGCTGACGCTGGTACAGATCCTGCTCGTTTTCCGTGCTCGCCGCCTGACCGATAGCGTCGGCGTCATACAGCAGCACACCGAGGTAGCGAATACGGCCCACGCAGGTTTCCGCACAGACGGTCGGCATTCCGGCTTCGATACGCGGGTAGCAGAAGATGCACTTCTCTGATTTTCCACTCTTCCAGTTAAAGTAGATTTTTTTGTACGGGCAGCCGGTGATACACATACGCCAGCCACGGCATTTGTCCTGATCGATCAGCACAATACCGTCTTCTTCACGTTTATAGATGGCTCCGCTCGGGCAGGTTGCGACACACGCCGGGTTAAGGCAGTGCTCACACAGGCGCGGCAGGTACATCATAAAGGTGTTTTCGAACTGGCCGTACATCGCCTTCTGCATATTCCCGAAGTTGCGGTCTTTCGACAGCTTCTCAAACTCGCCGCCCAGATCGTCTTCCCAGTTTGGACCCTGCTTAATCTTGTCCATGCGCTGGCCAGTGATCAGCGAACGTGGGCGGGCGATTGGCTGATGCTTGCTTTCGCCAGCCTTGTGCAGGTGCTGATAATCAAAGTCGAACGGCTCGTAGTAGTCGTCAATTTCCGGCATATGTGGGTTAGCGAAGATTTTCCCCAGCAGCATCGTACGGTTACCCATGCGCGGCTGCAGTTTGCCGTTGATTTTACGGATCCAGCCGCCCTTCCATTTCTCCTGGTTTTCCCAGTCGACAGGAAAGCCTACGCCCGGCTTGGTTTCAACATTGTTGAACCAGGCGTATTCGACGCCTTCACGGCTGGTCCAGACGTTTTTACAGGTGACTGAACAGGTATGACAGCCGATGCATTTATCGAGATTCAGCACCATGCCGACTTGTGAACGAATTTTCATTTTGCGCTCTCCTGTACCTGATCATTACCTTCGCCGTCTAACCAGTTAATGTTCTTCATCTTACGTACCACCACGAACTCATCGCGGTTAGAGCCGACCGTGCCGTAATAGTTGAAGCCGTACGCCAGATGCGCGTAGCCGCCAATCATGTGGGTCGGTTTCGGGGTAATGCGGGTAACGGAGTTATGAATACCGCCGCGCTGTCCGGTGATTTCCGAGCCCGGCAGGTTCACGATGCGTTCCTGCGCGTGGTACATCATCGTCATACCGGACGGGACGCGCTGGCTTACCACCGCACGAGCGGTCAGCGCACCGTTGCTGTTGAAGACTTCGATCCAGTCGTTGTCTTCCACGCCTATCTCTTTGGCATCCACATCGCTTATCCAGACTACCGGACCGCCGCGACCGAGGGTCAGCATCAGCAGGTTGTCACTGTAGGTGGAGTGAATACCCCATTTCTGGTGCGGCGTCAGGAAGTTCAGTGCTTTTTCCGGGTAGCCGTTGGATTTCACGCCCATCACTTCTTTTACCGAACGGGTGTCGATAGGCGGACGATAAACCAGCAGGCTTTCACCAAAATCACGCATCCACTGGTGGTCCTGATACAGCTGCTGGCGGCCGGAGAGCGTGCGCCACGGAATCAGCTCGTGAACGTTGGTATAGCCTGCGTTATAGGAGACGTGCTCATCTTCAAGGCCGGACCAGGTCGGGCTGGAGATGATTTTGCGCGGCTGAGCCTGAATATCGCGGAAGCGGATTTTTTCCTCTTCTTTATTCAGGGCCAGGTGCGTATGGTCGCGACCGGTGAATTCGCTGAGCGCAGCCCAGGCCTTCACTGCCACATGGCCGTTGGTTTCCGGTGCCAGCGTCAGGATCATTTCTGCCGCATCAATGGCGGTATTGAGCATCGGCTGGCCTTTCGCCGGGCCTTCGGCCTTGGTGTAGTTCAGCTTACGCAGCAGATCCATTTCGCTCCGGGTGTTCCAGGCGATACCTTTACCGCCGTTACCGACGTTATCCATCAGCGGGCCGATTGAGGTGAAGCGCTCGTACGTTGCCGGGTAGTCACGCTCAACCGGAATAATATGCGGTGCTGTTTTACCCGGGATCAGATCGCATTCGCCTTTTTTCCAGTCCTTTACGTCAAGCGGCTGCGCCAGTTCGGCGGCGGAGTCGTGCTGGATAGGCAGCGTGACGATATCGGTCTCTTTGCCCAGGTGACCTACACAGACTTCGGAGAATTTTTTGGCGATGCCTTTGTAGATTTCCCAGTCGCTTTTTGATTCCCAGGCCGGATCGACAGCGGCGGAAAGCGGATGAATAAACGGATGCATATCCGAGGTATTCATATCATCTTTCTCATACCAGGTTGCCGTCGGCAGAACGATATCGGAGTAGAGGCAGGTACTGGAAAGACGGAAGTCGAGAGTGACTACCAGGTCCAGCTTGCCGTCGAGGCCATTATCATGCCATTCCACTTCCTCCGGCTTCATCGCGCCCTGCTGACCGAGATCCATGCCCTGAATACCGTGTTCAGTCCCGAGCAGATATTTCAGCATGTACTCGTGGCCCTTACCGGAAGAGCCCAGCAGGTTTGAACGCCAGATAAACAGGTTGCGCGGATGGTTTTTGCCGTTTTCCGGCTGTTCAGCCGCAAAGCGAATAGAGCCATCCTTCAGGGATTTAACGGTGTAATCGACCGGCGACATCCCGGCTTTTTCCGCAACGGCTGCGATATACAGCGGGTTAGTTCCGAGCTGCGGCGCGGATGGCAGCCAGCCCATACGCTCTGCACGCACGTTGAAGTCCAGCAGATGGCCGCTGTAGCGGGATTTGTCCGCCATCGGTGACAGGAATTCCTGCGCCGTTACCGTCTCGTAGCGCCACTGGCTGGAGTGGTTATAGAAGTAAGAGGTGCTGTTCATATGGCGTGCAGGACGCTGCCAGTCGAGGGCAAAGGCCAGCGGCTGCCAGCCGGTCTGCGGACGCAGTTTTTCCTGACCGACATAGTGCGCCCAGCCACCGCCGCTCTGTCCGATACAGCCGCAGAAGATCAGCATATTGATCAGACCGCGGTAGTTCATATCCAGGTGATACCAGTGGTTAAGACCGGCACCGACGATGATCATTGAACGGCCGTGGGTTTTGTCGGCGTTCGCCGCGAACTCGCGAGCGATACGCACAATCTGAGCCTGAGAAACACCGGTGACCTGTTCGGCCCATGCCGGCGTATAGGCTTTAATTTCGCTATAGCTGGTCGCGCAGTTCTCATCCTGCAGACCGCGATCGATACCATAGTTCGCCATGGTCAGATCGTAGACGGTGGCGACCAGCGCGCTGCTGCCGTCGGCCAGAGTCAGACGTTTGACAGGCAGTTTATGCAGCAGAACATTGTCCAGCTTAACCGGCGTGAAGTGCTCGGTGGTATCAGCGCCGAAGTACGGAAATGCAACGTTAGCCACTTCGTCATGGCTGCCCAGCAGGCTCAGACGCAGACCGGTTTCATCTCCGCTTGTCCCGTCACGCTGCTCAAGGTTCCATTTGCCCTTCTCACCCCAACGGAAACCGATGGAGCCGTTAGGCGCAACCAGAGCGCCGCTGTCATCTTTAATGGCGACGGTTTTCCATTCCGGATTATTGTCCTGACCAAGCCCATCGACCAGATCGCTGGCGCGCAGCATACGACCTGCGGCGTGGAAACCGTCACGTTCTTCCAGCATCACCAGCATCGGCATGTCGGTATAGCGACGTACGTAGTCAGTGAAGTAGGGACTCGGATTATCGATATGGAACTCTTTCAGCATCACATGGCCCATCGCCAGCGCCATGGCGCTGTCGGTGCCCTGCTTCGGTGCCAGCCACAGATCGCACAGTTTGGCGATTTCGGCATAGTCCGGCGTAATAGCGACGGTTTTGGTGCCTTTGTAGCGAACTTCGGTAAAGAAGTGGGCATCCGGCGTACGGGTCTGCGGAACGTTGGACCCCCAGGCAAGGATATAGCTGGAGTTATACCAGTCGGCGGATTCCGGAACGTCCGTCTGTTCGCCCCAGGTCATCGGCGACGCAGGTGGCAGGTCACAATACCAATCGTAGAAGCTCAGGCAGGTACCGCCAATCAGGGAAAGATAGCGTGCGCCGGAGGCGTAGGAAACCATCGACATCGCCGGAATCGGCGAGAAACCCGCGACGCGATCCGGACCGTAGGTTTTGATGGTATAGACGTTGGATGCGGCAATCAGCTCATTGACTTCCTGCCAGGACGAGCGCACAAAGCCACCGCGGCCACGGGCCTGCTTGTAGCTTTTAGTTTTTTCGCTGTCTTCCATAATGGATGCCCAGGCCAGCACCGGATCGCTGTGCAACGCTTTCGCTTCACGCCACAGTTTAATCAGGCGTTTACGCATCAGCGGATATTTCAGGCGGTTGGCGCTGTAGAGATACCAGGAATAGCTCGCGCCGCGCGGGCAGCCGCGTGGCTCATGGTTCGGCATATCCGGCCGGGTGCGCGGATAGTCAGTCTGCTGGGTTTCCCAGGTAACCAGGCCATTTTTTACATAGATCTTCCAGCTGCACGAACCGGTGCAGTTAACGCCATGCGTTGAACGGACAACTTTGTCATGCTGCCAGCGTTGGCGATATCCGTCCTCCCAGTCCCGGTTGGTCTTTAAAAGCTGGCCGTGCCCATCGGCAAAGGTATCGCCCTTCTGCTTGAAGTAGCGAAACCGGTCCAGAAATTTGCTCATCGGGGGTTTCTCCTGTTTGGAGCCTGTAGGCTCTCTGGTCAAATCGACATTGCTGGATTTGCGGCCAAAATACCCCGCTAAAGAGAGGACTTAATTGATAACGATCAACAGGCTAAGTCGTTGAAAAATGGTGAAACAAATGAAATACCACCAAAGTGGCATGAGGTGAATTCGTCTAATCCACTGCTTTATAATGGATAAATGACCATTTGACCATTTTCCGGTTTCAAAAATCCGATACACAGGTATTTGGGGGTAGAGCAGACTGCCAGACGACCAGTATCACCGCTGTCGACTCAGGCGCCGGCGTACAACTTAAAGTATGTTGTAACTAATAAACGTCACAAAAAAGCGCGGCAGCGCCGCGCCTGATGAAGGAATACGGATAGCTACTTGCTGGATTTACGTCCGTAAACCACCCAGGTGACAATCACGCAGACCACGTAGAAGATAAAGAACACCTTCATTGCCCCTGCCGGTGAGCCGGTCATCGCCAGTGAGGTCCCAAAGGCTTTCGGGATAAAGAAGCCGCCAACCGCACCGATTGCCGAGATAAAGCCCAGTGCCGCCGCGGTATCCGTTGCCGCTTCACGGGATGCCTGCTCATCGCTACCGCCGTTAGCCTTCACGCGCTCTGCGGTCAGTTTGCGGAACAGGACGGAAATCATCTGGAAGGTTGAGCCACTTCCCAGACCAGCCGTCAGGAACAGCAGCAGGAAGACGCCGAAGAAGGCAACGAAGCTACCGCCTTCACCCGCCGTTGGCAGTGTCAGGAACAGCAGCGCACTGAACAGCGCCATCAGTACAAAGTTCACCAGGGTGACACGAACTCCACCCAGACGGTCGGAGATTGCCCCGCCCGCAGAACGTGCCAGCGCGCCCACCAGCGGCCCGATGAAGGCGTATTGCATTACCGCCACTTCCGGGAACTGGGTTTTGGACAGCATGGCAAACCCGGCGGAGAAACCGATGAAGGAGCCGAAGGTTGCCAGATACAGGAAACTCATAATCCACAGATGCGCACGTTTCAGTACCGGCAGCTGTTCACGCAGCGACGCTTTCGACGCTGCCAGATCGTTCATACCGAACCAGGCAGCAAGGGTGAAGATCGCCAGTGGTGGTACCCAGATCCAGGCGGCATTTTCCAGGTACAGACGCGTACCGTCCGCCTGAGGTACGCCGTTACCCCCAAAGAAGGCGAAGATCGACATGGAGATTGCCAGCGGGGCAAGGAGCTGCATTACACTCACGCCCAGGTTGCCCATACCCCCATTGATACCCAGCGCACCGCCCTGCTTACTCCGCGGGAAGAAGAAGCTGATATTCGCCATGCTGGACGCGAAGTTCGCCCCGGCGAAACCACACAGCAACGAGATAATAATAAATGTGCTAATCGGCGTGCTGACATCCTGAACGGCAAAGCCCAGCCAGACACAGGGAATAATAAGGATGCCGGTACTGAAGGCCGTCCAGCGACGACCGCCGAACAGCGGGATCATAAAGGCATAAGGCACACGCAGCAGCGCGCCGGAAAGCGACGGCAGTGCGGTTAACATAAACAATTGATCGGTTCCGAAGTTGAAGCCGACCTTATTCAGATTGACAGCAACCGCACTGAACAGCATCCAGACGCAGAATGCCAGCAGCAGACAGGGAACGGAGATCCACAGGTTCCGGCTGGCTACGCGGCTCCCCTGGCTCTGCCAAAATGCAGTATCTTCCGGACGCCAGTCGGTGATCACACCAGACGTCGCAGTAGCACGGGAAGAGTCACTCATACACACCTCTAAACAGGAAATAACTGTCGTCAAGATAGGCGTTGGGGTGGCGCGTAAGTTGATGTATATCAATGGATAAGTTCATTCTCAGGTGGCGGAAAAAATACCCTCACCCTTAGTGAGTAATAAAAATAGGCCAAAAAAGTGTGGTTTTTCATCTGGTAGCACACCTCAGCGACAATTTCCCCGCAAAGGCGTACCCACGAGACAATAAAGAGGTAATACCTTTTGGGTATGGGTATACTCCAGGGGATGGCTGAGAATAACCTCCTTTCCCGGCATGATACGGAGTCGCTGATGATCAGACGCCTGCTCTCCCCGCTAACGCTAGTCAATCAACTGGCGCTGATAGTGCTGCTGCTGGCCGCGCTCGGCGTGGCCGGGATGACAACGGCCGGCTGGCTGGCCCAGGGTATTCAGGGCAGCGCCCACGCAATCAATAAAGCAGGCTCGCTGCGTATGCAGAGCTACCGTCTGCTGGCGGCCGTCCCGCTGGATGCACAGGACAAAGCACTGCTCGACGAAATGAGTCAGACAGTAAAAAGCCCGGAACTGCGCCATGCCGCCGTGACTGAAGATGAAAGACAGGGCCTGAACGCACTGGCAATCTACTGGCAGATGGAACTCTCTCCCGCTCTGCAGCACGCCAGTAGCCCGGATGAAGTTCATCAAGAAGTTGCTCAGTTTGTCAGCCAGATCGACCTCCTGGTCACCGCCTTTGACCATACAACCGAAGAGCGTATCAAGAACGTTGCTTATCTCCAGATCTCAATGGCAATGCTGATGGGTCTGCTCCTCATCTTCACCGTTATCTGGCTGCGTCAACGGCTTCTGCGCCCATGGCGACAGCTGCTTTCCATGGCCGCCGCTATCGGTCAACGCAATTTTACCTTCCGTGCCAGCGTAAGCGGGCGCGATGAGATGGCCACGCTGGGACGCGCACTGAACAGCATGTCCGCAGAGCTTGCCGAAAGTTACTCCGTGCTGGAGACCCGGGTACAGGAAAAAACGGCCGGTCTTGAGCATAAAAATGAAATCCTCGCGTTCCTGTGGGAAGCCAGCCGCCGTCTTCATTCCGGTGCACCGCTGTGCGAACGTCTGGCACCTATTCTGAATCAGCTGCAGGAGTTAACTCTGCTGCGCAATATTGAGCTGCGGGTCTACGACTCCGGCGATGATGAAAGCCTCTACCAGGAGTTTGCCTGGCGGCCCGACGCCCACTGCGTAGAAAAAAATTGCCATCTTTGTCCCCAGCGCGAAGTGCGTGATGTCCCTCAGGATATCACCCTCAAATGGCGTCTGGTGGATAACCACTGCCAGTACGGTCTGATGCTGGCCCGACTGCCACAGGGTTGCCATCTGAGCCGCGACCAGCGGCAAATGCTGGATACGCTGATGGAGCAGATCTCCGCCACTCTGGCGATCGAACGGCAGCAGGAACACCAGCAGCAGCTGGTCGTCATGGAAGAGCGTTCGGCTATTGCCCGCGAACTGCACGACTCTATTGCCCAGTCGCTCTCCTGCATGAAGATGCAGGTCAGCTGTCTGCAGATGCAGGGCGCCAGCCTGCCGGAACAGAGCCGCGACCTTTTGAGTCAGGTACGCAACGAGCTGAACAGCTCCTGGCGGCAACTGCGCGAACTGCTGACGACCTTCCGCCTCAAACTGACCGAAGCGGGTCTGCGCCCCGCACTGGAAGAAAGCTGTGCGGAATTCAGCGCACGGCTGGGTTTCCAGGTGGCGCTCGATTACCGGTTAACGCCGCGTCGCGTACCGTCCCACCAGGCTATCCATCTGGTGCAGATCGCCCGCGAAGCATTAAACAATGCCCTGAAGCACGCTAACGCCACCGAGATCGGCGTTCAGGTGAACCAGCAGGGCAATGAAGTCAGATTAGTTGTTCAGGACAACGGCTGCGGCCTGCCTGAAAAGGCCGAACGCAGCAATCACTACGGCCTGATTATTATGCGTGACCGTGCCCAAAGCCTGCACGGCGACTGTCAGGTTCGGCGCCGTGAATCAGGCGGGACGGAAGTTATTGTCACCTTCGTGCCTGATGCCCCCACTATATCCGTACAAGGAGCACAAAATGATTTATCAGGAACCGGCAACAATCCTGCTGATCGACGATCATCCGATGCTGCGCACTGGCGTAAAACAGCTAATTAGCATGGTCCCGGAGATCACCGTTGTCGGCGAAGCAGGTAACGGTGAGCAAGGTATCGAAATGGCCGAGCGTCTCGATCCAGATTTGATTCTGCTTGACCTGAATATGCCGGGAATGAACGGTCTGGAAACCCTCGATCGCCTGCGTGAAAAACCGCTTTCCGGTCGGGTGGTGGTGTTCAGCGTCTCTAATCATGAAGAAGACGTGGTGACGGCCCTGAAGCGCGGTGCTGACGGCTATCTGCTTAAGGATATGGAGCCGGAAGATCTGCTGAAAGCCCTGCAACAGGCGGCGGCAGGTGAGATGGTGCTCAGTGAAACCCTGACGCCGGTGCTGGCGGCAAGCCTGCGTGCCAACCGGGCTCCGTCAGCCCGTGATGTCTCGCAGTTAACGCCGCGTGAACGCGATATTCTGAAGCTTATCGCTCAGGGTCTGCCGAATAAAATGATCGCCCGTCGCCTGGATATCACCGAAAGCACGGTGAAGGTACATGTAAAACATATGCTGAAAAAGATGGGCCTCAAATCGCGCGTGGAAGCGGCGGTCTGGGTACATCAGGAGCGCGTGTTTTAGTCCGTCGCTGGCAATAGCTGCCAGCGAGGATCGTCTTCGGACCAGTTGATTAACGGCGCGGTCAGCGCCAGTTCTATCTCATTGGAAGAGATTCGCTGTCCCTTTTCATCCTCAACCGTGACCTTCAGATGCCAGCGGTTGCTCGCTCCAGCGCTTTCATCCCAGGCGGGCATAATAATTGTCCAGCCATCTCTGTCGCGTGGATTCGCCGGCGGCATCAGGCTGAGTGCCTGACTGTCCCCCTCCCAGTCCAGGGAACGTATTCCGTTCGTGCTGCGCAATTGCAGCTTCAGCGCCACCGTCTCGCCCGGCTGAAGATCCCAGGGCGGCGTGGCCAGGAATACGGATAAATTTTTCCGCTGACGCGTCTCCATGACCGGCAGCATATTTCGCTGCGGGCTATCGTAACGACTCCCGCGCAGCGATTTACTCGCGGCCACCTCACTGGCTTCAAGCTGTTTCTTCAGGGGCACCCCAAAGCGGTAATTCAGTTTCAGCCCCAGATTATTCTGACTGACACCGTTTTCACCCTGTTTATGCTGCGCCGTCAGGGTGACGATCGGCACCGGCGTATAATTCAGCCCCAGCGATACCGCCGTCGGGTTGTGGTAGCCCGTCCCCGAGTCAAACAGATCGACGCTATCACCAAAGTACTGCTCGAAACTGACGCTGGTATTTACATGGCGGTAAAAAGGCAGCCAGGCTTGTGCAGTCAGGTCGTAGCCACGCGCCATCCTCTGCTCAAGCAAAACGGAACTGTTTTGCCAGCCGCCCAGCGGCTGATAGTAGTTGGCTGATAGCCGCAGGTATTCGCCCCAGGCTTCTGCGCCCAGCCCGCCACGCGAGATATGCTCATCGAGCCAGCTGTCGTAAAAAGTGTTGTAGCCGAGCAGCCAGTTGCCCGCCATCCAGCGCTGGCCGATACCGGCATTGCCGACCGTGCCATCCGTACGCTGGGTAACGCCAAACTGGCTCCAGCTCAAAAAATGCTGATTGTCCTGCAAAGGAACAAACCAGCTGCCGTGGCTGCCGCTGAAATTGCCCTCGTCATCCACCAGCAGTTCAATGCTGGCGTTGCCCCAGGGGGAGAACCAGGACTCCAGGTCACGGCTCACCTGCTGGCTGACCGTGTCACGAAGCTGGTCAAATGCAAAGACCTTCGCCTGTTCGCTCGCGCCCAGCCCGTTATCCACCATGCTGGCCTCACCAAAAGATTTCACCACGCCAGCAAGGTTCTTTTCCCACTCGCCGTTCTCAGGCGCCATGCCCAGATCCGGGAGGCCGTCCTGATTATTATCGAAGGGATTTGCCGCTCTTTGCTCGAAGTTGCCCTGCGCATACGCCCCTTCCCCCGCGAATTGCAGAAGAAGTAAGAGCATGCGGTGAAGTGGTGAAGGTAAAGCAGTCAACATCATCGGCGACGGGAATTTGCGGTTAAAAAAGAGAATCAGCGTTAAATTTTAGCCTTTTTTCCCCCCATAATCAGCCCGCTTTCACATTCCAGGAAAAACCCGATCCGGGTGACTTCCCCTGCCAGTAAACTGATATGCAGTAACATCTAAATAAGGAGTAGTTATGCAACATATTGTTATTGTGGCAAACGGTGCAGCCTACGGCAGTGAATCCCTGTTTAACAGCCTGCGTCTGGCTATTGCGCTTTGTGAGCAGCAGACGGATCTCGATCTTCGTCTGTTTTTCATGTCCGATGCGGTCACCGCCGGACTGCGGGGGCAAAAACCTGCCGAAGGCTACAACATCCAGCAAATGCTGGAGATCCTCACCGCTCAGCAGATACCGGTGAAACTGTGCAAGACCTGCGTCGACGGCCGTGGAATCGCCGGTCTGCCGCTGATCGAAGGCATTGAGATCGGTACCCTTGTTGACCTTGCCATGTGGACGCTGAAAGCTGATAAAGTGCTGACGTTTTGACGGGCCGCCACAGAATATAGTTTTTTCTTATGCGCGCGCTCAGAGCATCAAGTTTGCCTTACGTGTTGCCGATAATTTTAAGACAACACACAGCAGGTATAATAATTATGCTCAGTTCAATTCGCGCTCGTATTATTGTCGCGACGGCGGGATGTCTCGCCATCGCTTTACTTCTCAACACAGTTATCAACTTTCAGGTCACACGCTTCGATAATCAACAATCGCAGCACGACATTCTCGCCAGCACCAACGCCAGTCACAGTATGGCCATCGCTGACTGGGTGAACAGTAAGATGATGGTGATTACTTCTCTGGAGTCCGTCGCGCTGAACGAGGATCCGGTCCCCGTGTTTCGCCAGATGGCGCGCGCCGGGGGCTTTTCCAACGTCTACGTCGGCTATGCCACCCGCACGGCTAAATTTTCCGATCCGACCGGCGTGCCCGCAGATTATGACCCGACTTCACGCCCCTGGTATCAGCAGGTGCAGAAGTCTGATGCTCCCGTGGTGACCGCACCGTACGTTGATGCCGGTACCGGGAAACTGGTGGTAACCTTTGCCGTGCCAGTTAAAGAAAACGGCACGCTGAAGGCTGTCGTTGCCGGCGATGTGACTATGGATAGCGTCGTCGCCAACGTCCGCGGGATTCACCCGACGCCGAACAGTAGCGGCCTGCTGCTGGACAGCGACGGAACGGTGATTGCAGCCAACAACCCGGATCTCGCTCTGAAGCCGTTTAAAGAGGCGATCGTCGATACGGATTTCGCGGCGTTGGCCGCAGGCAATACCGTCGAGGGATCGTTTGACGGTGCGGCGAAAACGTTCCTCGCCGTTCCGGTGAAGGGAACAACCTGGCTGCTGGCGGTTGCGCTGGACAACGCCGACGCCACCTCCGGAATGAAATCCTTGCTGAAGGCTTCGGCGCTATCTCTGATTGTGCTGGTATTGCTCGGCGGCGCGGTCGTACACTTTGTGGTTGCCGCCCTGCTTAAGCGCCTGCTCACTATTCGCGATGCGATGCGGGCAATCAGCAACGGGACCAACGATCTATCCCAGCGTCTGCCCGAAACCGGCAACGATGAGGTGGCGCAAATCGCCCACGCCTTTAATGCCTTCAGCGATAAGCTTTCCGGGGTAATGGTGCAGCTGCGTGAGTCCAGCGTCTCGGTGCAGAATGCCGCCAGAGAGATTGCCGCCGGTAACCAGGATCTTTCGGGGCGTACCGAACAGGCTGCATCAAGCCTGCGCGAGACTGCCAGCGCCGTAGAGCAAATTACCGCCTCGGTAGCTCAGTCAACGGATTCCGCAACGGCGGCTAACACGCAGGCCGCAAACGCATCTCAGGCTGCATCGCGCGGCGGCGAAGTGGTGACCAATGCTATTAATACCATGCAGACCATCGAAAGCGCCTCGGCGAAAATTGGTGATATTACCGGCGTGATCGACAGTATCGCCTTCCAGACCAATATTCTGGCGCTGAACGCAGCGGTTGAAGCCGCACGTGCAGGTGAACAGGGTCGTGGATTTGCCGTCGTGGCAGGTGAAGTGCGTAATCTGGCCAGCCGCAGCGCCCAGGCGGCAAAAGAGATCAAAGCCCTGATTGATGCCACCACCGAAAGCGTGGCGACCGGCTCCCTCTATGTGCGACAGGCAGGAGATAGTATGCAGGAGATTGTTGCCAGCATCGGCACCGTTTCCGGCATTATGCGCGAGATAAGTATCGCCAGCAGCGAACAAATGAAGGGTATTCAGGAGATTAACCACGCGGTCACCGATCTCGACAGAATGGTGCAGCAGAATGCGGAACTGGTGGTTCAGTCTGCTGCCGCAGCCGATGCGCTTCAGGGCCAGGCCGGAGAGCTGGCCGAAACGGCCGGACATTTCCGCATTTAATCTTTCGCCGGCGCGCTTTTGCCACGGATTAGCGCGTCGGCTGAAAGCTTTCAGGCATATTGTCATTTTTGTTTAATCGTTGCGCCATTATTTGATCAAAATCAGCATCCATCCCTTCCCCCTTTGGTGTTATGCCAGCAGTAAGTGTGAACAATATCACGCACAGGATTGGGTCGCAGGGAGTGCATAACAATGGGTGGATGGGGTAACTATGGCGCTGGTCAAAGCAAGTCTGACGTTATTTGGTGGTGATACGGTGGTGGTTCGCTGTTCCGAACAGTGCCACATTCATTTGATGAGTACCAAAGCAAGAACGGCACAAACGCAAAGCGATATTCTGAGCGTTCAGAATCGCGACAGCGCGTATCTGACGGTGCCGTACAGTGGCACCTGGAATGTGTTGATCGATAGTCATAGCCAGTCTCTGGAACACTCGATAAGCTACGTACCGGCATAATATTTACAGGCCCCTGCTCCAGGGGCCGCTTTGTCTCACGCTACATCGGCCTGTCGCCCGCCGTTCTGCAAATGACGCACCTTGTTGATCAGTTCATTAAGGCAGTCGTCCTGCATTCCGAGACGGACCAGCTCCTGCTCGAGAGAGAAAAGATACTGGGCGTTAGTCCCCAGCGGGCCGCTGGCCGCTGCGATCAATGGTGCAATCACCTGCACGCGCGTATCGGACTCATACAGCGGATGGCGCGGGTCCATAATAAAGACCAGCGCGTTAACCGTCTGCCCGTCATCAAGCTCAAGGCGGCACCAGCTCGGTAAGTAGCAGCCGGTGATCATCTCCCGTTTCCACAGCAGCGTCAGCTCTTCTTGCAGCGTATTCTGAGGAAGGCGATAGGCGACGCCGGTGGTGCGTCCGCCCTCTTTCAGTGCAAGCATTCTGCCTGGTTGACAGGCGCTTCCACGTCCGGCAGTCAGACGCAGGCAAAAGGCACGGTGCCAGCCCAACAGCGTACCGGTACAGGAAGCCGTATACTCCAGCGCAGGATTCCACATCAGTGAACCGTAACCGAACAGCCATACAGGGCCGCTATCCGGCCGACACGCCAGCGTCGCGGCAAGCGACGCAGCCCGCTGTTCGGCGGACCACAGAAGCGATTCCTCAATGGCACCAAATGCCGTCTTACAATCCGCATTCATTAAGAAATCACGTGTTAACATATACATCTACCTCCGCCACTGCACACTTCCCTGCTACCGCTTTTTTGACGCCTTCCAGACTTTTTTGTCACTTTTAGAACTACATACACAGACGATATGCAATTTGCACACCGCTTGCAAGCAAGGCTATGTAAACACAGACGCTTAATTTTTATACGCGGAATATCTATTTCTTTTTATGCCATTTACCATCATCTCCCTTTTGATAGCCATGCTTAACCGCTGACCAGGCCACGCGGTGGGCGGTCTCTTCCCGGCTGGCATCATCCCGTCGAACGCTTTCGTCCTTATATTGATCCCAGGCACTGTTAAAAGCTTCTTTATAGATTTCCTGCGCATGAGCAGGGAGAACATGGCGGACACTGTCGGGCAGATCGCCGGTTTGCTTGTAAGACATCATCAATCTCCTCTTTTCTACACACAACTGAGTGTGGACCAGAGTAACCATGCCTGCCAGTTGAGAATAATTATTAAAATTTTGATTAATTAACTTACTGTTTAATAAATTGAATTTAATATAAACAGACAAATATAAGCCATATAAATTGAAAACACATGATTGCCGTAAATCTACGTAAAAAACAGCTTACAAAAGTCCGACGTCTGTTATCGTATTCCCCTCATTTTTTTATATATAATTAAAACACCTGCAGAGATGGAGAAGGAAGATGCCCCATATGCCCGAGGCGGTTAAAACCCGTCATAAGGAGACAAGCCTTATTTTCCCGGTTTTAGCACTGGCCATCCTGCTGTTCTGGGGAAGTAGCCAGTTGCTGCCTGTCGTCGTTGCTATTAACGCCCTCGCACTGGTAGGGATCCTGAGCAGTGCATTCAGCGTCGTCCGCCATGCCGACGTTCTCGCTCACCGTCTGGGTGAGCCCTACGGTTCGCTGATCCTCAGCCTGTCAGTCGTTATTCTCGAAGTGAGCCTTATTTCTGCCCTGATGGCCACGGGGGATGCCGCGCCAACGCTTATGCGCGATACGCTTTATTCCATCATTATGATCGTTACCGGTGGTCTGGTCGGCTTTTCCCTGCTGCTGGGCGGGCGTAAATTCGCTACCCAGTACGTCAATCTGTTTGGCATTAAACAGTACCTGATTGCCCTCTTCCCACTGGCTGTGATTGTGCTGGTCTTTCCGATGGCGCTGCCCGGCGGTAACTTTACCGCATCACAGGCGCTGCTGGTGGCGGCTATCTCTGCCGCCATGTACGGCGTATTCCTGCTGATTCAGACCCGTACTCACCAGAGCCTGTTTGTGTACGAACATGAAGACGATAGTGACGATGACGACCCGCACCACGGTAAGCCGTCCGCGCACAGCAACCTCTGGCACGCGATTTGGCTGATCGTACATCTGATTGCGGTTATCGCCGTCACCAAAATGAACGCCGTCCCACTGGAAACGCTGCTGACAGAACTGAACGCCCCAACCGCCTTTACGGGCTTCCTGGTGGCGCTACTGATCCTCTCCCCTGAAGGTTTAGGGGCGCTGAAAGCGGTGCTGAACAATCAGGTACAGCGCGCGATGAATCTGTTCTTTGGCTCGGTGCTGGCCACTATCTCTCTGACCGTCCCGGTGGTTACCCTGATTGCGCTAATGACCGGTAACGAGCTGTTATTTAGCCTGGGAACGCCTGAGATGATCGTGATGCTGGCCTCTCTGGTGCTGTGCCAGATCTCCTTCTCGACCGGGAGAACCAACGTGCTGAACGGTGCCGCGCATATGGCCCTGTTTATCGCCTATCTGATGACCATCTTTGTCTGAGGCAAAACGTCATGAGCAAAACGGCACCCACTGGGTGCCGTTTTTTGTGTGCTTAGCGCTTCTTCTTAGGATAGAGATCCTTGCGTATATAGGGTTCTTGTTCACCCGGCCTGCGCGTCTTCAGCAACTTCAGGATCCAGGTGTACTGGTCCGGCTGCGGGGCAACAAAAATCTCGACCTCTTCGTTCATCCGTCGTGCAATCGTTTCATCATCGGCCGTCACCAAATCGTCCATCGGCGGACGAATATGAATACTCAACCGATGGGTTTCCCCGTTGTAGACCGGGAAAAGCGGAACCACTCTGGCACGACAGACTTTCATCAGACGACCAATCGCCGGCAACGTGGCCTTATAAGTGGCAAAGAAGTCGACAAACTCGCTGTGCTCGGCACCGTGGTCCTGGTCGGGGAGATAGTAGCCCCAGTAGCCCTGACGCACGGACTGGATAAAGGGTTTAATCCCGTCGTTACGGGCATGAAGACGCCCACCAAACCGGCGACGCACAGTGTTCCAGGCATAGTCGAACACTTTATTGCCCTGATTATGGAACATCGCTGCCATCGGTTGACCTTCAGCAGCCATCAGCATCGCGGGAATGTCCACCGCCCAGCCATGCGGCACCAGGAAAATTACGTTTTCCCCCTGCGCACGCAGATCGTCAACGATCTCCTTGCCGTGCCAGTCAACGCGGCCTTCGATACTTTTCGGACCGCGCAGAGCAAGCTGCGCCATCATCATCATTGACTGAGGTGCGACGGTAAACATATTGTCGACGATCGCTTCCCGTTCGGCTTCACTCTTTTCCGGGAAGCAGTACAGCAGGTTAATCTGCGCGCGACGGCGAGCACTGCGGGCATTGTGTCCCACAAAACGCCCGAGCCGCCCAAGAACGGGGTCGCGGAGAGACGGCGGGATCATCGCGATACCGGCAAAGGCAGCAACTCCAAGCCAGGCGCCCCAGTAGCCTGGTCGCAGGAAGCCATTTTCAAATTCAGGAATGTATTCAGCGCTGTTTTTTTTCTTTTCCATGCCTTTTCCGCAGTCGTGCAAAAGGAAATATTAAGATATGAGGATAGTGTAGCGAGACGTCTGGCGTCAGACAAAAGAAAAAGCCGACGCGTTACATGCGTCGGCTTGATATGGACGAGGTTTAATCAAAACGCAGCTGTGGCAGTACCGTTTTAACCTGCGCCAGATAATCTGTACGGTCAGACCCCGTCAGACCTTCAGTGCGCGGCAGTTTCGCCGTCAGCGGGTTAACCACCTGCTGGTTGATCCACACTTCATAATGCAGATGCGGGCCCGTTGAGCGTCCGGTATTGCCGGAGAGCGCAATACGATCGCCACGTTTCACTTTCTGCCCTGGCTTGACCAGGATTTTACGCAGGTGCATATAGCGGGTGGTGTAGGTGCGGCCATGACGAATCGCCACGTAGTAACCCGCCGCGCCGCTGCGCCTGGCAACAACCACTTCACCATCACCGACCGACAGTACTGGTGTCCCCTGTGGCATCGCGAAGTCGACCCCTTTATGCGGCGCAACACGCCCGGTTACCGGGTTTACGCGGCGTGGGTTAAAGTTGGACGACACGCGGAACTGTTTTGCTGTCGGGAAACGCAGGAAGCCTTTCGCCAGACCGGTACCGTTACGATCGTAGTATTTGCCATCCTCAGCGCGAATAGCGTAGTAATCTTTGCCGTCGGAACGCAGGCGCACGCCGACCAGCTGGCTCTGTTCACGTTTTCCGGCCAGCATTTCACGGGACATCAGCACCGAGAACTCGTCGCCTTTTTTCAGCTTGCGGAAATCCATCTGCCACTGCATGGCTTTGATTACCGAGCTGACTTCGCTGCTGGTCAGGCCGGCATCGCGGGCGCTGGCAACAAAGCTGCCGCCGACGGTGCCTTTCAGCAGGCTGTTCACCCAGTCGCCCTGCTGCATTTCGCTGCTCATCTTAAAGCCGTTGGCTTCACGATCGTAGGTGCGGGTTTCACGGCGTGACATTTCCCAGGTCAGGCGCTGTAACTCGCCGCCGTCGGTTAATGTCCAGGAGAGCTGTTGACCAATCTTGAGGTTTTTCAGTTCGCTATCGGCGGAAGCCAGCTGGGCAATATCGCTCATGTCGATACCGTACTGATTCAGTACGCTGCTCAGGGTGTCACCGGTAGAAACAACGTATTCATGCACGCCCGCTTCACCGGCTGTTTTGTCGTCAAGCTCGTCCTGCGGAATCGCTTCTACCTCATCAGGCATAGACTGATCGATAGGCTCACTCGCTTCCGGCAGCAAAGAGCGGATCTCATTTTTTTCCAGCTCGATGGTTTTAACAATGGGGGCGGCTTCGGGGTGATAGACGTAGGGTCGCCATACGGCGACCGCTAAAGTAAGAACCGTCAGCGACCCCAGCATCACGCGGTGGGGTCGTGGCAAATTATTAAATGCCAGGGCGACAGAGCGGGCTATCTGTTGCACGTATTCACTTCCTCATTATTCTCCTTTCAGGCAGCTCGCATACTGGTCAGATACCTGGGTCAGGAACTGTGAATAGCTCTCTTTCCCCGGTTTTATACTGGTCCCGAGTGGATCCAGCGTTCCCATTCGAACGGATGTCCCTCGCGCTACGGCTTCGACGACCGCGGGCCTGAACTGTGGCTCAGCAAAAACGCAGGTTGCTTTTTGCTCAACCAGTTGTGTTCTGATTTCATGTAAACGCTGTGCACCAGGCTGAATCTCCGGGTTGACGGTAAAGTGGCCAAGCGGCGTTAAACCGTAATGTTTTTCGTAGTAGCCCCAGGCATCATGAAAAACGAAGTAACCTTTCCCTTTCAGCGGTGACAGCGTGGCGGCGACCTGTTTGTCGGTTGTGGCTAAGTTTGCCTCAAACGTTTGCAGGTTTGCGTTCAGTTTGTCTCTATTTTGCGGCATAAGTTCCACTAATTTACCGTGGATTGCAACCGCTGTAGCCCGCGCAATCTCTGGGGAGAGCCACAGATGCATGTTGTAGTCGCCATGATGGTGATGTTTATCACCTTTTTCACCCTCATGATGATGGTGGTCATGCTCCTCTTCATCATCATCAGCACCTTTCATGAGTAGCGGTTTCACGGTAGAGAGTTTCGCGATGGTCACCTTTTTTTGCGCATCTATGCGCGCGGCAGGCTTAGCCATGAATGCTTCCATCTCCGGCCCAATCCAGACCACTAAGTCCGCGTCCTGTAAGCGTTTTACATCGCCCGGGCGCAGAGAGTAATCGTGCTCGGATGCGCCGTCAGGCAGTAAAACCTGTGTATCGGTTACACCGTCGGCAATGGCTGCGGCAATAAAGCCAACCGGTTTCAGCGAGGTAACAACGGCGGCGTTAGCATGCTGTGCTATTCCGCCCCAAAGCGCGACGGAAACAGCTGCGAAAAGAAGCGTATTTTTATGTAACATAATGCAACTACTCATCGAAAAGTGGGCGTGATGTGTGATATTATAACATTTCTCCTCATATGCAACCTTTCAATTGACATGACGAATCTCATTACCCTGGAAGATGTCTCAGTCCGTTTCGGTCAGCGTCGCGTGCTGTCTGATATTTCGCTGACCCTACGGCCAGGTAAAATTTTAACTCTGCTGGGCCCAAACGGTGCAGGTAAGTCGACTCTGGTACGGGTCGTGCTGGGACTGGTAGCAGCCGATTCCGGTACGATCAAGCGTGATGGTCAGCTGCGTATTGGCTATGTGCCGCAAAAACTCCATCTCGATACCACCCTGCCCCTGACCGTCAGCCGTTTTATGCGCCTGCGTCCGGGAACCCGCAAGGAAGACATTCTTCCCGCGCTGAAACGCGTGCACGCCGGTCACCTGGTGGATGCTCCCATGCAGCGCCTTTCCGGCGGTGAAACGCAGCGCGTCCTGCTGGCACGTGCGCTACTTAACGCCCCGCAACTGCTGGTGCTCGACGAGCCAACACAGGGTGTGGATGTCAACGGCCAGGTTGCGCTTTACGATCTGATCGATCGGCTGCGCCGGGAACTTAACTGTGCCGTGCTGATGGTCTCCCACGACCTGCATCTGGTGATGGCTAAAACCGACGAAGTACTCTGCCTGAATCACCATATCTGCTGTTCCGGCACGCCGGAAGTGGTCTCAATGCATCCGGAATTTCTTTCTATGTTTGGCCCGCACGGGGCTGAACAGCTGGGGATCTACCGCCACCAGCATAATCACCGCCATGATTTACAGGGACGCATCGTGCTGCGCCGGGGAAATGGACACTCATGATTGAATTATTACTTCCCGGCTGGCTGGCCGGGATTATGCTCGCCTGCGCCGCCGGTCCGCTGGGTTCTTTTGTGGTCTGGCGCCGGATGTCCTATTTCGGCGATACCCTCGCCCACGCGTCTCTGCTGGGCGTCGCTTTCGGTCTGCTACTCGATGTCAATCCGTTCTATGCGGTGATTGCTGTCACCCTGGTGCTGGCAGGCGGTCTGGTGTGGCTGGAAAAACGTCCGCATCTGGCGGTCGATACGCTGCTGGGCATTATGGCGCACAGCGCCCTGTCACTGGGTCTGGTGGTCGTCAGCCTGATGTCCAATATTCGCGTCGACCTGATGGCCTATCTGTTTGGCGATTTGCTGGCAGTCACGCCGGACGATCTCATCGCCATCGCCGCAGGCGTTATGGTGGTAGTGGGTCTGCTGTTCTGGCAGTGGCGGAATTTATTGTCGATGACCATCAGCCCGGACCTGGCCTTTGTTGATGGCGTTAAGCTGCAACGTCTGAAGCTTATGCTGATGCTGGTTACCGCATTGACTATCGGCGTGGCGATGAAGTTTGTCGGCGCCCTGATTATCACCTCTTTACTTATCATTCCTGCCGCCACCGCCCGCCGTTTCGCCCGCACGCCCGAGCAGATGGCCGGTATTGCTGTGGCAGTGGGCATGATTGCGGTAACCGGCGGTCTGACTTTCTCCGCGTTTTATGACACGCCGGCGGGACCGTCGGTTGTGCTTTGTGCGGCGCTGCTGTTTATGCTCAGTATGACGAAGAAGATGGTGAATTAAGCAATGTATTCCCTCTCCTGCAGAGAGGGAACGGCTTACGGCATTACCGGTGGAGTAATGCCGAAGTGGCTCCAGGCCCGGGTCGTTGCCATGCGTCCACGCGGGGTACGCTGCAAAAAGCCCTGCTGTATAAGGTAAGGTTCCAGCACGTCCTCGATAGTTTCACGCTCCTCGCCGATAGCCGCCGCCAGGTTATCCAGCCCGACCGGCCCACCGAAGAATTTATCGATAATCGCCAACAGCAGCTTACGGTCCATATAGTCGAAGCCTTCGGCATCGACGTTGAGCATATCCAGCGCCTGCGCGGCGATCTCCGCCGTAATATCACCGTTGTATTTAACCTCGGCAAAATCACGCACACGGCGCAGCAGACGGTTGGCGATACGCGGCGTACCGCGCGAACGGCGCGCCACTTCCAGCGCCCCATCCTCGCTCATTTCAAGCCCCATAAAGCGCGCGCTGCGGCCGACTATGTGCTGGAGATCGGCTATCTGGTAAAACTCCAGACGCTGGACGATGCCGAAGCGATCGCGTAGCGGTGAGGTCAGGGAGCCCGCGCGGGTGGTTGCGCCAATCAGGGTAAAGGGCGGCAGATCGATTTTGATTGAGCGTGCAGCCGGCCCCTCGCCAATCATAATATCGAGCTGGTAATCTTCCATTGCAGGATAAAGCACCTCTTCCACCACCGGTGAGAGGCGGTGAATTTCGTCGATAAACAGGACGTCGTGCGGCTCCAGGTTGGTCAGCATCGCGGCCAGATCGCCGGCTTTTTCCAGCACCGGGCCGGAGGTGGTACGCAAATTAACGCCCATCTCGTTGGCAACGATATTCGCCAGGGTGGTTTTTCCCAGCCCCGGCGGGCCAAAAATCAGCAGATGATCGAGCGCGTCACCGCGCAGCTTCGCCGCCTGGATAAAGATCTCCATCTGCGAACGTACCTGCGGCTGACCGACGTACTCGGCGAGCAGCTTAGGGCGAATCGCCCGGTCCGCAACTTCTTCAATGCTGGTGCTGTCTGCCGATATCAGACGGTCTGCTTCAATCATCCTTTACCTCACAACGCGGCGCGCAGCGCGTCGCGGATCAGAGTTTCGCTGTTGGCATCCGGACGGGCGATTTTGCTCACCATCCGGCTGGCTTCCTGAGGTTTATAGCCCAGAGCAACCAGTGCGGCAACGGCTTCTTGTTCCGCATCGTCCGCTGGCGTAACGCTACCCGGCGTGGTCAGAACCAGATCGGCCGCTGACGTAAACAGGTCGCCATGCAGACCTTTGAAGCGATCCTTCATTTCTACCACCAGACGCTCAGCGGTCTTTTTGCCGATGCCCGGCAGCTTAACTAGCGCCGCAGGTTCTTCACGCTCTACCGCATTAACGAACTGCTGGGCAGACATCCCGGAGAGGATCGCCAGCGCCAGCTTCGGCCCGACACCGTTAACCTTAATCAGCTCGCGAAACAGGGTTCGCTCCTGCTTGTTGTTAAAGCCAAACAGCAGCTGCGCATCTTCGCGCACCACAAAGTGGGTGAAGACGATGGCTTCAAGTCCTGCCTCCGGAAGCTCATAAAAACAGGTCATCGGCATATGCACTTCATAGCCTACGCCTCCTGCTTCCAGCAGGACCAGCGGAGGTTGTTTTTCCACAATAATGCCTCTGAGTCGGCCTATCACATTATGCTCCTGGTTAAGGACGGTTTGGTTTCAGTGTCGGTATAATAGAAAAAGGCTGGATAAACATCCAGCCTCTTTTAAGATTAACGCAGTCGACCACGTGCAAGATTGAGCCGCTGTGGACTCATCTGCGTCGCGTTCTGGCTTACGTGGCAGTGCGTAATGGCGATAGCCAGCGCATCGGCGGCGTCGGCCTGGGGATTAGCGGGCAGCTTCAGCAGCGTTTTCACCATGTGCTGAACCTGGCTTTTATCCGCGCTGCCGATGCCGACAACGGTTTGCTTGACCTGCCGGGCTGCATACTCAAACACCGGAAGATCGCAGTTTACCGCCGCGACAATTGCGACGCCGCGCGCCTGTCCAAGCTTTAGCGCCGAGTCGGCGTTTTTCGCCATAAAGACCTGCTCTATAGCGAAATAATCCGGCTGGAACTGGGTGATGATCTCCATCACGCCCGCGTAGATAAGCTTCAGCCGCGAAGGCAGATCGTCCACTTTCGTGCGGATGCAGCCGCTACCGAGATAGCTAAGCTGCCTGCCGGTCTGGCGAATCACACCGTAACCGGTGACGCGCGAACCCGGGTCAATACCGAGAATAATCGCCATCACGCGTCCCCGTTCAGTTGCGATTTAGCCAATGTCATCAAAGGGTTGCAGCAACCTCGTCGGAGATTTCACCGTTATGGTAAACCTCCTGCACGTCGTCACAGTCTTCCAGCATGTCGATCAGACGCAGCAATTTCGGTGCAGTTTCTGCATCCATATCCGCTTTGGTGGACGGGATCATCGAGACTTCGGCGTTGTCGGCTTTCAGACCGGCAGCTTCCAGCGCATCGCGCACGGTCCCCATATCTTCCCAGGCGGTGTAAACGTCAATCGCGCCGTCGTCAAAGGTGATAACGTCTTCAGCACCGGCTTCCAGCGCCGCTTCCATAATCACATCTTCGTCGCCCGCGTCGAAAGAGATCACCCCTTTCTTACTGAACAGATAGGCCACGGAGCCGTCGGTGCCCAGGTTACCGCCGCACTTGCTGAAGGCGTGACGCACTTCAGCAACGGTACGGTTACGGTTGTCGCTCAGGCACTCAACCATAATAGCCGAACCGGCTGGCCCGTAACCTTCATAAATGATGGTTTCCATGTTCGCGTCTTCATCACCGCCAACGCCGCGCGCGATAGCGCGGTTGAGGGTGTCACGCGTCATATTGTTGGAGAGTGCCTTATCCACCGCGGCGCGCAGACGCGGGTTAGAAGCGGCATCACCGCCACCCAGCCGGGCTGCGGTAACCAGCTCGCGAATGATTTTGGTGAAGATCTTACCGCGCTTGGCATCCTGTGCCGCTTTGCGGTGTTTGGTGTTGGCCCATTTACTATGACCTGCCATAAATATTTCCTCAAAAAGCGCGCCCTCTCAGGCGGCGTTAATTACAAATTCTTCAATTGCCTGCCGGTTGCTCCACGATTTGGTTAACGCAGCCGCGACGGGCGCATCAAGCCAAATCCATGCCAGATGTTCGCTAACCGAAATCGGCCTTTCGTGGGGCAGCGCAAGACAGAACCAGGATTCCGTATTGCGCTCGATGCCCGGCGCGTAGCGATGACGCAAATGAGTAAAGATCTCAAACTCTATCGTGCGCTGACAGTCGATTAAGGTCAGTTGCTCAGCGACAACGTCGATATTGACCTCTTCCTTTACTTCACGCACGGCAGCTTGCGAGGCGTTTTCCCCTGCTTCCAGGCTGCCGGTCACCGACTGCCAGAAATCAGGATCGTCGCGTCGCTGCAACATCAGCACCCGTTTTGTGTCCTGCGCATAAATAACGACCAGCACCGAAACGGGTTGCTTAAATGTCATATTTACTCGTTCTCCAGCGGCTCTTTTTTCAACACTTGAATACCCAGCTCGCTCAGCGAGGTCGGATTGGCGAAACTCGGCGCTTCGGTCATCAGACAGGCAGCCGCAGTGGTTTTCGGGAAGGCGATAACGTCGCGAATGTTGTCGGTGCCAGTGAGCAGCATGGTCAGACGGTCGAGACCAAATGCCAGACCTGCGTGCGGCGGCGTACCGTATTTCAGGGCGTCCAGCAGGAAGCCAAACTTCTCACGCTGCTCCTGCTCGTTAATACCGAGGATACCGAATACGGTCTGCTGCATTTCGCTGCGGTGAATACGCACCGAACCGCCGCCCACTTCGTAGCCGTTGATAACCATATCGTAGGCGTTAGCAATGGCCGTTTCCGGCGCGGCTTTCAGCTCGTCTGCGGTCATATCACTCGGCGCGGTGAACGGGTGGTGCATCGCACTCAGGCCGCCCTCGCCGTCTTCCTCGAACATCGGGAAGTCGATAACCCACAGCGGTGCCCATTTGGTTTCGTCGGTCAGCGTCAGGTCTTTGCCCAGCTTCAGACGCAGCGCGCCCAGCGCATCGGCAACCACTTTCTTGCTGCCAGCACCAAAGAAGACCATGTCGCCGTCCTGAGCACCGGAACGCTCCAGAATGGTTTCCACGATTGAAGCATTAAGGAATTTTGCCACCGGACTGGTAATGCCTTCGAGACCTTTCGCACGCTCGTTGACTTTAATGTAAGCCAGCCCTTTCGCACCGTAGATTTCAATAAATTTGCCGTAGTCGTCAATCTGTTTACGGCTCAGGGTGGCACCACCCGGCACGCGCAGCACGGCAACGCGGCCTTTGGCATCGTTGGCCGGGCCGGAGAAGACGGTAAACTCAACGTCTTTCAGCAGGTCGGCAACGTCCACCAGCTCCATCGGGTTACGCAGGTCCGGCTTATCGGAACCGTAACGACGCTCGGCTTCAGCAAAGGTCATAATCGGGAAGTCGCCCAGATCCACGCCTTTAATGTCCAGCCACAGCTGGCGAACCATCTCTTCCATGATTTCCCGCACCTGCGGCGCCGTCATAAAGGAGGTTTCCACGTCGATCTGGGTAAATTCAGGCTGACGGTCAGCGCGCAGATCTTCGTCACGGAAGCATTTTACGATCTGATAGTAGCGGTCAAAACCGGACATCATCAGCAGCTGTTTGAACAGTTGAGGAGACTGCGGCAGCGCGTAGAATTTGCCTTTATGAACGCGGCTCGGAACCAGGTAGTCGCGCGCCCCTTCCGGGGTGGCTTTGGTCAGCATCGGCGTTTCGATGTCGAGGAAGTTATGGTCATCCATAAAGCGACGCACGAAGCTGGTGATTTTCGCACGGGTTTTCAGGCGCTGGGCCATTTCAGGACGACGCAGGTCAAGATAGCGATATTTCAGACGCGCTTCTTCGGTGTTGACGTGATTGGAGTCAAGCGGCAGCGCATCTGAACGGTTAATGATGTTCAGGTCGGATGCCAGCACTTCTATCGCGCCGGTCGCCATGTCAGCATTAACGTTTTTTTCGTCACGGGCACGCACGGTGCCGGTGACCTGAATGCAGAACTCATTGCGCAGTTCGGAGGCCAGCTTCAGCGCATCAGCACGATCCGGATCGAAGAAGACCTGAACGATGCCTTCGCGATCGCGCAAGTCAATAAAAATCAGGCTGCCGAGATCGCGGCGACGGTTAACCCAACCACACAACGTCACCTGCTGGCCCACGTGGGACTGTCGAAGCTGCCCGCAATATTCTGTACGCATGAGATATCCCTTAACTTAGCCGCAGGCCGATTGTCGCCCACCTTGCGGGCAATACTGTCGCAGCTTTAGCTGAATGTCACAACTGGATGAAAAAAGGCGGCCATTATACTGGAAATTCTGCCGTACGATAAGAGCACGGCGGCAAGAAGCGCGTTTGCTGCGCGCTTCTTGCGCATTCTCACAAAAATTAACAAAAAGTGTAAACCCTGTGAGGGTGATTACCGCGTAAGGTACGGGTTTAGCCGTCATTAAACAGGAGTCGCTATGCTGGAGTTAAACGCAACCAAAACCGCGCTGGTGGTTATCGACCTACAGGAAGGTATTCTGCCGTTCGCCGGTGGCCCTTACAGCGCAAACACTGTGGTAACGCAGGCTGCGCGTGTTGCAGAGAAGTGCCGCGAGGCAGGTTCGCCGGTTGTGCTGGTGCGCGTTGGCTGGTCGGCCGATTTCGCCGAAGCCCTGAAGCAGCCGGTTGATGCCGCCATGGGTGGACATTCTCTGCCGGACAACTGGTGGACATACCCGGTTGCACTCGGCAAAAAAGAGAGCGATATCGAGGTCACCAAACGCCAGTGGGGCGCGTTCTATGGCACCGATCTGGAACTGCAGCTGCGCCGCCGTGGTATTGATACCATTCTGCTGTGTGGGATTTCGACCAATATCGGCGTCGAATCCACCGCCCGTAACGCCTGGGAGCTGGGCTTTAACCTGGTGGTTGTCGAAGACGCCTGCAGCGCCGCCGATGCTGAACAACATCAGGGCAGCATGACAAATATCTTCCCGCGTATTGGCCGCGTCCGCACCACCGACGAGATCATCGCCGCACTATGATCTATGTGGGCTTACCCCAATGGTCGCACCCGAAATGGGTGCGCCTTGGTATTACCGGACTTGAAGAGTACGCCCGCCACTTTAACTGCGTGGAAGGCAATACCACGCTCTACGCGCTGCCTAAAGCCGAGTTGGTCGACCGCTGGCGTCTGCAAACCGGGGATGACTTCCGCTTCTGTTTTAAGTTCCCGGCGACCATTTCCCACCAGGCGGCGTTGCGCAACTGCGGCGATCTGACGGCAGAGTTTTTTGATCGTATGTCGCCTCTGGATGACCGGATCGGCCAGTACTGGCTTCAGCTTCCCGCCACTTTCGGCCCGCGGGATCTTCCTGCACTGTGGCAATTCCTGGACGCCTTACCTAACGCATTTACCTACGGTGTTGAAGTTCGCCATCCAGCCTTCTTTGCCAAAGGTGAAGAGGAAAAACGGCTTAACCAGGGTCTGCACGCACGTGGCGTAAACCGCACCATTCTCGACAGCCGCCCCGTGCACAGCGCGGTGCCACACAGCGAAGCGATTATTGAGGCTCAGCGTAAAAAACCGAAGCTGCCGGTGCATGCGGTCGTGACCGCCAGCGCTCCAATGGTACGCTTTATCGGCAGCGATAATATGGAACAGAACCGCGATCTGTTTGCGGTCTGGCTAAATACCCTCCCGCGCTGGGAGCAAAACGCCACGCCCTGGCTGTTTCTCCATACGCCGGATATCGCCCAGGCCCCGGAACTGGTTGCCAGCCTGTGGCCTGCGCTGCAACAGGCGCTCCCCAACGTTGGAAACTTACCCGCAATCCCACAACAATCTTCTCTTTTCTGATCGAGGCGAGCTATCATAGAGTTTGCCGTTGGGCAGTCCATCAGGGAGTAGGTATGGTTAGCGCGCTTTACGCTGTGCTGGGTGCGTTGTTATTACTCAAGTTTTCATTTGATGTTGTACGTTTACGGATGCAGTACCGGGTCGCCTATGGCGATGGCGGATTCACCGAGCTTCAGAACGTTATTCGCATTCACGGCAATGCGGTGGAATATATTCCCATAGCCTTAATTCTGCTGCTGTTTATGGAGATGAACGGTGCGGAGACCTGGATGGTGCACATCTGCGGCATTATGCTTGTCGCTGGCAGGTTGATGCATTACTACGGTCTGCACCATCGTCTGTTCCGCTGGCGACGCAGCGGGATGAGCGCAACCTGGTGTTCGCTGGTGCTGATGGCGCTGGCGAATCTGTGGTATATGCCCTGGGAGTTGGTTTTCTCCGTGCGTTAGCGCACAATACGCCACTTTATTTTTCCCGGATTTTTTAGTTATGTCAGACCGCGACACGCTTTTTGCTGCGCCTATCGCCAGCCTGGGCGACTGGACCTTTGATGAACGGGTAGCCGAAGTGTTCCCGGACATGATCCAGCGCTCGGTGCCAGGTTACTCCAATATTATCTCGATGATCGGTATGCTGGCCGGCCGCTTTGTGCAGCCCGCGACCCGCGTCTACGATCTCGGCTGCTCCCTGGGCGCGGCGACCCTCTCCGTACGCCGTAATATTGCTCACGAAAGCTGCAACATTATCGCGGTCGATAACTCTCCGGCAATGGTCGAGCGCTGCCGTCGCCATATTGATGCATACAAAGCCCGAACGCCGGTCGAGGTTGTCGAAGGCGATATCCGCGATATCAACATCGAAAATGCCTCTATGGTGGTGCTCAACTTTACCCTGCAGTTTCTGGAGCCCATCGAGCGCCAACTGCTGCTGGATAAAATTTATCAGGGGCTGAATCCCGGCGGTGCGCTGGTGCTGTCAGAAAAGTTCAGCTTTGAAGATAGCCGGGTCGGCGAACTGCTGTTCAATATGCATCACGATTTTAAACGCGCTAACGGCTACAGCGAGCTGGAGATTAGCCAGAAGCGCAGTATGCTGGAAAACGTTATGCGTACCGACTCCGTCGAAACGCACAAGGCCCGCCTTCGTCAGGCCGGTTTTGCCCACAGTGAACTCTGGTTCCAGTGTTTCAACTTTGGTTCGCTGATTGCCCTGAAAGAAGGGGCCGCCGAATGATTGAGTTCGCCAGCTTTTATCAGTTAATCGCCAGAGGTACGCTTGCCCACTGGCTGGAAACCCTGCCCGCGCAGCTCGGTAGCTGGCAGCGTGAAAACCAGCACGGCAAATTTAAGCAGTGGTCCAACGCCGTCGAGTTTATGCCTGACATGACGCCGCATCATCTGGATCTGTTTAACGGGGTGATGGCCAACAGCGAAGTCCCGCTCAGCGAAGGTCAGATCCGCCGTATCGAAACCCTGCTGCGCAATCTGATGCCGTGGCGCAAAGGCCCCTTCTCCCTTTACGACGTCAATATCAATACGGAGTGGCGCTCCGACTGGAAGTGGGACCGCGTTGTGCCGCATCTGTCCGATCTTCGCGGGCGTACTATCCTCGACGTTGGCTGCGGCAGCGGCTACCACATGTGGCGAATGGTTGGCGCAGGCGCGAAGCTTGTGGTCGGTATCGACCCGATGCAGCTGTTTCTCTGTCAGTTTGAAGCCGTGCGTAAGCTGCTGGGCAACGACCAGCGCGCGCATCTTCTGCCGCTGGGAATCGAGCAGCTTCCGGCGCTGCAGGCCTTTGATACGGTCTTTTCGATGGGCGTGCTTTACCACCGTCGCTCACCGCTTGAGCATCTGTGGCAGTTAAAAGATCAGCTGGTCAGCGAAGGCGAACTGGTGCTGGAAACCCTGGTGGTTGAAGGTGATGAAAACACCGTCCTTGTGCCAGGCGAACGCTACGCGCAAATGCGCAACGTCTACTTTATCCCGTCTGCCCCGGCGCTTAAAAACTGGCTGGAAAAATGCGGTTTTGTCGACGTCCACATTGTTGACGTGTCCGTTACCTCCATCGAAGAGCAGCGCGGCACCGACTGGATGATCACCGAATCCCTGCCCGACTTCCTCGACCCGAACGACAGCAGCAAAACCCTCGAAGGCTATCCGGCCCCGATGCGTGCGGTGTTGATTGCTAAAAAACCGTAATCTCCTGCCCTTTTTTTCCGCAAGATGAAATAAAAAAAGGCCCCTGTTTAATTGGCAGGGGCCTGGTACAAGAACACCATATTGGGCGATATGATGCGCGGTAAAAACGGGTTCTAACGCTGTTGATGACGGGTAATCATCGACTTCATTACCGCAACGGCTTCACCGTCTACACCGTAACGGGCGTATTCATCGGCATCCGCGTCGGCCGACATTGACAGGCCCGTATTGCGATAACGCATTGGAGATGGCGTCCACTTACCGGCGGAGCTGTGCACTTCCTTCACGCCTGCATCAAGAAACTGCTGCAGATTTGCGGCACGCACGCCTGCACCGGCCATTATGATTGGGACACCGGAACGGGCGCTGAGTTCCGTAATTAACTTCAGTCCTTTTTGTGCGCTGGCCTGTTGGCCGGAGGTTAATATCCTCGCCACGCCCAGTTCAGCAAGGTTATATAAGGCCTGCTGCGTATCGGCACACATATCAAATGCGCGATGAAAAGTCACCGCCATCCCCCCTGCCGCCGCCATAATCTGCCGCATCCTCGGCATATCAACTTCGCCATCCTGATTCAGTACGCCAGTTACCAGGCCGGGAAAGCCAAGCGCCCTGACGTGACGAATATCTTCCAGAATGGCGCTAAACTCACCGTGACTGTAAAAAAAATCGCCGCCGCGCGGCCGGATAATCGGGTGCACCGGGATGGTGACCGTTTCCCGCGTGGCCTGCAGCACGCTGGTTGAAGGGGTCAACCCACCCTCTTTGGGGGCGGCACAGAGTTCAATCCTGTCTGCGCCATTTTGCTGCGCGATCAGCGCACACTCAGAGCTATAACAGCAAATTTCCAGAAGCGTCATCGCGTTTCTCCTTAACGTTCGCTGGCGACGATAGCCTCAATCGACCAGGGATGAAATTTGAGGGTAACTTTACCATCCGTCACCGCAAGCGTGGGATTCGGCAAACGCTCGCGCTCGCCCTGTGGGGAGCTGGTCTTTACCACAATCCCCGGCAGGCTAAGTCCTTCATCGCTGAGCAGCGCCAGCGCTCGCGCATTGAGGGTTTCCGGCTCGCCTGGCAGTACTATCTCAATATGCTCCCAGCCTTCATGAGGATAGCGTTTTTCGCCCGGCCAGGGTAATTCAACCACGCTAAATTGCCAGTGCGCGACGCAAACCGGCTGATGCAGTTTAAACAGGCAGATGGGACGGCCGTTGATGATGTTTTCCGACAGCAGTTCGCCGGACTGTTCAAGGCCCTGACGCCAGCGCTCGGCGGTGGCATTTTGATGGCAACGCAGGGAAATATGGTCGGCATCGAGAGGGGCGATATCCAGCCCAAGCCTGTCAGTCAGCGCGTGCAGCGCCTCGCTAAAACGCGGAAGATCCGCCGCGATATCCTGAAGTGAGTCAATCTTCTGCCAGTCGGTCATTATTGAGGTCTCTGTTCATCAGCCTGGAGGCTAATCTACCCTGGTGTGTGCCGACCACCAACTATCACGGGCGCGATGGGTTATTTTCTCTCCAGCGCGTGCAGCATTACCCTGTCGCGACCGGCCTCAGTGCTGACGCCACGGGGCAAATGCAGTATACTCCCGCCTTAATTTATCCACACCCTGGCGCCGCGCCAGCCTTTATCTTGCTGCTGCGCCATTAAACTAAGGTATTCCGGTGAACATTCAGGCTCTTCTCTCAGAAAAAGTCAGTCAGGCCATGATCGCGGCGGGTGCGCCCGTCGATTGCGAACCCCAGGTTCGTCAGTCCGCAAAAGTGCTGTTTGGTGATTATCAGGCCAACGGCATGATGGCGGTGGCGAAAAAACTGGGCATGGCCCCTCGACAGCTTGCAGAGCAGGTTCTGACTCATCTCGATCTGAACGGTATCGCCAGCAAGACTGAAATCGCTGGTCCGGGCTTTATTAATATTTTCCTCGATCCGGCATTCCTCGCGGAACATGTCTCCAGGGCGCTGCAATCCGACTGTCTCGGTATCGCCCGCCCTGCACCGCGAACTATTGTCGTCGATTATTCCGCCCCTAACGTGGCAAAAGAGATGCACGTCGGCCACCTGCGTTCGACCATTATTGGCGATGCGGCAGTACGTACCCAGGAGTTCCTCGGGCACAAAGTGATCCGCGCGAATCACGTCGGCGACTGGGGCACCCAGTTCGGAATGCTGATTGCGTATCTCGAAAAACAGCAGCAGGAAAACGCCGGTGAAATGGCCCTGGCCGACCTGGAAGTGTTCTACCGCGAAGCTAAAAAACACTACGACGAAGACGCAGTCTTTGCTGAACGCGCGCGCGGCTACGTGGTAAAACTTCAGGGTGGCGACGAGTACTGTCGTGAGATGTGGCGCAAGCTGGTCGATATCACCATGACCCAGAACCAGGCCACCTACGAGCGCCTGAACGTGACCCTGACCCGCCAGGACGTCATGGGTGAAAGCCTCTATAACCCGATGCTGCCAGGCATTGTTGCCGATCTGAAGGCAAAAGGTCTGGCGGTAGAGAGCGAAGGTGCGACCGTCGTCTTCCTCGACGAGTTTAAGAACAAAGAAGGCGAACCGATGGGCGTTATCATCCAGAAAAAGGATGGCGGCTATCTGTACACCACCACGGATATTGCCTGCGCCAAATACCGTCACGAAACGCTTCATGCCGATCGTGTGCTCTACTATATCGACTCCCGCCAGCACCAGCATCTGATGCAGGCGTGGACCATCGTACGTAAAGCGGGCTATATCCCGGAAACCATGCAGCTGGAACACCATATGTTCGGTATGATGCTGGGCAAAGACGGCAAGCCGTTTAAAACCCGCGCCGGTGGCACCGTGAAGCTGTCCGACCTGCTGGATGAAGCGCTGGAGCGCGCCCGTGCGCTGGTCGCCGGGAAGAACCCGGATATGCCGGCCGACGAACTGCAAAAACTGGCTAACGCCGTGGGTATCGGCGCGGTTAAATATGCCGATCTGTCAAAAAGCCGCACTACCGATTATGTCTTCGACTGGGACAATATGCTGGCCTTCGAAGGCAACACTGCGCCTTATATGCAGTATGCCTATACGCGTGTGCTGTCCGTCTTCCGCAAAGCCGATATTGACGAAAGTACCCTGCTCAAGGCAAACGTCACTATCACCGAAGATCGTGAAGCGCAGCTGGCCGCTCGTCTGCTGCAGTTCGAAGAGACCCTGACCCTGGTTGCCCGCGACGGTACGCCGCACGTGATGTGTGCTTACCTGTACGACCTGGCCGGTCTGTTCTCTGGCTTCTACGAACACTGTCCGATTCTCAGCGCCGAAAGTGAAGAGGTGCGTCACAGCCGCCTGAAACTGGCGCTACTGACGGCGAAAACCCTGAAGCTGGGTCTGGATACCCTGGGGATTGAAACCGTAGAGCGTATGTAATGATATCGCCCCGGTATCAGGCCGGGACGATACAGCAAAAGGGCGGGATTATCCCGCCCTTTTTGATCAGAAGTATTTCCGCAGATATTCCGTCAGACAGAGCATCGCCATCGCCTGACCGTAGGGCATCGACGTGCGTGGGATCTGGCGATAAAACGCCAGATCGCTGCCCATCCCGGTACCGAACGATACCTGCAATAGCTCGCCTTCCGGCGAAATATTTTGCACTACCGCTTTAACCGCCTTTTCCGCAACCGGCACATACTGCGAGTCAACATAGCGCATCCGCAGGGCTTTAAGGATCCCATAGGCAAAACCGGCTGTAGCCGACGCTTCCAGGTAGGAGTCCGGATCGTCGAGCAGCGTATGCCACAGGCCGCTCTTATCCTGACAGCCCGCAAGTGCGGCGATTTGCGCATTCAACACCTGCACCAGATAGCGGCGCACGGCGTTGAGTTCCGGCAAATCGACCAGCTCAAGGAAATCCGGGATAACAATAGTCAGCCAGCTGTTGCCGCGCGCCCAACGGGCGTGGGCAAAGTTATGCCTGCCGTCGTAGTTCCAGCCGTGGAACCACAGCCCGGTTTCTCTGTCCATTAGGTTCTGAACGTGCAGCAGGAACTGATAGACCGCCTCTTCCACGTACTCCGGACGATTGAGCAGCTTGCCGATTTTGGCCAGCGGCAGCACGGTCATCATCAGCGTGTCGTCCCACATCTGCTGATGATTCTCCTCCGCCAGCGTGATATGCTGCATACCACCGTGCTCGGTGCGCGGCATCTCGTGCATCGCCCACTCTGCCCAGCTTTCCAGCCACGGCAGGTATTCCGGATTGCCGGTCTCTTCGTAGCGATATGCCAGCGTCAGAAACGGCGCCATGGTGTTGACGTTTTTGGTGGTGGCCCCTTGGGCAAAGCGGTCGGTGAACCAGCCATCAATAATGTCACGCATGGTTTTATCCCCGGTCTGACGGTAATACTGATACATACCGTACAGCCCGACACCGTGGGTCCACTCCCAGCCGGCCCACCCCTTGGTGTCGATGACCCGCCCGTCGTCCAGTCGCAGTAAGAATTCTCCGCTGTTATCGTGGATATTGACCAGATTGTGCGTCACTTTCTGAATCAATGTCTTTAGCTCATCGCGCGCGATAAAGCGCTCGGGCTGACGAAGTAACGGGCTGTGTTTGACAGGCCAAACCTTCATAATCTTAACCTCTGTGTAATGTCGAACTCAGTGAAACGTAATCTTTTAACTTCGGTGCGGCAGGTTTGTTGCGGTTGAGATAGCCAATGTTGTTGTTGCCCCACAGGGACTCATAAGGCATCCCCGCCAGCATCTCGACCGTCGCGCGGGATTCAGGCGTAATGGTTTCCGGCATCACGCGACCGGATTCGCGCATTTTCACCGTCTCTTCGCGCAGGACGCTGTGCGTCTGCAGGTTGAGTTTAAAGCGCAGGGAGACCAGGAAACCGCAGATCAGTACCGCCACCGCGCCGAAGCAGAGGATCATCAAAATGGTGTGGCTGACTTCAGGCGGCTGGACTTTCTGTCCGGAAACAAAGCCGGACATCTGCATCACGATCCCCACCAGCATTACCGCACCGGCCTGCGAGGCCTTGCGGGTCAGGGTCATAATCCCGGCAAAGATCCCTTCGCGGCGCTGACCGGTAATCACTTCATCCACATCGGCTATGTAGGTGTAGGTGTTCCACGGCACGTAGTTGATACCTCCGCGACCCAGACCGGCAATTGCAGAAACCAGCAGCAGCAGAGAGTAAATATCGCTCAGACCCGCGTAGTAGAGGACACCATAGGAGATTGAACTCAGCCCGAACAGCACCACGACCATTCGGTAGGACGGTGCAGGCCCGAAGCGGATACAGAGCGGGATCATGGCGATAACGGCGATAAACTGGAAGATAGCCATGGTGCCGAGCAGGTTGGAAGCCATCGCCGCTTCCTGCATCAGCACAAACACCACGTAGTAGGTAAAGACGGCGTTGAAAACGTCCTGCGCAATATAGCCCCCGAGATACATACCCAGATGCTGGCGGAAGATCTTGATACGCAGCGTAGAGGTAAGTTCGACGTTAAGACGCTTCAGGCTTTGTCCCAGCGTCAGGCACTTTTTCTCTTCTTCCGCACGCAGGGCGGCTTCGCTCCATTCAGAGCGGGGGCGCTCCCAGGAGAAGAGCCAGACCATTGTCAGCATAAAGGCGCAAAGCACGGAGAAGACCAGGCTGGCATAGAAGAAGGAGATAGCGTTTTCTTTGCCGAAGTGGGTCAGCAGAACGCCCGGCAGAAAGGAGGCCAGAATCGCCGACATCTGCGCCATAGAGATACGCGCGCCGGAGAATTTGGTTTTCTGCTTAAAGTCGTCGGTCATTTCCGGTACCAGGGTTTCATAAGGCACCAGGATCATGGTGTAGACAATATCAAACACCAGGTAGGTCAGCAGGTAATACCAGAAGTCCATATCCCCGACCCACATCAGCGAGTAGCTGAATACGCAGGGTATACCGAGCAGAATAAAGAACTTACGGCGGCCAAAGCGCTTACCAGGCCAGGTGGTGCCGAAGTTATCCGTCAGGAAGCCCATCAATGGACTGACGACGGCATCAAGGACCCTTGCCGCAGCAAAGATAAAAGTCGCTTCTATCGGCGAAAGGCCGCAGAAGGTGGTGTAGAAGTACAGAAGCCATGCAGCTGTGAGCGCGGTGGTTCCTGCTCCCAGAAAGTCCCCCGACCCGTAGGCGAGGTAGTGAGCCAATCCTATTTTACGTGTTTTCATCGCCGTAAACCCTGTTTCTTTTTAGGAGATCCCCGGCATCTGGCCGCCAGAGGGAATACTTACACGGCTACAGTAAAAGTATGCGGGAAGGGATACCTTTTCGTTTCTGCCATTGGATTAGCCTTGATGGCAAAAATGCAAAGAGTCGTGATATGCGCGTCACTGATTTATAAAACAGCGTTTCTTATGTATCAAAAAAGAGGTGTGAATTTGCGAGCCGGCCTTCAAAAAAGCCTGAAGACTGGTGAAAAGAATGGCAATTTTGTCTTAACGGTAATTAACGATGACCCGGTTACTCAGAACCTGAAGCGGCGGATAAAGCCGACCGCTACCGGGAATATCCCAAACGAAGTGCATCGGCTCAATCGCCGGGATACCGTCGAAGGCGCGGGTGGAACCGCTCTGTGCATCCAGCTCCGCGCAGCGGCTCTGGGAACAGAGCCTTACCAGCAGGTTGGCCGGCTGCGGACCGACCAGTTTATACTGCCACTGTACCGTGGTGACTAGGCCGTTTACCGGCTGTGACGGGGACAGCAGCGGCGATGAAGCCGACATTCCCCGGTTTTGCATAATGACGCCGTTACTGCTCGCCATCCAGGCGCCCTCGCCTGCAGCACTGGCCAGTAGCGGCATCAGCAATACTAACCCCACAAGCAGGCTGCGCATTATTTGCCTCCGATTGTCGCCGTCATACGGATATTGCGGTTATCCGAGAGCTCCATATTGGAGAGTACCACCAGTTGCGGCAGGCTGCGGCGCAGGAAGCGCGCCAGCAGCGGACGCAGAGCGTGGTTAACCAGCAGCACCGGCGGTGCACCAAGCATTTCCTGACGCGACAGCGCTTCCTGAGTTTGTTCCAGCAAACGATCCGCCAGGCCCGGTTCGAGACCACCACCACCCTGCAGTGCCTGCAGCAGGAGACGCTCCAGCGGCGTATCCAGCCCGATAACCTGAACCTCTTCGTTACCCGGGAACCACTGCTGGGTGATGGCACGGCCAAGCGCCACGCGGACCACCGCGGTCAGTTCGCCAGGATCGGCCTGAATCGGCGCGTGCTCCGCCAGGGTTTCAATGATTGTCCGCATATCGCGGATAGCCACTTTCTCATCCAGCAGGTTTTGCAGCACCTTATGCAGCATCGTCAGCGTCAGCACGCCAGGAACCAGATCCTCGGTCAGCTTCGGCATTTCCTGGGTCACACGATCCAGCAGCTGCTGCGCTTCCTGACGGCCAAAGAGGTCAGAGGAGAATTTGCTGATCAGGTGATTGAGGTGTGTGGCAACGACGGTACTGGCCTCGACCACGGTAAAGCCCTGGATTTGCGCCTGCTCTTTCAGGGCGCTTTCAATCCAGACGGCCGCCAAGCCAAAAGCCGGGTCAATCGTTGGTTCGCCAGGCAGCGTACCGCCAGCGGTGCCAGGGTTAATCGCCAGCCAGCGGCCCGGGTAGGCCTCGCCGCTGCCAATCTCAACCCCCTTCATGAGAATGCGGTAGCGCGCAGGCGGCAGATCCATATTGTCGCGGATATGCACCACCGGCGGCAGGAAGCCAACATCCTGAGCGAATTTCTTACGGATACTGCGGATGCGCCCGAGCAACTCGCCATCCTGCTGGAAATCCACCATCGGGATCAGGCGATAGCCCACTTCCATCCCGAGCGTATCTTCCAGCTGTACATCGTTCCAGCTGGCTTCAACCGCCTGGCCGTTTTCCGGCATTTTAAGCGGGATCTCTTCCTGCGGCTCGACTTTTTCACGGCCACGCAGCCACCATGCCAGGCCTAACAGCATGGCGGTGAACAACAGAAACACAAAGTTAGGCATTCCCGGAACCAAACCCAGAAGGCCCAGTACCGCAGCGCTCAGCAGCATCACGTTAGGGTTGCTGAACAGCTGGCCCACCATCTGCTGGCCCACGTCCTGATCGGTGGCCACGCGGGTAACGATAACACCGGCGGCGGTGGAGATGACCAGCGCCGGGATCTGGGCGACCAGGCCGTCACCGATGGTTAACAGGGTGTAGGCCTCGGCCGCTTTCCCCATATCCATACCGTGCTGCAGAACACCGACCAGCAGACCTCCGACGATGTTGATCACCATAATCAGGATACCGGCGATGGCATCGCCGCGTACGAACTTACTCGCACCGTCCATTGAGCCGTAGAAGTCGGCTTCTTGCGTAACTTCGGAGCGGCGTTTTTTCGCTTCATCTTCACCAATCAGCCCGGCGTTCAGATCGGCGTCGATCGCCATCTGTTTACCCGGCATCCCGTCAAGGACGAAACGTGCGCCTACTTCGGCGATACGCCCGGCTCCCTTGGTGATAACCATAAAGTTGATGATAACGAGGATGATAAATACCACGATACCGATCGCGAAATTACCGCCAACGAGGAAATGACCGAAAGCTTCAACCACCTTCCCTGCCGCCGCACCGCCGGTGTGTCCTTCCATCAGGATAATACGGGTAGAGGCCACGTTCAGCGCCAGGCGCAAAAGCGTGGTGAACAGCAGGATGGTTGGGAAGGCAGCAAATTCCAGCGTGCGCTGGGTAAACATCGCCACCAACAGCACCATAATGGAAAGCGCGATATTAAAGGTGAACAGCAGGTCGAGAACAAACGCCGGCAGCGGCAGCACCATCATCGACAGAATAAGTAAAATCAGCACCGGCCCGGCAAGGATCTGCCATTGGGTCGATCTCAGATTGGTGGGCAGGCGCAGCATTGCTACCAGATTAGCCATCGGTGTCCTTCTCGTTCATAAAATCCAGTGCCTCTGGCACCGGAAGATTGTCAGGTTTTTTCGGTCGCTGCCCGCCGGCCAGGCGCCAGCGTTTAAGCTGCCATACCCAGGCCAGTACCTCAGCTACCGCTGCGTACAGCTGGCCGGGGATCTGCTGGCCAATTTCAGCATGACGGTAAAGCGCACGCGCCAGCGGCGGTGCTTCAAGAATCGGAACCTTATTTTCAGTCCCGACTTCACGAATACGCAGGGCAACAAGCCCGGCACCTTTGGCCACCACCCGTGGCGCACTCATTTTGTTTTCGTCGTACTGCAGCGCGACCGAGTAGTGCGTCGGGTTGGTGACAATGACGTCAGCCTTCGGCACGTCCGCCATCATGCGCCGACGGGCAGCAACACGCTGCATCTGGCGAATACGCTGTTTAACGTGCGGGTCGCCTTCATTGTTTTTGTATTCGTCACGGATATCCTGCCGCGACATACGTAATTTTTTGATGTGGCTGTGGATCTGCCAGAACACGTCGAAGCCAACCATCGGAATAATGCCAAGGGTCACCAGAAGCGCGCAGAGCGCGATAATATCCAGCGCGTTGCGCATTGCCGTAAAGGGCGCTTCGCTGATCAGGCGCATCATATCCGGCCAGTGATGCCACAGATAAAAACCGGCGACGCTGCCGAGCAGCACGCTTTTCAGAACCGCTTTCAGCAATTCGGCAGCGGTTTGCGCCGAAAACATACGTTTAATCCCCGGCAGCGGGTTGAGCTTATCCAATTTTAAGCTCAGGGATTTGGTACTGAAAACAAGCCCTCCCAGCATCACCGGGGCGATCAGCGCGATAATCATCAGGCCAGCTACCAGCGGCAGCAGCGCAAAGAGCGCCTCTTTAATCAGCAGAATAATTTTCCCCAGAATCAGATTCGGGTCGTTAACAATACTGTGATCAAAGCGCAGACCGCCCGACAACAGCGCCGCCATGCGATTCGCCAACGCGCCTCCCCCGAACCAGAGCACGCTCACGCCAACCAGCAGCGACAGCAGAGATGTCAGCTCTTTCGATCGGGGGATCTGCCCGTCTTCCCTCGCCTTATCAAGTTTGTGGGGTGTGGGGGCTTCTGTTTTGTCGTCGTTGTCTTCTGCCACAACTTTTTCTCACAGGCACAGTTACGCCAACATTATGCGGGGACAGAAAAGATTCAATCGCAGGAAAAGGGGAGCGAAATACCGGGAGTTCACGCGTTAAGACGCGGGCATGGGTAAAAATAACGCGGGGCTAACGCCCCGCGCTTTAACACAAACCAGACCGATCAGAAACCAAGACTGTCCAGCAGGTCGTCGACCTGATCCTGACTGGCCACGACGCCAGCTTTATTGGTATCCATCTGCGGACCATTAAGCAGGCTGTCATTTTCGCGTCTCGGACGATTTGGCTGATCCGGAATGTTCTCCAGCAGCACCATCAGCAGCTGGCGTTCGATCTCCTGAACCACATCCATCATACGCTTGATAACCTGACCGGTGAGGTCCTGGAAATCCTGCGCCATCATGATGTCCAGCAGTTGGGCATTGGTAAAGCTGGTGTGGCCCGGGACTTCACCGAGGTACTTACGGGTATCACTCACTAGATCGCGTGCGTCGGTCAGTTCAATCGGGTTCTCGAACCACTCATCCCAGCGTTTGGTCAGCGCTTTCGCACCGCTCTCCATCTCATCCTGATGCGGCTGAGAGGCTTCTACGCTGTTCAGCGCACGTTCTGCAGCCTGTGCCGTCATCTGAACGACATAGTCCAGACGGTCACGGGCATCCGGGATCGCTTCCGCCGCTTCGGCAATCGCCTGATCCAGGCCCAGCTCACGCAGGCTGTCGCGCAGCATACGTGTCAGACTACCGATGCGTGAGATAATCTCCGCGGCGGAGTGTTCTTCTACAGGTTTCATTGAAGATGTCATTATGGTCAGGTCCTCACATGCCGAGCTTCTCGAAGATTTTGCCCAGTTTTTCTTCCAGAATCGCCGCAGTGAACGGCTTAACGACATAACCGCTGGCACCGGCCTGCGCCGCCGCGATGATGTTCTCTTTTTTTGCTTCTGCCGTAACCATCAGAACCGGCATCGACGCCATGGCGCTGTCTGCGCGAATGGTTTTCAGCAGTTCCAGACCATCCATGTTCGGCATGTTCCAGTCAGAGATAACAAAACCAAAGCCACCGGCCTGCAGTTTATTTAACGCATCGACGCCGTCCTCGGCTTCTTCAACGTTGTTAAAACCCAGCTCTTTCAGCAGGTTGCGTACGATACGACGCATGGTGGAAAAGTCATCCACAACCAGAAACTTGAGCTCTTTATCCGCCATAAAACTACACTCCTCGTTAAATACGTATTGCCTGTCCGGCACTAATTTTCGCCAGCATTTGCTGGCTTACCTGGCTAAGATCGACCACTTCGCTAGCGCCACCCATATTGATAGCTTCACGCGGCATGCCGAACACCACACAACTTGCTTCATTTTGCGCAATCGTCCAGGCGCCAGCCTGGTGCATCGCTAACATACCGGCAGCGCCGTCATTGCCCATCCCCGTGAGAATAACCCCCACGGCGTTGCGCCCTGCGTGCTTCGCGACCGAATGAAACAGCACATCAACGGACGGACGATGTCGGTTAACCGGATCGCCGTCGTGAATTTTTATTTGATAGTTCGCCCCGCTGCGGGTCAGTTCCATATGCCGATCACCCGGTGCGATATAGGCGTGCCCTGGCAGGACGCGTTCGCCATCCTCGGCCTCTTTTACCGTAATCTGACAGAGTTTGTTCAGACGCTCGGCAAATGATTTGGTGAAGCCTGGCGGCATATGCTGCGTAATTAATATTGCCGGGCTGGAAAGCGGCAGCGGCTGCAGCACATGGCGAATCGCTTCCGTTCCCCCCGTTGATGCACCGATAGCAAGCAGTTTTTCCGAGCTCAGCAGCGGACCCGCTTTCAGCGTGGTGGGTGCGCTTACCGGCTTGTGTGCTGCCAGACGCGCACGCGAAGCGGTTCGCACTTTTTCGGCAATCATTTCGCTGTAGGCCAGCATCCCCTCGCGAATACCCAGCTGAGGTTTGGTGACAAAATCGATCGCCCCCAGTTCCAGCGCACGCAGCGTCACTTCCGACCCTTTGCCCGTCAGCGAGGAAACCATCACCACCGGCATCGGGCGCAGACGCATCAGCTTTTCAAGGAAGTCCAGTCCGTCCATACGCGGCATTTCAACATCAAGCGTCAGCACATCAGGATTGAATTTTTTGATTAAATCCCGCGCAACTAACGGATCGGGTGCCGTCGCCACCATCTCCATATCACTGTGACTATTGATAATTTCCGTCATGATTTGGCGCATCAATGCGGAATCATCAACAGACAGTACCCTGATTTTACTCATGCTTTATCCTTACTCAGCACATAAACTGTCTGCCCACGCAGGCTAAACTCGCGCACAAGGTTACTGAAGTTCTCCGAGTGCCCGGCAAACAACAATCCGTCAGGCTTGAGCTGAGGCACGAACCGATGCAGGATATCCTGCTGCGTCGTTTTATCAAAATAAATCATTACGTTACGACAGAATATTGCGTCGAACGGCCCCGGCACATTATATTGCTTATCCAACAGGTTAAGCGGTGCGAACTCAACGAGGTTCGCCAGCTCCTGCCGTACGCGTACCAGCCCTTCATGTGGCCCGGTTCCGCGCATAAAATAGCGCTGCATCTGCTGCGGCGATAAGGTCTTTAGCTCTTCCTGACGATAGACACCCGCCCGCGCTTTTTGCAGGACTTCGGTATCAATATCGCTGGCATAGACTTTCCAGTGGCCAGGCGCGGTGCCCAGGGTGTCAGCCAGGGTAATCGCCAGAGAATACGGCTCTTCACCGGTGGAGGCCGCAGCACTCCAGATCCGGTACTCGCCATTTTTCTTGCGTGCGTGTTCTGCGAGAATCGGAAAATGGTGCGCCTCGCGGAAAAACGCCGTCAGGTTGGTGGTGAGGGAGTTAATAAACGCCTGCCACTCTGCGCTATTTGGGTTTGCTTCCAGCATCCCCAGATAGCGACCAAAATCATCCAGTTCCAACGTACGTAAACGGCGAACGAGGCGGTTGTACACCATGTCGCGTTTGTGCTCCGCCAGCACAATACCTGCACGCTGGTAAATTAACTGACATATCCGACGGAAGTGCGTATCGGACAGCGCAAGGCGCTGTGTCATTTGCAACATTAATGACGTTTGCCCGCTGGGCAGCGATGTTGTCATAGCGCCTTCTTAACCACGTATTCAGGTGACAATGGGTACTGCCTCGGGGCGATACCTGTTATTTTTGTAATACAACGAATTATCCCGTTTAAAGATGGCCACCAGCAGCGTCAGATGCTCGCTGTGGCTGGCCAATTGGTCGGCGGCATTAGCCCCCTCTTCTCTTCGCGCGGCACTTTGTTGTGTTACCCGATCCCTCGGATTCTCAGCCTGCGTAACTTACTCTGTGCCTCGCGCCTACAAAACAGAGGCGGAGATGACATCACCCATTTCAGTGGCCTTCAGCCATGCCCGTTTTTTGTTAGCTTAGCGTACTTTCCTGCGGGTTATCCGGCCTATGAAAGGCGTGATTACCCCCTATTTTCACGGTTACAGTGATACCCTGAAGCCGATTAAAACGTCTCCCAGTTATCATCTGCTCCGCTAACCGTCTCAGGACGCGGGCGCAGGGACGGTTCCGCTGCACTCACGCCAGCCTTTCCCGAACGCAGCAGCGTTGCCGATGCACAGACGGAAGAGAGACGAAACGCGGAGACCGCCTGCTTCAGACGACCAGCCTGTTCCTCCAGCGCTGCCGCCGCCACGGCGGATTCCTGCACCAGAGAGGCATTTTGCTGTGTAACGCGATCCATTTCAGAGACGGCCAGCGCCACCTGATCGATTCCACGACTCTGCTCGTCCGACGCGGACGCAATTTCACCCATGATGTCGGTCACGCGGATTACGGCGTTCACGATATCGTTCATAGCCTCTCCCGCACTTTCCACCAGTACGGAACCGGTATCAACGCGTGAGACGGAGTCTTCAATAAGGGCTTTGATCTCTTTTGCCGCCTGGGCGCTGCGGCTGGCCAGATTACGCACTTCACCTGCCACGACTGCAAAACCACGCCCCTGTTCACCGGCACGGGCCGCTTCAACGGCAGCGTTAAGCGCCAGAATATTGGTCTGGAAAGCGATGCCATCAATCACGCTGGTGATATCGGCGATTTTCTTCGAACTGCCGGCAATTTCATGCATGGTTTTCACCACGCCATCGACGACTTTACCGCCGTGTTGCGCGGTTTCAGACGCGCTTTTCGCCAGATGAGAAGCCTGTCGGGCGTTGTCGGCGTTCTGTTTCACCGTGGCAGTTAACTCTTCCATGCTGGCTGCCGTCTCTTCGAGGGCGGACGCCTGCTGCTCGGTACGCGATGAGAGATCGTTGTTACCGGTGGCAATTTCCGTGGTACCGGAATAAATCGCATCCGAGCCCTGGCGCACGTTGGTCACAGTAGTGATCAGCGAGTGCTGCATATGCTCGACGCTTTCAGCAAGTTGCGTGATCTCATTACGCCCGCTAATGTTCAAACGATGCGTCAGATCGCCGCCGGCAATTTCGCGGATATGGGCGATAACCGCACCCAACGGATTCAGCAGGATATGGCGGATACCGTACCAGACGCCCAGCGACACGATGACCAGCGCAAATGCCAGAATCGCCATCTGCCCTTTGGCAAAGACATAGTCATTGACGCTCTGATCGTAAGCTGTGCGGTAGAGGTCGCCGCTCTGGGTGGAGAAACCTGTCATGGCTTCACCAAGACCGTTTTGCATTCCCTGCGTCGGCTGTGCGAAATAGCCATCCATATTACCGTTCTCAAGGAACTGGATCAGCTCCACCAGCCCGGCATGGTATTTCTGGTAGCTGGCATCCAGGGCCTGACTCGCGTCAGTCAGCGAAGGCAGGACCGGCGTTTGTTTGAAAGCGTTATAGTGAGCAGCCGCCTCATCAAGCGTGACTTTCGCATTTTTCAGCAGATCGTTTTTTGCACTGCTCTGCTGATTATTGGCGTCCATCATCATACGCGCAGACGAACGGCTTAAGTTGATACGGGTCTGCAGCATCAGTTCCCAGGTTTTACCCAGTTCGGTTTGCTGCGTGCGCAGGTTGTTAGAAACCGAAAAACTCTGCTGGTTTTCTTTCAGCGACGAGAAAAAAAGACCACCGGAGATAAGCTGCAAAAGTGCGAACACAACCAGCACTATCATCAGCAGAGTGACAACGCGAATACGGCTCAACATACAACACCTTCTCAATGACTTGATATCGGTGTTATCGGCAGTCCTTAAGGGAACTTTACGTTAGGGAACGCTAAATAATCACCCCGCGCCCGTTCAGAAAATGATGTCCACCACCAGGGTATCCGTATAGTCCCCGCTAATCGCCGGCGTGGATTGAGAAGTCAGAACCTTTGCGGTGTAGTTAAAGATACGGGTCATGCTATCAGCGGCCAGGATGCCCTCCGTACTGCTGCGCCGCTGCGCGCCGGAACTGCCCCAGCGGTTGGCGGTGTTGTCCTTGTAAATTTCATAGGCCATCCTGGCGCTGCCGTTAAGCATATAACGTACACCATTAACGGCGTTAAGGCCGTTGTCAATACCGATGGTAAAGTCGCTGCCTTTGGTACAGTTGAGGATAATGCTTTGTGAAAGAGTGGCAAAATTTTCCACCAGCGGCGCACTGCCAAAGTTGACGGCGGGAGCGTTAATAGTCAGACAGTCGTTGCTCACCGTCAGGTCAAGCTGTAGCGTCCTGGGTATTTGGCTGCCGGTATCGCAGTACACTCCGCCGACAGCGCACAACTGGTAATCAATAAGCAGATTCAGCGTAACCAGCCAGCTGCCCGCGCTCACCTGCTGCCCGGGTACGGTCATAAAGTAGATCGGTAGCGTCCAGCTTCGGGCGTCCAGCAAACCCGGCATGACGCTTCCGGACCAGCTAAATGTGCTACCCATCGCCACTTCGCTGTTTTCAGCGCAGTTGGCACTCCCGCAAACGCGTATCGGTATCACATCGCCGGTAGCGATATTGGTCAGGGTCGCCCGGGTGCCAGCAAAGCTTCCTGCACTGACTAACTGCATGCTGATCCTGTCGGTACTCTGCATGCTAAGCGGGTTATCGCAGGCCACGACCATACTGGAAGACGTTGGCTGCGCCGTGCTGTTTATGGCGACCGACGTCACGCTGCCAAAGGAAGCATTGGCGATAGTAACCGTGCAGGCGCTCCAGGCCGCAGGGCTCATACTGCCCGCCATGAGCAGAAGCAGCACATAAAAGTTACGCAATATCATTGCCCTCTCCGGCAGGTCAAAGGTCCGTAGGTCTGCAGCTTGTGCTCGGGATTGGCCGTCAGCGTCAGGGTTGCAAAACAGCTGCCGCCGCCAGCCAGCGTGATCCGTAATGGATTAACGTCGGCTAAGCCCTCCAGGAAGGCGATCCCCTCATAGCCGACCGGCGCAGACGGGCCTTCTGCCAGCCAGACCCGACTCCCAACCGGGATAGCATTGCCATCTTCTGTTTGCAGGATCACGCTCGCCACGCGCTGCTGTTTCATTGGGAATTTAATCAGATAGCCACTGTGACGTTGTAACGCAACCCGTTTTTCCGTCTCTGTCAGGCTGGTATTAGCCGGGAGATCGAGGGTGTCAATACTGTATCTGGCGGGATAGTAGGCCGAGACGCCGCTAATTAATAAATAGCCGTCATTATCGGTTTTCCCCACCTGCTGGTTTTCATAGTTGACCGGTACGTCAGGATGCCCATCGGTACTGATAACCACAAAAGCGTCGTTGACTTTGTTGGCCGCAAACAGCTCGTCATCCATCAACACCAGCGACCCGACAGCCCCTCCCCATCGGTTCATTTCCCCCTGCTCGCCGTAAATGCCGCCCCGCAGTTCGACCGAGCTGTTACGCCAGCCCAGCGACGCCTGCTGATAATTGCGCGTAGCGGGTTGCCTGGCCCAGGCCATATTCCAGTTAAAGCCTCCGTCGGTCAGCATACTGTGGTAGTAGCTCATTCGCTGTGAGAGGCCGGCGTCGGGCCTGTGCTCCACAGCGAACGAAACACTGTCGAACTCGCTAAAGGGGATTTGAAGCGATATGCCTACCGTCCAGTCTCCAACCTGCCTGTCGCGGCTGGCGGAGAAATAAATATTGCTATTCCCCCACAGGCTGCGGCTCCAGGAGAGATTGAGCAGCTCAGTTTTTTGGTTGTCGTAGCTGTGTACGCCAATCAAGGCCCCGCCAAGGTTGCCGAAATCACCCAGATTGAGCGAAACGGAATATTGATCCACGCTACGGCTAAGGCTAACTATGGGAAGTTGGTTTTCGTCATAGCGCACGGCGGTATCGTACAGCGACAGGTTGCCAAACCCGCGATCGCGTCGGGCGTGTTGCGTGGCCACGCTGAACGCCGAGGTGCCATACTGGTAGCCCCAGTTGATTTGCTGCCCGCGGGCGCCGCGCATTCTGCTGCGGCTGAGGGCTCCATTCACCACCCCATACAGCCCCAGTTTCAGCATGGCGCCGCCGCCGGCCAACGCCAGCGCTTCGGCGCCTTCCACATGGCTTTCCAGGGTTACGTCGTCGGTGACGCCATAGCGCAGCGAGGCGCTCCCCGCCGCCGGACCGTAATCCATATTCTTTATGCCATAGTGACGACGGAGCTTGCCGACGGTTATCGCCCCGTCGCTCATGCCCGGTTTCAGCAAATCACTGGCAATATAAAAAGGCAGTTCGCTGCGAACCTGACGCCCCAGCGCATCGGTGGTAACAACCACGGCGTTACCGGAACCATTAATAAAAGGCAGATTAGTCAGGGTGAAGGGTCCCGGCTGGAGCTGCGCCGAGCCGGCACGATAGCCTTCGATAAAAAGATCGACCGTGGTGGGCAGTGCCGCTTCGCCCGAGAAAACCGGCACGGGCCAGGTGACCAGGTCGGGACGCAGAGTGAAATCGCGGCCATAGCGCACGCCGCCCAGCCGTACGCTGTTGCTCCAGCTTAACGCGTCGCCGACCACATCCCCGATATTCCACTCGATGGCTGTGTCTTCGGCGGTGAGCGTCAGCGTCGTATCATAGCGTATATATTTTTCCGTCTGCAGCGGTTCGCCGGCGAGGTAGCGTCTGATATACCCCGTCGATGAGATTGAACGGTGTTGATTAAAGTAGCGCAACTCATGCCACACGGATGCCTGAGCGTCACCATCCGCGCTGCGGCTGGTGTAAAAATCGTAATTAAGCAGCGCGCCCTGCCCGCTCATAGCGTCCAGGCGCGTCGCCTCATCACCCAGCGACGTCATCTGCTCCGACAGCCAGTTGCGTGGAACAAACAACATCAGGCGCTGAGCGATTTGATCATATTCCGTTCGCACATCCTGCAGGCGGCTGAGGTTGATTTCCCCCTGCGGTAGCTTATTCGCGGGTAATCCGGCCTGTACCAGATCTGCGCTATCAATATAAAAATCGTCCTGTCGCCGGTCGACCGGAACCACCCGCTCGGTGTCGTAATAGTTAATCACCAGCTCAAGATGGTAGCGAGCCTGCCGATTGATCGCATTGACATCCGGCGGCGGCGGCAGCAGCGCATCACCGGTTACCGCCCGGCTACTGGTCGAACTCATCATCAGTAGTAGCATGACGGACAATGTCAGTAACCAGGGGCAGACTTCCATTGGGCGTCCCGCGCATTAATCGATGCCGACATCTCCGTTGGCTTTCTTGCCTCCGCCGGCAGCGACCAGCGGCGAAATTCGCCCGGCAGGACATAGCCCAGCAGCCCATCCGCAAGCGTATACCGCCGTCCATTCTGCCTGACGCTGACTTTACTTATCCGTAGGTGCACTTTCCCGTCGTTGTGAACTTCGATGGCGGGACCGTCGCTGTCTGTGACCACCCACCAGCGTAGATCTTTCTGCTCTACCAGCGCGGAATGTGCTCCTTCGCGGTAGGTTGTAATGCCCTCGCCATAGGAGAACAGCGGGATGGAGTAGCGCATTTGCAGCTTAAGGCCTATCTTCGCTTCCGTATCCTCATCAGGCTGCGGGATCTCATCCACGATGATTCGCCAGGCCTGCTCTATACCGGCAGGAGGCGCCGTTTGTCTGATCAGGCGGACCAGCTGTTTTTTCCCCTTCCCGATACGTAAAATCGGCGGACTGGCGACCATCTCTTGCTGGGACTCATAGCGTTCAAGCCCCCCTTCCTGCCGCCAGCGTACAATGCGCACCTGCATGGTTGTCGCGTTGCTGCCCTGATTTTCAATCCACAATTCCGTGGCGTTGCGGTCAGCGCTCAGCCAGGGATCGATAGGCCACAGTAACACAGTGGCCGCCGCATATGCCGTGCTCGCCAGCAGACTCCATGCCAGTGCCGCCACCTTGAGCATGGTGAATACGTCCTCCCTCATAGTCCTTCTCCCTGTGTTACCATGACAGGGTCACGGTAAGTTGATCGCTGTAGCTGCCCGCCGGGCTTAAGCCGCTCAGTTGCGCGACCCCATACAGCGGCAGGCTAATATTGTTGCTATCGCTCCAGGTAATGGCAACGTCACGATCGACGCCAATTTCGCTGCCCGGTTGCGGCGAGCTGCTACTGTAAAGGCGATAGGCAACCTGCTCTGTCCCCCCGCGGCGTTGAAGATTACGCACGGTGGTGTAATTTTTCCCTCCGTCGATCCTCATGGTCAGCGCCACTCCGGGTGTACAGGCCAGCATAAGTGAACCATTGGGCACAAACCGGGCGCTCGCCCCGCCAAAGGTTACGCCACTGTAGGTGCCAAAGTTGAGTATCCCCAGCACGCCGTCGCCGCCTCTGGTGACAGAACACCCCGGCACGAGAGTGGCTTTTACCTGCAGGGTCTGAGTGACGATCCCCAGGACGCTCTCGCTCCAGCCCAGTGGGCCAGCCCCCTGTAAAAAGAGCAACACCGTCCAGCAGACTCCCCGCAAGGAACCCGCGTATCTTTTTCCCATATGGAGTCAGATATTAGTAGACGACGCTAACACTGATGGTGTCGGTGTATATGCCAGGCGCCACCGTGACGTTGTTGCCGCCGCCCTGGATACGCCCGAACAGGGTATAGTTATTGACACCGCCAATCGAAGTGGCCGCGGGGATGGAGGCGTTATTGGCAATCACATTATTAAAACTGCTGTCGCTATATAGACTATAGGCTACGCCGATGCTGCCGAGGCTATTCATCAGATAGCGCTCGGGTGTGCCCGGCGTACCGATGGTGATGGCGGGTGTGGTTGAGTTGGCGTTACCGGTGATCTGGACGGTGTAATCCGTTGTCGTACACTGAATGACAAAGCTGTTGCCGCCACTTGCTCCGGTCAGCTGGGTGGTAAGCGTCGAAAAAGTTGCGGGGTGCGTACCAAAATTTAACGTACCAAAATTAACCCCGTTCTGGCTGGGAGAGCCGTTAATCAGGCAGCCGTTAGTGAGCGTCAGTGACGCATCGATAGTACCGCTGGTGGTTACAGCCTGCACCGGTTGCCCGCCCATAAGCATGACAGATCCCATGACAATGATAAGACAAAGTCTATTCATAGTTCCCTCTTTAGCAATAAGTCCGCGATGGCTTTTGGATAAACTTCTATTTGTTAGCTTTCATCAGCTGAGGCTATCCGCAAACCCGATGGCAAATTTAGTGTAAGTATGCGGAATCGTCCAATTTTGGACCAGGCAGGCAAAAGAAATTATTTTTATAATAATTTCAATTATATAATAGAAATTAATGGCAAAATCGTCGCCTCTACTACAGGATATATCCGACAATACGTGATGCAGATCACAATATATCCTTAAGTTATAACAATGGCGTGACGAAGCAAAAAAAAACGCTCCCCGCAGGGGAGCGCTTTATTAAGTCACCGCAGGCGATCAGGTCGCGCTGGTGGTCGCGCTGTCGATCAGCGCGATTTCGTCGCTGTTCAGCAGTTTTTCAATGTTTACCAGAATCAGCATACGTTCGCCGAGCGCACCGAGCCCGGTCAGGTATTCGGTGGACATGGTGACCGCAAATTCCGGTGCAGGACGGATTTGGTCGGAGGCCAGCGACAGTACGTCAGACACGCCGTCAACCACGATTCCCACCACACGCTGGGTGAGGTTCAGTACGATAACCACAGTGTTGTCATCATACTCAACGTCGTCCTGATTGAACTTCACGCGCAGGTCAACAATTGGCACGATCACGCCGCGCAGGTTGGTCACGCCTTTGATGAAGGAAGGCGTGTTAGCGATGCGGGTAACCTGGTCGTAACCACGAATTTCCTGCACTTTCAGAATGTCGATGCCGTATTCTTCGTCGCCGAGGGTGAAAACCAGAAACTCCTGACCTGATGGCTCGCCAGCCAGTTTTGCTACAGTACTCATACCGGTCATGTTTTTTACCTTCTCAATTCATTCAGGCGGCGGTGTGCGCCACGCGTTGTTCACGATTTAATCCCTGCAGCGCCGACACATCAACAATCAGCGCTACGCTGCCATCACCCAGAATGGTTGCGGCAGAAATACCTGGTACCTTGCGGTAGTTGCTTTCGAGGTTTTTCACCACCACCTGATGCTGTCCAATCAGCTGATCGACCAGCAGTGCGTAACGGCGGCCCGCGCTCTGCAGGATAACGACAATCCCCTGCGTCGCCTCGGTTTTTGCACCCTGTACATCAAAGACCTTCCACAGCTCAACCAGCGGCAGGTACTCGCCGCGTACTTCCAGCACGCGCTCGCCACCGGCCAGCGGATGCAGTTCTTCTTCACTCGGCTGCAGTGATTCCATCACCGCGTTCAGCGGCAGGATAAACACTTCTTCGTTCACTTTCACCGACATCCCGTCAAGGATAGCCAGCGTCAGCGGCAGCAGAATGCGGATAGTCGTGCCGGTACCCTGTTTAGACTGGATCTCAACGTGCCCCCCCATCTCCTGGATATTACGTTTCACCACGTCCATACCCACGCCACGACCAGAAACATCGGTGACCTGTTCAGCGGTAGAGAAGCCCGGCGCAAAGATGAGCATCCCCACTTCATCGTCGGTCATATTTTCGCTGACCGCCATGCCCTGAGACATGGCTTTCGCCAGGATACGCTCACGATTCAGACCGGCACCATCGTCGGTCACTTCGATGCAGATATTGCCGCCCTGGTGTTCCGCTGACAGCGTCAGGATACCCATTGAAGGCTTACCGGCTGCAACGCGTTTTTCTGGTGATTCGATCCCGTGGTCGAGGCTGTTACGCACGAGGTGCGTCAGCGGGTCAATAATGCGCTCGATAAGACTCTTATCCAGTTCGGTAGAGCTACCCTGCAGGACCAGTTCAACCTGTTTGTCGAGCTTGCCCGCAAGGTCGCGGACCAGTCGTGGGAAGCGGCTGAAGACATATTCCATCGGCATCATGCGGATTGACATGACGGATTCCTGCAGGTCGCGGGCGTTACGCTGGAGCTGACCCATACTGGTAATCAGATCGCCGTGGGTGACCGGATCCAGTTCGTTAGAACGCTGAGCAAGCATCGACTGGGTGATCACCAGTTCGCCCACCAGGTTAATCAGCTGATCGACCTTCTCAACCGCAACGCGAATGCTGGTGGATTCGCTGGCGCGCGGGGCCGGTTTTTCACGGCCCGCTGGCGCTTCGCTTTTCACCGCTTTCAGCACGGGCGCACTGGCCGGCGGGGCCGCGACAACAGCCGGAGAAACAGGCTCTGGCTCGGCAACTGGCGCGGCTTCGGCCTCAGTGCTACTCGCTTCAAAGGCAATCTGGTCAGCTTCAATCACGAAGCAGAGTACGGCCACGATATCATCCTGGCTAATGTTGCCTTCCAGGTTTGCCGCCAGCGTGTCTTCGGTTTTAACCACCTGGCTCAGGGTCGCCAGGTTGCCCAGTTCTTCTTCCAGCAGGGCCGGTTCACCCACCTTGAGACGTGAGATCACCACGCGCAGCGGCGCTGCAGCGCTTGCCGCTACGGGAGCGACGTCGGTGTCATTTTCTACGACCGCCAGTTTGGCGGCACCAGCCGGTTGCGGTACTGCTTCGCCTTTAGCTTCCAGCGCGAGCTGGCGCAGAGCGTTGCAGATATACTCAAAACTGGCAACATCCGGCTCCTGCGAGCTTTTATAGGCGTCGAGCTGTTCCTGCATAATATCTTTGGTTTCCAAAAACAGGTTGATAATGTCAGTGTTGAGTTGCATTTCACCACGGCGTGCATCATCCAGCAGGTTTTCCATCAGGTGCGTGGTTTCCTGCAGGACGGTAAAGCCGAAAGTACCGGCTCCGCCCTTAATGGAGTGGGCCGCACGGAAGATAGCGTTAAGCTGTTCCGAATCGGGGGCTTCCGGTGCCAGGTCCAGCAAATGCTGTTCCATATCTGCCAACAACTCGTCGGCTTCATCAAAAAACGTCTGGTAAAAATCGCTAATATCCATGCTCACGCTATCACCTCTGATCGGCTTGTGGCGATGTTGGAACGGCTGCCTGTGGGGTTGCCGCAGGCTGTTGTAATTCACTCAAAGGTGCATTCTGGCTTTCCGCATTCTCATGCAGAATTGCTTCTTCCGCCTGTTTGTTCAGTACCAGGATACTGATGCGACGGTTGACAGCATCATCCCCGCCGCGGTCGGAAAGACTCATCGTTGCCGCCATTCCCACCACGCGCAGAACTTTTCCATCATCCAGGCCGCCGGTGACCAGCTCGCGACGCGAAGCATTGGCACGTTCGGCCGAGAGTTCCCAGTTGCTGTAGCCTTTTTCACCACCGGCATACTGGTAGTCATCGGTATGACCCGACAAACTGATTTTATTCGGTATTTCGTTCAGTACCGGCGCAATAGCGCGCAGGATATCGCGCATATAAGGCTCAACTTCGGCACGGCCCGTTTTAAACATTGGACGGTTCTGACTGTCGATAATCTGGATACGCAGACCTTCCTGCACCAGATCGATCTTCAGATGCGGCCGTAGTGCGCGCAGTTTAGGATCGGCTTCAATCAACTGGTCCAGCTCGCCACGAATTTTCATCAGGCGACTCTGCTCCATACGGCGTTTCAGCTCATCAATGTTCGGCTGCTTCTGGACTTCACCCTGCTGCTGCGTCACATCATCGCCACCACCCGGAATCGGACTGTCGCTGTTAGCAATACGCTGTCCTCCGGTGATGGCCGTCGCCAGAGGCGTACGAAAATACTCGGCGATATGAATCAGCTCTTTCGGGCTGGAAATCGAGATGAGCCACATCACGAGGAAGAACGCCATCATCGCGGTCATAAAATCGGCGTAAGCGATTTTCCACGAACCGTGAGAGCCGCCTCCGTGGCCTTTATGTTTACGCCGTTTGACAACGACTATCGGATGGGACTGGTTTTTCATGCGTCCTCAGTCGTCGTCTGCTGCGACGGGTTTTTAACCGCACGAACATGCTCTTCCAGCTCGATAAACGACGGACGTTCGCTGGAGTAAAGCGTTTTGCGACCAAATTCAACGGCGATAGGCGGAGCGTAACCATTCAGGTTGGACAGCAGCGTGATCTTCACGCACTGCATCATCTTGGTGGTTTCAGCGCTTTTCTGACGCAGAACAGTGGCCAGCGGGGAGATAAATCCGTACGCCAGCAGGATCCCGAGGAAGGTCCCCACCATCGCGTGGGCAATCAGCGCGCCGAGTTCTGCAGCCGGTCGGTCTGCAGAGGCCAGGGCGTGAACCACCCCCATTACCGCCGCAACAATACCGAATGCCGGAAGCGAGTCGCCGACCATGGCCAGGCTGTTAGCCGGGACTTCGGCTTCGCTTTCGTGGGTCTCGATCTCTTCGTCCATCAGCGCTTCGATTTCGAAGGTGTTCATGTTGCCGCTGATAATCAGGCGCAGGTAGTCGATAATAAAATCAAGCATGATGGCATCGGCGAGAATACGTGGATAGCTGGCGAAGATTTCACTTTCGCGCGGATTTTCGATATCCCGCTCCAGTGAGAACATCCCCTGCTGGCGTGACTTAGCCATCAGACGATAGAGCAGCGCCAGCAAATCCATGTACATGCCTTTGGTGTATTTTGAGCGGCGAAACAGTAATGGAATCGCCTTCATCGTTCCCTTGATGGCTTTACCGTTGTTACCAACGATAAACGCACCGACACCTGCACCGCCAATGATGACAAGCTCAGCTGGCTGATAGAGAGCCCCAAGGTGTCCGCCGGTCATCATAAAACCGCCAAAAACTGTAACGATAACAACCAGGTAACCCAATATGATAAGCACGGCATCATCCTTCCGCTAATGATTTGGCAGGGATGTCAGGTCAGAGCGACGTTTAACGCGTCACGGTTGGCAAAAAAAAAGCAGCGGTAATTTCTCACCGCTGCTGGAGTATTGCCCACACCGTTTAAGGTTAAACGGCCTGTTTGACCTGTCCATCCAGCAGTTGTGGATTTATATCGGCAGCCTCGCGGGAAAGTTTACGTCTTTTTACTGCCCTGGATGGCGGCTGACATAAACTACAGGCGAAGCTACCCGCTGGCTGGTGAGCATGTGTGATGAAGTTGCCACCACAGCAATTGCAGCGAGAGAGTTCAAGCATTCCGCTTTCGACGAAACGCACCAGCGTCCAGGCACGGGTCAGGGCTAATAACGGCCCCTCTTCCTGCTGCGGGCACTGTTCAAGATAGAGTCGGTAGGCTTTGATGACCGCATCAACGCCGCTGCACAGTCCCGTTTTCAACAGGAACTGCCATGAGTTGCAGAACATCGAAGAGTGAATGTTCTGCTCCCAGGTCATAAACCAGTCGGTGGAGAACGGCAGCATACCTTTTGGTGGTGGACTACCGCGTAATTCTTTATACAGCTTGATAAGGCGGCCGCGACTAAGCTGCGTTTCGCTTTCAAGCATTTGCAGGCGAGCACCGAGACTGATTAGCTCCATCGCCAGCTGAATGTCGCGCGCTTCGCGGACAATGCTTTTTTCGCTCATAATCAGGCCCTTTTTTTCCTGGCCGCGTCATCTGTCTGACCGGTGCCGTTGAGAAGCCGTGTTGAGAGCAGAATGCCGGTGTGAACCTGTTGCAGGTCGTCCACACGTGATTCCTGAGTCAGGCGAGTGACGGTCTGATGATTGTCAAAACGGAACTGGCAAATCAGCTGATTTGTTTCCGCCAGTTTGACCATCTGTGGCAGGCTAAGTTCACCCAGCGTTGAGGCCATATCTTCGTTGATACCGAGACGGAACATGGCTGAAGCTTTGTCCTGACTAATCAGACGCTGTGCGAGCAGTAAGTACGACAAGTTGATGTCGTAAATATGTTTGAGCAACTCGGATGTATGCATTTTTCCCATCCAGAATAACCAACCATTATTTTATGCGGCCAGGCCGCACCCCGTGATGTCGCCGGAAAAAACCGGTAATAAAAACGAAAAGGCAAAATGCATAGCTGAACTTAGGTAAAAACGCGTATCGGCCGGTTTGTTTGACCAAAGAGGTCTTGTATAGACTGACACGCTTTTAATCATTTCTTACAAATAACTAAGACTTTTCCTAATTCGAGGGCAACTGTACTCGCCAGTCATGCCACATACAATGCAGTCAGGTCGTAATTTTGAAAATAATGTGATCAACATCACAAAATCCTAGCCATTATGACCAATAAATCCATCACTTCAGCTTGTCAATAGCTCAAATAACGAGCGATCAGCACCCTTTTCTATTCCTTTTGTGCGAATACACATGCAATTTTTGAAGGTCAGGACTTTTCTGGTCAAAAAAAACGCAAACGGCCAATGGTTAACCATATGTTATATCTATACAATAGAAACAAGATAAAAGATGCATCATAAAATCAACAGATTATACCCTGACACCAGGCCATCGCCGGGCATCTGCCGCCGCGTTACAAATATTAATAGCAATACCAAATAAATTAACATGCGCTATCGCAAGCCTTTCAATCTGACTTAAGCTACAAAAACGATATAACAACTGAGCAATACCAATTATTCTTAATATAAGAATAATTAATGAATAATCTGGCTTAGCACAGATTCCACGGATATTGCCGTATTGCACTTCCGGGCAAAAGGGAGTAAGTGTCGCGGTGACACAGATCTTTGGCACCTTAAAAGGAGTTAAAAAATGTCCTGATCATAGTTGCTGATTGCCGTCGCGCCCTCCCCGGAAAGTCATCTGCTGGTCGATAAAGCTGTCTTGCTGGCAAGGCCCTCTTAACGCACGGATAAGGCTGATTACCTTCGCTGCCGATCCCGAAATGTATAATCAGTTTGCCGCGCCGATGCTGGAGAATATGCATGAGCTGGTACTGGAGGAGACACGAGGTTTCTTATGCGAGTTAATTCGTATGGCGAACTATCAATTAAGGAGGCGATCGTTGCTACAGGCGAGCCAGGCGGGCATATCCGTCACTTTTACCAGCAGCAGAAGGTCGACCTCGTCATTTGCGGGAATCATAATAAGATACTGATTGCCCGTACGCGCTGTTCTGCGAAGATTATTATTGCCAACAGACAGGTTGATGCGCTGCTGGCTTCACTCCCTGAGCATTGAGCGCCCCGTGCAGTGCGGGGCTTCAATGGTCAGGCAAGTCGAGGAAAAGTCGCCACCTTATTCTGCAACTGACTTTCTTCACTGCGTGGCGTAATACAGTTTAGATCGTTAATAAACCGCGCCTGCCAGCGTTCAATATCGTTTTCCCTTATTGCCTCCAGCATTTCAGCATGGCGCGCAATCCGCTCCGCAAGTGGCATGGTTATCGCCCTGTCCAGCGCCGCTGCCATATCATCACGATCGTAAGGGTTCACAATCAGCGCCGAGGTCAGTTCATTTGCCGCACCGGCAAACTGCGACAGTACCAGCACGCCGGGATTGGCCGGATCCTGGGCCGCAACAAACTCCTTAGCCACCAGGTTCATACCGTCGCGCAGCGGCGTGACCAGGCAAACATCGGAGTAGCGGAAGATTTTCATCAGCAGTTTGCGATCAAAATGCTGGTTCAGATAGTAGAGCGGCGTCCAGCCCAGTTGGCCATATTGACCGTTGATGCGACCGGCAGCGGTTTCCAGCTGATGCCGGATATCCTGATAGGCCTGCACCTCCCCGCGGGATGTCGGTGCAATTTGCGTGTAGCGGATCTTACCATGATGCTGAGGATACTTCTCCAGCAGGGTTTCATAGGCCTGAAAACGCTCCGGCAGACCTTTGGAATAATCCAGGCGCTCAACGGAAAATATATTCTTAACGTCCTTAAGCTCAGCTTTGAGCTGCGCCAGTTTAGGTGGCAGTGGACCGGTAGCCTGCCGCGCAATTTCCTGAGGTTCAATGCCAATAGGATAAACTTCGGTATGGAAGGCTTTTCCCCAGGCTGTATGAGATTTTCCGCCGCGAGACATCAAACGCGTCTGCCCGGAAACGCCGTCAAGGAACGCCTGCCGGTCATTCTCCGTCTGAAATCCCAGCAGGTCATAGTCAGCCATTTGCTCAAGCAATTCGGCATGGACCGGAAGCGCATTGAAGATTTCGGGCGTCGGGAAAGGAATATGCAGGAAGAAACCGATGCGATTGTGGATACCGCGTTTGCGCAACTCGTTGGCGAAAGGTAACAAGTGGTAATCATGTATCCATAGAATGTCATCTTCCTGAAGCAGCGGGATAAGTCTATCTGCCAGTAGCGCATTGACGCGCAGATAACCCTCCCAGGCTTCACGCTGAAAGTTAACCAGGTCCAGGCGGTAGTGGAACGCAGGCCAGAGTACCGCATTGGAAAACTGGCAGTAGTACTGGTCGTAATCCTGCTCGCTGAGATTAAACGACGCCCAGGTAATATTGCCGCGGGTCACCTTTTTAAACGGCGCGTCTTCATTACCGATATCGCCGCTCCAGCCATACCAGAGTCCACCAGCGGCCTTTAACGCACCCAGTACACCTACCGCCAGCCCACCAGCGCTGGTGGTTTTATCATCCGGCGGTGCAATGCGATTAGATACTACGACTAAGCGACTCATAGCCATCCCTCCTGTTTGTCTGCGTACCCTGCGGCGAAGGGGTATCAAGAAGCGTCAGCAGCCACTGATGCACTGCTGCAACGCCGTCAAGCCGCCATCCGGCCTCCGTTTCGCCCTGCCCTACCTTGACGGCGTAGCCGCCCATCAGATTCACGACGTTAAAGCCGGTTTCGTCCGTCAGGTCATCACCGAGGAATACAGGAGTCTTTCCCATAAAAGGCGGTTCCTGCATAAAGGTACGAATTGCCTCCCCTTTACTCACCCCCTTTGGCTTCAGCTCCAGTACGCATTTACCCGGCTGTAGGGCAAGCTCAGGCCAGCGCCGTACCATGCATTCAGCAAGCTGCGCAATCGCCTGCTGATGTTGCGGTGCCTGCCGGTAGTGCAGTGCAAAAGCCATTCCCTTGCTTTCAAGTTTTGCACCAGGCAGATCCACCAGTGCGTTGCGCAATTCATGTTCCAATTCGCGGGCCAGATCCGACGGTAAGGTGATACGGTGCTCCTGGCCACTGATATCACGGCGCTCGGCTCCGTGAACGCCTGCCAGCGGGAAACATCCCGCGCCGGCCAGCGCGTCCAGTTCGTCCATTGAACGCCCTGAAATCAATGCCACCGCACCATCATTATTCTGTGCCAACTGGCGCAGCGCAGCGCGAACGCCAACGGGGATGGAAACCTGATGCGGTTGGGGTTTGATATCAGCGAGAGTACCGTCAAGGTCAAAGAAAAAAGCATGTGTTCCGGTGAGTACAGGCGGTACAGATAACAGGTCAGCCACCCTTACATCCTCCTTATTAAGCCAGCCTGAGGCTGACGGTTTATAAAACACGGAAGATGTAAGTATAGACAGTGTGACGAGCCTCGCCATTTACAACGAAAATCGCCAGCGATAATGCCGCTGGCGAACGTAACGAGATAAGCTTAAAGGTTGTGGTTTATCTTTGTGCGTTAAACGGTACGTTTTGCCTTCTGTTTGTAGCGGTCGAAGATCACCGCCGCCAGCAGGATCAGGCCGCGAACCACGTACTGGGAGAACGGAGAGATATTCAGTAGGTTCATCGCATTCTCCACCGTACCGAGGATCAACACCCCCGCAACAACGTAGGAGATCTTACCGATACCCCCTTTCAGCGACACGCCGCCCAGCACGCAGGCAGAGATGACAATCAGCTCATAGCCAATCGACGTCATCGGCTGTCCGCTGGTCATACGCGAGGCAAGGATAATCCCGGCTATCGCGGATACCAGACCCGACAGCACAAAGATAATGATTTTGGTCCGAACCACCGGCACCCCGGCAAGCCTGGCCGCTTCCTCATTGCCACCGATCGCCAGCGTATTGCGGCCAAAGGTGGTTTTGTTCAGCAGCAGGCCGAATATAATCAGGCAGCCGACGGTCAGCCAGATGGGTGCCGGCAGTCCCAGCCAGTTGGCATAGCCGAGGGTAAAGAAACGCTCATCTTCGATCCCCACCGCTTTACCGTCCGAAATGATATAGGCCAGCCCACGAACGATTTGCATTGTCGCAAGCGTGGTGATCAGCGCATTGATTTTCAGCTTCGCAATCACAAAGCCGTTGACCAGACCGCTCAGCACACCGAGCAGCATTCCGGCTCCAATCCCTATCCACAGGCTTTCTGACAGGTTAATCACCACCGCGGTGGTGACCCCGGCACAGGCAATTACCGACGCGACCGACAGGTCAAAATCGCCGGATGCCAGGCAGAACAGCATACCGCAGGCCACCATACCGGACATGGAAATCGCCAGCCCAAGCCCTTTCATATTTACAAAAGAGGCAAAGTTCGGCACAAAGATGGCACAGGCGAGGAACAGCACGGCGAATACCACCAGCATGCCGTACTGATCCCAGATACGCCCGAGACTGAGCGACGACTTAGGCGCGCCAGATGTAGTTACAGATGACATCGTGTTCTCCTCTAATCAGGCTACGGCCTGGCTAACTTTCGGCATCGCAAGACTCAGCGCCTGCTGTTCATCGGCCTGATCATGCAGTAATTCCCCGGCGATTTCCCCTTCGCACATCACCAGGATACGGTCGGCAACGCCCAGTACTTCCGGCAGGTCACTGGAGGCAAAAAGCACCGCAACACCTGAAGCTGCAAGGGCATAGATAACGTTGTAGATCTCATGTTTGGCCCCGACATCGATACCGCGCGTCGGTTCATCGAGCAGGATCACCTTCATATCTTCTGACAGCCAGCGACCCAGAATGGCCTTCTGCTGGTTGCCGCCGGAGAGATTCATAATCAGCTGTTCGGCGCCGGGCGTTTTGATATTCAGGGAGGCAATATGATGGTCGGCGTTACGCACCTCCCACTCATTGTTGATTAGACAGCCGCCGTGTATATGCCGACGACGGGCGCTGATATTGATATTGTCGCGCACCGAATGCACCGGAATAATGCCTTCCGCCTTGCGATCCTCAGGACAAAGCATCATCCCGGCGGCAATGGCATGTGCCGGTTTGGTAATCGATAGCCGCTCACCGTCAATCGATACCTGGCCGGACGTTATCTGCGTCCCACCAAACAGCCCTTTCATTAATTCGCTGCGCCCGGCGCCGACAAGGCCGAACAGGCCGACGATTTCGCCGCTGCGTACGCTAAGGCTTATGGAGGTGCGCACGCCTTTCGCCTTCACCTCGTCAAGACGCAGCCTTTCCGGACCGTATTCACGCGGCTGCCAGCCGTAAATATCGCTCAGCTCACGGCCAACCATCGCCTGCACCAGACGGTCATGGTTGACGTCTTTCATATCGGTAAAGGTGCGCACATAGCGCCCGTCCTTAAAGACGGTTATCGCGTCGCTAAGGGCAAAGATTTCTTCCATACGGTGTGAGACATAAATAATGACGCGCCCTTCATCGCGCAGCTCACGGATCACACGAAACAGGTTGTCGATTTCACGCGCAGAGAGCGAACTGGTCGGCTCATCGAACGCAATGACTTTGGCGTTTCTCGCCAGCGCCTTGGCGATTTCCACCATTTGCCACTGGCCGATGGAGAGATATTTGAGCGGCATTTCAGGGTCGATATCAAGCCCAAGATGCTCCAGCTGCAGCCGCGACTCATAATTGAGCAGGGATCGGTTAACGATACCGCCTTTATGAGGGAGCTGGCCTAAATAGATGTTTTCCGCCACCGACATTTCCGGGACCAGATGCAGTTCCTGATAAATAATCGCGACACCAGCGTTAAGCGCGGCGGTGGTATCGGGAAAAACCACCTCTTCACCACGCAGCGCCAGGGTGCCACTGGTCGGGGCGTAATTGCCACTGAGTACTTTTAACAGGGTTGATTTACCGGCACCGTTTTCACCCATCAGGGCGTGGATTTGCCCGGCGTGGCAGTCGAAGCTGATGTCCGACAGCGCTTTGACACCCGGGAAGGTTTTACCGATCCCACGAAAGGAGAGATAAGGGGTAGACTGTTGCATAACGACTCCACCAGTTAACAGCGTGGCAGAGATGACGCCACGCATGACGCCATCTCTGCATAATGGCCTGCCTTACAGGCCTTTTTTCGCCAGCTCTTCTTTGAAGTTGTCACGGGTAATCAGCACGGCGTCCGTCACCGCGGTAAATTTCGGTGGCTCTGCACCTTTTTCAACCCAGTTGTACAGCATCTCGCTGGTTTTATAGCCGTGTACGTCCGGGCTTGGCAGCAGCGAGCCGAAGAAACCGGTCGCCTGGTTTTTCGACAGCTCACTGATAGCATCCACACCGTTAATACTAATGCCGATCACGTCTGCAGCTTTAAAGCCCTGCCCTTCGGTCGCACGTACGCCGCCGAGCACGGTGCTGTCGTTCATCCCCAGCACCAGCCAGTGTTTCACTTCAGGATGCTGTACCAGCAGAGAGTTTCCGGCGTCGAACGCGCCAGGGATGTCATTTGATTTGGTCGGGACCTGATAGATCTGTTTTTCCGGGAAACCGGCGGCTTTCAGCGCATCCATTGAGCCGGTGGTACGACGACGGGCGGTATCCAGTTCGTTAGCAGTGATCGCCATCACTGCGGTCTCTTTCACATCCCAGCCGCGCTTCTGCATCTCTTTATACAGCTCCTGGCCCTGACGCGCGCCGATCTCGCTTGCGGCCATCATCACCAGCGGTACCGACTCCATCGGCTGGCCCTTTGCGTTCACAAACTGGTCATCCACGGCGATAACTTTCATATCGTAGCCGCGCGCTTTAGCAACAATAGCCGAACCGAGTTTAGGATCGGGCGTACAGATAACAAAACCTTTTGCACCGCTGGCCGCGAGACTATCAATAGCATTAAGCGTCTTTTCGCCATCCGGCACGGCAATTTTGATCACCTCAAAGCCGAGATCTTTCCCGGCCTTATCGGCAAACTTCCATTCCGTCTGGAACCAGGGTTCTTCCGGCTGCTTGACCAGAAAACCGAGCTTCATCGTCTCTGCGATAGCGGATTGTGACATAACGGCCGCCAGACCAATGGCCGCCAGCGCTTTAGTGAATTTGTGCATGGTAAACTCCAGCTTTAACGTTCTTTTATGTAGGGTAGAAAAAGCACGAATCTTATTAAGTTGACGTAAAACAATGCATTAGCATCCACAGGTCACCGGATGCAGGTGCTAGGGGTATTTTTAGCGGGAAATTGATTCTCCATAGGAGAGCGCCATCACACCGCAGAATTACAGTAGATGCGTGCATAGATTCAGCGGGAAAAGGCATAAGAAAGGCACTATTTGTATGATGATTACAAATGGCAGCAGTGGAATAATCCATAACACCAGCAAAACCCTCCCGACGACGTTGCGCCGCCGGGTGGAAACAACATTACCAGCGATAGTAAATATGGTCGGCGTGATCGCGAACCGGGGCTTCATCATCCAGCAGGCGAGCGGCAACCGTAAAGGCGAAATCAAATACGTGCCCCAGGCCTTTACCACTAATCAGGTTTCCGTCTTCAACCACCGGGGAATCTACATATTCCCCATCGGTTACGGTCTGCCAGAGATCGCCGGAGCAGACATAGCGACGCCCTTTCAGCAGGCCGTTGCCGCCAAGCACACGTGCCGCCGCCGAGCAGATGGGACAGATAAATTTACCCGCCGCATCGTGGGCCGCCACAAAGGCAACCACCGCTTTATTGGCTGCGAGATTTACGCTGCCGGTCGGTCCACCAGGCAGCACAACCGCGTCATAAAGAACGTCGGCACGCTCGGCCAGGGTGGCATCCGCCACCATCGGGATATCATGATAGCTCACCACCGCCCGCGACTCAGCGCAGGCCACAATCTCCACCTCAATATGTAAACGGCGCAGAATATCGATGGTGACGATGGCCTCCGCCTCTTCAAATCCTGGCGCCAAAAGTACAGCAACTTTTTTCATCTTTAACTCCTGTAGTGACCTAAGCTGAGACAAAACAGCCCATTGTGTCCTGGCGCGCCGTTTATAAACCCCGTTCCGGTCACACTACAACACCTGAGTTATCGTAAAACATGGCGATAACAGGTCATCAACTTTTCAGTAACACTATGTTTTCGTTGCATTTTGATAAATTCGATCTCGCTCCCACTGCTTATCCATACAACATGCAATGATTTGAGCCATTCTTTTGCTGATGCTCACAGGTGCTGCATGATTACCATCGAGTTTATTGTCATTATTGCCTGCCTTCTGGTGGGTACCCGCTACGGCGGTATGGGTCTGGGTCTGATAAGCGGTATAGGCATTTTCATACTCAGTTTTGTTTTCGGGCTGGAGCCGGGCAAACCGCCCGTCGACGTGATGCTGACAATCCTTGCGGTCATTGGCTGTGCTGCAACCCTGCAGACCGCAGGCGGGCTGAACGTAATGATGCAGTTCGCCGAGCGCCTGCTGCGCAAGCATCCCCAGCACATCACGCTGCTGGCACCCTTCACAACCTGGACGTTGACCTTCCTCTGCGGCACCGGTCATGTGGTCTATACCATGTTCCCTATTATCGCCGATATCGCGCTGAAAAAAGGGATCCGCCCGGAACGCCCGATGGCGGTGGCTTCCATCGCCTCACAGATGGCGATCACCGCCTCGCCGGTGTCAGTTGCCGTTGTCTCGCTGGTATCGATTCTCGCCGCCCAGCACGGTATCGGTCATGCCTGGGGTATTCTCCAGATTCTCGCCGTCTCGGTTCCGGCCTCGCTGTTCGGCGTATTCATTGCAGCCCTGTGGAGCCTGCGCCGTGGCAAAAACCTGACGGACGATCCCGAATTCCAGGCCCGCATCAGCGATCCGGTACAGCGCGAGTATATCTATGGCAGCAGCGAAACCCTGATGGATCAGCGTTTCCCGAAACAGGCCTGGTGGTCCACCTGGATTTTCTTCACCGGTATTCTGCTGGTGGTGCTGTTTGGTGCCATCCCGGAACTGCGCCCGGCGTTTGAGATAAAGGGCAAGATGACGGCGCTGTCGATGAATCTGGTGATCCAGATGATGATGCTGATTGCCGGTGCGGTAATTCTGATTGGCTGTAAGGTGAACGCATCGGCTATCGCCAACGGCGCGGTATTTAAAGCTGGCATGGTGGCGATTTTCTCCGTCTTCGGCGTTGCGTGGATGAGCGATACCTTCTTCCAGGCCCATCTGGACGAGCTGAAAATGGCCCTCGAAGGCGTGGTCAAAAGCCACCCGTGGACCTACGCAATCGTGCTGTTTCTGGTATCGAAGCTGGTAAATAGCCAGGCCGCCGCGCTGACCGCCGTCGCCCCGATGGGACTAATGCTCGGCGTAGAGCCCAAAATGCTGCTGGCCTTTTTCCCGGCCTCCTACGGTTACTTTGTCCTGCCAACCTACCCCAGCGATCTGGCCTGTATCGGTTTTGACCGTTCCGGTACAACCCGCATTGGCAAATACATCCTCAACCATAGCTTTATTTTACCGGGGCTGATTGGCGTCAGCTGCGCCTGTCTGGCCAGCTATATGCTGGTCGAAGCTATCTTCTGATACAGCAACGCCGGAATCAATCCGGCGCTGTCTTCATTCTCAGGGCCTCCGTTGAGACCTTTTTAGTGTGCTTCGCTCTGTGGCGTGAACTTAAGTTCAATCAGCGCAATCGCTTTTTGTACCGCACGCTGAGTCACTGGATCGGCGGCCGGGTTGCTGCCGAAATCAATACTCTTCAACTGAGAGGACATTTTCTCGCGCACTTCTACCGGCGCGATAACATCGATCACGTCCAGAATCTGCTTAATCACCAGCTGGCAGGCGACAACGTCGGAAACCAGCTCATCGCTGGCATTGAGTGGTTGGGACATAAAATGCTCCTTAGAGCCAATCTTATTATTAGGCGGCGTAATAGTACCCTCCACTGGCGGAAAGCGGTAGTCTGTTCACTCCGCCTTTTGCTGGACATAAAAAAACCTGCCGCAGCAGGTTTTTTATCAGAACATAGCGCCAGGCGGTACGTCTTTGAAAGTCTTGCAATAGTTTTCAAACATGCTTTTCAGGATTTTACGCAGTTTCATGGAATGCTCCGGATGTCTTTTGTTAAGCAGGTGTTATTGTCGATAGGCATATAATATGACACGCATCACAAAAATCA